>Ga0114922_10000079_pt1 | contig 81603 bp, 70 predicted proteins | sample AartaG_FD_100975 | JGI IMG/M metagenome (GOLD analysis project Ga0114922, IMG submission 100975) | Deep subsurface microbial communities from Aarhus Bay to uncover new lineages of life (NeLLi) - Aarhus_00045 metaG | ecosystem: Environmental > Aquatic > Marine > Oceanic > Sediment | place...
AATCTGGAAATAGATTAAGAGTTGATTTTGCAAAAAATCCACAAAAAATTAAAATTCCAAATCTATTACAATTACAAAAAAGTAGTTATGAAAACTTTTTAATGGTTGGAGAAGAAGATAGAACTGCTGCTGGAATTGAGAAAGTATTTAAAGCATCTTTCCCTATACATGATTCACAAAGTAGATTTACAATCGACTATCTAAATAGTGAAGTTGGTAAACCAAAGTATACTGTATCTGAATCAATGGTTAGAGGTCTTACTTACTCTATACCTTTAAGAATTAATGTTAGATTAACTCTTTGGGACTTAGATGAAAAAACTGGTGAAAAAGTTGGTGTTAAAGACATTAAAGAGCAATCTTTATATATAAGAGAAATTCCTTTAATGACTGATAGAATCTCTTTTGTTGTAAATGGTGTTGAAAGAGTTGTCGTAAATCAACTTCATAGATCTCCAGGTGTTATTTTCAAAGAAGAAGAAGCTAGTACAGTTGTAAATAAACTTATCTATACAGGTCAAATTATCCCTGATAGAGGTTCTTGGTTATACTTTGAGTATGATGCTAAAGATATTTTATATGTTAGAATTAATAAAAGAAGAAAAGTTCCTGTAACTATTATGTTAAGAGCTTTAGATTACTCTAAAGAGGAGATAATTAAATTATTCTATCCAATCGTTAATATTCAAGTAAAAAATAATAAATTTTTAACAGAATTTAATGCTGAGTCATTTACTGGTAAAGTAGATTACGATTTAATTGATGATAAAGGTAACTTAATCATTGCAGCAGGAAAAAGACTTACTACTAGAAAAGCTAATGCATTAGCTGAGGGTGGTTTAAAATCTGTTGAATATCCAGTTGAATTATTAATGGAAAGACATACAGCTACAAATATCTTTGATCCAGAATCTGGAGAGGTTTTATTTGATGCATTAACACCATTAGATGATTTAAAATTAAAAAAACTTCTTGATTTAGGTTTTGATTCTTTTGATATTGCAAATGATTTAGCGGATGGTATCGATGATTCTATTATTAGAGCATTTAAAGCTGATGCAGAGTCTATTAAATTATTAAAACAAACAGAGCAAATTGATGATGAAAATGATCTTTGTGCAATTAGAATCTATAAAGTTATGAGACCAGGTGAGCCTGTAACTAAAGAAGCTGCAAAAGATTTCTTAAAGAAACTATTTTTTGATCCAGAAAGATATGACTTAACTAAAGTTGGTAGAATGAAAATGAACCACAAGTTAGGTGTAAATGTTCCTGAATATATTACAGTTTTAACACATGAAGATATTATAAAAACAGTTAAATATCTTATCAAAGTAAAAGCCGGTCACGGTCATATTGATGATAGAGATCACTTAGGAAACAGAAGAATTAGATCAATTGGTGAGTTATTATCAAATGAGTTACATTCTGGTTTAATTAAAATGCAAAAAGCTATTAGAGATAAGATGACTACTTTAAGTGGTTCATTAGAAGATTTAATGCCTCATGATTTAATTAACTCTAAAATGATTACATCTACAATTACTGAGTTCTTTACATCTGGTCAACTTTCTCAATTTATGGATCAAACTAATCCATTATCAGAAGTTACTCATAAAAGAAGACTTTCTGCACTTGGTGAAGGTGGACTTGTAAAAGAGAGAGCTGGATTCGAAGTAAGAGATGTTCATCCAACTCACTACGGAAGAATTTGTCCAGTTGAGACTCCAGAGGGTCAAAATATTGGTCTTATTAATACACTTTCTACATACTCTAAAGTTAATGAGTTAGGATTTATTGAAACTCCTTATAAAAAAGTTGTTGATGGTTTAGTAACTGAAGAGATCGAGTACTATACAGCAATACAAGAAGAGGGTAAAACAATTGCTCCAGGTTCTACTAAACTTACAAAAGATGGTAAGATTGCTGATGCACTAATCGAGGGTAGAATTGACGGTGAAATTATGCTTGTTGAATCTGCAAAAGTTGATTTAATTGATATTTCATCTGCAATGGTTATGGGTGTTGCTGCATCACTTATTCCATTTTTAGAACATGATGATGCAAATAGAGCCTTAATGGGATCAAATATGATGAGACAAGCTGTTCCATTATTAAGACCTAATGCTCCTTTTGTTGGAACTGGTTTAGAAAAAATTGTTGCAAGAGATTCTTGGGCAAGTATTAAAGCTAATAGAGCTGGTGTTGTTGAAAAAGCTGATTCTAAAAATATTTTTATTAAAGGTGAAGATGAAGAGGGTGCATTTATTGACCACTATATCTTAAGTAAAAATGCTAGAACAAATAATAATACAACATTTGGGCAACGTGCAAGTGTAAAAACTGGTCAAATTATTGAAGAAGGTCAAGTTATTGCTGATGGTCCTTCTATGGATAATGGAGAGTTAGCTATTGGTGTTAATGCTACTGTTGCGTTTATGCCATGGAATGGTTATAACTACGAAGATGCTATTATTCTTTCTCAAAAACTTATTAAAGATGATGCATTTACTTCTATTCATATTTATGAAAAAGAGGTTGAAGCTAGAGAGTTAAAACACGGAAATGAAGAGATTACTAGAGATTTACCAGGTGTAAAATCTGAGTCTATTGAGCATCTTGATGATTGTGGTATTGTTAAAATTGGTACTTACTTAAAGCCAGGTATGATTATTGTTGGTAAAGTAACACCAAAAGGTGAGATTAAACCTACACCTGAAGAGAGATTATTAAGAGCTATCTTTGGTGAAAAGGCTGGTCACGTTATCAATAAATCTATGTATTGTGCTGCATCAATTGAAGGTACTGTTGTTGATGTTAGAGTATTTACAAAAAAAGGTTATGAAAAAGATGATAGAGCAATATCAACTATGGAAGCTGAAAAAGCATCTTTAGATGTTGAACATCATGATAAGCTAATGATGCTTGATAGAGAAGAAAACCTAAAAATTAATGACTTAATCTCTAAAAGTGAATTAGAAAAAGATGTAGAGATTAATGATGTATTATTTAAAAAAGGTGATAAGTTAACACTTGCTGATTTAGAAAATGTTAATAGATTTGCTATGAAAAAAGTAATTGCTTCATTTACAAAAGATGTATCTAAATCATACAACAAAGTAAAAGAACACTTTATTAAAGAGAAATCTATATTAAGAGAAAATCACGAAGAAAAATTAGCTATTTTAGAGCATGACGATATTTTACCAAATGGTGTAATTAAACAAGTTAAAGTTTATATTGCAACAAAGAGAAAAATTAAAGTTGGTGATAAAATGGCTGGACGTCATGGAAATAAAGGTATTGTTTCTAATATTGTTCCAGAAGTAGATATGCCATACCAAGTAGATGGATCATCTGTTGATATTATTTTAAATCCACTAGGGGTTCCTTCTCGTATGAATATCGGTCAGATTCTTGAGGTTCACTTAGGTTATGCTGGTAAACAGTTAGGTGCTCAAATACAAACTATGTTTGATAACAAAAAAGCTACTTTCATTAAAGATTTAAGATCTAAAATGGTTGATATTGCTGATGTTGCTAAACTAATGAACGGTAAAAAATTATTAGAATCTTTAAGTGATGATGATTTAATTGATTATGGTAGAGACTGGGCAAAAGGTGTTAGATTTGCTACACCTGTATTTGATGGTGCAAAACAATCAGAATTTGACAAATTATTCGAAATGGCAAAAATGGATACTGATGGTAAAACAGTATTATACGATGGAATGACTGGTGAAAAAATGTCAGAGAGAGTTAACGTTGGTGTTATGTATATGTTAAAACTACATCACCTTGTTGACGAAAAAGTACATGCTAGATCTACTGGACCTTACTCTTTAGTAACACAACAACCAGTTGGTGGTAAAGCACTATTTGGTGGACAAAGATTTGGAGAGATGGAAGTTTGGGCTTTAGAAGCTTATGGTGCAACAGCTGTACTTAAAGAGATGCTTACAACTAAATCAGATGATGTAGAAGGTAGAACTAGAGCATATAAAGCTATAGCAAATGGAGAGAATGTACCAAGATCAGGTGTTCCTGAAACATTCTTTGTATTAACAAAAGAACTTCAAGCCTTAGGACTTGATGTAGAAATTTTTGAAGAGGTGGATGCAGATGAGCAGTAACGAAAAAATTTTAAAACCAATAGAGATACATGAACTTGAAAAGCCAATGGATTTTTCAGCATTCCAATTAAAAATTGCGAGTCCTGAAAAAATTCTTTCTTGGTCATCTGGTGAAGTTAAAAAACCAGAAACAATTAACTACAGAACATTAAAACCTGAAAGAGATGGTTTATTTTGTGCTAAAATCTTTGGACCTATCAAAGATTATGAGTGTATTTGTGGAAAATATAAAAAGATGAGATATAACGGTGTTGTTTGTGAAAAATGTGGTGTTGAAGTTACATCATCTAAAGTAAGAAGACACAGAATGGGTCATATTGATTTAGTTGCACCTGTTGCTCATATCTGGATGGTAAGTTCTTTACCATCAAGAGTTGGAACATTACTTGGTGTTAAACTTAAAGATTTAGAAAGAGTACTTTACTATGAAGCATATATTGTTTCAAATCCAGGAAGTGCTTATTATGATAGTGAAAACTCTAAAGCTGTTGCAAAATTTGATATTTTAAATGAAGAGCAATATAGAAGTATTGAAGAGAATTATGAACATACAGGTTTTGAAGCAAACATGGGTGGACAAATAATTCAAGATTTACTTAAAACTTTAGATTTAGTTGAGTTATTAACTTCTTTAAAAGAAGATATGGGTGCAACAAAATCTGAAGCTAAGAAAAAAACTATTATTAAAAGACTTAAAGTTGTTGAAAACTTTATAAACTCTGGAAATAGACCTGAATGGATGATGCTAACAGTATTACCTGTACTTCCACCAGATTTAAGACCTCTTGTAGCACTAGATGGTGGTAAATTTGCTGTATCTGATGTAAATGATTTATATAGAAGAGTTATTAATAGAAATAACAGACTTAAAAGATTAACAGAACTTGATGCTCCAGAAATAATTATTAGAAATGAGATGAGAATGCTTCAAGAAGCAGTTGACGCTTTATTTGATAATGCTAAAACAGCAAATGCTGTAAAAGGTGCAAATAAAAGACCACTTAAATCATTATCTGAAATTATTAAAGGTAAGCAAGGTAGATTTAGACAAAATCTTCTAGGTAAACGTGTGGATTTCTCTGGAAGATCTGTAATTGTTGTTGGACCTAATTTAAATATGGATCAGTGTGGTATTCCAAAGAAAATGGCTTTAGAGTTATTTAAACCACATTTAATGGCAAAACTTGAAGAAAAAGGTTATGCTACAACATTAAAATCTGCAAAAAGATTAATTGAAACAGAAACTAATGAAGTTTGGGAGTGTTTAGCTGAAATCGTTGAAGATTATCCAGTATTATTAAACAGAGCTCCAACTCTACATAAACTTTCAATTCAAGCATTTAATCCTGTTTTAATTGATGGTAAAGCTATTCAGTTACACCCATTAGTGTGTGCTGCATTTAATGCCGATTTTGATGGGGATCAGATGGCTGTTCACGTTCCATTATCTCAAGAAGCTATTGCTGAAGCAAAAGTTCTTATGATGAGTTCTATGAATATTCTTCTTCCTGCTTCTGGTCGTGCTATTGCTGTACCTTCTCAGGATATGATTTTAGGTATTTATTACCTATCATTAGAAAAAGATGGCGTAATTGGAGAGCATAAATTATTCTCTAATTTAAATGAAGTAATGATGGCTTTAGAACTTAAAAAAGTTGATTTACATGCAAAAATCAGAACATTAATTGATGGACAGTTAGTTACTACTACTGTTGGTAGATTAATTATTCATAATATTTTACCTGATTTCGTACCTTTAGAGTTATGGAATATTATTTTAAAGAAAAAGAATATTGGAACATTAGTTGATTATATTTATAAGCATGGTGGATATGAAGTTACACCTAAATTCTTAGATAACTTAAAAAATCTTGGTTTTAAATATGCAACAAGTTCTGGTGTTTCTATCTCTATTGATGATATTAGAATTCCAGATTCAAAAACTGATTTAGTTGCAATTGCTAAAAAAGAAGTTATTGAAGTTCAAAAACAATTTAACCAAGGTCTTTTAACTGAACAAGAGAGATATAATAAAATTATTGACATCTGGACAGTTTTAAATAATAAACTTGGTGTTGAGATGATGGATTTAGTTGAAGCTGATAAAGATGGATTTAACTCTATTTATATGATGGCAGATTCTGGGGCTAGAGGTAGTTCTGCTCAGATTAGACAGCTTGCAGGTATGAGGGGTCTTATGGCTAAGCCTGATGGTTCAATTATTGAAACACCAATTATCTCTAACTTCCGTGAAGGTTTAAATGTACTTGAGTACTTTATTTCTACACATGGTGCGAGAAAAGGACTTGCGGATACTGCTTTAAAAACTGCAAATGCTGGATACTTAACAAGAAAACTTATTGATGTATCTCAAAATGTTAGAATTGATTTAGAAGATTGTGGAACACATGAAGGTATTGAAATTACTGATATTATTGACGGTAATGAGTTAATTGAGGCTCTTGAAGAGAGAATCACAGGTCGTGTTATTGCTGCTAATATTGTTGATCCAATCTCAAATGAGATTTTATTTACTGAAGGTACTTTAATAACTGAAGAGGATGCAAAAGTTGTTTCTGATGCTGGTGTTAAATCAGTTGTTATTAGAACACCACTTACTTGTAAAGCTGAAAATACTTTATGTGCTAAATGTTATGGTCTAAACCTTGGTGAGCAAAGAAAAGCAAATCCAGGTGAGGCTGTAGGTGTACTTGCTGCTCAATCTATTGGTGAGCCAGGAACACAGCTGACACTTAGAACTTTCCACGTTGGGGGAACTGCAAGTGCAACTCAAGCTGAGAAAGAATTAAAAGCTTCTAAAGAAGGTTTTGTAAGATATTACAATATTGAAACTTATACAAATAAAGATGGTGAAAATATTGTAGCTAATAGAAGAAATGCAGCGATATTATTAGTTGAACCTAAAATCAATGCACCTTTTGATGGTATTGTAGGGATTGAAACAACACATGAAGAGATGATTGTTTCTGTTACTAGTTCATCTGATACAAAAAAATATTACTTTAGAAAAAGTGATGTTGCTAAGCCAAATGAGCTTGCAGGTGTAAGTGGTAAAATTGAAGGTAAATTATATTTTCCATACAAAGATGGTGAAGCAGTTGATGCTTCTGATTCTGTTGTTGAAGTTATTAAAGATGGTTGGAATGTTCCTTCAAGAATTCCTTATGCATCTACATTGAAAGTTGATGATGGCGCACCTGTTACTAGAGAGATTATTGCTAACTCTAAAGGTAAAGTAAAATTCTTTAAACTTAATGGTGATTATTTAGAGAGAGTTACAACTAAAAAAATTGGTGATATTGTTACTCAAAAAGGTTTATTTGCAGTAGTTGTTGATAGTGAAGATAGAGAAGCTGTAAGATATTATATCTCAAGAGAATCTGTTATTGCTGTTGCTGATGATAGTGAAGTTGAAATTGATACTGTTATTGCTAAGCCTCAAAATGAGTCACATGTTGTTATTGCAGAATGGGATCCATATGCAAATCCAACAATATCTCAAGATGCTGGTAAAGTAACGTTTGAAGATATTATTCCTGGTGTTACAGTTAGTGAAGCTTATGATGAGTTAACTGGTACATCTAAGTTAGTTGTAAATGAATATATTCCTAATAACTATAAGCCTGCAATTATTATAAAAGGTAGTGATGATGAAGTTAAGAGTTATGTTCTTGAGCCTAAAACATCATTATTTGTAAGTGAAGGTGACGAAGTTGCTATTGCTGATATTTTAGGTAAAACTCCTAAAGCTGTTTCTAAATCATCAGATATTACTGGGGGTCTTCCAAGAGTTTCTGAGTTATTTGAAGCGAGACGACCAAAAAATATAGCCGTTTTAGCTACATTTGATGGAGTTGTTAGTTTTGGTAAACCTTTAAGAAATAAACAAAGATTAATTATTACGGATAACCAAGGTAATAAAGATGAGTTCTTAATTATTAAAGATAGAAATATCTTAGTAAGAGACGGTGAGTTTGTACATGCTGGTGAGCAATTAACAGATGGTCAAATTGCTTCTCATGATATTTTAAAAATCTTAGGTGCTAAAGCACTTAATGAGTTTATCGTTGCTGAAGTTCAAGGTGTATACCGAGGACAAGGGGTTTCTATTGCTGATAAACATATTGAGGTTATTTTATCTCAGATGTTAAGACAAGTTAATGTAATTGATCCGGGTAATACTAAGTTTGTTATTGGTGATATGGTTTCTAGAAAAAGATTTATTGCTGAAAATCAAAGAATTATAAAAATTAGTGGAGAGCCTGCACTTGCTGAGCCAGTTTTACTTGGTATCACAAGAGCTGCTGTTACATCTGATTCTATTATTTCTTCTGCTTCATTCCAGGAAACTACAAAAGTTTTAACAGAAGCTGCAATTTCTGCTAAAATGGATATGTTAACAGACTTAAAAGAAAATGTTGTTATTGGTAGAACTATACCTGTGGGAACTGGTATCCATAGAAATAAAAGAATAAAGTTTAGTACAGCTGAGTAAAGGTAGAGATTAATCTCTACTTTTACAAGTATTTAAATTGACTACAATTTTATTTTTAATCATTTTTTTTATTGCCATAGAACTTTTTGAGTCTAATTGGCAAAAAGCAGATAGCTTTTATGGCGTAATAAAAAATAACTATCAAATATATTCAAAGAGTATATTTTTATTTTTTACTTTAAATCCATCTTTTATATATTCAATATATTTATCATTTACATTAAACAATTTTAATTTTTTTATGAGTTCTATCATAGTAGTAAAGTTTATTGATGTTAGTTTTAGATTACATCTAATGAAAAAGATTCAAAATGATGAAGATATATCTTCTATAGTCCCTTTTGATATTCCAATGAATAATTATTATAGATATATGAATGTTCTTATATATCCAATGATGTTTGTTTTTTCTGTGATTTAAATAGTGATTGGATATAAAAGCTTATTTGATATAAGCTTTTATAATTTGTTGTTTCATTAGTGGTTTATCTCCACCATATCTTCCTGAAGTTTTTATATTGTTAAGTTTATTTAAAATTTTAAAACTTTCTTTATCTTTTAAATATCCAAAAATTGTGTGTTTTCCATTTAACCATGGAGTCTCAACTGTTGTTATAAAAAACTGACTACCATTTGTATTTGCACCTGCGTTTGCCATAGCTAATACACCTATTTTATTAAACATCGCTTTTGAGTTAAATTCATCTTTAAATTTACCACCCCAAATTGATTCACCACCTCTACCTGTGCCTGTAGGATCTCCACCTTGAACCATAAAATTTTTAATAATTCTATGAAATATTAAACCATTGTAGTATCCATTTTTAATATGTGTTGTAAAGTTTTCAACAGTTTTAGGAGCTAAGTCTGGACGTAGTTCAATCTCAATTTTACCTTGTGTAGTTTCAAGAACTGCCACAGGATATGATGCTTGTAAAAAAGCAATACTGATTACTAATAGTAGTAATTTTTTATAAATCAAAATTTACCTCTTTTACTTTTTGTTTAAATTGTGTCATTTCTTTCCTTTTTTTTATTGTTCATTATAATAACAAAAAAATATTAAAAAAAGATTTTATTATATCTCTTACTAAGCTAAAAGATTTACTTATAATTAATATTATATTGATATAATGCAAAATTTTACAAATAAGGAACTCTATGTTAAAAGAAAAATATTCACCAATGTACTTTCTAGGTGCTTTAGGTGCAGGTGGATTATCAGCGTCATTTTATATGTATTTGATGTTTTTGGTGCCTCACGATGGTACACCAATGGCAACATTTGACCAAATATTTCCAGTACTTCTTAAAGGTGATTGGTTGTCATTTGTAAGTGCATTTAGTATTGTATTTATTCTTGCATTTGCAATTTTGCATTTTAAATTGCTTTTTTGGAATATTAAACAGTATAAAGCTTTTAAAGAAACAAAAGCATTTGATACTTTAATAAATAGTAATGCAGAAGTTACACTTATGGCTATACCTCTTACATTTACAATGACAATAAATATATTCTTTATCTTAGGTGCAACTTTTGTACCAAACTTATGGAGTGTTATTGAGTTTATGTTTCCATTTGCATTAATAGGTTTTGCTGTAACCGGATATTTTGCTATAAAGATTTTTATGGTTTATTTTTCAAGACTTATTACGACTGGCGATTTCGATTTTACAAAAAACAATAACCTTTCTCAAATGGTTTCAATTTTTGCATTTTCTATGGTTGCTGTTGGTTTTGCTGCTCCTGGTGCTATGAGTAGCTATGTAGAGATAAATGCTATTGGAATATTTTGTGCAATATTTTTTGCAGCAATATCAATACTATTATTAACTATTAAACTTATTTTAGGTTTTAAAGGTATGTTTGAACATGGTATAAGTATAGAGGCTAGTCCATCTATGTGGATTATTATCCCTATTCTTACACTTTTAGGTATTATGTTTGTCAGAATTAATTTTGGTTTTGATCATCACTTTGATGCACCTTTAGATAAAACATCTTTATTTTCACTAACAAGTTTTGTTATATCTTTACAAATTATATTTGGTATGTTAGGTTACTCAGTTATGAAAAAACTTAGATACTTTGAAGAGTATATTGATGGTGATAAAAAATCACCAGTATCATTTGCACTTATTTGTCCAGGTGTTGCTTTTATGGTATTTGGTATGTTTTTTATAAATATGGGATTAGTTTTAAATGGAGTTATTGACAAATACTCTTTAGCATATTTCCTATTTATGCTACCGTTTATGTTTGTACAATATAAAACTGTAGTATATTTCTTTAAATTGAAAAACAAATTTGCTTTATAATATATAAAGAGATATAAAAAGGGGTAACTTGATATTAAGTTACCCCTTTTTTATTGCCAAAAATTAATACAATATCATTATTTTTGTTATTTAATATTTATTTGTGTAAAATATATGTAGATGTATATTTATAAAAGGATGATAATATGAAAATAAAAAGTATGTTAGCTACGATAGTAAGTATTAGTTTGTTGTTAAGTGTAAACTCTTTTGCTAAGGATAATGGCAATAAAAAGAATAAGCAATTTAAACATCAAAAAGCAAAACAATTACCAAAAGGGCTTCAAAAGAAGTTAAATAGAGGTGGAGTGTTACCTCCTGGTTGGAGAGATAAACTTATTGTAGGTACAAAAATTGATAATCAAGTACTAAACAATGCAAGAGTTGTATATACAAGTGATTATGCAGAGTCTGCTTATAAAACTCCAGGAACTGAAGTATATAAAATAAATGATAAAATTATTAAAGTTTTAAGTGCTACTAATGTTATTTTAGATGTATTAGATTTAAATAAATAGTAAAAAATAATTTTAAGAATTAATTTATTTGTATTGCAATATAATAATGTAATTAATATGTAAAGGATGACAATGAAAAAGATTATTTTAGGTTTAAGTATAACAGCAGCTTCATTATTAGCTAGTGAAAACTTTGTAGAAGATAGCTTTGTTAAGTATGGTGCGTCTGGATTAAAAGTTGGTACACTGGGTGTTGGTTTTGAGTATACAGTTAAGTATAATGAAAAATTTGATTTAAGATTTGGTGTTAATCATTACTCGTATGGTGATAGTGGTACAGAAAGTGATATTGATTATGATATAGATTTAAAACTTCAAACAGTAGCAGCAATTGCAGATTATCATGTTTTTAATAATGGTTTTATATTAAGTGCTGGTTTAATGTTGAATAATAATGAGTTAAATTTTGATGCAAAATCATCAGCAACTTATACTATTGATGATACAGTATATACTTCAGCTCAAGTTGGTACATTAAAAGGTGATGTAGATTTTAATAATATTGCACCATATGTTGGTATAGGGTATAGTAATGTAACAAAAGAAGCAGGATGGTCATTTAGTACAGAGTTAGGTGCTTTATATCAAGGTAAGCCAAAAGTTAATTTATCTACTACTAGCGTAAATGCAGCTGTTATTGCATCGGTTGAAAATGAAGAGAAAGAACTTCAAAATGAACTTGATGGATATAAGTGGTATCCTGTAGTTTCAGTAGCTGTAAGTTATAAATTTTAATATTAGAATAGCTCTATTAAAAAAGGCTTTTTATTATTTAATGATATTTTATATCTTAGGGTAATCACATCTTAAATATTTTTATAGTAGTATTCCACTCTTAAAATTACTCAAGGATATTTAATACTTAATGCCATTAACAAATTTAAATGAAGAACAACACTCATCTGCTACTAGTGAACTTGGTCACAACCTTACGATAGCTAGTGCAGGAACGGGTAAAACATCTACTATTGTTGGTCGAATTGGTCATCTTTTGTATGGCGGTGTTAAACCCGAGCAGATACTACTTTTAACATTTACAAACAAAGCAGCAGCAGAGATGATAGAAAGAGTTGCTAAGTATTTTGATGAAGCAACTGCAAAAGCTATTGTATCAGGAACTTTCCATAGTGTTAGTTACAAGATGCTAAAAAAATATGAAAAAAATATCACACTTAAACAACCAAATGAACTAAAAACATTATTTAAATCTATCTATGAAAAAAGGGTTTTTGTAGAACAAAGTGATACAAAACCATACGATGGTGGATACTTGTATGATATGTACAGTTTATATTTAAATAGTAGCTATGATGAAGATTTTGAAACATGGATGGGTAATAAAAATGCTGACCAAAAACAATTCACTTTGATATATCAAGATGTTGTTGATGAGTTTAGTAAATTAAAAAAACAGTATGGTTATGCAAATTTTGATGATTTACTTTTAGAGATGTTGCAATTACAAAAAGAGAAAGCGTTTGGATTTGTAGAGATTTTAGTAGATGAGTATCAAGATACAAACCCTTTACAAGGTAAAATCTTAGATGGATTTAAACCTAAAAGTTTATTTTGTGTAGGTGACTATGACCAATCTATTTATGCTTTTAACGGAAGTGATATAGGTATCATCTCATCATTTGATCAAAGATATGAAGGTGCAAAAGTTTTTACTTTAGATAAAAACTATCGTTCAACTGCCCCTATTTTAAGTCTAGCAAATAAAGTGATTTTACATAATCCCCGAATCTATGAAAAATCTTTAAAAGTGGTAAGACAAGAGACACCTCACCATCCACAACTATTAAAATTCGATGAGTTATATGCTCAGTATGAGTTTATAGGTAAAAAGATAACTCAAACTGCAACAACACATAACGAAATAGCAATCATATATAGAAACAACTCTAGTGCAGATGGTATAGAAGCAAATTTAAGAGATATGGGGATAGAGTGTAAAAGAAAAGGTGGACATAGTTTCTTTGATGCTAGAGAGATAAAAGTTATACTTGACCTAATGGTTTTAATGGTAAACCATAATGATATGATGGCTTTTATACATCTAATAGAGTATGGAAAAGGGATTGGTAAAGCTATCGCTAAAGATATATTTGAAGCACTTCTTAGAGTGGGTCATGGAAATCTTTTCCACGGTCTTCTAAACCCAGATAATACAATTATAAAACCATATAAAAGTAATAAAACTACAAATGTACAGCTAGGTTTATTTGATGATTTTATTGAGATGGGTTCAACATCTAAGTTTAAAGATTTAGGTTGGGATCTAAAGTTTTTAAATAATAATATTTTAAAACATCCAAAACTTACTTTAGAGGGTGGGATATTTTTATACGATTTTTATACTTTAGTAAAAGAGTTAAAAAGGATAAAAAATCCAAAAAATATGATAGTTCATATTCAAAAGCATAAATTCTTTGAAACAATAGTTGATACCCTTACTACAAATAGAGCAAAACAAAAAGATGGAACTATAAGTGAAGATATAAAAAAATCTGCAACTTTTAAATGTACAAGAAGAGTTGAGACACTAAAGCAACTCTCTCATAGACACAACAACCTAAATAACTTTATAAATGCGATGATTTTAGGTGGTGGAGAGATGAGTGAGGGTGGAGGAGTAAATCTTCTATCAGTTCATGCAAGTAAAGGCTTAGAGTTTAAAGAGGTTTATGTAGTTGATCTTATGGATGGAAGATTTCCAAACCGAACTTTAATGAGTAAAGGTGGCTCACTAGAAGAGGAGAGAAGACTCTTTTATGTGGCAGTTACAAGAGCAAAAGATATTTTATATCTTAGCTATGCTTCATATGATAGAATAAAAAAACTAGACTTTATTTATAGCCCTTTTTTAGTAGAAGCGGGGCTTGTTAAAAAAGAAGCTGAGGGGTCTTAAAGGTTAATATTTTCTTCCAACTCAATAATTAGCTTATCTAAATATTTAACTAACTCTTGATTTTTAAAATTCTCTTCTTTAGCATAAGATATAGCATCAATAACAAATATATTTTTTTCAATAATTATATTTGTCAATTCTTTACAAAATGGAGTTAATTTATCAGTTACTACACTCCAAACTTCATCTTCATCAATTCCAAAATATCCATGAATGATAATATTTCTAAAATCTACTATTTTTCTATATTTTTTATTTTCTAAAATTTCTGATTTTATTAGTGTATTTGTAGCTTCCCCTATTATTTCAAGTTCCCTTATAGTTGCATCCCATTCTAATTCACTCCATTTAAAATCATCTGAATTGGTAAATTTTTTTGTATATCTTTGTATTTTATTGATTGCTATAAATATATCTATAATATAAAGTGAAATATCTCTTTTAGACATAGATAATCTCATTTTTAATTTGTTCTTTTACGAGTAGTCTTAAATTTTTTTCTTTTCCTAAATCAACTTTAGTTTTAAATTCATTTTCTAAAAAGTACTTTAAATCAAAAAAATTATCAAATGATGCTGTCATATCTACAAGTATATCTATATCGCTATCTTCAGTAGCCTCATCCCTTGCAAAGCTTCCAAATAGTGCTATTTTATTTACTTTATATTTATCTTTTAGTTGTTGTTTATTTTGTTTTAAAAAGGTTACTATTTGATTTTTTGTTTTCATTTTGAGCCTCTAACATTAAAGATATATTATTGTACCTTTTAACTAATAATAATTTGGTTAATAAATTATTGTATATTTATTATCAATATTATCACTAAAATACAATTAAATATATCATTTAATAATAAAAAGAAGAAGATTTGTTATCATAGTTTAAATAAGTCACTAAAAATTTATCTAATGCTATTGTTATGTAGTGGGTATATATTTAATTAAATTGGTTGTATTTTCAAATGATTTCATTTTAATACTATTTATTTAAGCTTCCTTTATTTTTATAATAACTACTTATTAGTAATATATTTTATACAACTTACCCTTAAATTATTCGATATTATGACATTTTAAATGTATGTTATGGAAAGTAGTATAAAGCCTTTAGATAAAGTATTTACATGTATTATTAGTAAGAATATTCTTAATAATGTTAGCTTGTTAGTTATTTATTTTGATTTTTTATATACTGAAAATGTATGATTTAGTATGGTACAGAGGGGTAAATCATACATTATGTATATATATCAAGGAAAAATCTTGATAAAACTGCATTTTTTAAACAAAATAGGAAATAATAGTTAGAAATCTACTATTATCTTTTCTCTATTTTTGAAGTATGTACACTTTGTATATCCAATATCTTTTGCTATTTTAGTAACCTCTTCATATTTAAATCCAACTTGCTCTACACTATGGGCATCACTACCAAATGTAATAGGGATATCCAACTCATATGCAAGTTCTAAAAGCGGTATTGATGGGTATTGTTCTTTTATAGGTTTTCTAAATCCTGCTTGATTTATCTCTATTACCATACCTGATTTTTTTATTGCTTTTAAACTATTTTGAGCGATAGATTTAATATCTTTTTTTGGTAAAAATTTAAAAACTTTTATTAGGTCTAGGTGTCCAACTATATCAAAAGAGCCATTTTTTGCCATAAGTTCTACTGCTTCAAAGTACTCTTCCCATATCTTATCTATATCTCTAGTCTCATACTCTTTAATAAACTCAGGATTGTCAAAGCCCCATCCATTTAGATAATGAACAGAACCAATAAGATAATCTACTTTAGAATTTTTGATACTATCAAGAAGATAATCACCTTTAATAAAATCAACCTCATATCCAAGTAAAATATCTATATCATTTTTGTACTTCTCTTTTAAAGAAAGAATACTATTTTCATAAAACTCTTTTTTATCAAGAGTAAGTCTATATCCATCTTCAAAGTTTTTCATAGGGGCATGTTCGCTAAAACCATAAACATCTATATTTAACTCTATGGCTCTTTTTATATATTGTTCTGTTGTTCCTGTTGCATGGTTACAAAGTGTTGTATGGTTATGTAGGTCAACTCTCATTTTAGTTTAGTAGTCCAGCCCCATTTATAGGTGTACTTCTATCCAATGCATATTCTCTTTTCCCATTTATAATATCATATTTCCAAATAGGAGCAGATGCTTTAAAATCTTCAACAAACTCATCAATAAGTTCTAAAGCAACTCTTCTTTTAGGGCTACACACCCCTGCAATATAAGAACTAGTATGATTTAAAACATCACCTTCACTATGAGCCATAAGAACCATACCGCCTCTTTGTTTTGCTTTTTCTTGCCATGAAGCGAACCATGAGTTTAAAATTGGTTCATATATATCAAAGCTAAGTCCGTCTATTCCATCTTCATCACGTACGACTCCAACAAAAGTTATAATAGCACCATAGTTTGAGTTTTTAAATTCATCGTACCATCCATTAGTTATTTGTTCAACTGGTAGAGAACCTTTAAATAGTTGTAGTTGACTCATAACTCAACCACCACACACAGGAGGTAATAGTGATACTTTATCACCATCATTCAGCTCTTTATTTTTATCTTGAATTAACATATCATTTACAGCAACTGCACTATTTTCTAGCCAAGAAGATAAACTACTATCCTCTTTTAAAATATCACTAAGTTGATTTAAGTTTGAAATATCTAATTTTAATGGCTCTTTTCCTATTGGACCTAAAAATTCTACTGTAACCATATTAATCCTTTTATTATTATATCTTCGATATTATAACTAAAAAAATATAAGGATGAAATGGTTTATGATATTTGCAAAAATTGATTTTATAAATTTGTTACCATTTTATATTTTTATAAAAAAGAATATTCAATCTTCACAAATAAAACAGATAATAAACTATAAAAAATCATATCCATCTGTTATAAATAAGCAATTTAAAAAGCGTTCTATTGATGCAGCTTTTATATCCTCAATAAAATCAAAAAGATGCAAATGTTTAGATTTAGGAATAGTAGCAAAAAAAGAGGTTTTGTCTGTTTTAGCTCTAAAAGGTGAGTTTAAAAAAGATCAACAATCAGATACATCAAATGCACTAGCAGTTGCTTTGGATATAAAAGGTGAGATACTTATAGGTGATAAGGCTTTGCATTATTATCATAATAGTGACAATAAAGATTTTGTAGATTTAGCTGAATATTGGAACGATAAGTACAATTTACCTTTTGTATTTGCTAGACTTTGTTTTAATAAAGAGAAAAAGTATTTGGAAAAGTTATCAAAAAAGTTTTTAGCAACAAATGTAAAAATTCCACAATATATTTTAAAACAATATGCAAATAAAACAAATCTTTCTACGAAACAGATACAAGAGTATCTTATAAAAATATCTTATAAAATATCATACAAAGAGAAACAATCTTTAAAGCTATTTTTTAAACTTACAAATACTTAGTTTGTCTCAACACTTCTAAATAAATATTCATACTTGGCTAGGTTTTGTCTCAGTGTGGATATATCGTGTTTTAATAACCCTTGCTCTATCCATACTTTAATATCTTGAGGAAATATATCTATCATTGGTTTAAATAAATTATCTTTTAATTCTTTTGATATATATTCATTTTCAAAAAGAGTATTTACATGTGCTACGATTGTTGGGTCTTTTAACTCTCTTGATTCACAAACCTCTTGGATAGTTTTACCTTTATTTATAAGTTCCAAAGTTTGAATATATGTTTTAGTTAACTCTTTTTTTACTTTAGTTCCACCATCTCTTAACTCTTTTGATAAGTTTAAAAAGGACAATCCATATTTCTCAAGTTTTAGTTGACCAACACCATTTACACTTAAAAACTCTTCGGTTGTTATTGGAAGTTTATTTGAAAACTCTATTAAAGTTTTGTCTGAAAAGATGATATACGGAGCAACATTCTCTTGATGTGCTATAGATGTTCTAAGCTCTTTGAACTTATCAAAAGTTTCATTTGTTACAAGCTCTTTTGTATACTCTTTAAATGATTTCTCAATCTCTAAATGTGAAGAGTCTATCTCTACAGTTTTTTGTTTTTTAAGTATTTGTGTACCTATTGGTGTGATTTTAAGTGTTCTATATTCACCATTTATAGATATAGCATCAAGATCTAGAAGTGTATCACATATACTTCCCCATTGTTCTTTTGTTAAATCTGTTCCTATACCATGAACTGATAGTTTATCGTGTCCAAAATCTAAAATTCTTTTTGCGTTTGAACCTCTTAAAACATCTATTATATAAGCTTGACCAAATCTTTCTTCACATCTCAATATTGCAGATAAGAACTTTTGTGATTCTATTGTTATATCTTTGTATTGTCTATCACCACCTAAACAGTTGTCACATATAGTTGTACATATCTCTATATCATCATCAAAATATTTAGCGATAGACTGATGACGACATTTTGAAGATATAGCAAATCTATACATGGTTTCTAGTTTTTTGTAGTTTGATGTTTTGTATGCACCTTCTGGTAAATCATCTACAAACTTCCGTTTTGAAACTTCATCAGATTTTGAATAAAGAAGTAAAACATCTGCATTTAGTCCATCTCTTCCTGCTCGACCTATCTCTTGAGAATAGTTTTCAATAGTTTTTGGCATAGATGTATGTAAAACAAATCTTATGTTTCCTTTATCTATACCCATTCCAAAAGCTATGGTTGCTACTATTATCTTCACACTTTCATCTTTAAACTTTGTAAATATCTCATCTCTACTATTTGATGGTAATCCTGCATGATATGCTAAAGTATCAAAGCCTACGCTATTTAAATAAGTAGATAATTGTTCTGTCTCTTTTCTGGTAAAACAGTATATGATTCCACACTCATTTGAATGTGTTTGTAAAAATTTTCTTATCTGTTCTTTACCATTTCCTAGTCTTTTTTGTGATCTTATTATTAGGTTTGTTCTTTGTATTTTTGCTCTTAAAACATTTGATGGGTCTATATATAAAGTTTTTAATATATCAGCTTCAACGGCTCTAGTTGCAGTTGCTGTAAAAGCAGTGATTGGAATATGTGGAAAATGTTGTTTTAAAAGTCCAAGTTTTTGATAATCATCTCTAAACTCATGTCCCCACTCACTCACACAATGTGCCTCATCAATTACAAAAAAGTTTATATCTATATCTTTTAGTTGCTCTATAAAATAACCACTTGCAAATCTTTCTGGGGCTATATATAAAAACTTTAATTGTTTGTTTTTCAGTTGTTCAAATATCTCGTCATTTTGCTCATTTGAATTTTGTGAACTTATCATATTTGCAGATATTCCATTTGCCGTTAAGTTCACCACTTGATCTTGCATCAAAGCAATCAAAGGAGATATAACGATAGTAGTCCCAGACATTAAAAGTGTAGGAAGTTGAAAAATAAGAGACTTTCCACTTCCTGTTGGAAGTATAGTAAGCAGGTCTTTTTTTTCTAAAATATGATTAATAGCTTTTTCTTGAATAGGTCTAAATGTATCGAAACCGAAGTATTGTTTTAAAACCTTATGTTTATCCATAAATTATACCTTATTTACTGGTTTTGGATACTGCATAGTTACACAATGAAGTGAACCGTGCTGTTTTATTAGTGTACTGCAATCACACCCTATGATATCTCTTTTAGGAAAAAGTGTTTTAAATATATTTAATGCTTTATCATCATTTTTATCTTTATAGGTAGGAACGATAACTGCCCCATTTATAATTAAAAAGTTTGAATAAGTTGCTGGAAGTCTATCATCTTCATAGTATTTTGGCTCTATATGTGGAAGTGGTATAAGTTTATATGGAGTTTGCTTTAATGTTCTGAAAGTTTTAAGCTCATTTTCCATAGCTTTTAACTCTGCATAATTTTCATCATCTTCATTATCACATGATTGGTAAACTATCGTGTTTGTATCAACAAACCTTGCAAGAGTATCTATATGAGAGTCTGTATCATCGCCAACTAATGCACCACTATTTAACCATAATACTTTTTTAGCACCAAGAGAGTTGATAAGTTGTTTTTCTATACTATTTTGAGTTAGATGTGGGTTTCTATTCTTTTCCATCAAACATTTTGAAGTTGTCATTATGATACCTTCACCATCACTCTCTATTGAACCACCCTCCAAAACAAAAGGGATACTTTTATGTGAATACTGTTTTAGTAAACCTTTTATTTTTAGTTGTTGTGTGATTTGATTGTCAAGTTTATAAGGGAACTTTTTACCCCAAGCATTAAATTTAAAGTCAAGAATAGTCATCTTTCCACTTATATTTACAGTAATACCACCAAAATCTCTTGACCAAGTATCGTTACTATCTATTCTTGCAAAAGTGATATTTTTTTTAATTTTAGGTTTTGTAAATAAAGATTTGATATATGCTAAATCTTTTGCTACTATTAAACACTTTTGATATGTAGCTATAATATTGGCAATATTTACAAAAGTTGCAATAGCTTCTCTTAAGTATTCATTCCAGTCTGTAAGTTTATGAGGAAAAACTAGCTGTACAAACTCTTGACTCTCCCATTGGGCTGGTAGTCGTGTCATTGTTATCTCTTTCTATTTTTATTTTTATTTTAACATTAGTTTTGTATGATTTTGGCAACATTAGATGAGCTTCCAAACTTTAGATACTCTCTTAAAATATTTGAATTATTTAGAAATTTATTTTTATCCATAGTATTATATTCATCTAAAAGATTTTCTACTGTTACTTCCTCTTGTATAAACTCTTTGTGGATTGGTTCTTTTCCCATCTTGTCAAAAAATATATTTGCTAAACCTATATATTTTATTTTTACTAAGTTTTTTGCTATAAAATAATCCAAAGGTTTAGCAATATAACTTAATGTAAAAGGTGTACCTATAAGTGCAGCTTCAAGAGTAGCTGTTCCACTACATATAAAAGCAAAATCAACATCTTGTAAAGTTTTATGTACATCATTAGTTATTGTAAAGTTTGATATATCACCATATGTTTTATCAATATACTCTTGCGTGAAATGGCTAGGGATGATTAGTATTAATTCTTTTTGAGAATCTTTATTAATCTCACGTGCAAGTTTAGTATAAATAGGCATAAGTTTTTTAATCTCACCACTTCTACTTCCTGGCATAAATGCAACTCTTTGTTTATTTGTTATAGAGTCTTTAAAGTGTTCAATTTCATCTAATAAAGGGTGTCCTACATAAGATATTTTTTCTTTTTTAGTATAAAAATCTTTTTCAAATGGTAAAATAGAACACAATATATCACAAGTTTTTTCAATAACTGGAATTCTTTTTTTCTTCCAAGCCCAAGCTTGTGGAAGTATGTAGTATATTATCTCTTTTTCAGGGTATTTTTTCTTTATTTTTTTAGCAAGTGGTAGGTTAAACCCAGATGAATCCATAAGTAAAATCTTATCTGCATGTTTAGCTAACTCTACCATCTCATTATTTAGTTTTAAAAAAAATGGTAGTTTTTTAAGTGCATCTACAAAACCCATCACAGCTAATGAACTTATGTCATAAGTTGGATTTCCTAAAGTTTTATCAAAAATACCTATAAACTCTATATCGTCATTTAACTCTTTTTTTAAAGCTTTTAGATGTATGTTTGATGATGTTTCTAATGCACTTACTAAAATTTTCATTTTATATCATACTTATCAAATTTATTAAATTCTATAACTCTTTTTAACATATCTGTATATACTACACCTTTTTCTGAATAGGCTGTAAGATGTTCAACTATTGTATATGGATCATCGCTTATTACTCTTTGTGCTCTAAAGTTTTTATATGCTTTACTTATTGCTAAGTTATAGTAGTAGTGTTCAACTGAATGTTTAAGTGTTTTGTATTTTCTTAAATAAATAGTTTTATCACCTCTTAGACCTGTAGCTGGAATTCTTGGTTCATCTTTTTTAAAAGACCAAACTCCAAAAATATTGTTTGCTTGTTTTGTAAACCGTGAAGTTAGCCAAGCACTTTCAATAGCACTTTGAGCTAAAGCGATACTTATAGGATGTGGTTTTAAAGCCTGTATCAACTGCTCATCTGTTTTTGCTCTATATGTTTTTTTAAGTTTTTTTATAAATTCACCGTTAACACTTGTATTTATATCTCTTTTTACATCTTCATATTGTGTATTTAGTTTAAGATAAACACTAGTTACTATAGGAACTAAAATATCTTTAAAGTGTTGCTTTTTTTCTTGAACACTTATTGATGGTATTTTTTTCTTTTTCTTAACAACTTTTGGTCTTTTTGGAATTTGCTTAGTTACTTTTGGTTTTATCACTTTTTTTATTTTAATCTCTTGTTGTAGTTTTTGATTTTGAATACTACCTATTGATGTTTGTAAAAAATCATTTTTTAACATAGTTACTTTTTCATCACTACAACCTACAAGAAAAATTACACTTAAAAGTACAATAGAAGTTTTAAATAACTTAAACATCAATCTCCTTTGAGTATTCGTTCGTTACTTTCCCTTTAAAATATATATCACCTTTTTCATCTTTTCGTATAGTTAGTTTTTCACCACTTTTAGGGATAACATCAACACTATTTTCAATAAGTCCTAGTTGTAATACTCTTAAAAAACAAGCTACCATACCTGTTCCACATGCAAGTGTTTCATTCTCAACACCTCTCTCATATGTACGCACTTTTAATTTACCATCTTCTACTTTACAAAAGTTTACATTTGCATTGTGAGCTTGTCTATATTTAGAACATAACTCTAAATCAAATTTATTTAAATCATCTACAACTACAACTAAGTGAGGTACGCCTGTATCTACATGCCACCATTGCAGTCCATCTTCTAAAAATGGTTTTTGTAACTCTTTTGGTTCAGTCATAGTAGTTTCAACAATATCATTATCAACTCTACAGCTAATTTCTCCAGCACCTGTTAAAAACTTCATATAGCTACTTGCAATCTTATTTGTAAAAGCATAGTGAGCAACTGCTCGTGTACCATTTCCACACATAGAAGCAGTACTTCCATCATTATTATAAAATAGCCATTCAAAATCATAAACTATATGAGGTACAAGAACTATTAGTCCATCTACATTTTCTTCTTTACATAATTTTATCGCTAATTTACTATAGTCTTTTCTATTATTTGTATGAAAAATAACAAAGTTATTTCCACTTGCATCGTATTTTGTAATTGTCATAAAATTAATCCTTTAAAGGCTAATTTTACACTTAAAACGTGAAATTTTGACTTAAGGGAAATAAACATTAATTTTAATTCAAATAAAAAATGATAGAATAAAGTTATGAAAAAATTTATTGCACAATCTGAAGCTTCAAAAAAGATATTAAATATTGCTCAAATGTCCTCAAGTCTGCCTGTTAATGTATTGATTATAGGGGAGATTGGTGTTGGTAAAAAACTTCTTGCTCAGAATATATTACCTGATGCTTCATATTTTGATGCTAAAATTTTAGAAGAAACACTTATGAATGGTAAATTTAATATTGATGAATATAAAGAATTAATTATTTTAAATATAGATACAGTTTTAAATAAAAAAGAGTTCTTATTATATTTAAATGGTATAAAAATAGTTGCCACATCAAATAGAAACTTAACTGATATAGAATCACAATTTGCAATCAAAATCGATATTCCACCTTTAAATCAAAGAATTGAAGACTTAGAAGAGTTAAAAAAAGTATACTTAAGTGAAGCAAATGATATTTATAATACTAATATAGATATAAATGATTTAGCATTTGATTTATCATTAAATGGAAATACTCTTAAAAATTCAATATATAAAACAGTATCGATGCGTGCATTAAGTGATGATGATATGATGGAAAGTTTAGAATTCTTTATATCAAATAAATTTAATGAAGATAAAGATTATCGTGAATTATTACAATATTTTGAAATCCCTCTTTTAAATGCAGCGAAAAAAAGATTTAAATCACAATTGAAAATGGCAACAAAATTAAACCTAAATAGAATCACTCTAAGAAAAAAATTAGAACAATATTTTCAGGAAACTCCTGATAACCGTTTAGGAGAATAAGATGGAAAATCAAGATTTTTATGAAGACTTAATAGAGTATGATTTAAATCCATTTCTACTTTTTGATTCAAATGGAAAGGTGAAAAGTTACAATAAAGAAGCAGAGTTTTTGTTAAATTTTGTATCGATTAAAGAGTTGTTTCAGTTAGCAGTTTCAAATGCAAGTACAAATTTTGGTTTCAATCAAAAATATATTTCATTAAAATATAACAAACAATCTTACTATGCCATTTTAGTTGGATATGTAAGTGAAGATGAGATAGCATTAAGACTTTACAAAGTAGTTTCAAATAAAGTAAATACAATAAATAATGATAAGCTAAAACTTGTAAATATATTTAGTTTAATTGAGCTTTCAAAAAACAGTACACTTCTAAGTTCAGATTTAAAAATCGATGAACTTTATGATATATCAATTCCTGAGATGAAAATAAATATAAACAATTTTTTATTATGTTTAAATGAATGTTTTATATATTTTTCAAACGATGAAAAAATATCTCTTCAAGTACAAATAAAAATTGGTGAGTATGAGATAATAGATAATATTAAGTATAAAATAGTTTCCTTAGAGTTTATAACAAATAGAGATGTAGAACTTTCAAATGAATTTGAGCAAAAAGCCTCAAATGCTAATATAAATATATTTACTAACCATAATAGACTCAATCTAGAGTTGCCGATTATACTATAATTGTATATTAAATATACAATTTCATAAAATTATTACTTCTAAACTATGTTAAAGTGTAACACTTTATTTTAGGAGAACAGTATGACACCAGAAATTTCTTATGTTATTGATACATTTTTTACACTTTTTTCATTTGTATTGATTATATTTATGGTACCAGGTTTTGCTATGCTAGAAGCAGGGCTTGTAAGAACAAAAAATGTTACAGCTGTATTGATGATAAATACAATGATTTATGCAATAGCATCAATGGCATTTTTATTAGTAGGTTACTCTATAGCTTTTGGTAGCTTTGGATCAGATAGTATGAGCCAATGGGCTGCATTTTTATTTCAAATGGCATTTGTTGGAAAAGTTATAAATATTATGAGTGGTGGTGTTAGTGAAAGAGCAAGAATCATACCTCTTGCAATATTTGCAGTTATTATGGCTGGTTTAATTTACCCTACGGTTGTAAACTGGGCATGGGGATTAGATATGCTGACAGGAACTATGCTTGATCTTTCTATGTATGATTTAGCTGGGTCTACAGTAATTCACTCAACAGGTGGTTGGGCTTTACTTGCGGCTATTTTAATAATAGGAGCAAGAAAAGGTAGGTATCCAAAATCTGGTGGAGTTAGAGTAATTCCAGCATCAAATGTCCCTTTAGTAACTTTGGGTGCATTTTTACTATGGATTGGATGGTTTGGTTTCAATGGTGGTTCAGTTGGAAGTATCGCTTCAAAAGAGAATGCTGATTTAGTAGCACTAACTATTTTAAATACAAATACATCAGGTCTAGCAGGTGCAATAACTGTTGGTCTTATGATGTATATAAAGTATAAAAAACTTGATATCACTATGGTTTTAAATGGTGCTTTAGGTGGTCTTGTGGCAATTACTGCAGGACCTGACCTTTATAATATATACCAGCCTATTTTAATAGGTGCTATTGGTGGTATGTTAGTTGTTATTTTTGTTCCACTGTTTGATAAGCTTAGATTTGATGATCCTGTTGGAGCACTTTCAGTACATTTAGTAAATGGTATTTGGGGTACATTAGCAGTTGGAATATTTGCTAGTGATCCAGCAAATGGTATCACATTTATGGGACAATTAAAAGGTGTGATAGTTATAGCTGTATTTGCTTTTGTAAGTAGTTATATTGTACTATTTATTATTAATAAAATGATGCCATTAAAATCTACTTCAGATGAAGAGATGGAAGGGCTTGATGTAAACGAATGTGGACTAGAGGCTTATCCAGAATTTAAACGTGCTTTTTAAAAAATAGGTTTTCTAAAATCTCTTTTTGGTAATTTCTGCGTTGTCAATAAAATTTTAAACAGTCACATACTAAAGTATGCTCCTGCATTAAATTTTATTTCCGCCTTGAACTTACCCAAAAATAGATTTCATTAAACATATTTTATAGTACAATAGTATAAAATTTTTAAATTTAAAAAAATAAATAAGGAAAATATAATGAAAAGAATTGAAGCGGTTATTAAACCATTTAAACTAGAAGATGTAAAAGATGCTTTAACTGAAGCTGGTATTACTGGTATGACTGTATCTGATGTAAAAGGTTATGGTAGACAGCAGGGTCACTCTGAGCTATATAGAGGAGCTGAGTATGTTGTAGATTTTTTACCAAAGATTAAAATTGATTTAGTTGTTGCTGGTGAAGATGTTGATAATGTTGTAAAACTTATCTCTGATGCTGCAAAAACAGGTAAAATTGGTGATGGTAAAATTTTCGTATCTGATATTCAAAGAATTATTAGAATCAGAACAGGTGAAGAGGACGAAGAAGCTATCTAAATAGCTTCTTCATAGAAGCGTACAGATAGTAAATGTAGCAAAATAACAATTTACTGAGTATTTTTGAAATTAAGCTTAACATTTTATAATATTTAATAAATATAAAATATAATTTTAGTTAATATATTCTTAGAAAGATGAGTATGATATAAATATTGAGTTTTAAGTTGTTAGTTTTAGCAAGGTTAGATTTCAAAAGATAGGTTACTTTATATTTTCGACCACCTTATAATAAGGTGTATAAACAAACAACAAGGAATATGCAATGGCAGATACAGTAAACGGAAAAGTTAAATGGTTCAATAGTGAAAAAGGTTATGGTTTTATCGAGCAGTCAAATGGTGGAAAAGATGTATTCGTACATTTCAGACAAATTAACAACACAGGTTATGGAAGAGTTTCTTTAGAAGAAGGTCAAGAAGTAACTTTTGAGGTTGGTGAAGGTGAAAAAGGTCCTCAAGCTGAGAACGTTTCAATAGTATAATTTATATTATTACTTTAAAAAGAGATAGATTTTTCTATCTCTTTTTTTATGCCCACATTAATTAGCTAGAGGCACTTATAAGCTTTTTAATTAATTTACAAATACTTTTTAAATCTTTACTTTTAATATCAAGTTTTATAATCATTCTAATAATAGCCTTTGAAACAGTAGGTTGTCTAATAGCCCCTACAATATAACCATTATCTATAAGCTCTTTTTGTATTGAGATAACTTTTTTGTTATCATTTATCTCTATTGGTATGATTAATGAACCGGAATCAATATTTAATATATTTTTTACTATATATCTATTTTCTTCAATTTTCTTATATAACTCTTTTTTATTTTTTATTATATATTTTAAACTTTGTAAGCCTAACGATATATCAAATAAAGATGGTGCAGTACTATAAATAATAGGTTTTGCTCTATTTTCTAAGAAACTGATTATCTCACTTGACGCTAAAATATATGCTCCATAACTTCCATATGCTTTTCCTAAAGTTCCCATTTTTATATGATTTTCTTTAGGTAAAATATTCCAATAGTCAAACCAACCTAAAAGATTTTTACCAATTACACCTGAACTGTGTGCTTCATCTACTAATAATATAGCATTATATTTAGAAGCAATTTGATTGAACTCTTTTGGTGCTATATCTCCATCCATAGAATAAACACCTTCTATTGCTATTATAACTCTTGAAATTTTTGATATATTTTCATTTTGTATTTTTTGTTCTAAATCATTAAAGTCATTATGTTTAAAAACTATTACTTTACCCTGAACTAATTTACTTGCAAGCATACCACTTGCATGATATTGTTCATCTATAAAAAGTATATCTTTAGATCTTATCATGCTCTCAATCAAAGAAATATTTGCCAAGAAACCACTTCCTACAACTATACCTGATTCAAATTTATTTACTTTACAAAGTTTATGTTCAAATTGTTTATGAATAGTAGAGTAGCCATTTACAAGTATAGAGGCCTTTGATGCAATACAATTTTGTTTTAAAACTTTTTTATATGCTTTTTTAAATATATTTTTGTTTGATGTAAGTCCTAAATAGTCATTTGAAGCTAAATCAATAAGCTTTTTATCATATATTTTTCTAACTCTAAAACGATTTGCTTTTTTTATTGCGTTTAACTCTTTTTCATAACTTATCATTCTTTTATATACTCCATTTAGATTGATTTTAACATAGTGTTAATAAAATAATCTTTGTTTGTAAAAGATTATCTAAGTTATGCTACAATATAATTACAGTTAAAGAATAATAATAACAAAAAATAATAATTAGGATGGCAATATGAAAAATAGTATTTATAAATTTGGTATCGCTTTTATCACTCTTTCCTCATTAGTTTTTTTTATATTAAATTATGAAAGAAATACTAAGATAGAATTACACTTAGAAAATAAAACAAAACAGTATGAACAAAACTATAATGCTACATATAAAGGTTATAAGAACTTAGCAAAAGTTATATTTGAAACTGATATAAACTCAAATGATGTAAAAAAGATATTTGCTCAAGCTTATACTACTAAAGATAAAGAACAAGATATTGTTAGAAAAGAATTATATGATAAATTAAAAGATACATATGAACTTTTAAAAAGTTATAATATAAAACAGCTACATTTTCATCTACCTTCAAATGAGAGTTTTTTAAGATTTCATAGACCTAATAGATATGGAGATAATCTTACAAATATAAGAGAAACAATAAAGTATTCAAATGATACAAAAAAACAAATTGATGGATTTGAAGAGGGTAGAATATACAACGGTTATAGGTTTGTATATCCTTTATCTTATGATGGAAAACACATAGGTACTGTTGAGGTCTCTTTTAGTACTTTAGTTATGAGTTTGGAGATGGTAAATAACTATAAAGTTATAACACAATTTCTTATATCAAAAGAGGTAGTTGGTCAAAAAGTATTTGATGATGAAAAAAGTAATTATGTAAAATCACCACTAAAAGATTTTTATATAGAAAAAAAATCAGCAAAAGTATTATCAGATATTAGTAATATTGATATTGCAGAACCTTTATCTAAAAAAACTAATAATATAGTCCATCATAAAGGATTTGATAATACCTCATTTTCTGTATATGATACATATAGAAAAAATATAGTAACATTTATAAAAGTTAAAAACCCTGTAAGCAAACATGTTGTGGGTATATTGGTTATCCAAAGTGATGCAAGTTATATTATAAATAAAAATAGAAATTTTTATATTGTGATGATATTTTCTATTATATTAATTGCTATCGCATTACTACTGATATATAAAGAGTTAGAGCAAAAATATAAATTTAGAATTGAGGTTCAAAAAGAGCGTAAAGTAAATAAAAAACTACAAAAGTTAAATAATGAAGTTAAAAAAAGTAGAAATGAAGTTGAAAAATTAAATGAAGGTCTTGAACTAAAAGTTAAAGATGAGGTACATAAAAATATATTAGCACAAGAAAAACTTTTTGAATCTGAAAAAATGGCTAGTATGGCTGAGATGATAGGAAATATTGCTCATCAATGGAGACAACCATTAAGTGTGATAAGTACAGCAGCAAGTGGTATTCAAGTTCATAAAGAACATAATATCTTAACAGATGAACTACTATATGATTCTTGTGAAAAGATAGTAGAAAATACACAAAATTTATCAGATATAATCAATAACTTTAATGATTTTATAGAAAAAGATAGAAAAAAAGAGTTATTCAGTTTAAAAGAGAATTTAAATAAATTTGTAAGTTTAATAGTTGGTTCTGTAAAGCATGGTAATATAAATATAATTTTAGATGTTGATGAAATGATAAAAATAGATGCATATCCATCAGAACTTATACAATGTTATATGAATATTTACAATAATTCAAATGATGCTTTCCACCACAATGATGTTGAGAATAGAATAATATTAATTAGTGCTATAAAAGATGATAATACTCTTAGCATAATATTTCAAGATAATGCAGGTGGAATAAAAGATGATGTTTTACCTAAAATATTTGAACCATATTTCACAACTAAACATAAAAGCCAAGGTAAAGGCTTAGGTTTACATATGACATATAATCTAATAGTAAATGGCATGAATGGAACAATAGAGGCTGCTAATAAACATTTTGTGTATAAAAATAAAGACAACTATGGTGTTGAGGTGAAAATCAAACTACCAATTTAGATATATTACAAAGTGATATTTTCTAAATATTCTAGTTCATCTCCAGCAAAAATAATTGCATCTACACAATATGAAACATCAAGATTTTTTACTTTTAAATAGTAGTCTATGCTTCTATAGAGTTTATGTAGTTTTGATGATGTAATATTGTAAACTGCTTCAAAACTATCACCGCTTTTCACCTCTACAAAGTGATAAATATCATCTTTTATGCAAATAATATCTATTTCTCCTAGTTTTTTAGCATGATAGTTTCTATCAACTATAATAAAACTATTTGAAACTAAATATTCACAAGCTTTAGTTTCAAATTTATTTCCTTTTGAGGTAGTTGTCACTTTTTAGCAAATTACTACAGACTTGATTTCTGTGAACTCTTCAATTGCAAAAGATGGACCCTCTTTTCCAATACCACTTAGTTTTGTACCACCATAAGGTTGTATATCAAATCTCAATGTAGGAATATCATTTATAACTACTCCTCCACAATTTGCATCGTGAATGAAGCTTTGAGTTTGTTTTAGGTTATTTGTAAAGATTGAGAATTGTAGACCATAAGGTGAGTTGTTCATTTTAACAACTGCTTCATCATAGCTTTTTACTTTTACTAAACTAACAATTGGTGCAAAAACCTCTTCACAAATGATTTTCATATCATCAGTAACTTCAGTCATAACAGTTGGATAGAAATTCAACTCTTCGTTTTTATTTCCAGTTAAACAAACAGCACCCTCTTCAATAGCACTTGCTATCCATGATTTAGCTCTATCTAATGATTCATCATTGATAAGTGGTCCTACAAACGTATCGTCATTGTATGGACTCCCAACGATTAGTTTTTCAGTCTCTATTTTCATAGCAGCTGCAAAATCATCATAAACCTCTTCATCTACATATATTCTTTGTAAAGAGATACATACTTGACCAGAGTTGATAAATGCACCAAATGCACATCTGTTAGCAGCTATGGCTAAATTGGCTGTTCTATCTATAAATGTTGCTGCATTTCCACCTAGTTCTAAAGCAAGTTTTTTTATACCAGCAGTTTTTGTGATAATATTTCCAACAGGTACAGACCCTGTAAAACTAAGAACTCTTGGTATATCAGAACTCACAAGTGTACTACCAACTTCAACATCACCATAAACTACACTAAAAGCATCTTTTATAGCGTACTGCGATTCTATAAAAAGTTTAGCAAACTTATAAGCTGTAAGTGGTGCTTCTGGAGTTGGTTTAAGCACAACTGCATTTCCACTTACAAGCGCTGGTGCTATTTTATGAGCAACTAAATTTAAAGGGAAGTTAAAAGGTGTGATACAAGCCACAACCCCAACAGGCTCTCTAAAATAGTAAGCTGTAGTTTTTTTACCACTTGGCATTGCATCTGTATTTATCGTATGACCTTCAAGATTTATCATAGCATGGATAGATAGTTTAATAGTTTCAATACATCTATCAACTTCAATTCTAGCAAATGTAATAGGCTTTGCAACTTCATCACATAAAGTTTGTGCTATATCCTCTTTGTTTTCTTTTAGTTTTAAAGCAACATCTTCAAGCCATGAAACTCTTTGTGCTATTGTAGATGCTTTTGTATCTATAGATGCTTTTTGTGCTATTTTTAAAGCTTTTACTGTATCTTCTGCTGTACATAGTGGATATTTTGCAACCACTTTTTTAGAGTAAGGATTTTCAATATCTCTTAACTCATCTCTTGACTCTTCACTACTTCCAAAAAAAACATTTGCTATCATTTTATCACCTTATATAATTTCTCTTATTTTATCATATTGGTGATTAATTTATAAGCTAACTATTCATATGAGAAACAAAAATAAAATAGTAACTGAAGATATAATCAATAACTCATTATGGAATATGGATGAAAATACGGTTAGCAATATAATAAGTGTATATATCTATCGTTTAAGAAAAAAGGTTGATAAATCAAGAGATAGAGGTGGCTTTGGTTTGGGATTATCAATAGTAAAGTCTATTGGAGAATTGCATGATTTTCACATTTCTGTAGATAGTCAATATAATAAATATACGCAGTTTAGTATAAATTTTAAAGAAGATAAAAAGAATATTAAATAGTAATACATAACACTTTTTTGCCATATTATTGATTTATAATGTAATCATAAATCAATATTAAAAGGTGATGAGATGGCTTTTATAAAATCATTTGGAGCAACAAAAGTAGTAACGGGTTCGGCGCATTTATTAACATTAAATAGTGGTAAAAAGTTATTAATAGATTGTGGAATGTTTCAAGGTGAAAATGAAGAAAAAAATATCAAGTCTCTTGAATTTAATTCATCAGAGATAGATTGGTTAGTATTTACTCATGCACATCTTGATCATGTAGGAAGAGCACCAATTCTATATAAAGATGGGTTCAAAGGTGATATAATTGCTACCTTACCTACACTGGAACTTGCTAGAATTGTATTACTTGATAGTGCACATCTTGCAAAAGAAGAGTATTATACATACTATAAGAAAGCACAAAGAAGAGGTGAAGAAAATTTAATTAAACCACCTCTATACACTCCACAAGATGTTGAATCATTTTTAAGTTTAAAAAAGATTTATGCAGATTATTCAACTCCTATTATTTTAGATAAAGACTTAACTATTACATTTCATAATGCAGGACATATTTTAGGCTCATCTTTTGTTGAGATTTGTTTTATAGAAGATGGTGTTGAAAAAGTACTTGTCTTTAGTGGAGATTTAGGTAATAAAAATGATGTGGTTCTCCCCTCTCCAAAAAATGCAAAAAAAGCAGATGCACTTTATATTGAATCAACTTATGGTGACAGAAATCATAAAAATATGAAGAAATCTATAAAAGAATTTAAAAAAGTTATTTTAAAAACACTCAAACATGGTGGTAATATATTGATACCATCATTTGCTATTGAAAGAACACAAGAGCTATTATGTATTCTAAAATTAATGTATAAAAATGGGGAACTACCAGATTCCTGTAAAATTTACTTAGATAGTCCAATGGCAATTCGTGCAACCAATGTTTATACTAAACATACAGATGAATTAAGTCCGTTATGTCAAAACTTTGTGCAAGAGGATGGTACTGTTTTTGATTTTCCACAACTCGAATATATAAAAACACAAGAAAAATCAATAAAAATCAATAAAATACTAAGCGGTGCGATTATCATAGCTGGAAGTGGTATGTGTAGTGGTGGTAGAATTTTGCAACACTTCAAACATCGTCTGTGGAATAAAAAAAATGCACTTTTATTTGTAGGTTTTCAAGCAAAAGGTACACTTGGTCGTCAAATTGTTGATGGTACAAAGTGGATTCATCTTTATGGAGAAAAAATAAAAATAAATGCAAGTGTACATACTATAAATGGTTTTTCAGCGCATGCTGATCAACGTGAACTAATAGAATGGTTAAAACATTTTGATAAATTAGGTAAGGTTTTTTTAATTCATGGAGAAGAGGAAAAACAAATTATATTTAAAAAAACTATTAAGAAAAAATTAGGTATTAAAGCACATATTATAGAAAAAGATGATGAGATATATGTATGATTCATGCAACAATATATTTAGCTCATATTAAAAAGGGGTGAAAATGGGACAAAACAGAAGTATAATTAAAGATGAATTTGATGATGAAGCTGAAATAGACACTAATAAAAATAAAAAACATAAGTATGCAAATTTTGAACGAAAAAGAAAAAAGATGAAAGAGAAGGGTGAAAAAGTTCAGATATGGGTAAGTAAGGATACTTTAAAGTATGAAAAAGAGCTTACTATGCTTCAGACAGAGCTTTTAAAATTTCAAAACTATGTAAAAGAGAAAGGGCTAAAGGTACTAATGCTTTTTGAGGGTAGAGATACCTCTGGAAAAAGTGGTACTATAAGAAGAATCACAGAGCATTTAAATCCAAGGGGTGCAAGAGTCGTTGCATTGGAAAAGCCAAGTGATAGAGAACGTACACAGTGGTATTTTCAAAGATATGCTCAACATCTTCCAAGTGGAGGTGAAATGGTATTTTTTGATAGAAGCTGGTACAACAGAGCTACTGTAGAACCTATAATGGGATTTTGTACACATGATGAACACTATGGATTTTTAAAAGATGTACCTAAATTTGAAGAGATGTTAATTGAGTCAAATATAATTTTAATTAAATTTTATTTTTCTTTTTCAAAAGATGAACAGCTAAAAAGAATTCAAAAAGTGGAAACTGATCCTCTAAAACAGTATAAGTTATCTCCTATTGATAAACAAGCACAAGTTTTATGGGATCAATATACAATAGCAAAATTTTCTATGCTTGTTGCAACAGATACAAAAACAGCACCTTGGGTAATTGTAAAAAGTGATAATAAAAAAAGAGCAAGAATAAACTGTATAAAGCATATTTTAAATGTTGTTGATTATCCAGACCAACTACCTAAAAATATTATTGAAAGTGATCCTGAAGTTATAATACCAGGATCGAAAGTGATTGATATGATGGAACACGATAAGAAATTAAAAAAAATATTATTTTAGAAAGATTATTACAAGATAGATTTGTATATTGTATCTGATAAGTTAGATTTTTTAGTTTTTAAAATCAACACTTTAACCTAAAATATGCTTATCTCTTATGTATTTACTTTAAAGTTTCTGGTTTACCAAAATAGTAGCCTTGTGAATAATCAACACCCAACTCATCTAAAATATTAAATATCTCTTCATTTTCAACATATTCTGCAATTGTTTTTATATTTTGTTCTTTAGCAAATGATACTATAGTTTTAACAACACAATGTGAGTAGCTATTTGTTTCAATATCTCTTATTAAGCAGCCATCAATTTTAAGAATATCAGGTTTGTAGTCTATCAATCTTTCAAAGTTAGAATACCCAGCACCAAAGTCATCAATAGCTATTTTTACTCCAAAAGCTTTTACGTCATCAATAAATGAAGCAATTATTTTAAAGTCTCTTACACTTTCATCTTCAAGAAGTTCTATAATTATTCTAGAACTATGTTCTTTGTTCTCTTCTAATAATTCAAAAATTTTATCTCTTGTAGCTTTTTGTTCTATATCTAGCGCTGATAAATTTACTGATATAGACATTTTAGTGTCATTTAATGCTTTAAATGAATTATTTAAAACCATATTTGTAATTTGTGAGTAGTATTTCCCTTTTTTAGCTGTATCTAAAAAGAAAAATGGTGATAATATATCTCCATCTTCATTGATCAGTCTTACAAGAGATTCATATTTTTCTATCTTTTGTGTTTTATTATTTATAATTGGTTGAAAATGTGAAACAATTTTAAAGTCACTAATAGCTTTTTTTACCATAGATATGGTTTTTAGATTTTTTTGAGCTTTTTCGTACTCTATTTGTGCAAAATTATTTGAAATAATAAAAGTTTGTTTAGTTTTTAGTAGTCTTTTTATTCCAAGTTTAGCACTCTCTAAAATATTTTGTGCATCATAAGCAACACTTAGTAGTAATGATAAGTCATAATCCACACCATTTATATCTACCATACCAGATTTTATTGACTCTTGAAATATTTTTAAGTTTGATATAAATGTATCTTCATCTTTGTCTTCAAAACATATTGATTTTTCATTAAACATCGCATATTCACCATGACCTAGCTGATACACTCTTTCAAACATACAATCTTTAGGTAAGTTATCTTCTAGAAAAGTTGTTATTTTATCTTGTATTTTCTCAACTGCTTCATTTCCATAAAACTCTTCTAAAGTATCAAACTCCTCTATTTTTAAATATACTACAACAGGCTCTTTCGCATTTTGAACTGCGTCATCAAGTTGTTTTTTAGGATTCATAATATCTGTAATATCATCCCTTAATGCAATATATTCGGTTATATTATTTGATTTGTCTAAAATTGGTTTTATAGTAGTTTTTACATAATAACTTTTACCATATTTATCTATATTTCGTATAAGACCTTTATATATCTCTTTTTTAACTTTTATAACTTCCCATATTTTTTTATAAATTTCACGTGGGTTATCTGGATGTCTTATTATATTGTGATTTTTTCCTATTAGTTCATCTCTTGAATATCCTGAAATATTACAAAACTCGTCATTTACATATGTTATGATTCCATGAGTATCTGTTTTTGAAACAATAGAACTATTGTTGGTGGCATCTTGATATTGCTCTAAAAAATTTATATTGTTTTCTATATCATATTTAAGTTTTATTTTTTCAACAACTTTTGATAGTTCTGTTAAAAATTGTTCTGTATAGATTGGTTTTAAAAGATACCCATCTACACCTAGTTTTATACAATTTATAAGATAGTTTGTTTCATTGTATGCAGATAATGCTAAAATAGGGATATGTTTATCTATTTGTCTTATTTTTTCAATCATCTCTAAACCATCAAGTTTAGGCATATTCATATCTGTAATAATTATATCTATGTCGTTATTAATAAACTTATCTAAGCCATCATAACCATCAACTGCAGTAATAATATTATTAAAAAAATTTTGAAAAAAACTTTTAGTTTCTTCCCTTAGCTCTTGATGATCCTCTACATATAATAAGTTTAATTTATTAGAATACTTTATTATATCATCCATTATATACCTTTAGTTACTTTTAATACCTATAATCTAAAAAATTATTTATCAGATAAATATAAGTAAACACTATATCTAATAGGAGCGAAGTATACAATTTTAGTCCTTAAATTGTCTTGTATCTTATATTTTGTCATATTGGATTAATATTTAATACCCTATAATTCCAAGATGTCAACATTAATAGCAGTAGTTTCAATATATCTATTTATCCTTATTGGTTTTGTAGCCAAAAAAGTATTTAAAGATGATATAGATGAAAAAACACTTATACTTATATCAATATACTTTTTACAACCTATGCTTACATTTTGGGGGCTTACCAGGGCACCTATAGATTACAATCTTATATATACACCTTTTTTGTATTTTATTATTATTACTATTGTATTGATTATACTTTTATTTCTAGGGAAGTTTTTATTTGATGATGTAAAAGATAGGTCAATATTTATAGCAACTTCACTTATAGGAAATACTGGGAACTTAGGTATTCCCTTAGGAATTGCACTTTTTGGAGAGTCTAGTGTCCCTTATACTAGTATAATAAATATTGCAAATATATTTTTTATATACACAGTGGGTATATACTTTTTTGCAAAAAGTTCATATAGTTTTAAAGATTCACTTATTCAAATGGTTAAGATACCAATACTTTGGTTTGCAATTGCTGCACTTATTTTTAACTATACCCAATATCAAATTCATCCACAAATTGATAAAGTTTTAGAGATGGGTGCTTATGCAACTATAGTTTTACAGCTAATTATATTTGGTGTATATTTAAGTAAAACAAAAATAAAGTCACATAACTATAAGTTAAGTATTTGGAGTAGTTTTATAAAACTAATTTTTGTTCCAGCAGTTGGAGTAGGTATAGTTTTATTATCAGGATTACCAAATGAAATTGCATCTATTTTAATCATATCATTATTAGTACCACTTGCAGTTAATAATGTTAATATTGCTTCTTTGTATAATTGTAAACCGTATGATGTAACTGCAGTTGTTTTTGTAAGTACCGTTTTATTTTTGTTCTTAATATATATTGATTTAGAAATTATTAAATATATATTTAAATAATATTACAATTATGATACAATATAATTAATTTAGTCAGGATGGGGTACTTTATGAATATTATGTTTGTTATATTAATTATGTTAAATACTATTATTCTATCCGAAGAGTTGATTACTCCAATCCCTGATAATATTGAATATGATAAACAAAAAGTTGCTTTAGGAAAGAAGTTATTTTTTGATACTAGGCTTAGTGCAGATGATACAATAAGTTGTGCAAGTTGCCATTTTTTAAATGATGGTGGTGATGATAATATCGCTTTACCTTTTGGAATTGGGGGTAAAATTGGTAGTATTCATACCCCTACAGTTTACAATTCTAGATATAATTTAGCCCAATTTTGGGATGGTAGAGCTGCTAATTTAAAAGAGCAGGCTTCAGGACCAATTCATAGCCCAGTTGAGATGGCAACAAACTTTAAAGATATAATAAAAAAACTCAATAAAGATAAAAAACTAGTTGAAGAGTTTAACAGCGTATACAAAGAAGGTATAACGAAATATTCAATAATTGATGCTATTGTAGAGTTTGAGAATGTTTTAGTAACTCCTAATGCACCATTTGATAAGTTTTTAAAAGGTGATAATAATGCTTTAGATAGTTTGGAAAAAGAGGGATTTGAATTATTTAAAGAGTATGGTTGTATAGCTTGTCATAATGGCGTAAATATTGGTGGAAATCTTTTTCAAAAAGTTGGTGTTGTTAAAAAATTTAAGACTAAATTGAAAAATTTGGGTAAATTTAATTTAACAAATGACAAAAATGATAAAAATTATTTTAAAGTTCCAAGTTTAAGAAATATAGATAAAACTGCTCCATATTTTCATGATGGTTCTGTAGATAATTTAAAAGATGCAGTGTTGATAATGTTCGAAGTTCAGTTGGGTATAGATCCAAAAGATGAAGATATTGAAAAGATTGTAAAATTTTTACAATCTTTAAATGGTGAACTTCCATCTATAATTCAAAAGAGTGATAAATAGATGAAAAAACCAATTATAGTAGCGTTAATATTTGTAATAGTATTGGGTTTTTTAGCATACAATAAATACGATACTAAAGAGAAAATAGAGAACTATTTTATGGTAAGTAATAAAATAGGAAAAATATACACAATAAACAATAACTTTGATATATTTCTTTCTTCTATTGATAAGTATAATAACTTCGATATTATTCAAAATGATGTAATAAGTGTGCAAAAAGATTTAAACTATATTATTATAAATAGGTCAATTAATAATCTTAAAGGTTTAGATTTTCATAAAAAGTTAAATCTACTTCAAAAAGATATAAATGCAAAGATAAAAATTATAGAAAAAGTCAAATCATACAATGCGATATTAAATAACTCTTTTAGGTATTTACAAAAAATTAAATCAGATACAACATCTAAAGAGATAGATGATGTTTTTGTAGTACTACTTACAGTGAATAAAAATAGTGAGATTAATATAGCAAAAGAGATAGATAAAATTTCAAATATTAAAGTCTCTTCAAAAGTAGATAAAATATTTTTACAACATGTGAAAATATTTTTTAACTATTACAAAAGCTTGAATCAACTATTAGAACTGTCAAATAGTTTGGAATTAAATAAAAATATTGATGAGATTATTACTATATATGATATTTTATCTCATAAGAATATAAATAAAGCACATATAATAGTATCAATGCTTTTTATTTTATTAATATTGTCGGTTATTTTATTTTTATATGATTCTTATAATATTTTTAAAAAACAAAAAGAGTTAAATAGATTTAAAAATACAATAGAAAATAGTGATAATGTTGTTGTAATAACCAATTTAAATCAAGATATCACATATGTAAATAAAGCATTTACCCAATCAACAGGATATACTTATATTGAGTCAATTGGGAAAAAACCATCAATACTTCAATCAGGTTCTCACTCAAAAGAATTTTATAAAGAGTTAAATGAGACTATTTATAGTGGTAAGAAATGGATGGGAACATTTATAAATATTGTAAAAGATGGACACAAACAGTATGAAAGATCATCTATTACTCCTGTATTAAATGACAGGGGTGAGATTATTGAGTTTATTGCTATTAAACTTGATATTACAAAAGAGATAGAAGCTCAAAACTCTTTAAGAGAGCAAGAGCAAATTATGATGCACCAGTCAAAAATGGCAAGTATGGGAGAGATGTTAACAAATATAGCTCATCAATGGAGACAACCTTTATCAATGATCTCTACAACAGCTACGGGTGTATCTGTACAAAAAAACTATAATATTTTAACAGATGAAATTTTATTAAAATCAATGGATGATATAAATGAATCAGTACAATTCTTGTCAAATACAATTGAAGATTTTAGAGATTATTTTAAACCAAACAAAGACAAAGTAAAATTTGATATTGAATCAACAATAGATAAAAGTCTTAAACTAATAGAATTTGATTTTAAATATATAAATCTTGAAGTAGTTAAAAATATAGAAAAGATTGAACTTTATGGATTGCCTAGAGAGCTGATTCAAGTTGTAATGAATATTTTAAAAAACAGTAAAGATGTTTTAAAAGAGAAAAATATAAAAGATAAAGTTATTCAAATTACTGCTTTTGAAGATGGTGAGAATATAGTTATGTCTATACATGATAATGGTGGTGGTGTTCCCAATGATGTAATAGAAAAAATATTTGAGCCATACTTTACAACGAAACACCAATCTCAAGGTACAGGCATAGGGTTGTATATGTCTTATGAAATCATTATAAAACATATGAATGGTTCAATAGAAGTATTAAATGAAAAAATACAGTATAAGCAAAATGAATACATAGGGGCAAATTTCAAAATAACTATACCAAAGGTATAAAAATAAGATTTATTAATACTACATTAATAGTTTTTTTATACAATCCATAAAATTATAATATTAGGATAGTATTTTGGCATGGAAAAGAAAAGTAGAACATAAGTTTGAACATATTTCAGATTTTATATTTGATAATAGAATAAAAGTTATTTTGTTTGTATTAGCAATTATAATTGCGTTGGCTTCACAAATGAAGCATCTAACAGTTGATACTTCAACAGAAGGTTTTTTACATAAAACAGACCCCTTAAGAATTCAATATGATAAATTTAGAGATCAATTTGGACGAGATGAAAAAGTTTTAATCGCAATCCAAAGTGAAAATATATTTACAATGGAGTTTTTAGAAAAGTTAAATAAACTTCATAAAGAGTTGGAAAATAATGTTCCATATATAGAAGATGTAAATTCTTTAATAAATGCTAGAAATACAAGAGGGACGGTTGATTCTTTAATTGTTGATGATTTATTTGAAGAGTTACCAAAAGATGCAAAAGCGTTAGCATTTAAAAAACAACTTGCAATGGCAAATCCACTTTTTAAAGACTTACTTATAGATGAAGCAGGGACTATTACAACTATTGTCATTGATACTTTAACTTATACATCACTTGGAAAAGATGGTAAACCATTACCAAAAGAAGAGGATGAGTTTACTGAAGAAAGCGAAGCTTTTGGGGAGGAGGATGAGTTTTCTGATACAGCAAATGAGACTGATAAAGAAATAGAGAAACTTTATCTAACAGATTGGGAAAATGTTCAAATAGTAAATGCTACAAATGAGATAGTAAAAAAATACCAAGCGGATGACTTTGATATTTTAGTATCAGGAACAGCTGTTATAAATGCAGAATTAAAAGCATCTATGACTAGTGATATGCAAAAGTTTATAAAACTTGTTTTACTAGTAATTGCAATCTTTTTAGCAATATTATTTAGAAGAGTATCTGGTGTTGTATTACCTTTAATTACTGTTGCATTTACTATTGTTTCTGCATTATCTCTTATGGCACTATTTGGAGCACCTATTACAGTAGTAACTCAGATATTACCATCGTTTTTATTAGCGGTTACTATTGGGGCTTCTATACATCTTTTATCTATTTTCTATAAAGAGTTTAATCTTAATAAAGATAAAAAGGGAGCATTGAGATATGCAATGGGGCATAGTGGATTAGCTATTGTGATGACATCACTTACTACTGCGGCTGGTCTTTGGTCATTTTCTTTTTCTGAGTTAGCACCTGTAGCTGATTTAGGTAAGTTTGCATCTGCTGGAGTTGTTGTTGGGTTATTGTACACACTTGTACTTTTACCTGCAGTTTTATCACTTATAAAAATGAAACCAAAAGATATAGTGATGGATGGAGATGTTGAAAAACACACTTTTATGGATAAAATACTTTTAAAAATTGCTCATATTAGTGTGACTCATCCTAAAAAGATTATTGCTATTACTACTGTTATTATTTTAGTATCTTTATCATTAGCTTCACAACTAAGATTTTCACATAAACCTATTGTTTGGTTTGATGAAAATCATCCAGTAAGATTGGCAACTGATATAGTTGATGATAAATTAAAAGGTTCAGTTACTTTAGAGATAATTATAGATACTCAAAAAGAGAATGGTTTATACGAACCTGAAATTTTAAATAAGATAGATAGTTTTTCAAATTATATTATGACTATAAAAAGTGATAAATATTTTGTAGGTAAAACTTTAAGTATTGTTGATATTATTAAAGAGACAAATAAAGCGCTAAATGAAAATAAAAAAGAATTTTATGTAATACCTCAAGATAAAAATTTAATAGCACAAGAGTTATTACTATTTGAAAACTCAGGAAGTGATGATTTAGAAGATTTTGTAGATAGTAGATTTTCAAAAGCTAGAATTACAGTTAAGTTACCATATATTGATGCTATGGATTATATGGTTCTTTTAGATGTGATAAATAAAAAAATTGATGAAGAGTTTAAAGGTGTAGCCCAAGTAACAGTGACAGGTATATCAAACCTTTTATCAAGAATCATGGAAGCAGCAATTACAAGTAGTGCTCTTAGTTATATACTTGCTTTAACACTTATTACAATAATGATGTTAATTTTAATAGGGAATATAAAAATAGGTCTAATCTCAATGATACCAAATATATCTCCAATACTTATGATGACAACTATTATGGTTATATTTGATATGCCTTTAGATATGTTTACAATGTTAATAGGTGCTATTGCAATAGGACTTGCAGTTGATGATACGGTACACTTTATGCATAATTTTAGAAGATATGAACTTATACATAATGATATTGATAAAGCAGTAAGACTGACACTTCTTACAACGGGTAGGGCGATGATTGTTACAACTATTGTTTTATCGTTTGGTTTCTTTGTATTTATGGGTGCATCTATGTCAAATATTTTTAACTTTGGATTATTAACTGGAATTGCTATAGTTATTGCAGTTTTAGCTGATTTCTTTTTAGTACCAGCTATTATGAAAGTTATTGTAAAAAATAAAAGAGACTTAAAGTAGACAGATTAAAAGAGGTAATGAATATTATCTCTTTTAATGTATATTTATAGGTATACTAATATCAAACATAACACCTTCATTTGGTTCACTTTTAGTTTTAATAGTACCTTTTAGTGTAGCAGTGACCAAATTATAAACTATACTCATACCTAATCCACTTCCACCATCTTTTCTAGCTGTTGTAAAAAATGGATCGAATATCTTCTTTACAGTAGTTTTATCCATTCCAACGCCATCATCTTTATAGATAAAATTTAATCTATTCATGGTAAGTTTGGCATAAATCTTTATATTTCCTTTTTTAGTGTTAGAATTTTCAAAACCATGTATAAGAGAATTAGTAATTAAGTTTGTAATTATTTGAGAAAAAGCACCAGGGTTACTAAATATATTTATTTTTTTATCTATATCAAGTTTAATATTAATTTGTGTTTTTTTAAGTCTATTATGGATACTTAATAAAATCTCATCTACATACTCTTTAAGGTTAAATTCTCTATTTGTATCACTACTTTGATCAACTGCAACTTTTTTAAAACTTTTTATAAGTGAGGCTGCTTTATTTAAATTTACCTCTATAGAATTGTTAAGTAATTTAACCTCTTCTAAATACTCTTCAAATTCATCTTGACTCATATTTTCATTATTGTATAGTTTTTTTAGTTTATTTGTTTGTTCATCAAGATGTGTAATAGCTGTAAGTGCCATACCCACTGGGGTATTTATCTCATGTGAAACTCCTGCTACCATATTTCCAAGTGAAACCATCTTTTCAGCTTCTAAAAGTTGATGTTGAGTAGTTTTTTGTATATGGAAACTTTTATCTAAATCTTTAAGCATACTATTAAATGCTTTAGTAAGAAATGTTAATTCATTGTTTGTATCATTATCTAGTGTTATTGGTTTATGTGTATTTATTCTTGACAAGTCAACACTTTGAATATTTTTTGTGATATTTTCCAAAGGTTTTGTAAGGTATCTTTTAAACGCCCAAATAAATAAAATTATTAGTATAAAACTTTTTAATAAAGAGTTTAACAATATAATAGAAAAATTTAGTTTTACTCTATCAAGAACAATATCTGAACTACTATAGTATTTAATTGTTCCTGAGTATATTGAATTACCATATTTATTTATATCTATAATATTAAGTTTATAAGAGAATACACCAGCTTTTTCTTTATTAAAATTTTTGCTATATTTTGAATAAAATTTATTTTTTTTATTTCTATCATAGACATCTATCCCTAAAACAGTAGGCAATCTTAAAATTCCAGTAGATATTGATTCTATCTCATTTTTATCAAAATCTTTAATAGCATCTTTTAGAGACTTAGCAAATGTTTTTGAAATCATTTTAAGCTCTGTTCTTATACTGTCTTGAGTATGATAATATTCTATTATAAAGTGTGCAATTGTTATAAATACTGTAACTATAAAGTAAAAAGTAAAAATAACCCTTATAAGTTCTTTTGATAATGAAGTGAAATTTTTATTCTCTTTAAACATTATTTATTTCCATAACTTTTATCTTTTAAAGATGACTAATCTTCTTAATATTATCAATATTTTCAAAAAATATATCTACAAGCTTAGGGTCAAAATGTTTTCCTCGCCCATCTTTGATAAAATCAAATGCTTTTTGAACAGGCCAAGCATCTTTATATACTCTTTCATAAGTTAAAGCATCAAATACATCTGCTATAGCCGTAATCCTTCCATATATGTGTATATCTTCCCCTTTTAAACCTTGTGGATAGCCTGTTCCATCCCATTTTTCATGATGCTCATGTGCAATAATAGAAGCTGTATGTAGTATCTCTCTTTTTCCAGATTTTAATATGTTATAGCCAATATTTGAATGGTTTTTCATAATTTCAAACTCTTCTTTTGTTAAGGCTGATGGTTTTAATAGTATGTTATCAGTAATTGCTACTTTCCCTATGTCATGCATAGGGCTTGCCATCTCTATTTTACTTGCTTCTTCTTTACTTAAACCATAACCAATAGCAAGTATATAAGAGACTTTTGCTACTCTATTAACATGATGTGCAACCTCTTTTGAACGATTTTCGACAACTGAACCAAGTCTTGATATAAGTTCTTTTTGAGTTTCTATAATTTCATTGTGTAGATGTATATTTTCATAGGCTATTAAAATATCATTTGAAAATATATCTATAAAATCTTTATCTTGCTGGTCTAATTTTGAACATCCTTCTATATATAAAAATAGATTATTATGATTACTTGCATCAAAAAAACCAATATAAATATCATCGTTGAAAAAACTCTTTTTTGATATTATTGCTTTGTTTAAATGATTTATTACATTTGGTGACATTATTTTAAATTTATCTTTATTTCTAAATTTACCTATTGTAGTAAGGATTTCAAATTCATTTTTTTCTTCATTATGAATAGCAAAAAATGCATCATTTGCTTTGATATGTATAGGGTCATGACTAAGGTTAAGTATACTTACCAGTTGAGTTAAAACACCCTCCACAAATAAGTTCAAAGAGTGTATCTTGAATATAGTTCTAGATGCCGAAATTATTTTTTTTAACCCAATTTTATTTTGTTCTATAATACTTAAGTCTCTATATGACCTAAGTGCAGTTATGATTGTTGAATAGAGTTTTGTTGATGTTAATTCAGTTTTTTCTTTATAATCATTTATATCATAATTGAGAATTATATTCTTTTCAGGTGCTACACCAGGTTGACCTGTACGAAGTATGATTCTAACTCTATAGTTATTTAAATCATTTCGTATCTTTTGGCTTACAATAAGTCCAGCATCATCTGTTTCCATAACTACATCTAGTAATATAATAGCAATATCATCATGTTCTTTTAATTTTCCTAGAGCTTCTTTTCCACTAAAAGCACTTATAAATTCTAATTTTTTATGTTCAAAAATAAACTCTTTTAAAACAATTTTTGTAATTGTATGTACTTCTGGTTCATCATCAACAATAAGAATTTTCCATCTCTCATTATATATTTCATCATCTTTTTTTTCTTTTTTTGCAAACTTAATTGTACCCATGATTAACCTTCCATAATACTCTTTCTAGAATATAATAGAAAAGTGTGTTATTTGTGTGTTATTTTAAAATAAATCAAAATAAAAAATAGATAGAATACTTTATGGAATATATATACCTCTTTTTAACAGCTTTTATATCAGCAACACTTTTCCCTTTGGGAAGTGAAGCTGTACTTTTATATGATTTAACAATAAACCTAAATATATATTTACTTTTTTTTGTTGCTACCTTTGGAAATAGTTTAGGTTCTGTTGTTAACTATTGGTTGGGATTAAAAGGGGAAGAGTATCTAGTAGAGAAAAAAGTTTTAAATGAAAAAAAGATTTTAAAAGCACAAAAATATTTTAATAAATATGGTGGCTATAGTTTACTTTTATCATGGGTTCCAATCATTGGCGATCCTATAACATTTATAGCAGGGGTTGTAAAATATAATTTTAAAAAGTTTTTGATATTAGTTTTAATTGCAAAAGGGGGAAGATACCTCTTTTTAATTGCTAGTTATCACTATTATACTTTAAATTAATAATTTATCCTTATATTGTTATTATAAAATATACTTATTTAAACTAGATATAACGTCTAAATTGAAGGACGATGACCCCTCAAAATGTTTGCTGACTTCTTTTTATAACCACTATATTAAAGCTAATTTAGGCTTAAATACTCGCAGTGGTCACTCGTTCTTCTTCCAATGATTTGTTATATATCTTATTGCTTAACGGTTCAGATACAATATATCCTTGCTTATTCCATATTTCATTAAGAATATAATCATAATATTCATTATCAATATTGTGATTATTTATATTATTATTGTTAATAAGTGCTAAGTCATGTCCAATCTTTGTAAAGTTTACTAATCCTGTATTAATTGAATTTAGACCTTCATTTTTAAAATGTACATATAGTATTTTATCATAATAAGTAATTTTTATATCTTTTATATCACTAATATTATAGGTAAGATTAAATCCTCCACCATTATCAAAAGTAATCAATCCTAATTCATCTAAATATGTTAAAGTTGAAAAATCAATATTATATTTTTTATAAATTGAATCTTTATAATTATATATTAATGGTTGTAACTTACCAAATGTACAACATAATTTACAAAAATTATTGAATAATAATGCATCTGATTTATCTAAACTTGACATTAGTTCTATTGTTCTCTTTGAAAATGTACCAGGATTATTAGATTCACCTGCTAGTATTTTTGACCACATAGTTTGCATATCTTTATCTGATATTAATTTACATTTATCAAAAAAGTTTGTTAACCAATCGTCTTCAATATTTTCTGGTGTTGCATTTTCATCTAATGATGAAAATGATTTTTCTGTAATATTTTCAATATTTTCTTGTTTCTTTATTTCTTCAGTTATTAATCTATTTAAAGCTCTTTTTTGAATATCTTCTATTTCTAAATCAATTAATGCTTTAGTTTTTGAAGCATCAGCTTCTGCTTTAGCTTTTCTTTTAATTCTTGTTGGTTCATATAGTACCCCAGTAGCATCTGAAATTTTTTTTATTAATACTGTTGCAGGTTTTGCTAACTTTCCAAACTCTACTAATGTTCCCACAAAAATCCTTTTTACTTATATATAACGGCTAAGGTGAGGGACGATGGCGATAGTCGTACTTTTATATTTGAGTTTTATAGTTTCTTAATGCGAAACTTAAAAGCTCGAATAATCGCCGTTATAGCCTCGTTCCTCTCCTCCGATTTGTTATACTTAGTTTGTCTCTAGATTTTATTATATCTTTATAAAATCGTTTTTGATATAAATAAATAAATTCTATAATAAACATTGGCATTGCTATAATTAATTCAATAGTCTTATTATCTTTATTTATCGGTAATGTAAGATGGTTATAGAATACAATAAATATTATTAATATAAAAATAATCATCCAAGATGAAGTTTTGATAGTTTCTGAAATAACTTTTACATTATCAAAACGTATATTTTTTATTTTTTTTAATCTTTGTAGTTTAAATTTTAGTATTAAACCATTTGTTTGAATAGGAATTAATTTAATTAATTTCCAAACTTTTGGTAATAAATATGCGATTAATACAAAAAATATACCAGTAAACCACCATGAAGGATCATTTAAATTTATAATTATTGCTTCTATATCTCTATCCTTTTAGTATAACTAATTATTAATCATACATTATATTCGTTAAGCACTTAAAGTAACATATTAAATGATAATTCTTTAAAATGCGATGAATACTGATGCAAAACTAAAAACATTGTATATTACAATATTTTTTAAGAATATTTTTATATTTAGATAGACTTTTAATGTATGATTTATAACTGTATATAGATGCTTAACATACATTATGTATGTTTAATTGGTGAAAATCGTGATAAAACTGCATTTTAAATTTTTTGAGACAGTATAGATAACTATTCTAATAATAATAATTTTTCTCAATAAATAGTTATCATTTTATATTTTAATTTAGTTATAATCATTTTATGTTCAAATTAATATTAATCTTTTTATATCTATGCTTATCTTTAAATGCGAAAGATTTTACAGTAGCTTCATATAATGTTGAGAATCTTTTCGATTTAAAAAAACAAGGAACAGAATATAAAGAGTATATTCCCTATACAAAATATTGGAATCAAAAAAGCTTCAGCATAAAACTGCAAAATATTTCAAAAACAATCAATCATTTAGATAGTGATATAATTGCATTGCAAGAGATAGAATCAAACATAGCACTTCAAGAACTTCTAAAACAAACCCCTAAATATAAATATTCAAAATTTTTAAAAAATAGAAACTCTTCTATCGGAGTTGCTATATTAAGTATATATCCAATTGTCAAAACAAAAAGAATTATTGTAGATAAAAGAGATAAGTACTCAAGAGATATTTTAAAAGCAACAATAGATATTGAAAATAGGGCTTTAATAATATATGTAAATCATTGGCGTTCAAAACGTGCAAAAGAGAGTAAAAGAATTACTTATGCAACTGCACTTAAAAATGAGTTAGATACTTTATATGATTTTGAAGATTATATTATTCTTGGAGATTTAAACTCAAATTATGATGAGTTTTTGACATTTAAATATGATAGAAAGTTAAATAATACCTATGGAATCACAGGGATAAATCAAGTTTTAAATACAACGATAAAAGAGAACTTTATAACAAAAGAAAATATTCTAGGTTTTACAAAACTTGTAAACTATAATTTATGGTTAGATTTAAAAAAACACAAACGTTTTAGTTCAAGGTTTAAAGGTAGTTCTGATACACCAGATAATATTATAGTTTCAAAAGGGTTGTTTGATAATCAAAATATATCATATAAACATAATAGTTTTAATGTTTTTAAACCAAACTATCTATATAAAAATAAAAAAATTATAAGATGGAATAAATACAAGTTTAAAGGTTACTCTGACCACTTGCCAATATTTGCAACTTTTTCAACATCAAAACAAAACAATATATCTATTAAACAAATTAAACCTAAAGTAGATAGCTTTTCAACTATTTCTGAACTATATAAAATACAACAAATAGAAAAACCAATTACACTTAAAGATGTTGTAGTGATATATAGATCAAAAAAAATTGTGATAATCAACCAGTTAAATAATCGTTCAATTATGATATATAACCCACCATCAAATATGGCAGTTGGATATAAATATAATATAACAATAAATAAAATAGATGAATATAATGGATTAAAAGAGATAACAGAGCTCTCTTTTGTAGAAAATAAAGTAAAATATAAAAATTATAAATCTTTATATACCAATGCAAAAGAGATTGATTTGTATGATGAAAAAAATCAAAATGAGATTATCACAAATTTAAAAGGGACATATAAAAAAGGTTATCTATATTTTAGTAAAAATGGTGAAATATTAAAAATAAAACTCTACTTTAAAAATAAAGAACATAAACCAAAAAATGGGAAAACTATCACTATAAAAAGTGGACACTTAAGTATCTTTAAATCTAAAATACAAATAGTAATATATAATAAAAATGATTTTATTTAAAACACAATAAATTATTTTTGTAGTGTTTTTTATAAAATCTTATGCTTGTAAATTTTCAGTTAGACTTACTTGTAACAATAATTTGTTTTTGACATATAATTATTATTGATGTATAATGTACTAAATATACGAAGGGGTTAAAATGTTAAGTTACAGAAGAAGAAGTTCTACGGTTATTGCTAATGATGTAAATATTGCTAATGATAATAGAGCTCTTATTACTTATTGTAATTGGTCTTATGCTAGTCAATATCATATAGACGAATCAACATTAGTAAATATTTTAACTTCATTTAATACTCAATATATACCTTTTTATTTAAGAATATTTAATGAAACGCCATTAGATATTTTAACTTCTTTCATAGAATCTCACGGTATTAGTATGCAACAAATTCAAAATATACATGATAAATTAAATCATAGAAGTGGACTTAGAGTTAAGGAACTTTTAGTAGCATAAAATGAAAAAGTTCAATTTTAAAGAACAATCTCAACTTTTAAACATAGCAGTTCAAATCTTAGAAGATTATGATATTCAAGAGTGGTCATTTGGTGGTGGTACAGCTTTATCCACTGTATATTATAATCATCGAATGTCTTATGATATAGATATATTTTCGCAAGATTTTAGTGCTATAGAAACAATACGAGAAAACTATAAAGAGATAGCTTCAAATCTAAACATATCCAACCAAGATGTAGCAGTATCTCCAAGTGGAGTTACTTTTTTACTAAGTAGTGATACTCATGGTCTTAAGATAGATTTTTTATATAGTACAACTCTTACAGATACTCCATATATTTATCAAGATATTTTAGGACAAGAAAATATTAAAATACAAACAGTAAAAGAGATAATAGCAAGAAAATTAAAATATAGAGAAAATATAACTATAAGAGATTTTGTTGATTTTGCATATGTTGAAAAAGAAGATCATATTTTAACTGATCTTAAAAAAACTGGAATAATTGAGATAGACAGATACCTTGATATTATTCAACAATTTAAAGAGTTCAATGAAGAGGATTTTAATCAAGAACTAATGTATCTTGATGCTGATTTTATTGATTCAAAAACTTGTATTGCTGAGTTGTTAAATGATTTCTTTACACCAAAAGAAAAAGTCAAAATTGCAGTAAATGAAAACAATGAGATTATGGCGTTTGATGAATGGGTTGCATTGTATCAAGAAGATTTAGAAAGTATTGGTGAGTATAATATTTATGATATATCACTAAGTTCTTTTAGTTCCGTTTTGGATAAAAGTATTAATGATATAACATATTTAGATATTTATGAGATGGATAAAAATACAGTTGTTTTTTTGTTGAATGAAGAGAAAATCTAGATGAAAGTTTGGGCTGCTGATGAAAATGATAGTGGGTACAGTACTCCTTTATTAAAAGATGTATTTGAATTATCATACAAAACTCAACTAAAAACGACTTCATAATTAAAGGACAAAAAGAAGCCTCACCATCAGTATTTAGTATAGTTATTAAGTAAAATTGTACTAAAATTCAAATAGAAAAATTGTAAGGTAATATGATGAAAATTTTATATGCAGATTGGCTTTTGACTTGTGATGAGTCTTTTACTATTATAAAAAATGGTGCTATAGTATTTGATGAAAAAATTATAGATATAGACAGTATTGAGAATATTAGAGATAAATATACAATAGAAACTATTGAGTATATGGGTGTTAACTCTATTTTAATGCCAGGGCTTGTAAATACACACGTTCATTTAGAATTTAGTGCAAATAAAACATCACTAAAATATGGTAACTTTGTACAATGGCTATTTTCAGTTATTGCAAAAAGAGAAGATTTAATAGAAAAAGCTACTGAAAAACTTATAGATAAAGAGTTAACTAAAATGATACAAAATGGTACAACTACTGTTGGAGCTATTAGTTCATATGGGTTTGATATGAACTCTTGTATCAAGTCACCTCTAAACGTAGTATATTTTACAGAGGTTTTAGGTAGTAAAGCAGATATGATTGATACTCTTTTTCTTGATTTTCAAGAAAAATTAAAATCAGCAATAAGAGCAACAAGTAAGAACTTTATACCAGCCGTTGCAATACACTCACCATACTCAACACACCCATTTTTAATAAGAGAAGTATTAAAAATAGCAAAGCAAAATAAGATGGTTGTATCAACACACTTCCAAGAATCACAAGCAGAAAATGATTGGCTTAACTACTCAACAGGAGAGTTTGAATACTTTTTTAAAGACATGTTAGACCAACATGAATCATTTACAAAACCTAGTGCATTTCTTCATCAATTTAAAGGGATAGAGAATCTTTCATTTACACATTGTGTACAAGCAAATAAAAAAGAGTTAGCACAGATAAAAGAGTTAGGTGCTTCTATTATACATTGTCCAAGTTCAAATAGACTTTTAAATAACTCTATTTTAAATCTTTCATATATTGAAGATATTCCACTTGCTATGGGAACTGATGGACTTAGTTCAAATCATACATTAAATATGTTTGAGGAGATAAGAAACTCTTTTTATATGCACTCAAACCTAGAAGCAAATGATTTAGCTAAAAAACTTCTAACTGCAGTTACAAGCGGTGGGGCTAATGCTTTAGGTCTTAAAAAAGGGATTCTTGCTAAAGATTATGATGCAGATATTATTACATTTAAACTTCCTGATTTTGTAGAAAATGAGGAAGATTTAGCAGTAGCTATTATATTACATACAACGCAAGTAGAAAAAACATTTATAAAGGGTATCGATGAACTTAATAAGTAAAATTTTTTGGCCAATAACTGCGCCTATTAAATTTATACAAGAACATTTTAAAACAGTTTTATTTTTAACAATAATATTTTATATGGTATCAAATACTGATCCAAAAGATTTAGAGGTTGTAAACTTACAAACCATTGAACTCTCTGGTCCTATAATGAGTGCAAATGAAGTATTAGAAAAAATAGATAAAGCAAAAAATGATAAAAACATTAAAGGTGTACTTTTATCAGTAAACTCTCCAGGAGGTGCTGTAGCACCTTCAGTAGAGATAGCTTATGCAATAAAAGAGTTAAATGAGATAAAACCAGTAATTGCATATGCAAGTGGTATTATGGCTAGTGGAAGTTATTATTCATCTATTTGGGCTAGTAAAATTGTAGCAAACCCTGGAAGTATGATAGGTTCTATTGGTGTTATTATGCAAAGTGTTGATGCTAGTGAACTATTAGCAAAAATAGGTGTTCAGACACAAACAGTAAAAATAGGTACATATAAAGAGGCTGGAACTCCTACAAGAAAGTGGACAAAAGCAGAAAGAGATGAACTAAATAATGTTATACAAAGTACTTATGATATGTTTATTACTGATGTTTCTGGAGCACGAGGATTAAAAAAAGAGAATCATAAATCTTATGCAGATGCACATATTTTTACGTCAATTCAAGCAAAAAACGTAGGGCTTGTTGATGAGGTAGCTACAATTTCAAGAGCAAAAACTTTAGTTATTGAGTTAAGTGGTGTTACTAAACCTGTTTGGTCAAAAGAGGACAAAATGGAAAAGTTTATGGAAAAACTTGTAAATGGAACAGTTGCAAATATATCTAACAATATGACAGGTATGTTAGCATACTGATTTCAATATTTTAAGTATAATAATCAAAATAATATATAATAAAAAGAGATAATATATAATGACATTAAAAGAAAAACTAGAAAATAATGAAAGACTTACACTTGAAGATGGTCTTGCCCTTTATGATATGGACTTATTAGAGTTAGGTCAATACGCTTCAAAAATAAGAGAAGATAAGTTTGGTAGAAAGACTTACTATAATGTAAATAGACATATAAACCCTACAAATATTTGTAAAGATGTTTGTCATTTTTGTGCATATAGTGCAAGTAGAAAAAATCCTCAACCTTATACATTAAGTCATGAAGAGATTTTAAATACTGTAGAAAATAGTGTAAAAAATGGTATCAAAGAGGTACATATAGTATCAGCTCATAACCCTGACACAGGATTACAATGGTACTTAGAGGTATTTAAAAAGATTAAAGATAAATATCCTGATCTACATGTAAAAGCATTAACAGCAGCAGAGATACACTTCTTAAGTGAACAGTATGATAAAAGTTATGATGATATTATAAATCTTATGATTCAAAATGGTGTTGACTCTATGCCAGGCGGTGGTGCTGAAATCTTTGATGAAGAGGTTAGAAAAAGAATATGTGGTGGAAAAGTTACCTCACCTCAATGGTTAGAGATTCATAAACTTTGGCATCAAAATGATAAAAAATCAAATGCAACTATGCTTTTTGGTCACGTAGAAAGCAGAGAAAATAGAATAGACCATATGATAAGACTAAGAGATTTACAAGATGAAACAGGTGGATTTAATGCCTTTATACCTCTTGTATATCAAAAAGAGAATAACTATCTAAAAGTTACAGATTTCCCAACAGCACAAGAGATACTAAAAACTTTTGCTATTAGTAGAATTATGTTAGATAACTTTCCAAGTATTAAAGCGTATTGGGTAACTTCAAGTATAAAATTAGCTCTATTAGCACAAGAATTTGGAGCAAATGATTTAGATGGTACTATTGAAAAAGAGTCTATAAATAGCGCCGCAGGAGCTAATAGTGCTAACGGTATGAAGCAAAATGAATTTATAGATTTAATAAAAGATAGTGGTTTTGAACCAATTGAGAGAGATAGTTTATATAATGAGTTAGATAACTAATTTAAACTAATTAATGGATGGTTATTTATTTCTAAATTTCCACCCATCTTTAACTAAAACTTCAATAATTTTATCTTTTTTATCACCTTGAATCTCAATCCATTCATCTTTTACAGTTCCACCACAACCAAGTTTAGTTTTTAAAAGTTTTAAAATTGTTTTTTTCTCTTTGTCACTCATAAAGAATCTTCCTACAAGTGTTACTGGTTTTCCTCTTCTTTTTTCAAAAGTAAATACAAGTTGATGTTCATTTTTTGTAATCTTTTCAAATGACTTTTTAGGATCTTTTAATTTTTTTGTTTCCCAACTATCTCCAGCTAAATTTGCGCCCATTGTAAACATTTAATTTTCCTTTTTATTATATTTTTGATATAAAAAAAGGGTTAAGAGAAAAACTCTTAACCCTTTCTAATATTTTAAATAGTTATTATAATAAGCTATTGATTTTCTCAATAAATGCTTCTTTAGAAGCCGCACCAACCATAGTATCAACAGTTTCACCGTCTTTCATAAAAACGATTGTTGGAATTGATCTTACACCAAATTTTTGGCTTAATTCTTGTTGCTCATCTGTATTTACTTTACAGATATTTGCTTTTCCTTCAAATTCTTCAGCTAATTCTTCAATAATTGGAGAAATCATTCTACAAGGACCACACCAAGGAGCCCAGAAGTCTACTAGAGATACACCCTCTTTAGTTGTTGCTTCAAAATTGTCATTTGTTAATTCTACATATTTACCCATTTTTAATTCCTTTTAGTTTCTTAATTTTAAAAATTGTACTATATTTTTCTTTAAATAAACTTTGTATAACAAACTATAAATGATATTTTTGATAAAATATAAAGATAAATAAAGATATGGAAAAATAAATGAATATTAGAAAAGAATTTTTAGATTTTTTTGCTTCAAAAAAGCATGAGATAATTAAAAGTGCACCGCTTGTGCCAGATGATGCGACGTTGTTATTTACAAACGCAGGTATGGTACAGTTTAAAGATATATTTACAGGAGCAGTTCCAACACCAAAAGTGCCAAGAGCTACGAGTTGTCAGCTATGTATAAGAGCTGGTGGAAAGCATAATGATTTAGAAAATGTTGGATATACAGCACGACATCATACTCTTTTTGAGATGTTAGGGAATTTCTCTTTTGGTGATTATTTTAAAAAAGATGCTATTGCGCATGCTTGGGAGTTTATAACTAAAAATCTAGAACTACCAATTGAAAAACTTTGGGTAACTATTCATGATACTGATGATGAAGCTTTTGAGATGTGGAAAGAGCATATATCAGAAGATAGAATTATGAGATTTGGTGATAAAGATAACTTCTGGTCTATGGGAGACACAGGTGCATGTGGACCTTGTAGTGAAATCTTTTATGATCAAGGGGAAGAGAACTTCAATGGCAGCGAAGATAGAATGGGTGGAGAGGGTGATAGATTTTTAGAAATTTGGAACCTTGTATTTATGCAGTATGAAAGAGATGCTAATGGAACTTTAAATCCACTTCCAAAACCATCTATTGATACAGGTATGGGACTTGAAAGAGTTGTTGCTATTAAAGAGGGTGTTTTAAATAACTTTGACTCTTCACAATTTAGACCACTTATTGAAAAAATAGAATCTATTTGTGATACAAAAATAACTGCACAAAATGTTGGAAGCTTTAGAGTAATTGCTGATCATGTTAGAACTGTTGCATTTATGCTTTCTCAAGGAATATTATTTGATAAAGTTGGGCGTGGTTATGTTGCTCGTCGAATTCTTAGACGTGCTGTAAGACATGGTTATCTTTTAGGGTTTAGAAAAGCATTTATGGGTCAAATTATTGAGAAACTTACATCTATGATGGGTGAAGATTATTGTGATTTACAAGAAAAATATGAGTTCATTCAAGAGCAAGTAAAACTAGAAGAGGATAGATTCTTTAAAACTATCTCAAGTGGTATGCAACTATTTAATGAAGAGTTAAAAAACACTAAAGATGTATTTAGTGGAGAAGTTGCATTTAGTTTATATGATACTCATGGTTTTCCATTAGACTTAACGGAAGATATGTTAAGAGAAAAAGATATGAAAGTTGATAATGCTACATTTGATAAGTGTATGGATGAGCAAAAAGCTAAAGCAAAGTCTGCATGGAAAGGTAGTGGAGATGATGCAAATAATGGAGACTTTAAAAAGATTTTAGATGAAGTTGGAATCAATGAATTTATAGGTTATAACCATATTAGATCTAAAGCTACTATTGTAGCTTTACTTGATGAAAATTTCAAAAAAACTGATAAACTAAATACTGACCAAACTGGTTGGGTTATGTTAGACAAAACACCTTTTTATGCTACTTCAGGTGGACAAGAAGGTGATGTAGGTGCACTAGAAGATGCTGAACATATTGCAATTATTGAAGAGACTAAAAAGTTTCATGGTATGAATATGTCTAAAGTTAAGGTTGCTGGTTCAACTTTAAGTGTAGGAGAAGCTACAGAAGCTGTAGTTGTAAATAGAGGTGAAGTTTCTAAACACCATACTGCAACACACTTACTACAAAGTGCATTACGAATGGTACTTGGTGTTACTGTATCTCAAGCTGGTTCTTTAAATGATGATAAAAGATTACGATTTGATTTTACATATCCAAAAGCTATGACACAAGAGCAACTTGACGAAGTTTCAGATTTAGTTAATTCTATGATTGCTCGTGGAATTGAAGGTAGTACTGAAGAGTTAGCAATTGAAGATGCTAAGAAAAAAGGTGCTATTGCTATGTTTGGTGAAAAATATGGTGATACAGTAAGAGTAGTTGAGTTTGGTGATGTTTCTGTAGAATTTTGTGGAGGAACACACGTACAAAATACTGGAAGTATTGGAAGCTTTTATATTATAAAAGAGAGTGGTGTAAGTGCTGGGGTTCGTCGAATCGAAGCTGTTGTTGGACTTTCTGCTATTAATTATACAAATGAAGCAATGAAAAAACTAAATCTTATTGAAACTGAAGTTAAAAATAAAGATATTATTCAAGGTATAAACAAACTAAAAGAGCAGATTAAACAACTTAAGACTGAACTAAAAGAGGCTCATGAAAATGTATCTACACCTTTAGAAGAGTTAGATATTGATGGTGTAAAAGTTGTTGTTGATATTGTAGAAAATGGTGATATTAAAAAACTTGTTGATGATATGAAAAATGGACATGACAAGATGGCTACTCTATTACTTCAAGTTAAAGGTGATAAAGTTATGCTGGTAGCTGGTGTAAAAAATGCTAATATCAAAGCTGGTGATTGGATAAAAGCAGTTGCTCCAATTGTTGGTGGAGGTGGTGGTGGAAGACCAGACTTTGCACAAGCTGGTGGAAAAGATCCATCTAAAGTAAATGAAGCAAAAGATTTTGCATTAAAATTTTTAAAAGATAATATATAAATTTAAATTATCTTTTAATCAATATTGGGGATACACTTGAACTGTGATATAAGTATTAAACGGCACAATGAAACAAATATTGTTTTAGATGTTAAAGGTAGTTGGCTAAAAAATAATTTAGTTGATGTTAATACAAAACTTCAAGAAATATCTTCAAATATTGATAATATATCTATAATCTTTGATTTTGAAAATACAAATGAGATTGATTCTGCGGGTATTATTCTAATACTTTCAAATATGACAACATATATAAATAATAATTGTCATGTAACAGTTATAAATATGACAACTTCTCAAAAAACATTATTATTATTCTACCGACAAAATAAAGTTTCAAATAAAATCACACTAAAAAAAGAAAAAACAAATATATTTTATAAAATTGGGAAAACTTTTTATAGATATATGATAAGTTTTGTACAGTTTTTAAACTTTGTTGGTGAAAACTTTTATTTCTTTTTACAAACACTTATTCACCCTTCTCAAATAAGATTTAAAGCTATTGTTAAACAGATTGATTTATCAGGGATAAGAGCTTTGCCTATAGTTATATTGACCTCATTTTTAATAGGTTTGGTTATTGCTTATCAAGGTGCTGAACAACTTCAACAATTTGGTGCCAATATATTTATAGTTGAGATGGTAAGTATCTCAGTGATAAGAGAGTTAGCACCTATGATTACGGCGATTGTAATAGCAGGACGAAGTGCATCATCTTTTACTGCTGAAATAGGAACTATGAAAATAACACAAGAGTTAGATGCTATGAAAACAATGGGATTTGAACCATCTATATTTTTAGTTATGCCAAGAGTAATTGCACTTATGATTGCTCTTCCACTTATTGTATTTTTAGCTGATTTAGTTGGTATATTTGGTGGAATGGTTGTTGCAAATTTACAGCTTGGTATCTCTTATACAGAGTTTATTGATAGAATATATACTGAAGTTGATATAAGACATTTTTTAATTGGTATTGCAAAAGCTCCTATTTTTGGCTTTATTATTGCTATTATTGGATGTTATAGAGGTTTTCAAGTAACAGGTAGTACAGATAGTATTGGTAAATATACTACAATTAGTGTAGTAAATGCAATATTCTGGGTAATTGCTTTAAATGCAATTTTTTCAGTTTTATTTACACAAATAGGTATATAAAATGTCTATAGTAGAAGTTGAATCAGTTACAACAAAATTTGGAATAAATACAATCCATGATAATGTATCTTTTTCTGTAAATAAAGGTGAAATTTTTGGAATACTTGGTGGAAGTGGATCAGGAAAATCAACTATATTAAGAGAGATAATAATGTTGGAAAAAGTTCAAAGTGGTAACATAACAGTATTAAATGAAAATATAAATAATATATCATTAAAACAAGCAAATATGTTAAAACAAAACTGGGGTGTGTTGTTTCAGTTTGGTGCATTGTTTTCATCTCTGACCGTTATAGAAAATATCTCTGTATTGTTAAAAGAGTATACTACTTTGCCTGATTCTTTAATACAAGATATAGCATACACAAAACTTAAAATGGTTGGACTTCCTACAAAGGCTGCTTTACTTTATCCCTCAGAGCTAAGCGGTGGTATGAAAAAAAGAGTTGGCTTAGCACGTGCTTTAGTTATGGATCCGCAACTTTTATTTTTGGATGAACCAACATCAGGATTAGATCCTGCTAGTGCTGAATCTTTTGATAGGTTAATAGTAGATTTAAGAGATATGTTGAATCTTACAGTTGTGATGGTTACACATGATTTATCAACAATACAAAATGCTTTAGATAGGTTTATAGTTTTTCATGATAAAAAGATTTTATTTGATGGTAGTTATGATGATGCAGTTAATTTAGATCATTATGCGATGAAAAAGTTCTTAAAAATATAAAAGGGGATATGAAGTATGGATAGTAAAGTAAATTTCACGTTAGTTGGGGCATTTTTATTTTCATTTGTATTAGCACTAATTGGCTTTACATTTTGGCTTGGTAAATATGGAATGGAATCAGAAAAGTTAGATTACTATAAAATATACCTTGAAGAGTCAATAGCTGGTTTAAATTTAGAATCTTCTATTAAATACAAAGGTTTACACGTAGGGGTTGTAAAAGAGATAAATATCAATCCAAATAACTCTGAACAAATAGAGATTTTACTAGAAGTATTTGGTGATATTCCTATTAAAAAAGATACAACAGCTATGTTGGAATCTCAAGGAATTACAGGCTTGAAATATATTGATTTAGTTGGTGGTTCTAAAGAATCAGAACTATTAATAGGTGATAAAAATGAGATACCAATAATCAAATCAAAACAATCGTTTTTTGGAAGTTTGGGTGATTCAACAAAAGATATTACACAAAATGTAAATATTTTATTGATAAAATTAAATAAATTATTTAGTCAAAATAATATTGATAAAATATCTGATGTGATTACAAATACAGACCTTTTAACATCAAATATAAATAATACTATTGTAAAAGCAGATAATATTTTAGATAAAGATGTAAAAAGAATTATCAATGAATTTGAACAGTTTAGCAAACAATTAAATATAACTTTAGGGAAAACTGATAATTTAATAGATAATGATTTAAAAATAACATTAGATAAAGTTAGTGTTGCTTCAGATGCAACTAAAATTGCTTTCGTTGAGTTTGGAAAATTAGTAAAAGATGGAAAACTTGATTTAAAAGATATGACAAGTGATAGTTTAAAGAAATTTGATATTTTAATGTTAGAATTAGGTATTACAATGCAAGATGTTCAAAAAATGATTGATAACTTAAGTGATAGTCCAAGTGATATTATCTTTAAAAGTAGATCAGATGATTTTGGTCCAGGAGAAACAAATGAATAAAATAGTAAAAATTATAAGTATATTTAGCTTAGTAATAGTATTTACAGGTTGTGTAAATACAACATTACCAGCTAATAAGGTATATAATTTATCTACAACAGAAGATTGTTGTAAAAATGGTTTTACAAAACAAAAATTAACTTTAAAAATATTAGAGCCAGTTGCATCAAAACATTTAAACAACACATCAATATATTATAGTCATGATAAGTACCGTTTACAAACATATAAATTAAGTAAATGGAGTGACTTCCCTACTAAAATGATGTTAGAGGTTTTAACAACAAAGCTTGATGGATTAAATCTATACGAAAATATTACAACATCTTATATTTATGCAAAATCTGATTATACTCTTCAAAGTGAACTTCTTGAATTTAAACAGATTATTGATAATGGAAATAGCTATGTAAAACTAAAAATTAAATTTTATATTATAGAAGATACTGATAGAAAGAATATTATATCTAGAACGTTTTCTTATAAAACTGCATGTACAACAACAAATGCTTATGGTGCAGTAGAAGCACAAAATGAATCTTTAAAGCTATTGATTAATGATTTATCACATTGGCTATATAAATATACAAAGAAGAAATAATGGCAACACTCGATAAAAATTCAATGGAAAAATTGATGGAGTTAAATGTGAAAATTGCTCAAGAAAAAGATTTAACTAAAAAGATTGTTATAATCTCTGATGCAATAAAAAAAATAATAAATGTACAAAGATGTTCTATCTTTGTACATGATAAAAATAGTAAAAGTTTTTGGACTGTACATGCAGATGGGATAAGTTATTTAGAGATACCTGATGATAAAGGAATTATTTCAAAAGTATTTAAATCAAAAGAGATAATTATAGATAATAATGCTGAAAAAACATCATATTCTATAAAAAATGTTGACCATAGATATACAACAAAAACAATACTTTCTATGCCAATTTTAGGATTTGATAAAGAGTGTATAGGTGTTGTTCAGTTGTTAAATAAAAACAATGAAGAAGGGTTTAGTAAAAAAGATATAAAAGTATTACAGTTTGTTATAAACCATTTTACAACATTTATACAGTTAATTGTTTATGATGATTTTGAATAAAAAATGAGTTAAATTTTTTCTAATAACTCTTTCTTTATTCTTTCAACCTCTTTTTGAAGGTTTTTAAGATTTTTACTATTATCTATTATATAAGAAGCTAACTTCTTTTTATCTTCTATATCCATTTGATTGTTGATTCTACTTAGTGCATCCTCTTTTGTTGAGCCATCTCTTTTTGTCAATCGTTCTATTTGCGTATCTTTTGGAGTATATACAACTATAGAGTTTTTTATATCATAGTTTTTATTTTCAAAAAATAGTGGAATATCAATAAGATATGGTTTTTTTTGCTCTTCGAAAATTCTAGCATCTTTTATGATTTGTTCTTTTATAAGTGGATGGATAAAGTTTTCAAGTTTTTTCTTTTCAATCTCATTATTAAAAATAAGATTTCCAAGTTCTTTTCTTGCAACTTTATTATCTTTAATATATTTTTCTCCAAATAACTCAGTTATTTTAGATACATTTTCATCAAGTATTTTATGAGCAATTTTATCAGCATCAATAGTTAAAAAACCATGCATCATAAACAAAGAAGCAACAGTACTTTTACCTGTTGCTATCCCTCCTGTTAATGCTATTGCATGGCTGAACTCTTTATTATCGCTTTGCAATGCCAGTTATCGCTTTTGTGATATGTGTAGGGTGTACGAAAACAGCATTTTGTAACTCTGTACTATAGTAGTTACAACCCTCTAATAAATCAGATACTTGTAGTACTATCTCTGCTTGTGGGTGATATTTTTTTGAAGCAAATATTAAAGTGTTGTGTCCAAAACTATACGGGATACATATCCAAAAGTTTTTTCCAATAGTTGTTAACTCATTTTTTGATACTTCAATATCTTTATGGATAAATGAGGCTTTTGTTACAAAAATACCTTTTTTAGGTTCAATACATCTTTCAACAGCTGCCATCTCTAAATCTGATGGAACATCATTATTATAAAGAATAATGTCAAATTGACCTTCTACATTAAGAGCGTCACTATAAGTAACATCTTTACACTCATGTTTATCTAATTCTGCTTTAAAATCAGAAGAAACATCTCCAACTACTAAAATATTATTTATATCTTTGTGTGAACATAATGGAACATGTACCATCATCTCATCGTATGCATAACCCTTATTTTCTATATTTGCCATTTTGTATAAGCCTTTTAAATTATTTTAGGTATAATACCAAAATTAACTGAAAACGGTTTTAACTCTTTAGAGTTTGAATATTTCTTCAGAAAAAATTGTTAGACTCAAACAGAATGGGTAAATTAAAGGAAAAAAAATATGAATATTTTTGAAAAGATAAGAAGTTTTTGTAAATCATTTAGAATTATATTAGGTTCTGCTGTATTAGTGATTGGTTACTTATTAGGTGATGGTGGTTTTGATTTAGGTTGGTGGTACTTAGGTCTTTTACCATTAATAGCTGGATTAGTTAACTTCTGCCCTATTTGTATCATCTCTAAAAAATGTGATTTAAAGAAATAATCATGAGTACAATTTCATATAAAGATGCAGGCGTTGATATTGATGCTGGAAACAGTTTTGTAGAGAACATTAAACCATATGTAAAATCTACAATGATTCCAGGTGTTCTTGGTGGTATTGGTTCATTTGCAGGTGCATTTGAACTTCCTGAAGGTTATAAAAAACCTGTAATTTTAGCTGGTACTGATGGTGTTGGTACTAAACTAAAACTTGCAATTGACAGTCAAAAATTTGATACAGTTGGTATAGATTTAGTTGCTATGTGTTCAAATGACCTTATTTGTAACTTTGGAGAGCCTTTATTTTTCTTAGATTACTATGCTACGGCTAAGCTTGAAGTTGAAGAAGCTTCTGCGGTTGTTAAAGGTATAGCTGAGGGTTGTATTAGAAGTGAGTGTGCTTTAATTGGTGGTGAAACTGCTGAGATGCCTGGTATGTACAAAGAGGGTGATTTTGATTTAGCTGGTTTTTGTGTAGGTATTGCAGAAAAAGATGAGATGGATAGAGTTTCAAGAGTTGAATGCGGTGATGTATTAATCGCACTTCCAAGTTCTGGAGTTCATTCAAATGGTTTTTCATTAGTAAGAAAATTACTTTTAGAAAAACTAGGTATGAAATTTGAAGATGATTTTAATGGTCGTACTTTAATAGATACACTTTTAGAGCCAACTAGAATATATGTAAAAGATTTTAAAAACTGTAAAGAAAATATCAATGCTTTAGCACATATCACTGGTGGTGGTATTGTTGAAAATTTACCTAGAGTTTTACCTGATAATTTAAGAGCAGTAGTTCAAAAAGACAAAGTTCAAGTTCTTCCAATATTCCAACTTATGGGTGAGCATGTAGAAGAGTCTGAGATGTATAGAGCATTTAATATGGGTGTTGGTATGATTTTTGTAGCTAATGCTTCTCAAGTAGATGCTATCTTAGAAAAAACTGATGGATATGTGATAGGTCACATTGAAAGCGGTGAAAAAGGTTGTGATTTAGTTTAATTCAATTTTGAATTTTACTAAATTAGAATAATCATAATTAAATAAATACAAAAGGAAACAAATGAAAATAGCAGTAATTCAAGGACCAAACTTAAATATGTTAGGTATAAGAGAGCAAAATATTTATGGTCCAATGACTTTAGATCAAATTCATGAACAAATGAAAGGTAGTGCAGAACAAAATGGCGTAGAGCTAGAGTTCTTCCAAACTAACCTTGAGGGTGAAATTGTTGATAAAGTTCAAGAGTGTTTAGGTACTGTTGATGGTATCATCATAAACCCAGCTGCTTATTCACATACAAGTATTGCTATTGCTGATGCTATTTCAGCTATCAATTTACCTGTGGTTGAAGTTCATATCTCTAATATTTATAAAAGAGAAGAGTTTAGACAAAAGTCTATTACTGCAAAATCATGTATTGGTGTTATTACTGGATTTGGACCATTGGGTTACCATATGGGACTTATTGGTTTAACACAAATAATCAATGAAATGAAAGCAGCTCAAGAAGCAAAAAAACAAGCACAACCAGCTTCATAATATAATTATGAAAAACTATATTTTACAAGATGAAAATAGTATATATTTTGAGTGTGGATATAGTTGTGATAATGTTATCTATTTAAGCCTTGGTAGTGAAAACTTTTTCATTACTGATGCTAGGTACGAAATAGAAGCAAAACTATTTGCAAAAAATTGTGAAGTTGTCATCACAAATGATTTAGTAAAAGCTACAAGAACAATATTAAAAAAAACAAATATAAAAAAACTACACTTTGATCCAAACAATTTTACACTTTTAAAATTTCAACAACTCTCCCTTGATTTAAAAGTTAACTTTATTCAAAAACCAAATTTTTCAAAACTAAAACGACTTATAAAAACTGATGAAGAGGTCGAACTTATTGCTAAAGCTATGCGTTTAGGTAGAGATGGATTTAAAAGATTTAGTCATTATTTACAAAATGATGGTATAGGAAAGAGTGAAAAGTTTCTTTTCTTTAAAGCAAAAGAGTTTATGAGTAATTGTGGTGAGTTAGAGTTAAGCTTTGATCCAATTGTAGCAATTAATCAAAATAGTGCTAAACCTCATGCTTTACCCACTAATAAAGTATTAGATAAAGATGATTTACTTTTAGTAGATGCAGGTGTAAAGTATCAAAGGTATTGTTCTGATAGAACTTGTACTTCAAGAGTAAATAAAAATATTAATTTTAAAAGGGAACAAAAGTTTAAAACTAAGTTGGAACAAAAAGTATATGACATAGTTTTAAAAGCTCAAGAAACTGCTATAGCTCAAGCAAGAGTTGGAATGAAAGCTTCACAAATAGATAAGTTTGCTAGAGATATTATTGAAAAAGCTGGTTATGGAAAAGAGTTTGTTCATAGCACAGGGCATGGTGTTGGTCTTGATATCCATGAGTATCCAAATATAAGTAGCCGGAGTGATATAGTTATTGAAAATAATATGGTATTTACTGTAGAGCCTGGAATTTATTTAAATGATAAATTCGGTGTACGAATTGAAGATACTGTTGTTATGAAAAAAGGTAGGGCTGTTATTTTATAGTATAAATTATAAAATAACTTTATCTAGATGTATCGAATGTTATTGTAAATTCTGCACCATTAAAATTTTCACCATTATATTTAAAATTAACATTTCTAACCTCAATATTTCCATTCATACCATCTATTATTAAACTATATGTCATATGAAGTCCTAGTCCAGTTCCTTGACTTTTATGTTTAGTTGTAAAGTATGGTTCAAATATTTTTGCTAAAATATTATTTTTAATACCACCAGCATTATCTTTAAATTTTATCACTATTTTATTATTTTGAATAGTTCCTGTTATCATAATAACTCTATATAATATTTTTAATTCATTAAATGCATCTTTTGAGTTATTATACATATTCATATAACATTGTATTAATTCATTTGGGTGGGCATTTAGAAGTATATCTTTTTTCATATCAATCAATATATTTATATCTTGTCTTTTTTTTGAACCGTTAATCAAACTTAGAAAAGAATCTGTATTTTCTCTTATATCAAATAAAATCTTTTTCTTATCATCTTTTATAAAGTCTCTAAAATCATCAATAGTTTTTGATAAATATTGCGCATTATTATTTATTGATTCACAAGCTTCTTTAAACTGTTCATCGGTTAGCATATTAAACTCTTTTTGAAGCTGCATACCAGTAGAAGCAGTTGATATTACTGATAAAGGTTGTCTCCATTGATGAGCTATATTTCCAATCATCTCACCCATTGATGCAAGTTTTGATTGCTCTGATAATATTTTCTCTTTTAGTTTATCTTGTGTTATATCGTTTATATATCCAAGATAATGTGTGATGTTACCAATCTTATCCCTTATAATAACTGTATAATCTATAATCCATTTAATATCACCATTTTTACTTATAATTCTATATGGTTCATGTTTGAAAAAATCTTTATTAGAATTACTTCCCTCTTCAACCTCTTTTATTACATTTGATAGATCACTCTTATGAATACATGCATCATATGTAATAATATTTTCTAAAAATTCAGATTGTGTGTATCCTAATACTTTTTCTACACTTGAAGATACATGATCAATGCTCCAATGTTCATCATTATTCCATTTAAATAATATAGAGTCACCTTTATCAAAAAGAGATAATAGTATATCTTGTTCTTTTGTTTTTTCTAAAACTTTATATTCAAGAGTATTATTTAGATTAATAAACTCTTTTTTTTCTTTTCCTAATTGTGCTACTAACTTAGCAATAAATGATAAAAATTCTAATACTTCTGTAAGTTTATCTTTTGATGTAACTTTTACTTCATTTAATGCTTCTAAATATGCATCCATATCATAACCAAACTCATTTGCACTTAATTTAAATTTTTCTAAATCCGGTTTATTAAATAAAACTTGTCCACTAAAAATATCTGCAAGATGTTCACCATCAATTATAATTGGTGTAGCACCATCCACCATTCCATGTTGACACTCTTTTAAACTAATTTGTTGTAATTCTTTTAAGTTTTTTGTTAACTCTTTATTACTATCCATGCAGATATATTCACTACTTTTAGTTCCTCTGTGATGGGTTTTACAAATATTAGTCCATCCTGTTGATATAAGCACTTCTCGTGTATCTTGCTTAATTAATCCAGTAGTAAAACCTGTAAGCTTGGAAAACTTTTCAAATAATACTTTTAGTTGATCTGTATTAATGAAATCATTAATATCTGTAGATTTACTCTTTGTAGTATTATTTAGAGATAAAAGATCTTTTAATCTTTTATTTTCATCTTTTAGTGCTTTTATCTCCTCTTCTTGGGTCATTATAAAATCCTTTGCAGTTATATTAAAAACTTGCCCATTCATCATCATTAGAGTTACTACTGATTGGTTTGATTGGTTGTTTATTTACACTTATATCTATTTTTTTATCTCTTCTTGAAGTTTTTTGTTTAACTATATTATGTATATTTTTTTTTGTATCTAATTGTTTTGCTTTAACATTATCTTTTCCATTAAACTCTTTTTCATTTACACTTTGAACAATTAAAGAAGAGATTGAATCTGTTTGTTTAGCAATATTATTTGTATCAGATGCAATGGAAGCATTTTCTTGTGTTTGTCTATCTAAAGAGTTTATAGCATCATTAATCTGTACAATACCACTTTGTTGCTCTTTTGATGCAACTTCAACACTAGAGATAAGTTCTAATGTTTTTGAAATTGATTCATTTAGATGTGTATAACCCTCTATCATCTCATCTGCTATTTTTTTACCACTATTTGCTTTATTAGTTGCATTTTGAACTAAAGTTTTAATCTCATTAGCAGCTTCAGCTGATCTAGAAGCCAGATTTCTAACTTCTTGTGCAACTACGGCGAAACCTTTTCCAGCTTCACCTGCTGTTGCTGCTTCAACTGCTGCATTAAGTGAAAGAATATTTGTTTGAAATGCTATTTGATCGATAACAGTAATTGCTTCATTTATTGCAGTTACTTCTGTATTTATCTCATCCATAGCTTGTGTTGTTTGGTTTGCAAGATTTTGACCTTTTGAAACTGAATCTTTTACTTCATTTCCGTGATTTGCCATCTCTAAAACATTTTGAGTATTGTTTGTAATATTACTTGTCACTTCATCTAAAGCTGCTGCAGTTTCCTCTAAAGCTGCTGCTGCTTCATTTGAGTTTTTATTTAGAGTATCTACATTTGATAATAAAATATTCGAGCTATCCCCAAGTGTTAGACCATTTTGTTTATTTTCAACAAGCATATTTGTTATTGCATCTCTTAATTTATTAATATCTAAAACTAAAAGTTCAAATACTCCACCTTTTTCAATATTATTAACAATTAGTTCATTTCTATAGTCTAAATGTGCATACTCTTCTAGAATTCTATTTATATCTTCAAAGTGATTTTTTGTAGCATTTATCATCTCATTTACACTATCTTTAAATATCTCTAATGATTTATTTGAAGTATGTCCTTCTATTTGTTCACTATACCAACCTTTAACAACTTTATCCATTGTTTTTTTAGCATCATTGATGAGTCTTTCATCTTGTTCTATTAATAATTTTGTTTTAGTGATATTTTGATTTACAACTTTTGCGATAGTTCCAATCTCATCTGATGAGCTATCATCTAAATGTTCAATTGTAGTTGACTCTTTGTTTAAATATTTAAAGAAACTAAGGATTCCATTTTGAAAATTTAGTAAAGGATTAATAATTGTTCGATTTATAATTATATTTACAATAAACATTGTAATCATTATTATTACAAGTGCTTGTATAATAAATGAGATTATAATAGAATTGATTTTATTTGATGTTTCCTCTTCCATTGTTTTAACTTTATCTTCAATATCATCAACATAAGCACCCGTTCCAATTACCCAGTTCCATCCATCAAATTTTTTAACATAAGAAAATTTTGGTTGAGGAGTATTTTTACCTGGTTTTGCCCATGCATATTTTACTAATCCACCTTCTGCTTTTTGCTGTGAAACTTTTACCATCTCATTAAATAGATATACACCATTAGGGTCTTTTACATTTGACAGGTCTTTTCCATTTAAAGATGGTTTGATTGGGTGCATTATCATTTTTGGTTGTGTGTCATTTATCCAAAAATACCCACTTTTACCATATTTCATACCTTCTATTGATTTTAATGCTTCACTTTGTAAGTGTGCTGTAACATCAGTAATATATGCACCAGTACCTATAATCCAATTGTACGGTTTAAAAGTTTTAACATAAGATACTTTTGGTAGTTTTTTTCCATTTAGATTTTGAGTATATGAAACAAATCCTTCCCCGATTTTCCCTTTTTCAACAAACTCATCCCAATGTTTTACACCTTTTTTACTTTTACCAATTAGATGTTTTTTTAATGGATGCATTACAATTGTTGCATCAAAGTCATTGATCCAAAAGTAACCATTTTTACCATATCTATTTGTACTAACAATAAATTTTATTTTATTTTTTAGCTCTTCTTCTGAAATTTTATTTTTGAATTTTTCATAAACTAATTCAATTGTATTAAATACTTGTGAACTATGAGCCATTAAATTGTTTTGTACCTCTTCTTGTATTCTTTCTTTTGAACCTCTTTTGTAGAAGGTGTCAATAGTATTTAATGCAACTGATACGTAGTTTGCAAGCTCTTTTTCTTTTGTTTCATAAGCTTCTTTTTTATAGTGTTCTATATTTGCATTTGATACACTATTTATTGTTATTATAGATTGTATAGCTAATATACTAGTTACGATTAGTACAACACCAAAGATTATACTAAATAGTTTTGACTTGATTGATAGGTTTTTCATATTTGAACTCCAATTTAAAAATTGGTATATTGTAACAAATAAAAGCTTAGTCTTAATCTTAAAGTTAGATTAAAATTGTAATTAAATTGTAAATTTTTTGTTTGGATATATAGGCTACTTATATCTGTAAGTAGCCTATATATTAGTATTAGTTATTAAGTTATTTAGCTTTAATATTATTTTTACCAACAAACTCTTTCTTATTGGCATTTTCTACAATAATTTTTGCTATTTCGCTTGTTTTTTGTGCGATATTATTTGTTTGAGATGCAATTAACGCATTCTCTTTTGTTTTTGTATCTAGAGAGTTTATAGCCTGATTTATCTGTTCTATTCCTACTTGTTGCTCTTTTGATGACATTTCAACATCTGAAATTAACTCTAAAGTTCTTGATATACTATCGTTTAAGTGTGTATAACCCTCTATCATCTCATCTGCAATTGATTTACCTCTATTTGCTTTGTCTGTAGCATTTGAAACCAGTGCTTTAATCTCATTTGCAGCTTCTGCACTTCTTGATGCAAGGTTTCTAACTTCCTGTGCAACTACGGCAAAACCTTTTCCAGCTTCACCAGCAGTTGCTGCTTCTACTGCTGCATTTAAAGATAAGATATTTGTTTGAAATGCAATTTGGTCTATAACAGTAATTGCTTCACTAATAGCAGTTACCTCTGTATTTATCTCAACCATCGCTTTTGTTGTTTTATTTGCTAAGCTTTGACCTTGGTTTACTGAATCTTTTACTTGATTTCCATGATTTGCCATTTGGATTACTGTATTTGTTGTACTAGATATATTTGATGTAATCTCTTCTATGGAATTTGAAGTATCTGATAAAGATGATGATGCTTTATTTGAATTTTTATTTAATGTATCTACATTTGATAATAGTATATTTGAACTATTATCTAAAGTAAGTCCATTTTGTTTGTTTTCAATTAAAATTTCAGTAATAGCATCTCTTAACTTATTTATATCAGTAACCAATAGTTCAAAAACACCACCTTTTTCAATATTATTAACAACTAGTTTATTTGTATAGTCTAGATGTGCATATTGTTCAAGTGTATTATTTATATTTTGTAAGTGAACTTTTGTATTATTTATCATTGTATTTATAAGTGCAATCAATTGATTTATTTCAGGGTTTGTAGCTTTCCCTTGAATTGTTTGAGAGTACCATCCATTTGATACTCTGCTAACTACCTCTTCAATCTCTTTAACAATATCTTCATCATGTTTATGTGCATTAGTTTCATCTTGATAGTGTTCGATAATTTCATTAAATACATCATATTCACTTGCATAAGATGTATCAACTACGATACTACTATCATTCGGATTATGTAGTTTTTCCGCTACTTTCATAGATAATTTACGACCATTAATATTTTCATCAATTTCATGAATTACAATTACTATGGCTATAACTATTTGTATAATTTGTGCATATAAGTTATCTGTTAAAACTATACCACTTATTAGCAATAGTATTATTCCAATATAGTGTACAACACTCATTCTTAAATATAATGATCTTATCATTTTTTATCCTTCTTTAGTCTCTTTTTCTAACTCTTCAACCTCTTTTTCAAATAGGTCTTCTTGACGTAAACTAATACCTTTCATATGTGTAATTGGAACACAAAAAGCGATACCATCTCCACTTGTAGTGATATGTAGTTTTCTAATTATCTCTTTGATTATTCCATCAACTATTTGACTAGGAACTATAAATAATAACATTACATCATTTTCTTCTGGTGAATGTCTATAGAAGTTATCTAACTCTGCTAGACCCATACCATTTGCATTCATAATTGTAACTCCAGAAGCACCAGCATCTTTTGCAGCATGAAGTGCATCATCTTTTTTAGCTTTTGGTACTATTACAACAACTGCTGAGAAGTCTAAAGATAATGAATGTCTTAAATTTGTAGCATCTAGATTAATAGTTGATAGACTCATGTCATCAACACCCTCTAACGAACCATGAATTTTACTTGAACCCTCTTTTTCATCAGCTTCTGCAATCTCAGTATCACTTTTAACATGGAATTTTTCAACTATAATACCATAAGCCATAACTGTAATCATAGGGAACAGTGAAGCAAAGGCGATTAAACCAAAACCATCTAGTAAAGGATCTCTACCTTCAATATTTGTAGCAAGACCAATACCAAGTGCAGCAACTAAAGGAACAGTAACTGTAGATGTAGTTACCCCACCTGAATCATAAGCAATAGGGATAATATGTTTAGGTGCTATAAATGTAAGAGCAATAACAATAGCATATCCAACAATAATGTAGTAATGAATTTGTCCACCATCAACAATTCTAAATGCACCTAAAGCGATACCAAAAGCAACACCGAAAGCCACAAATAGTCTTAATGACATATCATTAATCTTACCATCACTAATCTCTTTTGCTTTTTTAGCAATAGCCATAAGTGCTGGTTCTGCCATTGTAGTAGAGAAACCAATAGCAAATGCAAATGCAAAGATAATCCATACATTGTTCATCTGTGTAAGTTGGTAAGCCATAGATTCACCAAGAGCAAATAGACCCATTTCAAGTCCAAGGATAAATGCGTAAAGACCTAATATAACAAGAACAAAACCAATAAGTACAGTTTTTAAGTTATCAATTTTTTTCTTTAATATACCATATTGGAAAAAGAAAATAATAGCTAAAATTGGAAGTACATCCCTAACAACATTTAAAATACCAGTTGTAACTGATGCTATAGTTATTTTTGTAGTTTCTGATACTGTAGCTTCAACAACAATCTGTACAACATCTGTAGCTTCAACAAAATTATAAACATAGATTCCATAAACTTGTACAAAAATCATAGGAGTAAGTGATGCAAAAGCGATTAAACCAAATCCATCAATCATTGGATTTCTACCTTTAATAGTAGAAGCAAGTCCAATACCAAGAGCAGCTACAAGTGGTACAGTAACTGTAGAGGTAGTAACCCCACCTAAATCGTACGCAAGCCCAATAATCTCTTTTGGAGCAAAAAAAGTAACAGATACAACTGCTAAATAACCAGTGATGATATAGTAATGTATCGGATGACCTTTTATAATTCTATATACACCAAGTAAAATAGCAAGTCCAACGGAACCAGCAACAACATACCTAAGCATATTTGCATCAATTCTACCACTACTAATACTAGCAGCTTTATCTGCAATAACAGCAAGAGCAGGCTCTGCAATTGTAGTACCAAAACCAATCATAAATCCAAAAATAAGAATCCAGAAAGTTGAACCACTTTTAGCAAAGTCTCTCGCAAGACCCTCACCAACAGGGAAAATACCTATTTCTAAACCTTGTAAGAAAATAGCAAGACCAACACCAACAATAATCATACCAATAGTAGTTGGTACCCAATTTCCAGGAATTGCTTGAATAATTGCTAGTTGAAAAAATAGTATAACTAGAACGATAGGAATAAGATCTCTAAACGACTCTTTTAAAAGTCGTAGAAAAAAATAAAACTGTGTCATTTTTAACCTTTTAAATAAAATTTAATTATTATATCTAAAGTTTATTTAAAATTAAAAAAATTATTTTTTGTAACTATTTAGTAATTATAGTTACAAATTTTAATATACTGTATGTAGAAAATTGATATAAATTGTTATTTTTTTTTCTGTTAGAAAAAATTATTTTTTTAAATATCAAGTTTTTATATAAAAATATTATGTTATAATTAAACAAAATATCAATAATTTAATATAAGTAGAGCAAATATATGAGAAACGAAGATTGTGAAGTAGCATTTAATTTTAAATTTAATCCACTGAATTGTAATATTCTAATAGTAGAAGATTCAAAATCTGTTAATAAAATACTAGAAAAGACATTTGCAGATCAAGGATATAATTGTTTTTGTGCATTTTCACTTGAAGAGGCAAGACTACATTTGAAAAATCATGATATAAATTATATTATGTTAGATATAAATTTACCAGATGGAAGTGGATATGAACTTATTACTAAGTTAAAAAGTAGTTCTGAAAAAATATTTGTGCTTACTACTGAAACTGATAAGCAATTTAGAGATGTATCTTATCAAAAAGGTATAATAGATTTTATAGTAAAAGACAAAGACTTTTTCTATAAAATTAATGAAATAACAATAGCAATTGAAAAACTTGAAAAAAATAGATATAAAACAATTTTAATAATAGATGATTCGATTGTAATTCAAGAGCAATTAAAAGATTTATTAAATAATAGAAATTACAATATAGAAGTTGTAGCAGATACTATAGAAGCTTTGGATATTTTAGAAAATAAAAAAATTGATTTAATTCTTTTAGATGTTCAACTAAAAGATTCAAACGGAATAGAGTTTCTTCAAAAGAATAAAAATGAGATAGTAAATAATAAAAAAATTCCAGTAATGATAATCTCAGGAAATGTAGAATCATCTACAATTAGAGATGGACTAAAAGCCGGTGCCGTTGATATAATAAAAAAACCTTATGTAATAGAAGAGATCATTTTAAAGGTTGATTTGTGGATTGATTATAAAAGGAAAGAGGAAGAAGTTGCTTGTTCTTCACAACTTTTAGAAGAATATAAAGATGCAGTTGATGAAAGCTCAATAGTCTCAAAATCAACACCAAAAGGGATAATTACTTTTGTAAATGAAAAGTTTTGTGAATTATCAGGATATACTGAAAATGAGTTAATTGGAAAAAATCACAATATTGTAAGACACCAAGATATGCCAAAAGAGGCTTTTAAAGATATGTGGCATACGATAAAAGATTTAAAACAAACTTGGACTGGTAAAGTTAAAAACAGAAAAAAAGATGGTGGATATTACTGGGTTGATGCATTAATAAAACCAATTATAGATGTTAATGGAAACATAGTTGAATTTATAGGTCTTAGAACAGATATAACAGAGATTGAGCAGTATAAAGAAATATTAAAAGATAAGTTAAATGATACTAGCAAATCATTAAAAGAAAATATAAATTATACGGTACAGTATGAAGAGGCTACAAATGAGTTTACAGCTGTATTAAAAACAGATAATCAAAATATAATTAAATATGTTAACGATAAATTTTGTAGATTAAGTGGATATACACGAGAGGAGTTACTAGGTACAAACTGTAAAAACTTTAGACATAAGAATCATATTGAATTAAATGATTGTGATAAAATTAAAGAAACATTATCAAAAAATGAGCATGTAGAGATAACCTTTACAAATATTGCAAAAGATAAATCATTATTTATAGTTGATAGTATTGTGTATCCTATAACAAATACAAATGGCAAGGTGATAGAACATCTACATCTTATGCATGATATTACAGAACTTATCAATTTACATCATGAGATAGAGGCTACTCAAAAAGAGATTGTTTATAAAATGGGTGAAATAGGTGAGACAAGAAGTAAAGAGACGGGAAATCATGTTAAAAGAGTTGCTAATTACTCAAAAGAATTAGCACTTCTGTATGGTTTAGATGAGGAGGAATCTGAAATATTATTTACAGCAAGTCCAATGCATGATATAGGCAAAGTTGGTATCTCTGATGATATTCTTAAAAAACCTGGTAAACTAACTGAAGAAGAATTTAATATAATGAAAACTCACTCAAGCATTGGGAGAAGTGTGCTAATGGGTTCAACTAGACCAGTATTAAAAGCTGCAGAAATAGTAGCACATCAACACCATGAAAAATGGAATGGAAAAGGTTACCCTCAAGGGATAGCAGGTGAAAAGATACATATATATGGAAGAATAACTGCTGTTGCCGATGTATTTGATGCTCTGGGGAGTGATAGATGTTATAAAAAAGCTTGGGATGATGAAAAAATATTTAAACTTTTTGAAGAGGAAAGAGGCGAACAATTTGATCCACAGTTAGTTGATATATTTCTTGAAAATAAAGAGATTTTTTTAAATGTTAGAGATAAGTATAAAGATTAATTATACTTATCTTTTACTAGAAGATATGACCTTTTTAAAGTTTTTAAGGTCGTTAGAGTGTCCCAAAACTACAATTGTATCATCATAATCTATCTTATGATTTATTCCACTTGAATAAAAGATGAATTTATCAGAAATCTCTTTATCTTGAATACCTAGTAAAATAAGATTGTGTTTTGTTATTAAATCTATATCTTTTAAATATACACCATCAAAAATAGAATCTTTTTTTATTGTTATCTCGGCTACTTCAATATTTGATTCACTAAACAAAATATTATCTAATAGATCTAAAATTAGAGGTTTATGAAGTGTTCTAAAAATACGCAATGCTCCTATTTCATAAGGATTTATAACTTTTGATGCACCTGCTAAAAGCATTGTTTTGTTATCTTCACTTCCAAATGAAACTGATATTATTTTTAGTTCTTTATTTAAATTTCTTACACTTAATGTAACAAATAGATTAATATTTTTATCATCACTTAGACAAAAAAATGCTTTTACTGATTTATCAGTTATCCCTAAAGATAAAATATTTTCATCCTCCATTAAAGATATATTTTTAACGTCATATCCATCTTTTAGAGCTTTTTTTGATAGTTCTAAATCCTCTTCAACAATAACTATGTGATATTGTTTTGACCTCAAAACTTTAGCAATTTGGATTGATATATCACTGTAACTAAAAATTATTATTTTATTTTGCATTTTTAGATACCTTTGGTTTAGAAGATAAAAGGTCAATTTTAAATTGTATTATAGATTCTTTATATCCTATAACAATTAAAATATCTTTTTCTTTTATTGTGTATTGATCTTTTTTTGGATTAAATTTAAAATTCTTTCTATTATTTGCATCTACTATTCCAATAAGAGTAAGACTAAATTTTTCAAAATTCATATCTTGAAGTTTATATCCAATATATTGAGAGTTTGATAGTATTTCAATCTCATCCATTATTGCACATTCATTGTTTAACAAAATATCATCAATTGCTTCAAAAGCAACAGGTTGACCAATATATTCAGCTGCTATTAATGCTGTTATTTCATTTGATAATATAACTTTTGATGCACCAGCTATTAAAAGTTTTTTCTTTGAGTTTTCATTTGATGCACGTGCGATTATATTTATATTTGGATTTAATGCTCGCGCTGTAAGTATAATTGAAAGGTTTACCGCGTCATTATTTGTAATTGCAACTATGGTTGAAGCACCATTGTTTATCCCTACACTTGAGAGTAAAGTAGGGCTGGTAGCATCACCTCTAAGTGCTAAAATCTTTTGTGTTTCTGCATGCTTAAATGTTTCATCATCTTGATCTATTATGATAAACTTTTGTTTTACTTTTACAAATTCTTGTGCTAAAACTTTTCCCATTCTACCAAAACCACAGATTATCACGTAATCTTTTAGATTACTAGCCTCACCCATAACTTTTTCCTCTTTAAGGACAACAATTTTTTGACTTAATGATGTTGTGATTATTGATGTAAAAAAGGCAATCACCCCCATACCTCCAATAACTAAAAATAGAGTAGCTACTCTACCTTGTGTAGTTACAGGTGAAATATCACCAAATCCAACAGTTGAAATAGTAATAATAGACCAATAAACAGCATCAAAATAACTGTTTATATTTGGGTTTATCCCTGCACCCTCATATATAAATATAATAGTAGAACCAAATGCAACAGCCATCATAAACATAATAATAAGTGTTAAAAACTCAAACTTTTTTTCTATAAATACATCTCTAAACTGTTTAATAGAATTTGTATATCTTAAAATTTTAAAAAGCCTAAATAGCATTAAAATTCTTAAAATTCTAAGAGGTCTATAGTATGGAAGAATCGCTAATAAATCAATGATTGACATTGGTGAGAATATAAAAGAGAATTTCTTTTTTGTGATAGTTATAAGAGATTGTTTTAGATAATATGGTTGATTTAAGAGTTGAGTTCGCTCGAAATCTTCTATTATTTGTTTATGTGCATGGGAACTAACCCACAATCTACATAACCACTCAATAATAAATATAATAATAGCAAACATCTCATAAGTATCTAACCATGGTAAAACATCATGGTTTACTTCGTATATTAAAATAGCAACAGTACTAAGAATCAAAAATATCATGAAAAAGTCAAAATATTTTCTCTTTTTAGTATTGCTATCTTCTAATAGTTCATAGACAAAATGCTTAATATTATAGTATCTTTTTGAAGCTGCTATTGAGTATGCAAATTTAACTATTAATTGATTCATAAGAACTCTTTATACTTGGTGTATTGTACCTTTGTTTAACATATCTTTCATAGATAAGTAACTGTTTAATGCTCCTACATAAGCTCTTGCAGTTGCTACCATTGTATCTAAACTTAAACCATGACCTATCATAGCTGGGTTATCGTCATTGAATACAACTTTACAAGTTACTTTTGCTAAAGCATCTTTACCTTCACTTACAGATTTTACTTTATAGTCTAATAATGAACCTTTATAACCAGTAATTCTATCAATAGTTTTAAAAATCGCATCCATAGCACCATCACCAATACCAGCATCAGTTATCTCTTCACCTTCGTGCTTGATAGTTAATACAGCACTTGGAATTCCGTTTGAACAATCAGAGATTTGAACAGAGATAACTTCATAGATTTTGTTATGATTTAACTTTTCATCCGTTACAATCATTCTAATATCATCATCTGTAATCTCTTTTTTCTTATCACATAATAATTTAAATCTCTCAAAAGCAGAGTTTAACTCATCATCTTTAATATCAGCAAATCCGATTTGAGATAATTTGTCTTTAAATGCAGCCCTACCAGAGTGTTTACCTAAAACAATAGTGTTTTTTGTCTCAATACCAATATCCTCAGGTCTCATAATCTCATAAGTTTCTGCATTTTTTAACATACCATCTTGATGTATACCACTTTCGTGAGCAAAAGCATTTTTACCAACAATAGCTTTGTTTGGTTGTGGTTCAATACCTGTAATAGTTGCTACCATTTTTGAAGCTGTATATATCTCTTTAGTATTGATTCTAGTATCAAAACCATTAAATAAATCTTTTCTAGTTTTTAATGCCATAACTATCTCTTCCATAGCAGCATTTCCAGCTCTCTCACCTAAACCATTTATAGTACACTCAACTTGTCTTGCACCTGCTTCAATACCAGCTAAAGTATTTGCAACTGCTAAACCTAAATCATTGTGGTTATGTAAAGATACAATAGCGTCACTGTTTATAGAATCAATAAAATCAACCATCTGTTTAACCATACCGCTTATCTCGTTTGGTAATCTATACCCAACTGTATCAGGTAAGTTAATAGTTCTAGCTCCCGCTTCAATAACTGCTTGTGTTATCTCTTTCATAAAAGGAATTTCACTTCTTCCCGCATCTTCTAAAGAGAACTCAACATCATCTACAAAAGTTTTTGCATATGTTACAGCTTTTACTGCTCTTTTTATAACTTCATCAGGAGTCATTTTTAACTTATATTCCATGTGGATAGGGCTTGTTGCTATAAAAGTATGAATTCTATTCATCTTTGCTTTTTGTATAGCTTCACCTGCTGCTTTTATGTCGTTGTCAACAGCTCTAGCTAAAGAACAAATTGAACTATTTTGTATAGTTTGTGATATTTGAGATATAGCATCAAAATCTCCAGGGCTAGCTGCTGCAAATCCTGCTTCAATCACATCAACATTTAACCTTTCTAATTGTTGTGCAATTTGTATCTTTTCTTCTGTATTCATAGAAGCACCTGGAGATTGTTCTCCATCTCTTAAAGTAGTATCAAATATTATTATATTTTTGTTTGTTTGCTTATTTATCATTTTATTACCTTTTGATATTTATCATTATGTTTTATTTTGTTTAAAATTTTGCGGTTATAATTTATTCTAAAATATAGAATTATGAGTTTTTTATGAGCAGAAGTAGACTTGTACTTTTAAAGATTTTTGATTTTGTAATATATGTAGTTTTCATATCTACCTCCTAATTTTTAGTTTAATACTTTATTATAGTAAAAAATTGTTAAAAAGAATATTATGTATGTAATGAGGAGGTTTTCCTCCTAGGTCAATCCGACCAAATTCCCAAAACAAACCAAGTAAACCTTAAGAATAATATTATTTAACATAGTGTTCTAAAATAATACAGCTATTTAATACTAAAATTATATTAAAATAACCGATA
>Ga0114922_10000080_pt1 | contig 81453 bp, 81 predicted proteins | sample AartaG_FD_100975 | JGI IMG/M metagenome (GOLD analysis project Ga0114922, IMG submission 100975) | Deep subsurface microbial communities from Aarhus Bay to uncover new lineages of life (NeLLi) - Aarhus_00045 metaG | ecosystem: Environmental > Aquatic > Marine > Oceanic > Sediment | place...
ACCTGGAAGTCAAGCTCCTCATCGCCGATAATACTGCCGGGTCCCCTGGTGGAAACGTAGGTCGCCGCCAACTTCTAAGATGTTTTTTTTTGCCCTTTTTTTAGGGCTATTTCTCTTTTTTATACTTTAGCTATTTTATTCTATTTTATCCTTTTTTATATTATTTATTTTTACAATTCAATATTTTATAATATATTTCTTTATTTATTACTAATTAATTTTTTATATACTTATTTGTTTTTAACATAAATTTAACACTTCTTTATATTATAATAGAAAGAGTAGTCCGTTTTATGTGTTATATTTGGTGGTTTATTATTGTTGTTTTAAAAATAAATAGTTTAAAAAGGGGGATATTATGTTTGTTAAATTATTGTTGTTGTTAGCTCTTTTAGGTGTTTTTTTTGGTAATGTATTTGCTAAACAGATTGATAAAGTTAGAGATTCTACGATTATTTATAAGTTGAAAAAAGATGCAACAGTATCACAACTTAAGAGGTTTAATGCCTTAGTAAATAAAAGTAATATTGTATCTAAAAGAGAGATGAAAGGTTTAAAAGTAAATATTGTTAAGCTAAAAAATATAAAAGGTATTGAGAAAGAATTTAGTAAAAAACTAATGGATACTGGAGCAGTAAAGTTTGCAGAACCAGATATGAGTATAGCACCTGATACTATTCCAAATGACTTGTATTATAATGATCAGTGGCATCATAGTAAAATAAATTCTCCTATAGCATGGGATAATACTCAAGGCTCAGATTTAGTAAAAATATGTGTTTTAGATACGGGAGTTGATACTGATCATCCAGATTTAGTAGGGAACTTATTACTCCCAGGGTATAATTCATACCTTAACCTTGATGGTAATGTAGAGGATATTTATGGACATGGTACAGGAACTGCTGGTGTAATTGGAGCAGTAGGGAATAATGGTATAGGTGTGTCTGGTGTAACATGGAATATCAAAATAGTTCCAGTACAAATTAACCAAGGTGCTATAAGTAGTTCAGCATATATTTCAGATATGGCGGTTGGTATTCAATGGTGTGCAAATCAAAGTGTTAAAGTTGCAAATTTAAGTTATGGTGGGGCACAGTATGCAACTATAAATGAAGCTGCTCAATATCTTAGAGATAGAGGTGGTTTGTTATTTATGTCAGCAGGTAATAATGGTACAAATAATAGTATTGATGAATATCCTGACTACTCATCATTTGTGGTTGTAGGTTCTACTAATTCAGATGATATTAAAAGTGATTTTTCAGAGTATGGTCCATTTGTTGATGTTGTTGCACCTGGTGAAAGTATTGCAACTACATATTTAGATGGTAAGTATGTTTATTATAGTGGGACATCTTTTTCTTCGCCTATGACTGCTGGTGTTGCAGCATTAATATATTCTATTAATAATGATTTTACTCCATTAGAAGTTGAAAATTATATATTTAATACTGCAGTAGATTTAGGTGAACTAGGTGATGATAATTTATATGGGTATGGTAGAATTGACTCTGGATTCGCTTTAGATAATGCAGTAAACTACTTATCTCCAAATATCACACCTGAAGCTATAGCTAGATCAAATATACAAAGTGGTACAGCTCCATTAAATATCTCTTTTGATGGTAGTGAATCGAAAGATATTGATGGTAGTATAACTTCGTATTTATGGACTTTTGGTGATGGGAATCAGGCTAGTGGAGTAACAACTGAACATATATTTAGCCATAGTGGAGATTTTAATACTACACTAAGTGTTACTGATAATAGGGCAGCACAAGCAACATCGATTCCAATAAAAATTACTGTTAGCCCAGATTTAAATAAAATTGATGTACCTAGTAATTTAGTTGCAGTTGTCGATGAGAATTTAAATACAGTTACACTTAATTGGGTACACAATTTAGTGAATACTTCTAAATTTGAAGTTTATAGAGCAAAAAAAACTCGAGGTAAGTATATATATGGTGATTATATAGGTACAAGTCAAACTAATATATATATTGATGAAAATGTTGATATTGGTGATTATAAATATAAAGTTAAGGCTGTAGGTGTATCAGAAGGATTATACTCTGATGATAGTGAAGAGGTATTAATAAAAGTAACAACAATACTTGATGTTCCAGAACCAAATCCTGGAATTTTAGATATTCCAGTTTTAAATAGTTCAATTAGTGGTAATACAATTACTTTAAGCTGGACTCACAGTTGTCCAGATACAGAAAATTGTATTTATTACTTAGAAAGAGCATCTAAAGTAATAGATAGAAAAAAGTTTGTTGAATTATATATTGGAAGTATTAAATCATTTGAAATAACTGAAAATAGTGGTACTTATTATTATCGAGTGTATGTGAAAACTGCAACTGAACAATCAGAATACTCAAATGTTATTACATTTAGACTTAGATAGAATAATATATTTGAAAGATAAAGGGATAAAATTGGATAAGTTAGCTGATATAGTTGATAAGACGATGAATCAACTCAAAAATAATAATATTGTTGCAACGCCTGATAACTATTTTAAAGAGTTTGTTATTCAAGTTGAGAATTCAAATTTGGATCATCATGAGTATGAATTATTTAATAATATTGTTGAGAGATTTTCTTTTACATTAGGTGAATTATTAGCACCATCTTTACAATACGACATTGAAGATGAAATAGAAAAACTCTCTGATAATATATTAAGTGATAAAACATTATTATTTCATAAAGATACGATTGAAAGAATTAAAGATATAACTAATAAGCGTATACATAATGATAGAAAAGTAATTAGAAATAAAACAGAGGATATGATAAAGTTAAGTATTTTAATGAGTAGACATTTTGATGAAACCTTATCAACTAGTGAAAATACATCGACCGAAATAGCTAAAATTAAAAAAGAGTTAGAGTCATTGGATATCTCTTCATCATCACATAGAGAATTAGGTTTATTACAATCAAAATTAATAAATACAATCTATAATATGGAACATTCATTAGAAAAAAGTAAAATTGTGATACGTGAAGACAAGTCATATGGAAAAAGTTTACATGAAGCTGTTATAAAACTACAAAAAGAGTTAGTGTATGTTAAAGAGGAGAGGGATTTAGATTATTTAACAAATATATTAAATAGAAGAGCATTTGATAATGAAAGTGAAAAGATTGAGAAAAAGTACAATATTTTTAATGCTGATTATGCAGTAGTATTTTATGATATTGATCATTTTAAATTAATTAATGATAAGTATGGACATGAATGTGGAGATATTGTATTAAAAGAGTTTGCATCACTTTTAAAAGAATTAACTAGAAAAGAGGATGTTATTGGAAGATATGGTGGTGAAGAGTTTGTTGTATTATTAAATTATGATGATGAAAAAGAGATTATTAAATATTTAAAAAGGGTTAAGAATCTTATATTTAATAATAAATTTATCTATAAATCAAATGAAATAATTGTAAAGTTTAGTGCCGGATTGAGTATGAGAAAAAACTATAATTCATTTATAGAGACATTAAATAATTCAGATAAACTTTTATATCAAGCAAAAAATAGTGGTAGAGATAAAATAATAATGGATAATAAAACTGAACTTTAAAATATAAGTTTGTAACGATACTAAACACTCTAAATTAACTGTAGTGTAAAAACTACACACTACAAATATTGATTAAGTCTTTTTAGATAAAATATATATTGAAAAATAAAATTTATATAAAAGGACTTATTTATGAGTTTAGTTGCAAATTATAAAGCACACACAGAAGAAAGAGCAAAGCTTGGTGTTCCACCATTAGCTTTAACAGCAGAGCAAGTTGCCCAGCTTGTAGAATTATTAAAAGTATCTCCAATCGTTGAGTCAGATTATGTTTTAAGTTTGTTTGAAAACAAAATTCCAGCTGGTGTTGATGATGCAGCTTATGTAAAAGCAGCATTTTTAAATGATGTAGTTCAAGGAAATGTTTCTTGTGATGCGATTACTCCTTCTCATGCTTGTATTATCTTAGGTAAAATGTTAGGTGGATTTAATGTTACTCCACTTGTTGAAGCACTTAAAATTGAAGCAATTGCTGAAGTTGCAGCAACTCAACTTAAAAATACTTTACTTGTATATGATTCATTTAATGATGTAAAAGCATTAATGGACGCAGGAAATGCTCACGCTAAATCAGTTGTTGAGTCTTGGGCAAATGCTGAATGGTTTACAAACAAAGCACCAATCGCTGATGCTGTTACTGTAACAGTATATAAAATCCCTGGTGAAACAAATACTGATGATTTATCTCCAGCTTCTGAAGCATTTACAAGAGCAGATATTCCATTACACGCAAACTCATTCTTAGTAAATAGAATGGAAAATCCACTTCCAACAATGGAAGAGCTTAAAGCAAAAGGTAACCCTTTAGCATATGTTGGTGATGTTGTAGGAACTGGTTCAAGTAGAAAATCAGGAATTAACTCTGTTCAATGGCACATGGGTGTTGATATTGATGGTATTCCAGGTAAAAGAACTGGTGGTATTGTTATTGGTGATATTATTGCTCCAATTTTCTTCAACACTGCTGAAGATTCAGGATGTTTACCAATTCAAGCACCAGTAGGTGACTTAGAAACTGGTGATGTTATTACAGTTAAAGCATTTGATGGTGTTATTGAAAAGAATGGTTCAGTTGTTTCTAAATTTGAACTTTCTCCAAATACATTACCTGATGAGATGAGAGCAGGGGGAAGAATTCCTTTAATTATTGGTAAAGGTCTTACTGCAAAAGCTAGAGAAGCTTTAGGTATGGATGCTGGAGATATTTTCATAGTACCTGCACAACCTACTGATGATGGTTCTGGATATACTTTAGCTCAAAAAATGCTAGGTAAAGCTTGTGGTGTTGAGGGTGTTAAACCTGGTATGTACTGTGAGCCAATAGCTACAACAGTAGGTTCTCAAGATACAACTGGACCAATGACTAGAGATGAAGTTAAAGAATTAGCTGCACTTAACTTTGGTGCTGATATGGTTATGCAATCATTTTGTCATACTGCTGCTTATCCAAAGCCAGCTGATATTACATTACAACATACTTTACCAGAGTTCTGGACATCTAGAAAAGGTTTCATCCTTAGACCAGGTGATGGTGTAATTCACTCTTGGTTAAATAGACTTTGTTTACCAGATACTGTTGGTACTGGTGCTGATTCACATACAAGATTCCCTATTGGTATCTCATTTCCAGCTGGTTCTGGTCTTGTTGCATTTGCAGGGGTAACTGGTATGATGCCTTTAACTGTTCCTGATTCTGTTTTAGTTAAATTTTCTGGTGAGATGCAACCAGGAATTACTTTAAGAGATTTAGTTAATGCTATTCCTCATCAAGCACTTAAAGATGGTTTATTAACTGTTGAGAAAAAAGGTAAGAAAAATATCTTTGCTGGAACTGTTATAGAGATTGAAGGTTTACCTGATCTTAAATGTGAGCAAGCATTTGAATTATCTGATGCTTCTGCAGAAAGAAGTTCTGCTGCTTGTACTGTTAAACTTAACAGAGAACCAGTAGTTGAATATCTTGAGTCAAATATCGTTTTAATTGAAGAGTTAATTGCTCAAGGTTATTCTGATGCAGCAACTCTTCAAAGAAGAGCTGATAAGATGAAAGAATGGGTTAAAAATGGTGTATTAATGGAAGCAGATAAAGATGCTAAATATATTGCAACTATTAACATCGACCTTAATGAAATTAAAGAACCAATTTTAGCTTGTCCAAATGATCCGGATGATGTTAAAACTCTTACTGAAATTAGAGCAGCTGGTTTAAGAACAGAAATTGATGAAGTATTTGTTGGTTCTTGTATGACAAATATTGGTTTATTTAGAGCTGCTGGTGAAATCTTAAAAGGTGAAGGTACAGTTAAAAATAAATTATGGATTTGTCCTCCTACTAAAATGGATGAGAAAACTCTTCAAGAAGAGGGTTACTACTCTATATTTGGTATGGCTGGAGCTAGAACTGAGATACCTGGTTGTTCACTTTGTATGGGTAATCAAGCTGCAGTTGCACAAAATGCATTTGTATTCTCAACATCTACAAGAAACTTCGATAACAGACTAGGAAAAGGTTCTCAAGTTTATCTTGGTTCTGCTGAGTTAGCTGCTGTTGTTGCTCTTAAAGGTGCATTACCAACTGCTGCTGAGTACTTAGAAATCGTAGCAAATAAAATTACTCCAGAGATGAGTGATGAAGTTTATAAATATCTTAACTTCAACAAAGTTTCTAAAGAAGAGTTACAAGATATGGTTAAATAGTATTATTTAATAATATTAACTATATTTAAAAAGTCTCATCGTAAAGATGGGGCTTTTTTAATTTATAGATAGTATTTATACTTTATTAACATAACTTTACTACTATTTAATGTTACAATTAAAAAAAGGGGATGTTGGATGATAAAAGCAAATAATCTGAAAAAGGTATATAAAACTGGTGAAATATCACTTGAAGTTATAAAGGATTTCTCACTTGAAATAAGTAAGGGTGAGTTTATATCACTAATAGGACCTAGTGGTAGTGGAAAATCTACTGTATTAAATATGCTCGGGTGTTTAGATACTCCTACAAATGGTAGTTTAGTTATTGAAGGTGAAGATATAACCAAGATGGATAGTACAAAATTAGCTAATTTTAGAGGTGAAAATATAGGCTTTATATTTCAAAGTTTTAATCTAATTCCTGTTTTAACAGTATATGAAAATATAGAGTATCCTTTAATTATGATACAAAATTTAGAAGAAGATGAAAGAAGAAAACGAATAATTAATCTGTTAAAAGAGGTTGGTATGTTAGATCAAAAAGATAAAACTCCAGATAAGATTTCAGGTGGACAGATGCAAAGGGTTGCAATAGCAAGAGCATTAGTTACAAATCCGAAGATTGTATTTGCAGATGAACCTACAGCGAACTTAGATAGTCAAACCGCACATAAAATTATTGAACTTATGAAAAAGATTCAAAAAGAACATAATACAACTTTTGTATTTGCTACACATGATGAGAAAATAGTATCAAATGTAGATAGACTTATTACATTAGTTGACGGTGTAATTACTGAAGATAAAAAGGTTGCTTAATATGAATAATCAAATTAATATATTGAAAATATCTTATAGAAACTTAAAAAGAAACCATAGAAGAACACTACTTACAGCCTCTTTAATAACACTTGGTGTTGTGTTTGTTCTTGTTTATACCGCAATGGCTGGTAGCTTTAAAGGGTATATGGTAGGGCAGATCACAGATAGTATGATGGGTCATTTACAAATACATAAAAAAGGGTATGTTGCATCATTGGATAATCTTCCTTTAGATAAAAACTTAAATAAAAAAGCTTTAGATATGATAGAGGAGCAGTTAAAAGATAATCCTTATATAGAAAGTTACTCTTATCGTATAAAATTTGGTTCTATGCTTTCAAATTTTGTGAGTACTACAAATATAAGACTAAATGCAGTTAATCCAAAAGATGAATTTAAAACTTTACCAGATTTAGCAAAAAGATTTAATGAATTTAATGGAGAACTAAAAAAAGGTGAGATAATAATACCAGAGCTTTTAGCTAAAGGGATGAAATTAAAAGTTGGAGATCCAATTGTTTTAGTTGCTAATAATAAAAATGGTAGTGTAAATGGGATAAATCTAAAAATAGTAGGGGTATCACAGCAAATAAGTGGACCAGGTGGAAGAGATGGTTATATTCATACAGATGATGCAAAAAAAGTTTTACGTATTAAAGGTGTTGAAGTAAGTGAGATTGTTGTAAGACTAAAAGATGTAACAATGTTAAAAGAGGCTATGCAAAGTTTAAAACCAATTATGGAAAAAACAAATAAGATGGGTAAAACAGCTTTTGAAGTACACCCTTGGACTAAACTTAGTCCGTTTTACAATATAATTAAAATGATTGATATTATGAATATATCGATACAGGTTATTCTTATCTCTATAGTTCTTATATCGATACTAAATGTTATGATTATGAGTGTATATGAAAGAATTAAAGAGATTGGTACAATTGCTGCTATGGGAACCCCTCCATCAACAATAATAAAATTATTTTTAACAGAAGGGTTAATGTTGGGAATATTTGGAGCAGTTGTTGGAAGTATTGTATCTTTGGGTATAGTATTTGGACTGGATATGGCACAAATTAGTTATAATTTCGGAAAACAGAGTGATTTGATTTTGTCCCCAACAATTAGTGTTGTTGAGATTGTAAGTGTAAGTATTATAGTTATATTTATATCGCTTATTGCATCAATAAGTCCAGCGATTAAAGCTTCAAAGCTAGATCCAGTTGAAGCGTTAAGGTCAAATTAAATAGTAAAAATGTTAAAAGGTTAAAAATGACACAACATGTAGAAACAATCCAACGGTTTATCAAAGATGAATCGTTTAGTGGGGTCTTACTTTTCGTAGCAACAATTGCAGCAGTGATGGTTGCAAACTCAGCATTAAGTCAAAGTTATTTTGATTTATGGAATATGGCACTAGGTGTAACAATAGGTGATTTTGTTATTTCAATGAGTTTAATGCATTGGATTAATGACGGTTTAATGGCATTATTTTTCTTAATGGTAGGACTTGAGATTAAAAGAGAACTTTTAATTGGTGAGTTATCATCTGTTCAAAAAGCTAGTTTTCCAATTGTTGCTGCTATTGGTGGGATGCTGATTCCTGCTTTAGTTTATGTATCATTTAATATGGATGACCCTAAAGGTTTTGGAATTCCAATGGCTACAGATATTGCATTTGCTTTGGGTATATTGATGCTTTTAGGTAAAAAAGTAAATCCTGCATTAAAGTTATTTTTAGTAGCCCTTGCTGTTGTTGATGATTTGGGTGCTGTTATAGTTGTAGCAACTGTTTATACAAGTGAGATTCATGCTGAATATTTCTTACATGCTGCAGTAGTTTATGCACTTATTTGGGCACTAAATATTAGAAAAGTTACTATGCTTATGCCTTATTTACTTTTAGGTATTGCATTATGGATTTTTATACATTCAATTGGAGTTCATGCAACAATAGCAGGGGTTCTTTTAGCTTTTGCTATACCTATTAGTTCAAAAGTTGATGAGAAAGATTTTATAGATAGTACAAAAGAATCTGTTGAGATTTTTGAAAAAAATATAGATGATATTCCTATTTTAAATCATCATCAAATTGATGCTCTTGAGGATATTGCATATAACTACGATAAGGTACAGAATCCTTTAGTAAAACTAGAACATCAACTTCACGGTTTTTCTGCATTCTTTATTATGCCATTGTTTGCATTTTCAAATGCAGGTGTAATTCTTGATTTCTCTGCTGTATCTGCTAACTTAATGATAGTTGTGGGTGTTGTTCTTGGACTTATTGTAGGTAAACCTATAGGTATCGTGGGACTTACCTATTTAGCACAAAAGTTAAAAATAGTGAAAAAACCAGATGATTTAGGTTGGGATGAGATTATAGCTGTTGGTTTCTTAGGTGGTATTGGATTTACAATGTCAATATTTATAACACAACTTGCATTTTTAGATCAAAATGTTATTGCTGCAGTTAAAATAGGTATATTCTTTGCTTCATTTATAGCGGGTGTAATAGGTGTTGTATTGATTTTAAAAGCTTATAATAAAAAATTAATCGCAAATGGAATTAAAAGTGATTCAAGATAATTGTACAAAAAAAAGGATAAAACCTAGACTTTTAAGAGATGTAAAAACAGAAGCACTACTTGTATTTTCAAGAACAGCATTAGAAAGATTTTTTCAAAGAGTTGATGCCAATGATTGGCAGCCAATCGTTGGAACAGATGATGATACTATTTATATATATGATACACTAAGAGATTTAAAAGATAAACTTCAAGAATGTGTAGTAAATGTAGATTATTTAATGAATTTAGTTCAAAGTTCAAAAAAACATCCTGAACTTAGAAGTTTAGCAAAATTTGAGGAGCCATTAATAACATATTATGATGTTATGGCTAAAAAAGTTGAAATAAATATTCCTACTGATCAAGTTTGGTGGATACCTGAGCTTATTGTAGTTTGTACACTTAGTCATTGGATAATAGAAGAGGAAAAATCAATATTATTATACCCATTTTTAAATGATATAGATTATAACAAATTAATAGAAAAGTTTGAGATATATGGGCAAGGTTTGGAAAAAGACAAAAAAAGTATTATTGTAAATATGCATAAAATATCAGCAGAGATAATAGAAAAATTGCAAAATACAAGATACAAAGTAAATAAGCAACGTGTTTCCAAAACAAGAAAAAATAAAAAATAAAGTATAAATATATGACAAAAGTAGCTATATTTTCATCACACAACGGTAGTGGATTTGATGCACTATATCAAGCATCTAAAAGTAAAATATTAGATATTGATATTCCTTTAGTAATATCTAATAATTCAAATGCAAAAGTGATAGAAAAAGCAAAAAATTTAAATATAGAAAACTATATAGTAAATGATAAGTTATTTCCAAAAGTAGATGAAAAAATAGTTGAACTTCTAAACAGATATGAATGTAAATATATTTTTTCAAGTGGATATATGAAAAAAATATCTCCACTTATTACTAATAACTTTACAGTTATAAACTCCCATCCATCATTACTCCCTTTATATGGTGGAGCTGGTATGTATGGGAGATTTGTACATGAAGCGGTTATTAACAATAAAGAACTCATAAGTGGAGTTACTATTCATGAAGTTGATGAAAACTATGATGAGGGTAAAATTATTTTACAAAAAACTCTTAATATTAATAAAGATGAAACAGCCCAATCACTTGAAACAAGAATAAAAGCATTAGAACAAGAAGCTATAGTAGATGGTTTTAAGTTATGTTTGAAGTAGCAGAGTATATAGGAATAATTGCATTTTCAATAAGTGGGTTTTTTACAGCAGTTAGAAATAATCTTGACCTTTTAGGTATCTTAATATCTGTATTTTTAACAGCACTTGGTGGTGGTATATTAAGAGACATTACTGTTGATATAACTCCATATACTTTTTCACATAATACCCCTGCAATTATTATTTTACTTGTAATGGTTTTGATGATTTTATTTAAATTTCACAAAAAAGATTCTATAGAGAATAAACCTTTATTTATTTTAAGTGATTCTATTGGACTTATATCATTTAGTATTGCAGGTGCATTAGTAGCTTTAGAATATGATTTTAATATGACAGGTGTGTTAGCACTATCGTTTATAACAGCAGTTGGAGGGGGAATTGCTAGAGATGTTATTATCAATAAAGTTCCATTTATATTTAAAACTGGATTTTATGGTACTATATCTTTACTAGTTGGATTAGTTATATATACTTTGGATTTTTATAGTTTAATATCTTTCTTTAGTTTAGCAATAATCTTACTATTTGGTGTAACACTAAGAGTTGTTGCATATTATAAAAAATGGTCTATACCATTAATATAAATATTTAAAAAAGGGAGAATATGTTAGAAATTATCATTTTTACAATACTAATATCAACTATATTAAATTTGGTTTTAAAACAGTTTGGAATACCTACTATTATTGGGTATATTGCTACAGGAACTATTATAGCGTATAGTTTTGATCTTCATGATGCCGTGCATAACCATGAACTAAAAGAGATAGCAGAGTTTGGTGTAGTATTTTTAATGTTTACAATTGGTCTAGAGTTTTCAGTAAATCACTTAATGAGAATGAAAAAAGCAGTTTTCTTCTATGGTGCACTTCAAGTAATCGTAACAGCTACTTTTTTTGCATTTCTAGCAAATATTATTTTCAATATTGAAGTTAAATCTTCTGTTATTATTGGTTCTGCTTTAGCTTTATCTTCAACTGCTATTGTTTTAAAACTATTAAATGAGAATGGAGATATCAATAAAGCTTTTGGACGTAAAGTTTTAGGTGTTTTATTATTTCAAGATATTGCAGTAATACCAATTTTACTTATGATAACAATATTTTCAGTTAAAGATGGTTCTGTATCTGATTTACTTTTAATGACACTTGGTAAAGCTATACTATTATTATTAGGTTTATTTATTGCTGGTAAATATCTACTTGAACCATTTTTTAATGCAGTTAGTAGAACAAAATCAAATGAGATATTTATAAGTTCTATTTTACTTATAGTTATTGGTGCATCTTATGTTGCTCATGTTTTTGGATTTTCATACTCATTGGGCGCATTTATAGCTGGTATGATGATTGCAGAGACACATTATAAATATCAAGTAGAGGCTGACCTTATTCCATTTAGAGACCTTCTTTTAGGGATATTTTTTATAACAGTTGGTATGCAACTAGATTTTAAAATAATATTTGAAAATATTGGTATAATTTCTATTCTACTTCCTGCTCTAATTATTATAAAAATAGTAATAATTTATTCTATATTTAGATTTAAATCAACTTCAAGAGAATCACTAAAAACAGCACTTTCTATATTTCAATTAGGTGAGTTTGCTTTAGTTATATTTGAACTTTCATTTGCACAGGGTTTAATAGATCCAATAGTTGGGCAAATTTTAATTGTTATAGTTGTTATATCTATGATTATTACACCATTTGTGCTGAAAAATATTACACCTATTACAGACTTTTTTATAAGAACTAGAGAAAAAAACCATGGTTTTGCGCCAATAGAAAATGAAAACTTAACAAATCATATTGTTCTTATTGGTTATGGAAGATTAGGTAGACATATATCAAAGTTAATTCAAAAAGATGGTATTGAGTTTGTTGCAATTGAAGGTGATATTGAAATTGTTAAAAATGCACAAAAATCTAATTTACCAGTTATTTTTGGAAATGCTTCTCAAAAAAATATTTTAGAATCTGTAAATATTAAAGATGCATCATCTGTAATAATATCAATAGGTAATAGTAAAAAACTAAACCATATTTGTGAAGTAGTAAATGATTTAACTCATAACACAAAAACTATTGTAAAAGTAAATAGATTTGAAGAGAAAGAGTTGTTATCTAAACTAAACCTATCACATGTGATTGTAGAAACTGAGAATACTGCTTTAGCTATGTATGAAGAAGCTTTAAAGTGTTAAACTAATGTTTGACTATTAACACTATATTAACTTTTCAATTAATTTTGTACAATTTGACTTTAATTGTACTTAAATTAAGCTTGAAATAAGTTTAAATCGTCTTTGAAATAACACTTAAAACCTTAAAATATCATTAAATAAATATTTTTTAAAGGTTTCCATTTATGTCCCATTTTTATTTGTATATTATTATAATAAATAGTTATTATCTTTGTTTAAATACATTTTATATTTATAATCATCTAACGTCATAAAATCATTTTTATTATATAAAACTTCTTTTGTTTGCAGATCTAAAATTTTAAATTCATTAATTTTATAGTTATAAATTTTTTCATTAGTCTCAAAATCTTCAGATTCGTAGATTTCATCTCCCAACAAATGTCTTTTTTTGTATTTGTCTCCAATTTTAAAAGATGTTTTTTGTGTATATATTGTTGTTTTTTCTTTAATTTTGTAAACAGATCTAACTCTATTTATAATAACTTTATATTTTTTATATTTAGAATTATAATTCTTTGTTATGATTTCTTTTGTGTTTTTGTCTTTTGTGTTTACAATAATGTCGCAATTTTCTAAAATTTTTGATATTGGATTTTTATCTTTTAAGCCTTTACTTAATTTTAAAACACTATTTACTTTTTTAAAAATGTATCTAGGTAGTTCCAGATTGCTATGAGTAAAAACTCTTATCTTATTTTTCTTTTTCCATCCATTAAAAAAATGGAAGCTTTTCTCATCTTTTGGATTTGTATTTTTAGCAACATATTTTAAAAGATAAGCACTACTTCTTTTAATGTCTTTAATTTCTTCAATATCATATCTCCCCAGATCATTATTTTTAATAGTGTTTTTGATGTGTTTAATCATCTTTTGGATGTGTATAGTCTTAACGTAAATAATAGCGTGTAAATGAGATGTTAAATCCTTGTGTGGCTCTATTACTTTACTAAAAAATATTTTTTGAGGTTTCCTTTTTACTCTAAAATTTTTATAAACAGATCTAAAACTTTTGTTTAATAATTGGTAACCTTTGTTGATTATATTTTTTTCATCATAATTTTTGTTATATTGCTGTGTATGAGAACTATATTTATGATATGAACTATTTAATGTCAAAGTGATGAACAAGGTTGTATAACCACCATCATTTGCCATTTTCTCCTCTAATAATTTTTGATTATATACAAACCATAAATAATTATCTTTGGCATCTTGTAAAGGATTATGAGTTAATTGAATTAGATTATTAGTTTTAGTATTTATAATCTCTAATCTTTTTTTAAAAGATTTTACTTTATCCTCTTTTTTAATACTATATGCAATTAAATCTTTTTTAGATTCTTTTAAGTAATTTTTGTAATCTTTTTTAGTTTGCATAATCTTTAACCTTTTGTTATTACTATGTAATTATAAGCACCAATATTTTTTTTATAAAAATAACTATAAATTAAAAAAGAATTTTTAAAATTAATGATTTTGGATGATTTTTAGGGATGTAGATAAATTTCTTAATCTCAATTTTTATGCAATAAACAAAAGTTATTACATAAAATAATCTTTATAGAGCCAACCTTTTTAGAGCCAATCTTTACAGATCTTTTTTTATGTTTTAATAATGTAGATTTTTCTGAATAATTTCTTATAAATAACAATGGTGGAGATATAGGGGATATAGATTTTATGGGGGTTATGTGGATTCTAATGGGTAATTTTTTTGTTAGACACTTTTATTAAAATAGGACAAGGAAGAGCGATATATGTAAAATTTTACACATTAAAGAAAAGTTAAATAATTGAATAATCTACAGATCTATAAATTATATTATTATCTTAATTTATTATTATATATTAAAAAAGATGATTTTATTTGTATAAGCATTTATACATAAAAGTTATTAAAGTTCCAAAATGATACTCTAAAACGATTGTTATAATAATTATTTCAGATAGTGATTAATAATAAGTTGATGAATTTGGATTATGTCTAATGGATTGTATTGATGAAATATAAGGGGCTAAAATGACCCCTTTAAGGCATGTTTTAAGAGGTTTTAAAATCTTGATATAAAATTATAATCCTCTAAAGTTTCGTTTAAGTTTTGTATCTCTTTTGTCATATCATTTATATTTTTTTCTAAAGTTTCAGATTTATCCATTTTTATTAACAGATCATTTTTTGGATTTTGAGAATCGTTCTCAATCTCTTGTTTTTTTATAAAATCGTTTCTATTATGTTTAAATTCTTTTAAAATTTGTTTAAGAACCTTTTGCTCTTTTTTAATTTGTAAATGTAGCAGATCAAATTTTTGTTGGAATTGGATATACTCTTTTGTGTTTACTAATAATAAATATTGTTCAGATTCGTAAATTAATTTTTTATGAGGACTTATCATCTTTCTAAATCTCCTCTTCTCAATAATTCCAATTTTGCCAGATCATCCAATTTTTTTACATTATCAATATCATCTAACATCTTAATAATTTGTTGTTGTATAATTAAATCTTCTTTTTCTTTTTCCATTTGTAATCCTTTTAAAAATATTTTAATATTACTTTTATTTATATTATAATCGTGTTTTTTTAATAATTCTAGCAACATTAAAAACATTATTTTTTCCTCTCTATATTTTTACACTTTGGTGGTATGTTTTCATTAACTTTAATATTATATTTTTGTTGCTCTTGCTTTATTTTCATATTATTTATCATATTTATTACATTTAGTTCCATTTTTTTAATCCTTTTTTTGCTTCTTTTAATGTTGTATATACTTTACAAATTTTATAATTTTTATCAATTAAAAAAATTTGATTGTGAGATTTGCTGATCCTTAATTTCACTATTTATCCAACATCTTACTAAGCTTTAAATATATTGCTACATTTAATACATACATAAACTATACTATCTCCAATAGATTTATCATTCCATCTATCACAACCACATTCACATCTTTTCCACGTTCTTATCTTGTTTTCCATTTTGTTACCTTTTACCTATTACTATATAATTATAAGTAAAGTTTTAAATAATTGAAGATTTTAATATAAATTGATTAATTAGTTTTTAAATCCATTAACAAAATTAGTTTGTTAAATGGTTTAAAATGTGGCGTTAAGTGTGTAGTTGTTGGGTATTGGGTTTGGGTGTTTTTAGCCCACTAAAACACCAAGGTGTCCCCATAAATGGGGGTGTTCTCAAGATTGCATCTTAAGAATCTAAAACAACTTAACCCATATCCCTTGTATTGTCGTTATCTTCTTTTTGTTGCTCTTTTGTAAACTTGTCATAATCGTTTTTTAAGTTTTTGCTACTCAAAAATTTTTTAAACTTGTGGTTTTGTTCCAATAAATCTTCATTATTTTCAACCAAAATATTATTATTTTTTAAAACGCCCAAATTATTTTCTAAAGATTTTATATATTCTATATTTTTATTATTACTATTTGTTATATCATTTAGCTTGTCAAATAATATTATATTATTATCTTTTAATTTGTCTACCTCTTCAATTTTTAAATCGAATTTTGATAAATATAAAGATAAATCTACTAGCTCATCATAAAAATTATTTATATTGTTTATAGTATATTTATTATTATTTTTTGTTGTATGTTCATTTAAAAAATCTTTTAAACCTTGTTTGGTTTCAGAAATCCAAGCATCTTGATTCTCAATATTTTCATCAATAATTTTTAACTCATCTTTTTTAATTTGCAGATCATTTTTTAATAATTTATGTTGTTGTCTTGTTTGTTTTTCTTGATTTTGTAGATTTTTTATATTTGTGCTTAATACTTTATATAAGTTGCTATTTTTATCTATATTTTTTCTAATATCTTTTAATAGGTTTTTTTGAGTGTTTAAGGTGGTATATAAGGCTTTTAACTCGTTTTGCTTACTATCTAATACATTTAATATAGTTTGAAGTTCTAAGCCTTGCTTTGCTATTACAAAGTCGTTCTTTTCTAAGTGTTCTTTTTTTGTTATGCCTTTGCTTTGTCCTCTAACAAAATCCAAACCAACTTCTTTAAAACTTTTTGCAGCTAAAGTTTGTATATCTTCCCAGTCTTTTTTCTTCATATTTCTTAATATGGTTTTGTTTTTATTAAAATCAAAATTATAGAATTTTATATGTGCATGGATGTTTAATTTAACTACCCCATCCTTATCCTTATGCCCCTCATCCAAGTGCAAATTTGACCCCATTGGCTCAAACCCATACTTATCCTTAACATTCTTAGCAAAGTTGTTAAACCCATCCATTAAATCAATTCCATTTTTTAGATAGTGTTTTGCCTGATCCTCCGATAAACTTACAACCATTTCAACAATTTCATTTTCATTTTTGTTGTGTTTATAATTGTATTTTTTTCTTAATATGTTTGCTTTTTTTGTTTGTAAACTTTTAAATTTATTAACTAAATTTAATGATTTTGATTTTGATGATGGTTTTGCAGATCTCATTTTTTTAAGGTTATCTGAATATGTTCCAACACCTCCCAAATTTGATTCATCAAGATTAACGGATCCTCCACCACTTTCATCATTTTGGTTATATGTAATATCTTTATTTTGGTATTGTATATCTTCAATATCTAAAAGATAATCGATTTCAGAATCTCTTGCATTGTGTTCAGAAATTTTTGAGATACTTGAACCTTTTGAATATTTTGCATTAACACTTATGTAATTTTTCATAACTTTCCTTTTTATCTTATTACTTTATAATTATAAGTTATAAAGTTGCTTTCTCTATTTCTACAAGTTTTTTAAGATTTATACTATTTACTATCTTTTTTAAATTGTTAATATTTCTTGTAACAACATAGTTTTTATCATCTACACCTTGCAATTTATGTGTTAAACTATTTATATCTTTATCGCTGAAACCATCATTGTAATAATTTAAATATGTTATAAATGTTGTTCTAGTTTTATGTAGTGTTTTGTCAAAATTTTCTTTTAGTTTTTCATTAAATTTTGGTCTAGTATTTGTCGTTCTATTTTTTGTAATATTTGTAAAAAATACATAGTCATTATTATCTAAGCTTTTTAATCTATCATCAATTTTAGTCAACAGATCCAAATGAATTGGAACAACTTTATCAAATAAGTGTTTAGAATCTTTAAAATAAAAACTATTATTTCTTATATTTTGCTTTTTAATGCTACATAATTCTTCATATCTCATTCCATTTTTTAACAATGTATCAAATACAAAATATTCTTCATCATTTAAAATTTCTTTACTTTCTTCTATCTCTTTAATAGTAAACATTTTTTTATTTTTAGAAACTTTTAATGGTTTAAAATTTGAAAATGGGTTGTTTATATCTAACTCGTTTTCATCTATATAAGTTTTAAAAATACTACCCATTTGTCTTATGTATAAATTTATAGTATTATTATCAATATTTATAATCTCAATTTCTTTTGTGTCTTTGTTTAGTTTTTCTTTTTCAATACTCATCAAATATTTTCTAAAATTTTTTGCGTCAACTTTTTTTAACTCTTTTATATCTAAATCTTTATCAAAAAATTTGAATAAATAATTTGAAATTGACTTATATTGTCTTACAGTACTACATGTTTTTTGTTTTACATTTGTATCTATCCCATCTTTTTCCATTAATTTAAATTTATTTTTATGGACTAACTCTTTTTCTAATATCGCATTATTTACTAATGTTTCAAGCGTTACTTTATTTGTAATATTCTCAACTTTTTTATCTATATCTTTAAACTCAATATTGTTATCTTTTAGTAAAAATTCTAATAATGTATTTTTTAATAATGCCTTAGATTTAATTTTATCATACTCGTTTATATTATCAAATATTTTTTCAACTTGAAAATATAATAGCATACACGATTTTTTTAATTGTGTCTTATTTTTACACTTTATTAAACTAATCTTAAATCTTTGTAGTCCCAATTTTTCTTGAAATTTTAATGGGATTTTCCTAATAAATTCTTTTTTACTCATTTTGTACCTTTTCCTAAAACTCAAAGTTTCCAAAAAGAAACCAAAAGTTGTTTTGTACAAAACAATTTTAAGTTAGTGTTAACAAGGTTTCCACTTTTATTCCAACTTTTCAAAAGAATTTCGAAATTCTTTTTTAAATTTATGGTAAAATATGTCTATAAAGCCCTTATCTAAGGGGTTTATGAGTATTTTTAAAAAATGTATCTCGTTAACACTATATTAACAATTTTTGTTTAAACTTTTAATATAAAAACAATCTAAGGGATGATTATGAAAAATTTAACTAAAAGTTTAGTGTTAGTAAGTTTATTAAGTAGTGTTGCGTTTGCAGTACCTACTGCTCAACAAAAGTTTAATAGTGCAGATAGAAATCATGATGGTATATTAACTTCAGAAGAGTTTTATAATGACCAAGCAATAAAGATGGAAAAAAAGATGAAAGAGGGAAAAGCCTTAAAAGGTGTTTCTACTGCTCCACATTTTGATGGTGTTGATAAAAATAGTGATGGAAAAGTTACTTTTAAAGAGTATGATTCATTTCATACTATAAGACAAAGAGAGATGGTAAATATTAAAAACCAAGGTAGAGAAGGGAACAAAGGTTTTCAAATGTTCCAACAATATGATAAAAATAAAGATGGAAATATAAATAGAGAAGAATTTAGAAACCTTTACCAACAAATGCAACAAAATAAAGATAAAAGAGGTTCAGGTAAAGGAAGTGGAAGAGGTAATATATAATGAATAAAATAATATTTGGTTTATTCCTTGCAGGTTCATTGTTTGCAGATAATTTGCTTATTCAAGTTGATAGAAAATTAAGTCCAGGAAGTTCGGAGAGTTATAAAAAACTAATAAATATTGAACCAGATGGTACAAAAAAAGAGTTTTTGATGTATCAAGCAAAAAAAGATAGTGATAAGATGGTAGCACTTTTTTTAAAGCCTGAATCTGAAAAAGGTAGAGCTACCTTAAGACTTGGTGATAATATGTGGTTATACCTTCCTGAAGTAGGGCGTGCTATTCGTGTTACATCTATGCAAAGTGTTGTTGGTGGTGTATTTAATAATAGTGATATTATGAGACTTGATTTTTCAACAGAGTATGATATAAAATCTCAAAAAGATGAGGGTACATTTTATACACTTAATGTAACAGCAAAAAGTGAAAACGTTGCGTATGATAGGCTAACAATGACTATAGATAAAAAATCACTTACACCTATTAAAATTGATTGTTATAGTTCTACAGATATGTTAATAAAAACTTTACATTATAAAGATTTAAAAGACTTTGGAAATGGAATAATAAGACCTGCCGTAATTGAAACAGAGTCACCTTTATATAAAGGGTACAAATCTCTTATGGTGTATGGAAAAATATCTCCAAAAGAATTTTCAAATGAAGCTTTTACTTTAGAAACTCTAGGAAAAGCTGCAGAATTAAGAAGATAATATATGAAAAAAAGTTTTAAAGTTTTAATATTCTGTATTTTTACACCTTTAGTGTTAACTGGTGATGATTATTCATTTAATATGGATGAATTAGATACTATTGAAGTGCAAAACTATGAGTATAGTGGATATTTAAAATCTGAATATAAATACTTAAATATAAAAAATGAACCAAATATAGATAGCTATCTTGGTGAAGCTATACTTGACTTTAAATACTATAATGATAAATTAACTATAAATAGTGAATTTATGGTAAATTATGAAAATATAGATAGTACGGAGGATAAATCATATAGTTTAAATCAATTATATTTAAACTATAGTTTTAATAAAAACCATTTTATAAATGTTGGTAAAGTATCATCAAAATGGGGTAAAGGATATTTTTTTAATCCTATAGCTTTTATAGATAGAAAAAAAGATCCAAATAATCCAGAACTTACAAAAGAAGGTTATGAATTATTTGGATATAAATACAATAAAGTTTATACAAATTCAAACTTAAAAAACTTTACATTTGATATGGTATATTTACCAACTTCATCAAATCAAAATAATGATTTTTATGATAACGTATCGAACAATATTGTATGTAAAGCTTATTTTTTATATTTTGATACAGATATTGATATTGCATATTTATATAGTGATAAAACTGCAAATAAAATAGGGATGGACTTTTCTACAAATATTGAAACTAACTTTGAATTTCATGGGGAAACAGCAATAGATACAACTGGATTATATTCATATTTAATAGGTATAAAATATTTGACTCAAAATGATTTAACAATTACAAGTGAATATTTTTATCAAAATGAAACTCTAAATCAAACAGAACCTTTTTGGGATAATAGATATTTTTTAAATAAATTTTCACAAAAAGAGCCATTTGATATTTTATATTCTTCACTTTATTATAAAAATAGTTTAAATATTAATGATAAGTCATATCAAAATACATTAGGTGTAACATATAGTTTTAATAATAATATTGATACAGATATATCTGTTGGAAATAATTACGGAAAAGAGTTAAGTGAATATGGCTCAAAAAGGGTTTCAAAGTTTTTTAGTTTTGAGATGAAATGGAGTTTTTAACTACTTTTTATAACGCTTAGGGTAATCAAATGAAATAAAATTTGCATTGGCTGGATTTATATCTTTCCATCTATTACAGTTAAACTCTATTTTTACTATACCACAAGTTGGTATATTGTCATAAAAGTCTATATAATACTCTACAAGCATATTAAATGTAGGGTTATGACCAAATAAAAATACAATATTATTTTCATCTTTAATAGATTTTAAAAGATTATTAATATAGTTAATAGTTGATTCATAGATTTTTTTATCAAATTGTATTTGTTTTGTATATCCCACTTCACTTGCTATAGTTTGTGCTGTTGTTTTAGCTCTTAGGGCTGGACTTGAGATTATAATATCTGGTAAAATATTTTTATCTTTTAATTTTAATCCCATAAAAGGAGCATCTTTTTTACCTCTTTTATTTAAAGCTCTATTAAAGTCATCTACTGATAAATCTTTCCAGCTAGATTTTGCATGTCTAATTATATATAATTGTTTCATTTATAATTATTTACAAAAGTTAGCTAAAAGTCCATCTTTTAGCCCTTGATACATCTCATCACCAACATATTTTTTAACTATATACAAGCCTAAACATATAGCTGTTCCTGGTCCTCTTGATGTGATAACATTTCCATCTTCAACTACAGCAGAGTCTGAACTATACCCCTCAACTCTTATTTTTTCTTCAACAGAGGGATAACATGTGAAGTTTTTAGGTAATACACCTGCATTATGTAGCGCAAAAGGTGCAGCACAAATAGCACTAATATCTTTCCCTTTATTATTCATCTCTTTTAAAAGGTTCTGAACATAACTATCAACTGTAAGTATATCAGTACCACCCCAACCACCAGGTAATAAAATCATATCAATATCATCAACAGTGATACCATCAATAACTCTATCAGCTACCAACATAATCCCATTTGCACCTTGCACTTGTAATCTTTCATTTAAAGCAGCAACTATAACTTTAATACCTGCTCGTCTTAAAACATCAATTAAACTAACTGCTTCTATCTCTTCAAAACCTGTTGCTAGTGGTATTAATATTGTTGCCATATGTTATCCTTTAATTATATTGCTAAATTATATCAGATAATCACTTTATACAATTATTTACAAATCAAATTATTTTAAAGATGATATGTGGTATAATCGCGAAAATATAATTATTAATAATATACAAAAGGAATATAAATGGGACTAGGCGTAGGTATAGTAGGACTTCCAAATATAGGTAAATCAACAACTTTCAATGCTTTAACAAAAGCACAAAATGCACAAGCAGAAAACTATCCGTTTTGTACAATAGAACCAAATAAAGCAATCGTTCCAGTTCCAGATAAAAGACTAGATGAATTAGCTAAGATAGTAGACCCTGAAAAGATTCAACATTCAACTATTGACTTTGTTGATATTGCAGGACTTGTAAAAGGTGCTTCAAAAGGTGAAGGTCTTGGAAATCAATTTTTATCAAATATTAGAGAAGTTGAAGTTATCTTACACATGGTTAGATGTTTTGAAGATCCAAATGTAGTACATGTTGAGGGTGGAATTGACCCTATTAGAGATGTAGAAATTATTGAAACAGAACTTATTTATGCTGATATTACTCAACTTGAAAAAAAGATTGATCGACTTAAAAAAGAGGCAAAGTTTGATAAAAAAGCAGCTGCTAAATTAGAGCTTGCTAACGCTTTAGCTGAGCATTTAGATGCTTTACACCCTGTAAATACTTTTACAGATAAAGATAGTGAAGACTTTGAAGAGTTAGATAAAGAGTTGAGATTTTTATCAAATAAAGATATTATTTATGGTGCAAATGTTGATGAAGATAGTTTAGTTGATGGAAATGATTATGTTGAGAAGTTAAAAGCTCATGCTGATTCTGTTGGAGCTGATTTGATTATGCTTTGCGCAAAGATTGAAGAAGAGCTTGTTGGTATGGAAGATGATGAAGCTTTAGAGATGCTAAATGACCTTGGTGTTGCTGAATCTGGACTAGAAAAAATCATCCATAAAGCATTTGATAAACTTGGACTTCAAAGTTACTTTACTGCTGGTAAAGTAGAAGTGAGAGCTTGGACTATACCTAAAGGTTGTTCAGCACCAAAAGCAGCAGCTGTTATCCATAATGATTTTGAAAAAGGTTTTATAAAAGCTGAAGTTATCGCTTATGAAGATTTTGTATCTTTAGGTGGAGAAGCTAAGTGTAAAGAAGCTGGTAAATTAAAACTTGAAGGTAAAGACTATATCGTTCAAGATGGCGATGTGATGCACTTTAGGTTTAATGTCTGATTCTAGGATACTATAAGTATTGGAGTGGTACTTACAATCAAAATGAGATGTATAAACAAATAGTTAGTATAATCAACAATTACTAATATCATATTTTACATAATTTTTTAAATTGCTATGATATACTATTAAAAATTGAAATCTATAGGAGGTGTTCAAATGTCAAAACAACTTGATAAAACAAATATATTAAATTATTTAAAAAAGCATACTATTGAATTTCAAGAAAAATATGACTTAGAACAAATAGGTATATTTGGAAGCTATGCAAGAGATGAAGCAACAGAAAATAGTGATATTGACATCTTTGTAAAAATGAAACCTACCTTATCTAATTATGTTAATATTAAAGAAGAACTTGAATCTGCATTTCACAAATCAGTTGATATTGTGAGAATAAGAGATAAGATGAATCCATATTTGTTAAAAAGAATACAAAAGGATGGGGTATATGTCTTATGATAAATATTTAGTAATTGAAATACTAAATCAAATTATAGAAGCAATTGAGATTGTACAAAAACGATGTACTTTTGCAAAATCTGAAGATGATTTTTGTGATACTGAAGAGGGACAAGAAAAACTTGATGGTATCTGTATGAAGCTAGTGGCAGTTGGAGAGAGTTTAAAAAATATTGATAAAATTACAGATAAAGAACTTTTAGTGCAATACCCACAAGTTGAATGGAAAAAAGTTAAAGGTATTAGAGATATTATCTCACACCATTACTTTGATCTTGATGCAAGTGTTATATATGAAATATGTACTGAATATATTGATATTTTACTAGATACACTTAAAAAAATAAAATCTGATTTGGAAAATTAAAATAAAATAGACTTAATTTGGAAAATTTTATAAATTGATACCATACATTGATACCCTATATCTATAAAGGACTACTATTAAAGCATTTACTTTAGATTTAATGTATAGAGAAGTTAATAAAAAGTAAACTACCCTAATAAAATTAAGACCCTTTAAATAGGGTTTTACTGTAAATCTACCTATTCACCTGCTGCAGGTGCTGATTCTTCTAAAACTGCATCTATATCTGCTACGGCTTGTATCTGAATATTTTCTTTTTGATTATCTACCCAAGTAGTTAATCCAATAGTTCCACCAACACCAATAATAACTAGTAATAATGTAACTAATATTTTATCAATAGCCCCTCTATAAGATTTAAGTTTTCTTATAATCATAAAGTTTCCTTTTTTACTTACATAAATAAGTATTTTAATTATTATATAATATTTTATCTAATTTAATAGATATTAGAGATGGTTTTGTTGCACTTCTGATGTGAATTGGCGTATTAAAAGAGCAAATAAAGATAGAGCAACATTTTTAAAAGATGTAGCATAATATTTTTAGCACATAATTAGCACAGTTTTAGTACAATGATTTTTTATATTCTTTATAAAGATAGTGTTTAAAGGGGTTTGAATTAAAGTGGCTCCGGCACGTGGGGATTCTGAAATAAGAGTCAATATACCACTAGATACCATAGATACAACACTTTTATATTTTTAGTTTGGTGACAAAATATACTTTAATAGTATAAAATGGCACCAAATTGGCACCAAATTTTTTATATTACTATCTAACGCTTGACTTGACAAACAAGGTAAATTAACGTTTTAAATATTTGGTCTTTTGTGCATCTTTATGAGACACTTAAAAGCTTAATATTTTCGCATCTATTACCTTCTTTCTCCTTCTAAGTTTTGTTAGGATATTTTCTTATAAGTATCTTGCAATTTATTTACTAACGAATCAATATATCCTTGTCTACCTTTAAATATTGTTTGATAAATATTATTTTTTATATAATCTTGTGTAAATTGAGTGTTCTTGTCTTCCACACTAAGTAAGTAAGTTAAGTAAAAATATGATATTCCTCTCATAAATGTACCACCGCTATAAGACTCTTCATCTTTATTTAAGAAGTATTCTGAAAATTTTGGAATTATTTTTTCTTTTTCTTGAAGTAATTTATTTAAATCTTTTATATTCCTAATCTTAAAATATAATAAAGCTTCTAAATACGAAGATAAGCTTTCACTTGATGCTTCTTCTACATCTAATTCTGTATTTGAATTTATTGCAATTTGTTGGTCAATTGATAATACAAGAGAACTATTTAATGTATATAAATATAAACTATCTAGGTTTAAATCAGCTGATAATAATTCATCATCATCTTTAATTTTTTCTTGATAATTAAATATTTCCTTTTTAATATCACAAAAGTTTTCATCAGCAGTTTCAAGTAAACCAGCAATTCTTGAAAATTTACGTCTAATATGATTTGGTATTTCTAAGCGACTTTTATATCCTATATCATGTTCTATTTCAGCCCATGCATGTTGCAAAATACTACGAACTTGTATTTCAAATTTTAAATCCTCATATTTTTGATATTCTACAAGATTAAGTCGTTCAGGACTAATTGAACAAATTATATGATAAGATAAATAACCAAATTTATTAGATTGTATATTGTCTTTTTTATTAACAGAATTTTTTATGTCAACAACAAATTCTTTTTTTAAAATATTTACAATTGTATCAACATCATCTTCAAAATATGAAATAATTCTGCATCCAACAATATCGGTAATATCATTTATAGATGAATATTTATTTTCTTTAATTGTCAGCTTCTTCGATAAACTGTCCTTTTCTTTAACTCTACTTGAAATATAATGATAATTAACATTATCAAGTAATAATTCTTTTAATAATATTTCAATTTTATTCTTTAAATTTCTATATATTGGTAAATTTTTACTATAGTTATCTAATATGTCTTTTTTATCCATTTTGTATCCTAACGCCCGAACTGAAGGACAAGGTAAATTAACGGCTTGATAGTTTTAGATTTCTAGTATCTTTATGCGACACTTAAAAGCTAGGTATTTTCGCCAGTTTTACCTTGTTCTCTTCCTGTGCTTTGTTGTCCTTGCCGTTACTATGATAGTTAGATTGTTTCTATCAGTTCGCCTTTTCTTTGCAGAAGTATTACATTATTATTTTTAGCTTCTTTTTTTACATCATCATTGATATAAAAACTTGCAAGTGCTAAATGATGTGAATAGTCTTTGTATTCTGGATATAGTTTTTTAAAGTTATCTAATTTTTTTGTAACTAATTTTTCTATATCAGTTGAATGTGCTTTGTATTTTGTTTCTACTATTGCTATATCTTTACCATTTACCATTAATATGTCAAATTCATCTTCAATTCCATTTCTTTTTCTTGAAGCATTTTTATCTGTGAAATCATAGTTAATTCCATTTAATGATGGATTTGAAGATAGTGAATTGTAAAAAAATTCTTCTGCTATGTACCCTTGATTATTTGATACATTACCAATTAGTTTAGCAACTTTTTCAACTGTTGCTTCTGTTTTGGCATGAGATGTTTTTAACTCAAAACTCATTTGCTCTTGTGTCTTTTCTAATCTTAAAATTGCTTTTGCTAAATCTTCTTTTGTAACCATGATTTACTCTTTACATTGTATTTTTATATATTATATCTAAATTTTATTTAGATATAAAATTATTTCATTTTTTAAACTCTTCAATACTCTTATGGATAACTTTAGCAGATGGTACAACACTTGATGATAAATCTAAATGCACATCTTGATCATCAAAAAATATATCAGCACCAAAAGCTTCAAGTATCTCGTATTTATCAGTTCCACCTAAGAAAAAAGCTTCATCAATTCTAACACCCCATACATTTAATGTTTTAATAACTCTTTCATGTGTTGGTGCTGACCTTGCCGTTACAAGTGCTGTTCTTATTGGGCTTTGCGTATCTTTAAATTTATTTTGAATATTAGCTATTGTTAAAAGAAGTTTAGCAAATACACCTTTTTCAAGTGGGTTATCTTTATTCTCTCGTTCATGCTTGATAAAAGCTTCTAATCCATGCTTTTTATATACAAGTTCAGATTCTTCACTAAATAAAACTGCATCACCATCAAAGGCTATTCTTACTTGGTCGCCTAAACTATTATGTACATCATCGTTTGAAGGTAGAATTTTTGCAGATGCTATACCATTTTCAATAGCATTTATAACATCATCATCAGAAGCACTTAAAAATAAATCAACTTTAAAAGCTTTTAAATATGTAGATATATCATTTCCACTTGTCCATGCTGACCTTACAATATCAAGTTTATATGTATCTATTGCATTTGTTATTCTTAAACTTGTGCCTGCATTATTTTTAGATAATATTATTACTTCAACCTGTTTTTCATCTTCACTAAAATGTTCATTTATTTTTAGTAAATTATAAATAAGTCTATATCCTGTACCTTTATTTAAAGGTTTAGATTCATTTTCAAGTTGATATTTATAGTATTCATCAAGACCTTTTTCTGTAAATATTTTATTTTCTTCTTCAAGGTCAAACAATGCTCTTGAACTAACCCCTATTACTAATTTATCTTTTAAATTATATCCCATTTATTTATCCTTAATCATCTATATTTATATGTTTCATTTCCAGTAAAGGACTGCTTTTATAAAGCTTCATAAATTCATCTTTTGTTAGTTGTTGTTCTGTATCATTTTCATTTGAATTACAATAAATATAAAGTTTACCTCCAATATCAGCACTTAATTCAAAAAAGTTATTTGTAGTATTTATCATAATGCAATTTTCTGTTACAACGGTTGCATTATTAACTATAACATTCAATTCTTTATCAGTAAAAATATCTAAAAATCTTTTATGAAATTGTATTTTATCAACCATATTTTTCTTTACTTTTGAATTTTACAATCCACTTTTCTTGGGTAGGTGTTAATTCTAAATTTTCGTTACCATTAAACATAAACATTCTTAATTTTTTTAGATTTATAATATTTGTAGGCAATGCTAATATATCATTATCTGCAATACTTAGAATTTCAAGATTTTCTAAATCGCATATTTCATTTGGTAATTTAGTAAGTTGATTATCTCTTAAATCTATTCTTTTTAATTTTGATAAATTTCCAATAGCACTAGGCAAATATGAAATATCACAATTATCAAGCCTTAATACATACATATTATTTTCTAAATCATATCTATTTCTAGGAAATCCACCACCATAAGACATAAAGTGCGAAAGTGAAGTTAATCCTTCTTTTTCTAAATCATCAAAATTTGGTTCAGGAACATTATTATCTATTGCCCATTTAATTAATTGGTCTATATAGTTAGCATTATTCATAATTATACATTGCACTTATAATATGTACATCCATTGTAGGATATTTAGCTTTTATAATTCTTCTTGCTTCTGATTCTGTTCCAGCTGGTACTATTTCTGATTGGTCTGTACCAATAGTTTTAATTCTATATTTGACAATCATTCCATTTTTTACTTTTGGTTTTGTAGAATTCTGATTGTTGGAAAAGTTTGATTGACTAGATATTTTATTTTGTTCTAAAATTATTTTTTCATTTTCTAGTTTTCTTTCTTTATCTTCAAGTTCTTTTTTCTTTAATTTTAACTCTTTTTGTTTCAGTTCTTCTTGATCCAATTTATACTTTTGAGTCTTGGCTTGTTCAATTTTATAATCTCGTTCTTTTTGTTCAATAAGCTGATTTTCTAATTGTACGGCATCCCAATCCCATTTACAATCATTACAATGACATTTAATAGAATATTCCATAATATCACCTTCGTCATCAAGATATTCTTTTTGAGTAAATTTTGTTTCAAAACTTTCACAATTAGGACACTTAGCTTTTATTTTTTTTGAAGCACTTTTTTCAAATGATTCTTCTTCAAATGAATTATGACAACTATTACAAGTGATAGTATTTATTTTTGTTATATCACCTATATGTGTATAAAATTCAAATTCTTTATGAATTATTTTTATATTAGATATTTGTTTATCTTTTAATGTTTTTGTAAATGTATTATTAATATGGTCTAATGGTTCATTACAACTAGGACATTTAGGAAGTAAATTAATTCTTTTTATTTCTTCTTGTTTATCTAATTCTTTTTCTTCTTTCTCTATTTGTTCTCGTTTAATTCTTGCTTGAACTTGTTGTTCAAGTTTTTGTTTTTTTATCTCTTTTTGCTCTTGTAATATTTTAGATTCTTCTTCAAATTCTTTCTTTTTATCATTTATAGGATGATTTCCTATAAAAAACTTAAAACCAATCCCCATAAGTCCAAGTGATAATAATCCAATACCTAGAAGTAGAAGACCTCCGATTGCTTTTAAAAATGTACTATTTATCCAAATTGTTAAATTTCCTGTATAAATAATATAACCTACATATCCACCAATCAATAATAATATTAAACCTAATATTCTATACAATAATCCCATTTAAATCCCCTTGTTTTATATTTTGTGTAATTGTTAAATTAAGCATAACTGTACATCGTGCTAATAATATGTACATCCATTGTAGGATATTTAGCTTTTATAATTCTTCTTGCTTCCGATTCTGTTCCAGCTGGTACTATTTCAGATTGGTCTGTACCAATAGTTTTAATTCTATATTTTACAATTATTCCATTTTTTACTTTTTGCTTTGGAATATTTATTTCATTTTTAGATTTACTAACTTTTTGTTTTTTAGCTTTTTTCTCTTTTGGTTTATATTCATTTCCTTCTGATTCTGCTATTAATTTATCAATATTAAATATATCATAAATTGCTCCAATCAGCATACCACCTAAAGAAAATAACCAAATAAATCCACTAACCTTAAATCCTAAATAAAATCTATGTAATCCAAACATACCAAAGCCACCGATTAGCCATAATAATATATAAATAAATTTTTTCATATTATTGTAATAACCATCCATCATTTAATATTTCACTTATATTCTCACTATAATAAACTTTTTTATCATTACAAATTATATAAGCTTCATAATCTCCATCATCTTCACTAAAATCACTTCTAGTGACAAGTTTCCCCATTCTTCCATCTTTATTTTTTATAATTCCATCATCTTCATTTTTTTCAATAAAATTCAATATATTTTCCCATACTTTACTATTGTCTATAACTTTAGCCTTTTTAATTTTTCTATTGTCTATATATTTTTTTACTTTGTCATTAAATGGCAAAGGTTCTTTCCACTCATAATTATAATTATTTGGTTTTTGTGGTTGCGATGGCTTAAAATCACTACCATCAATTTTATAAGTTTTTGGATACCAATTAAATAATTCATAAGCTCTATATTGTAATAGTTTTATAATGTCAATATTAAAATCGCTGAGTGCCGCGATTGAACGAGGTATCAATACTAAATTAACAATGCTAGTATGATACCTAATATCATAACAACTTTTATGCCATATATGACACACCTCATATTCATAAAACTCTTTAGGGTCATAACCTAAGGCTTTTTTAATTGCACCATTTGCTATGGTATTATCATCAAGATAAATCCCATCATCTGCATATCCTTTTTTACCTTTACTAGATTCTTTTCTTTTACAGTTTTCTCTCCATGTATACTTATCATTAGTATTGTTAATTTTTAAATACTGTGCCGTTTCAGGACTAACAAATAATGCTGTTTTTGCGATAAGTTTTCCTAAGTCTATATTTGTATCTTTTAGTGCTTGATTTAAAGAACTTCTAGCGTTGAATTTTTTATTAGATATTTTTACAAAGTCATTTAATTTTTCTATATTTATACTGTACCAATCATTAGTTAGATAATATGTATCAAAAATAGGTTTTGAATAATATCGTGCCTTATTGTCATCATTAATTTGTTTTGTTAAAACTGAAAAATTAGTACCAAAATACTCTTTAGAATATAATTTATCTTGTAAATTTTCTATCATATCAGTTTGTAGATTTCCATTTTTTAATATATTTGAAAAAAACTTTTTTGCTTTTTGTCCTATTTTTTCTTCATTCATTTAATACTCTCCTTTAATTTCTCCAACACTCTAACCATAGCCAAAGTATCCAACTCACAATATCTCAATAATGCTTCTCTTAATTTTATCACTTCTTCTTTATCTTTCATATTTGCCAATAACGGATAAGTCTGCATAGCATCCCCACCATTTTGAATATAATTCAACTCTTGATAAGCTTTTTCCATATCAGGAACTAAGGCAGGAAGTACATATTTTATAGAATAGCTCCCTTTCATACTGGGTGTATAATAATCCTTCTTTTGAAAAGGTGTCATAAGGTCTTGAATATTATCGTGTATTTTCATAAGATGACTAGAAAATTCATCAAACATATCTGCTAATTTTCTTATCACTCCTTTTTCAAATCCCATATTGTAAGCCAATACAGTTACATTATCAGGTATATCTTGAACTAATCTTTTTGCTAATTTATATCGTGGGTCTATCCCTTCAATCGCTAAAAACTCTTTATGTTCTAAGGTTTTATTTTTATCTTCAATATGTAAAGAAAATTGAAATGGTATCTGCATAAATGGTATGATTCCTTTCCATTTAGGAACTGCTTGTTGAAATGTTTCAAAATCAAGATGATAGATAGGATAAGTTAGTCCATCTACAAAATCTTTAATTGCACTTTTGTTTATAATTGTTTTTTGTTCTTGCTCTGATTTAATTTGTATTTGTTGTGAATCAGAAAAATTATCTATATTTTGTATATCACTAAAGTTAATTATATTGTTTTCATAAAATTCAAACTTCTTTTTAGTACCAAGTCTTGATATATTAAAAATAGAATATTTAGGAATATCTTGCCAACAATACTCAATAGCATCACAATCATAAGGTTTATTACAATGTATACCAATATTAATATTTGGTTCAATATCTTTTTTAGATAATTGGTTTCTAAAGTGTTTTAAATGATTAGGAATATTTACTTGAAGTTCTAAAATCTCATCAGATACATCAGCAATAGTAAAAAGTTTATCTATTTCTAATTCTTCATCTCTTACATAGTTATTATTGATATGAACTATACTTGTTTTTTTAATATCAAATCCCAATCCATTTAATACATAATATTGAATCGAAGCATCATCTAAATAAACATCTTTTACACTTGTAGAGCTTTTTACTTCGTAAATTTCTACACTATTATCACTATTGATATGAAGTATATCAACCATCACTAAAATATTATCATATTGAAAAGTTGCTTCATAGATATTTTTAAGACCTTCATCCATCCATTTTTTAGTTAGATTTATTTTCTCTTCAAATGTTGTTCCATCAAATGGTATCTCTTTTCCCTTTGGGAAAAGTTCACAAGCCAATGCTCCTATTTCATCGCCAGTTTGGAAAACTGCTAAAGCTGATTTATCAGCTTTAGCTAATACTTCTTTTTTGTATTTTTTAAGCCATAAGGATTTACTACATTGTAATCCTCTTGTATATAATGATTTTGATAATTTCATATTTTGCCTTTAAATTCTTTTTGTACCAAATAAATAGTTTAAGGTAGTTGTGTAAATCTAAATATAGCAAATTGATTTGACAGCTTTATGTCTGCTTACTATTTCTTAACGGTTTAATTTTAAGATTTTATTTGCAACCTTAGGACAACTCTTTATTGAACGCACATTATATACATTAAGCACTTAAATAACAATATTAATCATACATTTTTAAAAGTATATATAAATACTGGTGTTAAATCAATTATTCTAGAATTTATAATATTCTTTAATCTATATTATGTATTTATATAAGCTTTCAATGTATGGTTTACACCTGTGTATTGATGCTTAACATACACTATATATGTTTAATAGTTAAAAATCGTGATAAAACTACATTTTACTAGTTTAAATAAAATTCTTATCTTAGTCGCATATGCGTATAAATAATTAGATTGATATGACTCTCAACGCAATGCGAAACATCCAATATATTCAATTTTTAATAATTTATAAAAACTCTTGACAAAATATTCATATTGGTGTACAATTTGTCCATTAATATTTAATCATATTGGTAAATTAACAAAAAAGGAATGATTATGAGTTTAAAAGAAAAACTTAATAAGTTAGAAAGTAAAGGTGAAGAAAGAAAAGTAAATCTTCGTATGTCAAAGAATAAAGTAGATTTAATAGATAGACTTGCTAAACACTTTGGAACTAATACATCAACATTAATTAGAGAAATGGTTGATAATGCACTTATTCAATTACAAAGAGAGTTAGTTGTTCTTGAAAAAGATAATGGTTTAGAAGTAACTAAAGGTGATGACTCAAAAGAGATTATTACTTATTTACCATCTCTTATAGAATTATTAGTACCTGAATTATATAACTATTCAAGTAAACGTGAAGATTTTAGTAGTGACAAAGAGTATGAAGAATTTTTTATTAAAGATGCAGAATTATCTGTTAGATATGGTACATCTATGGCATATAGTGGAAATACACCATTATCAAGAGAATCAATAAATATTCATGAAAATGACTTTAATGATGTAGATAATAAAAAAACAATTAAGCAAAAGTAGCCAAAAGGCAATAAACAAAATTATCAAGGAGATAAAAATGAGTATAAATATAAAAGGTAAATTAATTAAATGTTACCAAAAACCAATAGTAATAGATAAAATATCTAATGTACCTAAACCAGCAGAATATGCAATACAGATATTAAGTGAAGTAAATCTTAGAAACTCTACAGATACAAAATTAGATTTAATGGATATTAAAATCAAAGCAGAATCAGTTGATAAGTATAAATCTATGATAAATAAAGATATTGAAATATCTTGTAGTACCTTTAGTAAGAGTCCTATATACATATCAGAAATTTAGAATAAAAGTCTTTAGAAAGTAAATTGGCGTTCGCTTTCTAAAAGACCGTAAACATCCTCGGGGGATATTCAAATGAATTATACTAAAACTAGTATTAATACACAACCAATTAATAATGAAATAGGAAGTAATACTTATAACTGCTTTTCTGAGGGGGCGAAGAAAAGAGTGATAAGTTGTCTTCCCTTGACTACTTATAAAACAGTTGTGGACATAAATCAAAAACCAATTAAAAATCACCCAATAAAATACTATGGATTAAATCTTTATGATTACAACGAAGTACAAATAAAACTAGAGAAACAAAAACACTTTTTAAACAATAGTTATATCTACGATAAATTATCCAATAATCCTATACCATTATCAACAATAACATTTAGTGCAAATATAAATCCAACTAGATACTATAGTGAAATACAAAATAGAATAAATACATTAGTAAATGAAGCAGAACAAAAAAACTTAACACCAATATTTATGACTCTTACACTACCTAGTGCTTATCATAAAATGAAATATAATAAACAAACTAAAAAATTAATACCAAATCCTAAATATAATAATACACCACCCAAAGAAGCAGTAAAAGAACTAACTAAATTATTTGCTAAACTAAGACACGATAGAAGTCTAAAAGAGTTATCAAAAGATGAAAGAATATACTATCGAGTAAATGAACCACACAAAGATGGAACACCACATACACATATTTTATTATATATTCCAAACGATTCAGTTACAAGAGTTGTTACTGCATTTAAAAGACTATTTAATACTAAAGCCAACGATATACAAACTAATATTAAAAATGCTAGTGCATATATTATGAAATATATAAACAAAACACTTCCAAACTCTAAACAAGAGAAACTAAGCCAACAAGATAAATATTTAAATGCTTGGTATAGTAGAAATAGAATCATTAGATTTAATTCAAGTAGAACACTAGCACCACTAAAACTATATAGACTTTTATATAGTAGATATACATTACAAGAGTTAACTAGAGCAGTTAATAATAAAGAGTTACAAATATTTGTATTACAAAGTGATAGAAGTAAAATAATGGAGATATTTGATGGGGATGAGTTGTTATATATGAAAGCTGATAACTTTGAACTCAAAAAGGCTTCATGATGATTAATCCATTTGAACAACTAGAACAAAACTTAGTAGATATAGTAAATAAACTTGATTCACTAGAATCTAAAATCAAACATGAAAAAAGATGGTTAAGTACTGCTGAACTATCAAAGTATATACCATACTCAAAAGAAACTATAAATAAAAAAGTACAAGATGAAACTTTTATATGTGGTGTACACTTCTATCAACAACAAAAGATTAGAATGTTTGATAAGATAAAAATAGATGAATGGATTATGAGCAATAAGCTATCTACTAAAGAAGAACTACTAAAACAACAAGTACTAGATAAAATTCAATCAAATTTTTAATCAAAAATAGATTATAATATTAACTGTTGTATTTATGGTTAATCTAGTATTTAAAATCGTAAGGATTTATAATATGAAATTTAACATAAACAAAAAAACCAGAAAAGATAAAAACGGAAAAATTATCAAAACTGAACTATGGTACTCTTATACTTATTTGGGTAAAAGATTTAGAAAACCATTAGGTTTAGAAGATACAAAAGCAAATAGAAAGTTTGTTGAAAATGAGATATTTCCTGATTTATTAGTCAAGTTTAAAACTGGCACGTTATTTAACAATTCAGAATTAGAAAAGATACCAACTGTAAATGAGTATATAGTAAAGTCTTTAGATTTACACAAATACAAAAGAAAACAAGATACTCAAAATGATTTAATATCTATACATAAGAATCATATCAAAGATTTTTTAGGTAGTAAAAGATTAGACAAGGTAAAACCATCACATATAGAACTATGGCAAAACTATTCTTTAGATAAAGGATTAAGTCCAGCTAGAGTTAAAAAAATGCGTAGTGTATTATTTACAATGTTTAATGATGCAATAAAAGATGAGATTATCAATAAAAATCCTTTGCTTGTTGTAAAAACTCCAAAGATACCTAGAACAGAAATAAATCCTTTTACTTTAAATGAGATACAAACTATATTAGATGTATCACAAGGGCAATATAAAAACTTCTATGCAACTGCATTTTTTACAGGTATGAGAAGTGGAGAGTTAATTGGTTTAAGATGGGAAGATATAGATTTTAAAAATAAAGAGATACATATATCACGAGCTATTAGAATGGGTCAAATATCAACACCAAAAACAGATAATAGTATTAGAACTATAGATATATTAGATTCTCTATTACCTTATTTAGAGGAACAATATAGTTTAACTTCTAAACATAATAGTTATGTATTTTTAAATCAACACAATGAGAACTTTTATGATATAAAAAGAATTAGAGCAACTCATTGGAAAAGAGATTTAATAAAGGCTGATTTAGATTATAGACCTATATATCATACTAGACATTCATTTGCAACTTTAATGCTATCAAATAATGAAGATATATTATGGGTTAGTAATATGTTGGGTCATACTGATTCTACAATGACTTTATCTAAATACTCTAGATATATTAAAAGAGATAAGAAAAAAAGGGGTCAATTTTTAATAGATACTATGTGCCAAAATGGTACCAAAGTGTCACCGAGTTCTTTGAATGTTGCTTAAAATGTAATGTTTAAAGGGGTTTAAATTGAAGTGGCTCCGGCACGTGGGATCGAACCACGGACCAAATGATTAACAGTCATCTACTCTACCGCTGAGCTATGCCGGAACTTATTTAAAAAGATAAAGTATTTGTCTTTTTAAGTGGCAGAATTATAGTTAAATTATATTATTTTGTCAAGCTTTTTTGTAACAAATTATGAAATTTTGTAAAATACTACATTGTTGTTGTTTACAGCACTTATTTTATCGCTTTTTATCAACTCATTTAGTTCTAATATTGTTTTTTCATCAAAGATATTTTCAACATCTTCTTTTGTTAATGGTCGTCTTGCTAGTAAAGTTAAAATCTCATCTTTTGTATATGATTGTTTATTTACTATTTTATTTTTATGAGCTATTGTAACTGGAAGGTTAGAAAATATATTGGCGATAGATACTAGTTTTTCATAACTAATCGCTTCTACTTCATAAGCTGGTGGTCTGTCTATTGTACCTACATCTATACGATTGGGTTGAACTCTTTGTAGTGCTTCATGAAGTTGTTTTATCTCTGTATCATTGTCATTTAGATTTTTTACAAATAAAATCTCTATTATTAGTTGTTTTTTATGTAGGGCTCTAAACTCTACCATTCCATCAACTATTTTTGAACAATCTACTGAGCTGTTTACTCTATCAAGTTTTTTGAAACACTTTTCACTAGTACAGTCTAAAGATAGTTTTACAATATCTATTTTTGATAATACTTTTTGAATATCTTGATGATAAATATTTGCACCATTACTTAAAATAAGAGTTTTTATATCACCTTTGATTTTATCTACTTGATCTATTAGTTCTTCAAGATGTGGATATAAAGATGGTTCACCATTTGCAGTGAATGTTATCACGTCAATATTTGGATGATTTTTTAAAGCAGTTTTTAGTTGAGATATTATCTCTTCTACACTTATAACTTGTGTTTGTTTTGATACTGTTTTTGCATATTGAAGTTCACAGTATAAACAGTCAAAGTTACATTGTTTTGAAGTAGGGGAGAGGTCTATCCCTAAACTCATACCAAAACGGCGAGATGGGATAGGACCAAATATTATATTCACAATTATTTCTTACTAACTCTTTGACATTCACTTACAAAGTGTTTTGCATTTTCAACTGGTACATCTGGAAGAATTCCATGTCCAAGATTAAAAATATGTCTTTTAGTTCCCATTGTTTCTTGTATAGCTTCTACACATTGTGTTGTTGCTTCTTTACTATATAGTCTACATGGTTCCATATTTCCTTGAAGAACATATCTATCTCCAAGTTTTTCTTTAGCCATAGCCATAGAAGTTCCCCAATCTATACCAAATACATCAAAGTTTCCATACACAAGTCCTCTTTCAATAAAAGCACTTACACCTTTAGGGAACATAATAATTGGAGTTTCTGGGTATTTTGATTTTAAATAATCAGCTATCTCAACCATATATTTCCATGAAAATTCATTGTATTTTGATGGTTCAATAGCAGCTGCCCATGAATCAAATATTTGAACAACATCTATACCAGATTTGATCTGTTTTTCCATATAAAGTTTTATTACTTCTGTTACTTTTGCTAATATTTTATGTAAAAGAGCTGGATTTTCATACATCATTTTTTTACATAAGTTGTATGTTTTAGTCCCTTGACCCTCAATCATATAAGTAGCAAGTGTCCATGGAGCTCCTGTAAAACCAATAAGTGCTTTATCATCACCTCTTGCATCTAATTGTTCTCTTAAAAGTTCAATTGTTTCATAAACATAAGTTAGTTTACTACTAGCTTCTTTACCACCAATTAATCTATCTATATCAGCTTCACATGTAATAGGATCGTTGAACTTTGGTCCAAAACCTTTTATAAACTCTAAGTCCATACCCATTTCATCAGGTATAACTAAAATATCACTAAATAAAATCGCAGCATCTACTCCAACTATATCAAGTGGTTGAATTGTTACTTCAGCAGCTTTTTTAGGGTCATGACAAAGATTTAAAAAGTTTCCAGCTTCTGCTCTTACTGCCATATATTCTGGAAGATATCTTCCTGCTTGTCTCATCATCCATACTGGTGTATAAGGTGTCTCTTTACCTAAACACGCATCTACAAATATTTTACCCATGTGTATCCTTTGAACTTTTATTAATTTGAAATATTATATCATATTAATTTAAAAAGGAAATAATTATTAAAGTAAAATAAATAATACTTTCTTGAAATTAGCTTAATAATTATTTAATTTACTTTAGTGTAAAATTAGTTTATATAAATATAAGGAGTACAAAATGCAAGTAGGAAGTACAGGTTATATCAATGCAAATGAAAATGCATTAAAAAATGCTAAAATGCATGGAGAGGTTCAAAGTGTTGAAGAAGAGCGAGAACCAACTTTAACTCTTGAAGAGGAGCTTGAAAAGTCTGCAGTTGAAGTTTCATTATCAATGAATGCACAAGTTCTATTGTATGCTATGAATAGTGAAGATTTATCAAAGAATAATAGTATTGCTCAAAAGAATATATTGGATTTTTTATCTGGTAAAGAGATTGAGGGTGAATTAAGTTTAGCTGATTTAGGTTATGATGGCAAACCAATTACAGAACTAAGTGTAGATGAAGCTACAGAACTAATAGGTGAAGATGGTTTCTTTGGTGTAAATCAAACATCACAAAGAGTTGCTGACTTTGTATTTAGTTTTTCTAATGATGATATAGAACTACTTGAAAAGGGTAGAGAAGGTATCGTAAAAGGTTTTGAAGAAGCCGAAAAGTTATGGGGTGGAGAATTACCACAAATATCATATGACACACAAGCTAGAACATTAGAACTAATAGATAAAAAAATCGAAGAATTAAAAAATAATTAAAATATATAAGGAATACAAATGAATCTTAAAGATGAAGAGATACTAAAATATCACATTGGTGGTAAGATAGGGACAGATATTACAAAAACATGTGAAACACAAAAAGACTTATCAATAGCATACACTCCAGGTGTTGCTATACCATGTAAAGCAATTGAAAAGGATCAAAGCTTAGCATATAAATATACAGCAAAAGGTAATACAGTTGCTGTTATCAGTGATGGTACTGCTGTATTAGGTTTAGGTGATATTGGACCATTGGCATCAAAACCAGTTATGGAAGGTAAAGTTGTATTATTTAAAAAGTTTGCAAATGTAGATGGTGTAGATATAGAACTTGATGAAAAAGACCCTCAAAAGATTATAGATATTTGTGCGGCTATTAGTCCAAGTTTTGGGGGAATTAACCTTGAAGATATAAAAGCACCAAAATGTTTTGAGATAGAAAGAGAGTTACAAAAAAGGGTAGATATTCCTGTAATGCATGATGACCAACATGGTACGGCTATAATCACTACTGCTGCATTGATGAATGCTAGTGAATTAGTAGGGAAAAAAGTTGAAGATATGAAAATAGTTATTAGTGGAGCAGGTGCTGCTGCTATGACTTGTGCAAAAATGTATAAATCGTTAGGTGCTAAAAATATCCTTATGTGTGATAGTAAAGGTGTTATTAACCATAAAAGAGATGATTTAAATGAGTATAAAGAGGAATTTATCGTAACTACTGACGATGAAAACATTAAAGATGCTTTAATAGATGCAGATATGCTTCTTGGTTTAAGTGTTGCTGGAACTGTTTCTAAAGAGATGGTGGCTTCAATGGCACCAAATCCTATTATTCTTGTTTTATCAAATCCAACACCAGAAATTTTCCCAGAAGAGATTATGGAAACAAGAGATGATGCAATTATAGGTACAGGTAGAAGTGACTATCCAAATCAAGTAAATAATGTACTTGGTTTCCCATTTATCTTTAGAGGTGCATTAGATGTACGAGCTAAAAAGATAACAGAAAATATGAAAATGGCAGCCGCAGTTGCTTTAGCAAAACTGGCAAAACAACCAATTCCATATTATGTAAAAGCTGCATATGATGATCAAAGTTTAGAGTACGGAAAAAATCATATTATTCCTAAACCATTTAACAAAGAGGTACTTATCTGGGTAGCATCAGCTGTAGCACAAGCTGCTATTGAAGATGGTGTGTCTGATATGAAAGATTTTGATATGACAGAGTATCAAAAACATTTAAGAGGTATGGCATATGTTGAGCATGCAAAAGAGGATGAATAATTAGTAATAATTATTCATTTTTTAGTATAGTTTTATATATTTTATATTAGAATCTAATATGAAATATATATTAATTGCTATGCTTATTTTATTTACTGGTTGTACTTCAAGTACTAGTGGTGTAAAAAAAATATTTCAAACAGATGATAGTTCATATCTTCAAACAAACTATTCAAATATCATAAAACTAATCTTAAAATACAAAGTAAAACTAGATAAAAGAAATCCTAGTGCTTATAATAAACAACTGAATAATCAACTAATAAGAGCAATGAAATCATCACAAAATAATATAGTTTTATATACCCAAGACAATAAAGTCTTAACAAACTATGTTGATTATTTTAACTATGCTTTTGATACAAGTAAAAATATAAAAAATAGAAATGACTATTTAATAGTTGGTTTATATAAGTTAGTACACGATATATATCTTATGAATAAAAACCATAAGTTTACTAGTTATGAATATGATTTAAAAAAGTTGCAAAAAGGTCATAAAAACTTGCAGATATTAAGATGGAAAATTAATAATTCAAAAAGTAAAAATGGAAAATATCTATTTTATACTTGGCAACAAAATTGGCAAATAGAGTTACAAAATAGTTATAACAAAGACAAATATATAGATTATGAAAATATAAAGAACTTAGTGTATATAAAAAATAAAAAAGAATCCATTTTTAACCATTCAAATAGCTCTTTTGATATGGTTTTAAATAAAATCATTTTTAACCTTGAAAATTCAATATCGATTTTAGATATGACCTCTGAAGAGTTAACAAAAGAGATATTAAAAAGTGCAATGTTTATAATATAATGAAAAATATAAATAATACAAAACTTAGAATATATCTAATGGCAATATTTGCACTAATAATGATATACCAAGCAAGAGATTTCTTTATAGGAAATGTAGACTTATTTATAGTGATTTTCTTACTTATGCCAGTTTTAATATACTATTACGTGAAATATTTATGGAAAAAAAGGAAAGAGTAAAAATGGAAGAAAATAAAACGGATTTAAAATATTTATTGATTTTTTTAGCTTGTGTCGCTATAGCTATTATTTTAAATATTGATTATCTTTTTTCAACAGATACGATAAAAGAGATACAAGTTGTAGATAATGTAGAGATTGCTAAAGACAAAACAGTTATGTTTGGTGAAGATAAATAGTATGAAGAAATATATTTTATTTGACAACGATGGAGTCTTAGTAGAGACTGAGATGTGGTACTTTGAAGCTAGTAAAAGAGCCTTAAAAGAGTTTTTTAATCTTACTTTAGAATTTGATGATTATATGAAAATTATGGCAAGAGGTGGCACTGCTTGGGAAAAAGCACAAGCAGTAGGTATCTGCGAAGATAAAATAGTAATAGCAAGAAAACAAAGAAACGTATACTATCAAGAGTATTTAAGAACAGAAGATATAGTGATACCAGATGTTCACGACGTATTAAATGAACTATCAAAAAAGTATAAAATGGGGATAGTTACAACTTCAAGAAGAGTTGACTTTGAGATAATCCACGATAAAAGAGGTATAACTGATTTTATGGATTTTGTACTTTGTGAAGAGGATTATCAAAGAGCCAAACCACACCCTGAACCATATTTAAAAGGTTTATCAATATTTGATGGAGAAAAAAAGGAAGCTATAGTTGTAGAGGATTCTCAAAGAGGTTTAACATCTGCACATAGTGCAGGGATAGATTGTGTTATGGTAAAAAATGAATTTACGAAAACACAAGACTTTTCAAAAGCTACACATAAAATAGAAAAACTTTCTGATTTAATAGAGCTATTAATCTAAGACTAAAACCCTCTATAATCTTTAGGTACAAAGGCATCTTCACCTATACCTAAAGCATAGTTTATATCGTCAAGTAATTTTTCTTTATCTTTTGGAAGAGTGCCAGAAAGATGAAAAGCATTTGAGGCATGATTTGAACGAAATATCACTTTATTTGTTGGATTTAAAAGCTCTATAAATCTTTTTTGTTCCATCATAATCTCACCATCATCCATAAGTTTAAAATCTTCAAAATTTTTATAAAATCTATCTTTTATATCATCATCCAAACCTAACTGTAAAGTTGAAAGATAGTTTATCGTTGTATTGTTTACAAGATAAGCTGTATCTTTGATATGTTCTTGTGAATATATACTACCACCAATACCAAGTATAATAGTTGCAGATATTTTTATATTTGCTTTTGATACTTTGTTTAATGAGTTTATCATCTCTTGAGAAGTTACACCTTTGGTTATCTTCTTTAAAATAGTATCGTTTCCAGACTCTATTCCAAAATATATAAGCTTTAAATTATTTTGATGTAAAACCTCTAACTCTTCTTGAGTTTTATTTAGTATATTTTGTGTACTTGCATATAAAGAGACTCTTCTTAATCGCAGAAATGAATTAGATAGATATTTTAGTAGTTTTACTAAATAAGAGTTATCCAAGCTCAGGGCATCACCATCAGCTAAAAAAACTTTTGTAGTGTTTGGAAAAGAGGAGGCTAAAATATCTATCTCATTATAAACATCTTCTATCTCTCTAATTTTAAACTTTTTATCAACATACATAGAACAAAAACTACAGTTGTTGTAACTACACCCATATGTAGCTTGTATGATGATATTGTTTGCTTCTGCTGGTGGTCTGTATAGTGGATAATCATAGAAATTTAACATCATTTATTATATCAAAGAAAACTTAGTTATCAACTTTTGATTTTATGCTGCAAGCATGGCACTTAAGTATGATTGTTCTTGATATTTATTTAATGAAGCTGGAAATTCTATCTCATTTTTCTTTGTATATTTACCAATAGCTTGGGAAGAGATAAACTCAACTTCACATATAGAGTTTAGCTGAATAATACCCTCCATCTTAAAAGTGATAGCACCACCAGCAAATGTACCTTTTTTTGCCCTTTTTTTGATAACCACTTTTTCGACTTGGTTATCATTTAAAAAACTTTCTATCTCATTTTTAAATGATAATAATGAACTTTTATCCTCATCATTATCCAAAATGATTTTTTTTAGTTTTACATCTATATAGTTTATCTCTTCATTTGAGCTCTCTATTATAGATAGTATTGCATTGTTTGATTTTAGTTCTATTCCACATATTTTCATTTTATATCCCTCTATATTATATTTATATAGAGAGATATTAGCAGATAAATTTTAGAATATTAAAAAAGATTGCAATATGCAATTATATTATTAATTTATATGATTTTACAAGTAACTATTTACAAACTGTGTTAAGTTTGCTTTATCTAACGCCCCCGATACTCTTTGTACTTCCTTGCCATCTTTAAACATAATAAGTGTTGGGATACTTTGGATATTAAACCTAGCTCCTAGTTGTTGTTGATCTTCAGTATTTACTTTTGCAAATAAAGTTTTAAGAGGATAAGAAGATGCCACCTCTTTAAAAACTGGAGTCATCATCTTACAAGGACCACACCAAGGAGCCCAAAAATCAACAATAATAGGTAAATCACAGTTTACAACAATCTCATCAAAGTTTGAACTATTTAAATCTACAGGTTTGTTTTCTAGTAATGAATTTTTACATTTACCACAGTTTGCTTTTTTATATGAATCTTTTTTTGGTACATTGTTTATCTCTAAACAGTGTGGACATATCACTCTCATATCATTCCCCTTTTTTTTATTATTATATCTTATTTTGAATCAAGCTTTATATTAAAATGTATCTCCATAAATTTTATAATAGTTTTTACAAATGATTTAGCACATTTTTTTATATTTTCATCACTATCTCTAATATCTTTATATGGAAATTCGATTTGAATACCACTAATATTTCCACCTTTTAAAGAGCCATACCTAATAGTATCGTATGCACCCTCAAAATAGTTATCATCAACTGCATAAGGTATTTTTGTCGATGGAATTGAGTCGTAACCCTCATTACACATAAGTGTTCCCATAGAGTTTGCACCTTTTAGTTGTTCTAAAAAAGAGTCATTTGAAAACTTTGAAAGTGTTTTTATACTTGTAGTGTTTTTATAAGTTTTTAAAAAATCATCAGGATGTTTTAAAATATCATTAACCAAAAGATAACCAAATTCTAAATAACCTTTTGGATGGGATTGACCGTGAATATCTATATACAAACCCTTGCCATACTTTTGATCTATGATTTTTTCACTATCTTGTATAAAAGTATGAAACTGATCATAAACTTTTTTTGCATTTATATCCTCATAAGCTTCATTTTCTTTTCTATTTAAATCAACTTTAACTCTTGATATATCAGCAATAACAGCATAAGGAGTTTTACCAATACTATTTTGAAACTCTTTTATAATCTCAACTGTTAACTCAGCAGTAAAATCATCCATATCAAATACACCACTAGTTCTATTTTCTATATCAGTGGGTTCAAACTCCCCACCATGAGGGGCGCTCAGGATTAAAGGTATATCACCTTGATAATATTTGATATGATTTTTTATAATAGCTTGTGTCAAGTCTTGGATACTCCATGTAATTTTTTTGTAATTCTACTATATGGAGTTGAAGGGGAGATTAAAAGATAAAATTAAAAATTAGTTGTTTTGACTAGCTTTCATTTGATCTCTATAAGGATTTCTTTTATATACTCCCAAAACTTTTACCTCATTTGCAAAAAACTTTAACTCATCTAAAGCAATTTGAAGATGTTTTTCATCTGTATGACCATCAATATCGACATGAAATTGACTAGCATCCATACTTCCAGTCATAGAGTAACTCTCTAGTTTAATAAGATTTACACCATTTGTAGCAAAACCACCTAAAGCTTTATATAAAGCAGAAGGTATATTTCTAACTGTAAAAACCAAAGATGTGATATATGACTCGTTTTTCTTGTATATAGGGATGATATTTTCTTTTGAAAGAATCAAAAATCTTGTAGTGTTACCTTTAAAATCACCAAAATCATCAACTAAAATTTCCAAGTCATAAAGCTCGGCTGCCAAACTAGAAGCAACTGCAGCGTGTTGTTTATCATTTAGTTCAAGTAACTCTTGAGCTGCACCTGCTGTATCAAACTTTGCAATTGGTTCAAAGTTATATGAACTAAGTTTTATATGACATTGTGCCAAAGCTTGTGGATGAGATGAAACATACTTTATATCTTCTATTTTTGTATCTTTTAAAGCCAATAAACAATGCTTTACTTGTTCAAAATGTTCATCCAAAATATGTAACTTCATCTTAGGAATCAACCTATATATCTCCTCAACTCTACCAGCAGTTGAATTTTCTATAGGTATCATAGCTATATGGGCTTTACCATTTTCAACTAAGTTCATAGCATCTTGAAAAGTCTCACAAGCAATCGCCAAAGAATCAGGAAATACATTTTTATAAGCAAGATGAGAATATGCACCTTGAATACCTTGATAAGCAATAATTTTATCTTCCATTTTCAACCTATTTGTTTTTTTGATATTTTACTATATAGTTGATTAATTTTAGAATGGTGGGTTTATTTATTTTATAAATCCAATTTTACCAAGTTTTGAATCATCCTTTGCCATAAGCTGATTTAAAACTTCTATGATTTTGTTATCAGTTTGTTCACCTTTAGATACTCTTGATTCGATTTCATTTATCTTTTTTGCTAGTTCTTCGTAGGTGAGGGCGTATTTTCTTATCTCAACAAATGTTCGCATAATTTGAATACTTATATCTACAGCTATTTTACTCTTAAGTACTGCACTTAACATTGAAATACCTTGCTCTGTAAAAGCAAATGGTAAACTACCTCCAAGATGTTGTTTTGAAGGTATCGCATTTTGCGATACCATAGAGTTAATCTCTTCATTTGTAAGTTGAAACATAAAGTCATCTGGAAATCTTTCTATATTTCTTTTAACTTGTTCTTTTAATCTTCTTGTTTCTACTTGATAAAATAATGCTAAATCTCTATCCAGAATAACTTTTTGTCCTCTTATTTCATAAATCTTTGAATTTATATTTTCTATAACTAAATTTTCCATATTAATACTCCCAAATTTTATAAAGATATTTTAACAAGTTTTTTTATTTTTATTTAAAAAGATGGCAGATTGTAATGGTTTTAGTTATATTTACGATGAACAACTTACATGAGCTATTCCACCAACATCAAAAAACTTTGATGGCTTCAAGCTATAGTATTTTTCTTCCACTTCTTTTGATTGTTCGCAGTATGGTTGTGTCATCACTTCTTGAAGTTCTCGAAGTATTGAATAGTCACCCTCTTTAGCTTTTTTATAAGCAGGTACAAGAATCCACTCTCTTAAAGTATATTTAGGATTTATTAATTTCATTTGCTCTGACAACTCTTGATGATTAGTACTATTGATTTTTGATTTCCAAATTTCGAGCCACTGTGACCAACGCTTTTGTATCACTTCATCTAAGCTTACATCATTGTAGAAACTTTTTTTAAGTGGCTCGATATCATCAGGTAGTTTTGAGAGTTCACGAAAAAAGATAGTATAGTCGACATTGGTTTGCATCATAAGTGTTGCAAGCTCACGAAATAATTCATCATCAAAAGTACTAAGACCAAGTTTTTTAGCCCACATTTTTTCCATCTCATTTTGCATCACTTTAGAAAAGTCGTTATCTATATTATTTAGCTCTGTAAGATGTTTTTCATCTGATACTAGCAAAGGTTCTAATGCTGTGCAAAAGGTATGAAAGTTACGTTCGGCTGCTACTGGTTGGTTTAAGAATGCAAAGTGTCGTCCTCCACCTGTCCATGACTGATAATTTGGGTCAAACAAATCAATAAAACCAAATGGACCATAATCAAGTGTAAATCCACCAGCAGCACAATTATCACTATTGAAATTTCCTTGACAATATCCCACACGAATCCAGTTTGCCACAAGAGATGTAAGTCGTGTTCTAAACTCAAGAGCTAACAATACCACTTTTTCAGGCAAACTCAAACTCTCATCAATAACTTCACTATACTCACGATCAATCAGATGTAAAACAATCTTTTCAAGCTCTTCTTTTGCTTTTGAATGTTCATTTTTGCGAGCACGCCTTGAGAAAAGTTCTATCTGACCAACTCTTATAAATGATGGTGCAACACGAGTAGAGATAGCAACAGCCTCAGAAACCATAACATCAGGATCCCATGAGTGAGAATCCTCACGATACCAAGGTCTTTGAACAGTTTCCGTCTTTGAAGTGTACAAACTCAAAGAGCGTGATGTAGGAACTCCAAGGGCGTGCATATGCTCTTGAGCCAAAAACTCCCGCACACTTGAACGCAACACAGCACGACCATCAGCTTCCCTACAATATGGAGTCTTACCAGCACCTTTGAGTTGCATCTCCCATCTCTTCCCACCAGTTACTACTTCTAGCACAGAAATTGCACGACCATCACCATATCCATTACCAGTTTGAAATGGGCATTGTTCATAGTATTCTGTACCATAAATAGAAAGAGCATATCCACATGCCCAACCAAGCCTATTCATAGGTTCTGGTACATTAGATATATCACCGCAGAACATACTTATAAAATCAGGGGACAAAGCTAAACTATCATCAAAACCAAGCTCAGAAAATAAGGTTTTACTATGTGCAACATATTCTGGAGCATCTATAGGTGTAGGAGCTACTGGAACAAAGTGACCAGAAAAGACTTCTCTAGGAGAATAATCAACTCCATCTACTGTAGCATCTGGGTCACTATTTAAAGTATCCATTAGTGAATAGTTTGAAACCTTAGCTAAGTCGTCAAGAGTTTTGATAGTTGCTAGGTTTTGTTTTGATTCTTTCATGTATCTTCCCTATTTAGAAAATTTTAGGGAAGTATACACAGTTATCTTCAGAGTAAATTCTAAGATATGTATTAAAACAATAACTTAAAAAATTTTGAAGAGTAATGTTGATTAAGTGTACCAGTTGCTTATTTTATAAATCCAATCTTATCTATAGATGAATCATCTTTTGCCATAAGCTGATTTAATACCTCTATGATTTTTTGGTCGGTTTGTTCACCTTGGGATACTCTTGATTCGATCTCATTGATTATTTTTGCTAGTTCTTCATATGTTAGGGCGTATCTTCGTATGGCTGTGAATGTTCGCATGATTTGAATATTTACTGTTGAAGCAACTTTGCTTTTTAATACGGTCGCTAACATATACACCCCTTGTTCTGTAAATACAGTTGGAGTTGTTCTTGTCATAGAAAAATTTGCGGTCACAAATTGTGACCGCAAATTTCCCAATTCTTCCATAGTTAATTTAAACATAAAATCATTAGGAAATCTATCTATATTTCTTTTTACTGCTTGATTTAGCACTTTTGTTTCCACTTGATAAAGCTTTGCCAAGTCACTATCTAGTATAACTTTTTGCTCACGAATCTCATAAATCTTTGAATTTATATTTTCTATAACTAAATTTTCCATATTAATACTCCCAAATTTTATAGAGATATTTTAACAAGTTTTTTTCTTTTTCTTTAAAAAAGATGGCAGATTGTAATGGTTTAAATTATATTAATTAAATAATCATGCTTTAGGATGATTTAAGTTTTGAAAAAAATTACCATAAACTTCATCAATTATTTTTATTGACTCTTCCATTCTATTAAATTTAATAATATTTTTTACATCTAAATATGTTAAAAAACTTACTTTTTTTGATATGTCCAATGTTAATAAATTAAGATCAGTTAACATATATTGATGCAAATCTCTACTAAATATTTTATCTTTTTGTGTCAGTAAATCCATTAATTTAAATATTATTTCTTTATTATATAATTCATAAGCAAGTATTGGGTCTATTTTTGAAAGTTCTACAATTGATAGTTTAAATTTATTGATGAAATCTTTATCTAAATGAAAATTAATTTCACCAAATAATTCTATTATAGATTTATGCAGTTCTTCTTTCATCTCTTCACTAACTATAAATCCTTTACTCTTAAAATATTCACAATATTTTTCCATAAATAAATCTGTAGACATATATCTTTTTTCTAGCACATCTCTTAATTCTAAATAATAAAACAGTACTTGTTTAATAGTTTTTTTACGTTCAAGATAGTTTCTATAAAAATAACCAAAGCTTGTAAATAGTGCAGTTATTACAATACCTAATACTGACAAATCTAGTAATATGTCATTCAAAATATTTCCTTTTTATAAATCAAATAAGTTTTTTTTACTATTTTGTAAGTTAGTAAAATTATTATAAATTACTTGAAACACATCATCAATTTTTATATTCCATAAGTTACTTAGATAATGATACACATTAAAATTTTTATAGGGTAATACATTTTTTACAAAAGGTGCATCTGTTTCAACTAGAACTTTGTCTTTTGGCAATTTTGAGATTATATTTTGCCCTTTTTTGCTCTTACACATAAATTCATTTATTGATAAATAATATCCATAATTTAATATTTGATTTAAAGTTCCTATTTTTCCACTATACCAATGAAAAATAGCTTTTTTAATATCATGTTTCACAATCATTTCCAATACCTTATCTTCAGCACTAGAGCTATGCAGATTTAAAATTTTATCTTTATTACTTATATTTTTTAATACAAACTCAAAAACTTCAATTTGTTCTTCTTTTGATTTAATTGCTCTTTTTGAAAAATCTAAGCCTACTTCTCCTATAAACTTAGTTTTATTCATATTTTTTAAAAATAATTGTTTTTCTTTTTCTAAATTATAATTACTTTCTAAACAATGAAAACCAAGAGATGGATAAATATATTTTAGTGGTTTAACATATTCAAATGTTTCATCAAATTGTGATGGTAAAGTTGTCACATAAATTGTATGAGTTTGTTTCTTCTCACATGCCAAAGCAATGTCACCTGCATTTTTGAAAAAATTAATATGGCAATGTGTATCTACTAAACTAATTGACAAGTAAATAATCCTTTTATATTATCGTCTGCTTTATCGTGAATATACTGTTTTATTTCTGCATAACTTCTTAAAAGCATATCTGCAATTTCATCAACATTTTCTATTATTGCCATAAGTTTTATTTTTCTAATTATTTGTTCTTTTGTATATTCTTTATTGAGAAAATATGATAATGCTAAAATGTCTAATCTTTTTTCTGAACTATATAACTGTATCTCAGTACTATTTAATTTGTGTCCATACTCAGAACATTTATCTAAATTAATGTTAAATTTATTTATAGAAGCTCTCCTTATAGTACAAGGAATACAATAACCACAATTGTAACTATTTCTATTAATCCATGTCGAAGTATGTCCTCCCCCATGTGAACATGATAATGTTTTTGTTGATAATAGTTCAATCAAATCTAAATTTCTACTTTCTACTAACATTTCACCTTTTGTTTTCATCAAGTAAGGATTATCTATTTCTATATTAGCTCCAATTAAACTTAATGCATTTTGAAATTTATTTATAAAATAAGGGTGCATAGTTTTTGTACTATTAGAACAAGAACGAGATGGCGTTAATGGTAAATTTATGCTAATTACGCCATTTTCAGGTGCAATTACTTTATTAACATTCAAATTAATTGCATGAAATATTGCAAATCCTAAAAATAATATTGAGCGACCTCTTGTTGTATCTTCGTTATTTGTATCTGAATATACATGAAATGGTGATTGCTCAATGCACTTGTCAGGATAAAATTCTTTTATTTTTTCTAATAAAGGTTGCTGTATTTTTTTAGAAGCTCCTACTCCATCAACATGAGATATAAATAAAATATTATTTTTTTCATCTGCAAGATTAATTCCTCCCGCAAGAGAATCTAATCCACCTGAAAATAAACATATATTATCAATATTGGCATTTAAAGGTAAAGTATTATTCTTTTGCTGAAAATATGGTCTTTTTACTTTAACAAATGTTAAATTCCAATTATCACTTGTTAAAAAAGCAAGACCTTCTTCTAATTCTTTCTTTCCATTGTTCCACAGTTCTATATTACTAACAGGTATTGAAACATTAATTTCACGAGACCAATTATCAGCAGATGCATTTCTCGGTATAAGTTTATCAAGTGTATAAATTATACTTGTAAAATATAATACATCTAAGCTTAATAATGTTGGATTTGAAATAAATTTCGTAAAGCAACTAAAAGAATTTACTTTTAGTGTGCATCTATATTTTTTATTAACTACTATACTTAAATCTAATAACTTATCTCTTCTTTGTCGCTTTGTTGTTATCTGAACATTAAACATCGTCTTCTTCCTCTAATATTTCCATTATTTCTTTCAAAACTCCTTGTACAAAATCTGATCCCTCTTGACTATTAAAATTAACATCTTTTAGATTATTTGTACACTGAAAAGTAGAGATTTTTTCATGTATTGTTTCTTTTACAATATCCAATATCTCTGTGGCATCATTTTGATTAGAATGCTTAGTTCTATCTTCAAAAAATGTTCTTGCAAATAACTCATACATATAATTTTCATAAAACCCACATACTAAGTCTTTTGCTCTATCTGTATTTATTACATTTGATAAAAATTCCTCAAGTTCTGTTTCCTCTGATATATCATCAAATAAATTTTCCATTACTGTTTCAATTGCTAATGAAGCACACGCAGTATCTGAATCAACTGCAGGTACTATAAAGTAATCAATTAGAATATCTTTAACTTCATCAATATTTTTATTTTCTAAGTTAATATCTCTTGATTTGGTTGCTTCTTCTAAACCAACTTTGTTTATATCACTAAAAAATGAAGCAACATTTTGCACAGTTTTTCTTGCACTAGATGACTTAAAGGATGTACTTTTTCCTCCGCCATAAGATACACTTTTTGGTCTTGATGCAAAAGGAAATCTTTCTGAACTACCTATTGCTCTAACGAATTTGCTAACTACTTTTTCTCTTTTTTCCTCAGGTTTGTTAAGTAACATTCCTATTTGTCTTTTTAAAGAGTTCCAATCCCCACTTGACGGCGGTTCATAGCCTTTTGATGTTCCCATTTATTTTCCTTTTTCTAAATATTTTTTTGAAGCATTTTTTAAAATACCTTTTTCTTTTTGGCTGTAAATTTGAATAAGTTCATTAATAGTATCGCCTAAAGAAATTGCCTTTTGTTTTACTTGATCTAATCTATCAATTATATAAATAAATTTACTAATTTTTTGATAAGGAATAGACCTCATAATATCTATATAAGATATATAAAAATCCATATTATTTATTTGCATAATAAGTTTATGTAAACTACTAAGAAGTTCTTTTATACTTGAAGTGATTTTTATTTCATTATCAAATAACCTAATGATTTCAATTAATTCTTCATCACTTAGTTGCTTCGAATTTTCTAAATTAACTCTTATTTCTGATTCTTTATCTGAAGTTAAACCTTTATATATCTTTTGTAACATAGGACTCACCATATGTACATTTGATAATGTAGATTCTGTTTTATCTCTAAATAACCAGAAATAATTTCTCAAATCTATATCGGAAAGTCTTGGTTCGATTTTTATCCAGTTTTGAATTTGAGGTATTTGCCATTCTTTAAAAGAGTCTCCAAGTTCATTATTTTCTTCATCTATAAAAATTGATTCCAATATATTAATCTCGAGGAAGAAACCATCATTCTTAGACTGAAATTCATTTAACTTTTTAAATAATTTTGTATCAAAATATTCTAATAACATAAGCTTTATTAGTACAAAAATATCAATATCCAGTTTTGCTACTTCTGCTAGCTTTACTCTTAAAATAAATGTATTTAAAAACCTTTTTGTTTGCCTTGGATTACCTTTCAATACAGAAGTTATCATTTGACTCATATTATGAGATAAATTTAATAAATTAGCTAAACCTATTTTTTCTTCTAACTTTACTATTTCTTGTATATGCCCATATGAATATGCAGAATAAAAATCTTCTCTTCTAAATTCTAAATAATTTCTATACAGTATTTCAAATTCTCCATCATTTAATTGAGTTTTACAAAATAAAAGATTATTATAAGTTTCAATTTCCGACAAGGATAGTTTTGGAATACGATAAGGTATTTGAATTACTTTTTCAATATAATCAGTTACGATTTGTTGAGTATCTTGTAAATAGTCTGAATCATTATTAAATGTATGTAATTGCAAATGCATTGAAATAGAATGTTTGATTATTCTTTCATCTGCCCCAATTACAAATGCTGTATTTGGAACTGATAAGAATAGTTTGATAGCTTCAAGTGTCTCAATCACTCTTTCTGGCATACATCTATCTAAATCATCAACAAAAATTACTACACTATCATAGTTAGTTAATTGAATTAATTCTTCAAAATCTTTTCTAAAAGTTTTTATTGTATTTTTACTAGTATTATCTTGCTCTTTTTTCAAATACTTATCAAAATCTTTAAAATCATCTGTATTAATTTCTGCTAGTGTGTCCTTATTTAGCATACTAAAACTTGATTCAATTGCAGTTCCAACACCACCAGTGGCTAAAATATCAACTACATTTTTACCATACTTACTAATACCATCCTTTGCAAGTTTCATGTAATCTACTTTTGAAAATAGGCTCAAAACTTTTTTCTTAGCAGTTTCATCTAGAGTTTCATTTTTTGATAACTCTAGTAATATATTTTCTAGTAAAGAAACTTTTGCATCTTCGTAACTTTCAAACAGCCAACTATTAAAATAAATCGTCAGTACTTTATCATCATCTTTTAACTTTTTTTCAAGCATCTTCATAATACTTGATTTACCACTTCCCCAATCGCCAAAAACACCAATTGTCAGAGGTAATAGATTTGGATTAGTTACATATTCTTTAATTAAATTACAGTGTACATCATAATTTAAAAAGTCCTCAGTTGTTTCATTATCTGCCCACATTATTTATTATTCCTTATTATTTTTTTGTCATCACTTGCAACTTGTTCCAAAATGGAACAGATTGATTTTTTTATATTACTCTTTAAGGTCAAAAAATTTGACCTTAAAACTTTGAGTGTAACTCATCTATCCAACCTAGCCAAAACATCAAAACTCCCAACATCAAACCTAGAAAAACCAAACCACTTTTTACCCAAGTCTTTTAAACTAGCACCGATATGATAAATATCAACACTATCTATTATCATAAACCTATCATGTGCATCTTTGAAGTTTTTAATCTCTATCTTTTTATATTGGGTATTGTACTTTTTAAGGTCAAGAGAGAGTTGCTTTGATATAGTTTTTGTGTATATTGTTATATCTATATTTTGATTTTTACTAAAAAGAGTAAGTACACTATCATCGATATAGTTATCTATCAATACAATAGAACTCTTTGCATCCCTTATCAAATCAGATACAAAGTTATATGCATCAAAAACTTGCCCATCGTAAAATATACCTTGCTTTGGTTTTAGTGATTTATCTTCAAGAGAATTTAAAATATTTCCAATTTTATTATCTGTGTGAAATTGTTTCTTTTTTAATTCTAAGATATCTAATTCTAAGTTTTCAAACTTTTGTTGAGTTATTTTAGTGGAATTTATACTATAGCCATGTTGTATATAATTTTTTAGTACTGATGTTGCCCATTGTCTAAACTTAACACCTTTTTGAGATTTAACCCTATAACCAACAGATATAACTACATCTAGATTATAATACTCAACATCTCTTGTTACTTCTCTTCCACCCTCATTTTGAACTGTCGCAAAATTTGCGACAGTTGAGTATTTTTCTAATTCATTTTCTTTAAAAACATTACCAATATGCTTTCCTATAGTCTTTACATCTCTACCTAATAATTTTGATATTTGATTTCTATTAAGCCATACAGTTTCATTATTTACAGAAACATCTAACTCTAATTCACCATCACTATAGATTATTACATCTGACATTTTATACCTCTTACAGTAAAAATCTTATTTTTGATAGTATCTTCGTCTATTATTTGTATATTCATAGTTACTCAACCTTTATGAGTATTATTGTATCGAAACAATGTCACAATTTCTGTCACACTTTTATAAATATCAAAATTTTATATTATAAATCCTATTTACAACTCAACAACACTTTGAAACATCTCTTTTATCTCCATCTCATGTGAGATTAAAAATATTTGTCGGTATTGTTCTTTTATAGTATGAAAAGCTTCTAGAATTTCTAGTCGTCTTGCCTCATCTTGACTTCCAAATACTTCATCAAATGCTAAGAATCCTACACTTGAAGCTCCATTTAGTTCTGCTAGTGTTTTAGAAATAGCGATTCTTAAAACTAAGTTTGCTAAGTCTATCTCTCCACCAGAAAATCTCTCAATAGGGTACTTTGCCCCATCATCATAGATGAAAAAGTCAAAGTCATTTGATACCTCTATATGTTGGTATTTTCCTTTTGTGATAGTTGCGTACATACTTGATGCTATTGAAGATATTCTTGGTGCTACTTTACTGTTTATTTTTGTTTTAAACTCCCCTAGGCTTACTTTTATTTTGTCGTAATCTAGAAGGTCATCTTTTTTTGTTTGTACTTTTTGTAGTTGTTTATCGTTGTTATCAAGTATGTTTTGTATAGATTTTAGTTCACCTACTATTGAGGCTGTTTTTATTTTAATTTCACTTAATATTGTTGTTTGTTCATCTTTTTGTTTTAAAGTATCATCAAAAAGTTTTTGTTTTGTTTTATGTATATTTTCATCATAGTTTATAAGTTTATATTCTTTTTCTTTTTCATTATATTGAGTATTTAGCTGAGTTGTATTAATAGCTATATTTTTTAGCTCATTTGTAATAGGGACAAACCTTTTTAGCATAGTTTCAAGTTGTAAGATATATTCATGTTTTGATTTAAGTTCTATTTGTTTTGCTATCATATCTTTATGTTTAACTTCGTTATAACTATATTGTTCTAGGTTTTCTAACTCTCTCTTGTTTTTTAAACCTTTTTGTTCAATATCCTTAAAATAGTTTTGTGATTTTGTTAAATCTTTTTGTTTACTTTGTATTAGATTTATAGATTTTGAAAGTTCTAAAAACTCTTTATCTCTTTTGTCTTTTTTTGATGCAAACTCATTTTTTTGTTTTTCCACTTTGTTTAGTTGGATTGTATATTTATCTATGTTTATTTTATGAGTATTTTGTACTATATCGTTTAATGAACTGATAACATTATCATACTCTTCTAATAGTTGTCTTGTACAAGTAGGGCAGTTAGATTCTCTTCCTAAGTTTTGTATATTTGATATTTTTTTATTTGTCTCATCAATTATTTTTTGTTCACCTGCTATTTGGGCTCTTAACTCTTTTTCTATTGTTTGTTTATCTGTGATATCATCTTGTAGTAGGGATATATTTTGTTCTAAATTTTTTGATTTAAATGTAAACTGCTCATAAGAGGAACACTCTTTTTCTAGTAGTGATATATCACTTTTACTTTTTGTATATTGATCTCTTAGTTGTATCTGCTCTTTTTGAAGCCCATCTTTTTTTAAGTGATACTCTTTTAGTTTGTCTTGCTCTTTTAAAGATTCTAATAGTAGTTGATACTCTTTTTTTATTGGTTCTAAACTTTTTAATTCAGTTTTTTTATCCTCTAAATCTTTTAGCTCTTGTGTTGATTTTATCTGTTGTTTAGTGTTTGAATCTATAGAATTCTTTATAAGTTCAAGTTGGTTAAAAAGTTTTTGTTTGTTGTCTTTTGTTGTTTGAAGCAGAAATAGCTCTTTTTTTATTGATAACTCTTTTTGTTTTATCTCATCTAACTCTTTTGATTTTGAAATTATTTTAAGTTCTAATTCATCTTTTTGAGTTTTATTTTCTTTTTTTTGTTCTTGTTTTATTTTTATATCTTCATTACTTAATAAAAACTCTGCAGAGGCATTTATCTCTCTTTTTAACTCACGACTTTTTTCAATAAGTAAGTTTTCAATAAAATCAATTTTTTCAAGTCCAAGAAGCTTTCGTATCATCTTTTTTCTATCTTCATTTTTAAGTGTACTTAAACTAGTAAGCTCTTTTTGTGAAGCAAATAGTGTATGGATAAAAGCATCTTTACTCATCTTAGTAAGTGATATAATAGAGCTTGTAACCTCTCTAGCCCCAGATACTTGTAACTGTTCACCTTTATACAGTTTGGCATTTGCACTTAAAGCTTTTCCACGGAACTCTCTTATAACTTTATACTCTACACCATCAAACTCAAACATAAGCTCAATAGAGACAACATCTTTTGTAGTAGCACTAGAATTTCTTATAGTCTCTTTCCAACCACGCTGTTTAAGTTCACCATAAAGTGCAAATAAAATAGCTTCAAATATAGTTGACTTACCACTACCATTTTTACCTATGATGCCAACAAGTCCCTGCTCAAACTCAATCTCAAAAGTTTTATATCTTTTAAAGTTTTCTAGTTTTAGGTTACACAGTATCATTTGACACCTCTTCATAAGTACTAAACAACTCTTGTACTTTGTTTTTTAATCTTCCATACTCTTTTTCATCACTCTTACAATCTTGTTTCATATGATCTAAAAAGAAATCTTCTAAAGATATAGCTTCTATATCTGATAACTGTGTATCATCTCCACTTTTTTTAAACTCTCTTTTTACAGTTACACTTAAAGCCGCTTTAAATAAATCTTTTATTTCACTTGCAGTTATCTCTATAGATTGCATTGCAGTTAAATTTGTTAGTTTTACCTCTACAATACTATCTTTTATGTCATTTGTATCCAAAGCCTTAATAGAGTTATCATAATCACTACAATCTATCTCAAAAGTTTTAAATGCTCTTATCTCTATCTCTTTATACTCTACATTTAACTCATCTTCTAAATGAAGTTCAATAAATCCTTTCGAGTTTCTCTTGTCATTTAAACTAGTTCGCTCTGTTGACCCACTATAAAAAACATTCTCATGTTTTCCAACTTTTCCAAACCCATGCCAATGACCAAGTGCAACATAGTCCATTTTCTCAAATATATACTCTTTGGAAGTAGGGTAAACCCACTCACCAAACTCCTCCATTAAATAGGACGCTCCCACACTACAATGCAACATCATAATATTTTTCTTTGTATCATCTATATTTTCTTCACAAAGTTCTATTTGTGCTAATGCTTTGGTCTCATCATTCATATGTGGTAAAGTATGAAAAACTATATTCTCGAACTCTATTTTTTTATACTCTTGATTGTATGAAACATATATATTATCAAAATTTTCAAATATCTTTAGAATAGGGGAGCTTAAATTTGTACGAGGTGTTGAATGGTTTCCCGCAATAAGTATAAAAGGTATACCTAAAGAGTTTATGATTTTAAACTGTTCAAGTGCAAAAGTGATAGCTCTATTTGATGGACTTGCTCTATGAAAAAGATCTCCTGTATGGATGATATAATCAGGTTTGATAGTTTTAATCTGCTCTACTACTTGTCTAAAAGCATCATAAAAATCAGCTTCTCTTTGGTTTATATTGTTTTCATCTAAAATATCTAAATCGTTGTATCCTAGATGTGTATCACTAAAGTGTATTATTTTCATTTATAATCTCCAAATTCTTTGAATGTATCATCAATTAACTACTAAATATTTTTGTAAAAATTTATTAAATTGATTTGCAAAAGATTGTGCATCTTTTTGAGTAAACGGAGCAGGCCCTTTTGTAATCTCTCCACTATCTCTTATACTTTGCATTAGATTTCTATGTGCAAGATATTGTTTTATATTATCTATAGTATATAGCTCACCTCTATGATCAATAGCATGGGCTTCTTTAGTGATGGTTCTATCTGCTAGTGGAATATCTGCTGTGATAACTAAGTCATCTTTTTGTATTAGTTCAACAATATGATTATCAGCTTCATCTGCACCTGCATCGACTATGATATAAGTTATATGCTGTGATTTTCCTATAGTTACTTTTTTATTTGATACTACAAATGTTTCTATTTGAAGTTTATCAATAGCTCTCAATAATATTGGCTTTAATATATTAGGTAATGCATCTGCATCAATATATAATCTCATATGTACCACTTTCTTTTTGTATTTGTTATAATATTTTAACATAAATTAATGTAATTTCTAAATTCTACATTATTTATATTTTTAGTCTTTTGCTTTATAATTTAAAATAAAATCAATTTGTTCTTTTGTAATAGGAGATTTATTATTTTGTAATTTTGAATCTATTTTAAGTTCATCTATTTTTTTTAGTAGATAATCTCCTTGCAATTGATATTTTTGTGCCAAATATACCCCTACAATAATTCCTGTCCTCCCTAAACCTAAATTACAATGTATATATGTAGAAATATCACTAGAGATATTGTTTAATATATTTTGTATCACATCATAAGATGGAACCGTATTATCTACAATTGGGAAAGATAGCATTTCAAAGTTTTTTTCAAAATTTGTTAAGTTATAATTTATCTCATTTGTTTCCATTAAACTGATAATATTTTTAATATTTTTAGACTTTAGTTCATCAATAATTTCATCTTCATCAAATAATGAATAAGGTTTTTGTCCTGCATATAAGTTTGTATCTACTTAATAAGCTGATAATATATTAAACATTATTTAACTATTCTCAAATCATTGTGCCAATTTTCCAGTAATGGGATAGTTTTTATCCACTTTTGTTGTTTTTTTGAAAACACTATTTTTTTATTAATATAAAGTTTGGTTAAATTCTCTAAATTACATATCTCTTTAGGGAGTTCTTTTATCTTAATGTATGACAAAAGTAATTCTTTTAAATTTACAAGTTTTCCTATCTCATTAGGTAACTTTGTTAATTTTTTACAATATAGATTAAGATGAAGTAAATTTTTAAGATTTTTTATCTTTTTTGTTAATTTTATTAATTTTTTACTATATATATAAAGATATGTTAAATTTGTAAGTTTTAAAATCTCTTTTGGTAATTGTGTTAAGTTATCACACTCCATAGAAAAATCTGTTAAATTATTAAGCTTTGAAATCTCTTTTGGTAATTGTTTTAGTTGAATAGATGATATTAAAAGCTCTTTTAAGTTCACAAGATTCCCAATCTCTTTTGGCAATTTATTTAGATTATCACATACTAAATCAAGATGAGTTAAATTTACTAGTTTTCCAATCTCTTTTGGTAAGCAAGTACATTTTTTATTTAAAATATCAATTTTTCTTAAAGCCAAAAGTTTATCTATATCTCTTGGTAACTCATCTTCACTTATACCATTTTTATCTGCCCATTTCCATAGTTTCATTGCCCATTTTGGATTTTTTTTCATTTTAAATATTCCTTTTTTAATATCATATTGTATATATCTTTGGATAAAACATATATAATGCTTCTTTTATTTGATGTGAAGGCTCTTCCTCTTGTATCAATTTTATAGAATGATATGTCATCTTAAGCTGTTTTTTTATTTTATACTTTTTCTTTTTTGAGCATTTTAATTCTTCTGTATAATACTTTATAAATCTTTTATATCTTTTAAGTCTGTCGGGAGATATATTTTCAGATAATTGATATAAAAGTATTTTTAAAAATTGATTTGGTTCTTTTTCTATTTTATCATCTATACTTAATATACCCTCTTTTTTTATAGATATTGAATAGTCTACAATTCTTTCTATTAACTCTTTTGGTTCTTCATAAATATATCTCATTGTTTATCCTATTATTTTTGTTTATGTTAAATTATAACTATATTATATGACATCTTTATGTCTGTATTTATATAATTAACTTTGAATAACAGCTTCTATGATAATTTTTATCTCTTGTATAGATTTATTCTCTTTAAAAATATCATAAGTCCAAGACTCTATCTCTTGAAAATCAGATGCATTCTTTGCATTTGTTATAGCAAGATTTATCAATCTATATTGCCATTGTTTATAAAACTCTATACCCATATCATATCTATCATCACAACGATCTATCTCTCCGTCACCTATTGAAGTCTCACCTATGGTGCAATTTTCATAATGAAAATCGTAACTTAAACTCATAATATCTTTTATGGAGTAATTTGATGATAAAATTTCTGCTATATCATCAAAGTTTTTTTGTTCAAAAGAGACCTCTCCTATGTAGTTCATATTTTGCTTTATTATCTCATCTACTTTGTATTTCATATTATTTCCCTTTTTGTAAAATAAATTATAACAGGATTTTGTACTGTTAATTGGTTTTATCTAAGATATTGTTTTACCTTTTATACTTAGTGTTGCTTTTTGTTCCAATGGTTTCGCATTTGCTCTTTTATAACTTCCATCAATATTGAATATATAAGTTTCATCATCTTTATGATGCCATGTATATGACAAAATATCTCCCCAAAAATAGGGTGCTTTATGTCTGGTTTATATTAGTCAAATATTAGGATAATTTATAGATTAGTTTAGATAGAATGTTCAAATAAATAATTTAAATGGAGAATTAATAATATGACTGAACAAACATGCCGAAGAAAACTAATTGATAATATAAAAGATATGATACGATATGAAGATAATTTTCCTACATTAGAAGAGATTTATGAAGAGATAATACGAGATTTTAATAATTTAAGAAATAAATTTGAATTTACTCAAGAAGAGTTATCAAATTTAGCTAGTGAAATATATGATATGGAAAACAAACAGGGTCTAAGTGGTGGAGTTGGAGTTACCTTTGGACAAGACCCATGGGTTAAAAGTATAAAAAATAGAGATACTGATTTTGCTGATGCTTATAAAGAATATTTAATTAACGATAATGATATGTCGATTAATACAGTTAATACAATTTTTAATGAAACCGAAACTATTTTAGACTATCTTGCTAATCCTAATATTAAAAATACTTTAGTATTTAAAAAAGGTTTAGTTATGGGTGATGTTCAGTCAGGTAAAACTGCAAATTATCTATCTCTTATAAATAAAGCAGTTGATGCAGGATACAAATTAATTATTCTTATTTCAGGTGTCCATAATATATTAAGAGAACAAACACAAATTAGAGTAAATGAAGGATTTATTGGAAAAGATCAAACTGGAGTACATAATTATAGAGAAAATAAAAGGGCAAACTCTTACACCACAGTTAAATATGATTTTAATGATGCAGCTGAGTCATTTTCAGATTTAGCTGAACATATTGTAGAACCTACAATTCTTGTAATCAAGAAACAAAAAGATGTTTTAAAAAGAATTAATGAATGGTTAAGAGAAAAAGATCCAGATGGAGCAGAAAAAGGGACATATAAACTATCTATTCCAATGCTTCTAATAGATGATGAAGCAGATAATGCATCTATTAATACAAGTGAAGACCCATATAAAACAACTATTATAAATAAAGGTATAAGAGATATTCTTGATATGTTTTATCTTAAAAGTTATGTAGGATACACCGCTACACCATTTGCAAATATTTTTATCGATCCAGATCCTATTACAAAAGATCAGACTGAAGATTTATTTCCAGACAATTTTATATATTCACTAGAAAGTTCACCAGAATATATAGGTGCAAAAAAATTATATATTCCACACAATAAAGAGATAGTAAAAAAGATTCCTGATATTTTAAGAAGATTAAAAATTGATGAAAAAACAGGAAAAGAGAGAAAACTAAAAAAAGATGAAGAGTATATGGGATGTTTAGCTGTTGGATTAAAAGATGGAGATACAGTTACGAGTATACCTGAAAGCCTAAAAAGAGCTATTGATGTTTGGTTACTTACCATAGGTATCAGAAAATTAGAAAAAAAATCAACTAAACATAATACAATGCTTGTAAATATATCACATATTACTAGTATCCAAAAACAAGTGAAAAAGTTGATTGAAGAGTATTTAACAAATATTATAGATTCAATTAGTTCAAACAGCACTAAAGAGATATTTGAGTTTAACAAAAATATAAGTGATTTAAGAAATGTTTTTAAAAATGAACTAGCTAAAGAAGATGAAGGTGATGGTAGATTTATTGAGATATTAAAAGAGATTACTAAAGAATATAAAAGTTATCTTATAAAAATGTATCTGATAAATAGTGATAATGATACTGATGATAAATTAAACTACGATGATTTTAAAGATACAGGAGTAAATGTTATTGCGATTGGTGGATATAGTTTATCAAGAGGTTTTACTTTAGAAGGACTTACGGTTACTTATTTATTAAGAGAATCAAAAGGATATGATACATTACTTCAAATGGGAAGATGGTTTGGATATAGAAATGGTTATGCTCATCTTTGTAGAGTATATATGGGTGCGGAGGTTATAAAATGGTACACACATATAGCACAAGCATCAGAAAAACTAAGAGCAGATCTTACAGTTCTTGAAAAAAATGGACTAACACCTAGAGATTTTTGTATAGAAGTATTAGATTATGCAGGACATTTAGAAATAACTGGAGCAAATAAAAGACAAAATGCTATAAAAGTTTCTAAGTCTATACATTTTGCAGGTAGATTAAACACTACATCAATATTTTTTAATAATCAAGATGCATTAGAATCAAACTTTGCAAATCTTGAGAATTTAGTTGAAAGATTATCAGAAGTTACAAAATATGAAAGAAGTAAAGAGCATTTTATATGGAAAGATATTGATAAATCTGAGATATTTAACTTTTTAACTAAATATAAAAATCCAAATGATTTAACAGAATATCTTGATGATTATTTAATAGATAAAAAGTTAGATAAATTTGATGTAGTATTGATAAATAATCAAGGTGAACCAAACCTATCTATTTCATCTATAAAGATAAATACAATGGAAAGATCAGCAGATATAGAAGATAAAACAATTTTAGTTAATGATGGTAAGGGTGGTATCACAGACCTATCTCATGAAAAAATTGGTATAGATGAAGATAAATTAAAAGATAAACTTTTAAAACAAGCAGAAAAAAATAAAAGAGTAGCTTTAGAGCAAGAAAACTTAACTAATGAAGAGTTAAAAACAATAGAAGAAAACTATAAAAAAGATAAAACTATCACAAGAGCAGATTGTAGTATTGTAAAAGAAAAACCAGTGTTGTTTTTACATATACTTCAAATAAAAAATAAAGCTATGAGTGAAAATGATGGAGACACTCTTATGTATCCACCTGAACTATCCAAAGTAGTTGCTTGTAGTATTTCATTCCCAGGGAAAATAATATTTGGAAATAATAAAAGTGTATTTGTTAATAAAGTTATTAAAAATAATACAGAGTATAGCAATCAAGAAGAAGAGTAAATCTTCTTCTTGATTATTTTGATTTTAGTCTAAGTATATTAGGGGTATTGATACTTTTAACAAAAGTATCATTTAATATATCGTGCAATAGATAATTATTCCATTCATAAGGATGTGATATATTTGGTAAAGTAGAATATAAATTTATTAAAATATTTTCTATATTATTGATACCATTTTCTAACTGACTTTTAACATCATTATTTAATTTTTCAAGTGCTTTATCTGTAATATTTAATGATTTTATTAAAATAAATGTTGACCTATCAACTCTAACAATAGATCTTCTATCATCATCAATCATTAAATAATTGTTTAGAAGTTCTTGATAGTCCATCCCTCTTATCTCAAAAAATTCTGCTAAATTTTTACTGCTGATTAAATCTTGATTGTTAAATAAATTTCTCTCTATAAGAGTATGATAGTTTAGGTCTCTTGAAATACTAGAAGATAAATTATCATTATCTAAATAAGTTTTACTAACTATTCTATTATTTTTGATAACTTTAAATTTATTATCTTTTTTCTGTTTTTTTAATATATCTAATAAAATATATTTAGTATTTTGGTATTGATGTAGATATTGATGTAATTGACTTTTATATTTAGTTATAAGATGTTCTGGATATATAAATATAAACTCTTCTATATTATTATTTAGATATTCAATGATCTCTTCAACTAAATTATTAAAATCTTCTTCATCTTCATTTTTAACTAAATTTATTCTTGTTTTATACAGCTCTTTTTTAATAGCAACAATTTTATTAGTTCTATCAATTAATAATCTAGCATTACTATCTTTTGTATTCATTGCTTTTGATAACTCGGACAATTCATAACTCTTGTCTTTATCCATAATTGACAATAGTAATTGAATTTTATTTTCAACATCACTATCTAGTCTTGCTACATTTGGTGTTTTTGGATATAGATATTTATCTGGATATTTTAATTCTAAAAGAGAATGCAATGCATGGTGATTGTTTATTTCATATTTTTTTAAAGTTTCAATTTCAGTATTATAAAATGTTTCTATGCTTGTTTGAGGAATTGATATCAATTCTTCATCTAACCATTTTATAAAAAAACCAAAATCATAACCATCAACTAAGTGTAGTATATGGTTTTTATGTATGAAATAACCACCTTTTTTCCATAATAATAAGTTTTCTGATCTGCCACAAAATCCCTCTAAATTTTTAGAATTCAAATTTTTAAATGAATTAGGAAAATATCTATTTAATGTATTATATACAAGCTCATTTTCATCTTTTTTATATCCAAGCTTTTTAGGATGCATTAGATATACAAATTCTACTTTATGTGCTTGATTTGGATATTGTTCTTGTAGTATATAATATCCATTTTCAATCTCTACTAAATCCTTTTGTTGAATAAGAGAATCTGTTATTTTATTTAAATTTGCATATGGAAAACACTCTTTAAGAAGATTTATTATATCTATATATTTCATATAAGGTTTATTATTTATCTCTACAAGTTTTTGAACAATCTTTTCATATTTATAATCTTCATTTAATATTAATGAATTAAGTTTTTTATCATAAATAGATTGAAAATTATTATTCTTTCTAAATGATAAAAATGTTGCTAATATATAACTATATTTTTCATTCACAAATGGCATATCTGAAATATATAATATTTTATTTCTATTAATATCATAATTAAGTTGTTTTAGTAATCCTTTAGGTATATGTGAATGAAAAGAATTGCAAAATGTTTTAAATCTTGAATCAATTGTTTGACCACCTGATCGCCTATTTTTTGACTCAGGAATAATAATCTCACCAATTTCATTATTATTTAAAATATCGCCATTAATTAACTTATAATCAATCATTACTTGATATGTATCTATTGAAATATAATTCATTCTATTTTTTATTAATAATTCAAATTCTATATCATATTTTTTATCATTTGAAAAATTATCGTAAATATTATCATCACATCTATCCTCAGAAACAGGAGATATATTTATAATCTCAATAGTATTATCAATAATATTTATTTTACTAGATGTTGTATATATATTTTTAAATTCTTGTAATATTTTATCATTAGAATCTAAAAAATCTTTATCATTATTTTGCAATATATTATTAATCTCTACATTGTTTTCAAATATTGAAAATGCATATACTACACTTGAAATGATATTTTTATCTATATCAATCGAATCAGTAACATTAAGTATCTCATCAATATTAAAATTACACTTGATACCAATTAGATAAATAAGTCTTGATACTGTTCTGATTTTTTTATCATTCCATGCCGTTAAGATAGAGTTTTTCATCTCATTATCAATTATTTGTTTATTCATTACTACTATCTCCTAAAACTTTACTTCACTACCATCTTGAACGAATAGTAACAATTTATCAACAATATTCATCTCTTTTTCTTCACACAACATAGCATAAGTATCTAGCTGACTATCATATCCATTTGTTTTAGCAAAAACTTTTAAATCTTTTTGTTTCTCTATATTGTTAGATTTGAAATCTACTATTACCCAGCCATCTAATTCTTCATCAAAATATACTAAATCTATGATACCTTGAGTATGTGTTTCATCTTTGAATATTTGTAAATCTAATTCAAAATGATGCTTTGCTCCACTTTTTAGTTTTTGGTATGTTGTTGTATTTTTAAAGTTATCTAGGTATTTTTTGATTTTACTTTTTACACTATCTTCAAACATACTATATTTGAAATATATAGTTTTTAGTGTGTTTTCATATATCTCATCATCTAGCTTATCCCAATATAGTTCAAGGATAGAGTGTATATCTGTACCTATTGTGGCTTGGGCTACCATGTTTTTATTTATGATATTGTGTTCTTTTGTATTTGATGCTGTTTTTTTAGTGTGTGTTTTAAATATAATTTTTTGTTCACTATACTTAACTATACTTTTTTCCTTTTTTACAATTGGCTCATAGTTTAGTTTAGTTTTATCAATTAGTTCTATATTTAATATATTATTTTCTAGTAAAGTTTGATTTTCTATCCCAAATGATTTTCTTGTAAGCCATGAAAGATAGCTATTTTTTTGTAACCCTACATCTCCTATTGGATTTGGGTTTTTCTTTGTGGCTTTTGCTGGTTTATTTTGATATATTGCACCTGATACAACTAGATTGTGTTCTGCTCTTGTAAGTGCTACATATAGAAGTCTTTTTCTCTCTGCTTCACCTTTGTTTCTACTTATTTGCTTTATAACACGCAAAGCCAATGGCTCATACTCACCTAGTTTAAATGCAACTGTACTATAGTCTACATTTTCATTGTTTATATTTATAGTAAATGAATTAAAACTTACCCCCATATCACCAGATGATTTAGATACTACATCTTTTTCTGTTTGTGCAACTATAACCATTGGATATGCTAAACCTTTTGTACTATGAATTGTACATAACTCTATACTTTCTACATCATCACTTTTATAAAATGCTTCATTCTCTTTTGAGTCATCTATAAAGTAGATATTGTTTGTTAACTCTTTAGTGTAACTATAAAGATCGCTTGAATTATTTGTCTCATATGCTATTGTCATATCTATGAATTTTTCTATATTTGATGCTCGTTGGTCTATATCTCCTAGATATGAATATATATCTAAAAGTTTTGAGTTATCAACTATATACTTTATAAGTGAGCTTATAGTTGTGGTTTTTGATACCTCTATATAATGACTAAATATCGCATATATCTCATCATAGTTTTTTTGAAGTATCTGTACTATTTGTTTTTCATCATAGTTGAAAATATTGCTTCTTAATGCACCTGCAATGAAAAAGTTCTCTTTATTTGTAAGTATAGCATCTTTGTTTCTTTCTTTTCTTCTTAGCAATTCACAGGACTTTAAAGTTAGATATATGTCATTTATCTCTTTTGTATGATAGAAGTTTTCACTTGCACTTACTTTACACTCTACTCCTAAATCATTTAACTCTTTTTTCAAAAGCATCATTTTTGTTTTTGAGTCAAACAATACACCTATTGCTTTTTCATTATTTGCAATTTTCTCTTTTATCTTCTCATAACCATCTATCTCATTCTCTTTTATAGACTTTATAAATGCAGCAAGATTTTTATACTGAACACCATCTTTAAAGTTTGAGTCAATATCTTGTGAGATAAGATACTCAACTTTTCCATCATCTTTATCATCACTTGAAGGTTGTAGTTCATCATCTTGCGTAAACATAGCTTTAAAGTTTGATACTAACAAGCTATCTTTACTCTCATCTTGCTCAAAAAGTTTTTTAAATACATCATTTACAAAACTTAGTATTTTTTTATCACTTCTATAGTTTACACTCATAGGCTCTACATGCGGAGTTGCATTGATAGCGTTGTTAAACACCTCTAACTCTGCACCTTGAAATGAATAGATTGATTGTTTACTATCTCCTACTACAAAAAGATTGCAGTTTTTAGATATTTTGTTTACTATTTCATTTTGCAAACTATTTGTATCTTGAAACTCATCTACCATGATATATTTATAGTTTGTCTCAACTTTATTTATGATTTGTGCTGTTTTAGAGATGATTGTATCAAAGTCAATTTTGTTTTGGGTATGTAGTTTATGTACATAATCTATATATATTTTTTCTAGTAAACTTTGTATATCTTTTAGTTTATCAAAAAATTCACTCTCTTTTTCATCATCTATCAAAGAGTATGTAGATATGAGTTTCTCATACTCCTCTTTTATAGGATTAAATATAGGATATTTACTTGCTCCAAGCTTTGGAGCTGTCTCATCTTTTTTTAACTTTCCCCATGATAGTGCTTTAAAATTCTTAAAGTTTCCTATATATTTCTTTAGCCATTCACTCCTTGTATCATCCAACTCTTCATAAACTTCGTCGCAAATATCAGGCAATGGATATAGTTCTAAAATCATCTCTTTGTATATATCTTGTGATAACTCATTTTTAACAAAAAAATCAAAACTATCTCTAAACTTACTATTTGTAGTGTACTTTTCTATTAATTGATTTGCTTTAAATTTATCTATAGATTTAAAAACTTTATATGCTAACTCATCATTAGCAGTAAGTGTTTCTATCTTTACAGCATTTAGTATATTTAATTTTTCTACATCTTCAATAGTAGATATTTTACTATCTAATTTTGCTATATCACTATTTGATGCAATTAAATCTAAACAAAAAGCATGTATAGTTGAGATAAAAGCATTGTTTGAGTTATGAAGTGCATTTTCTAAACTACTTTTTACATATTCTTTATTTTTATCATTTAACTTTTTCATACCCATAAATATAGAGTTATAATCCCCATCATCATTAGCTAAGCTATCAAAGTTAATAATCTTTTCCATAAGCTCAAAGATTCTCTCACTCATCTCCAATGCTGCTGCTTTTGTATATGTCATAGTTATGATTTGTGATACATCTGCTTTTTTTTCTTCTTTAAACTCTATAAAATTTGCTTGGAACTCTTCAGGGTTTGTATTTTCTTTGTTATCAGTAAAAAAATCAAATCCTAAAACAGCATTGATATATCTTCTACTTAGAGTATATGTTTTACCACTTCCAGCACCTGCACTTATGGCAAAGTTTTGTTGGATTGTGAATTTATTAAATTTAGTTGTATTATTAGTTTGCACTTGATATATCCTTAGTTAAAACTGATTGATGACAAATATGCTTATAGTTGCAGTACCCACAAACTTTTTCATCACTATTATTAAAAGTAAATTTACCACTATTTATATTTGTTTGTATATTTTCTATTTGCTTTTTTATAGTTTCTATATAGTTTTCATCAAACTCTATAGTTACACCTCTATAATCATATGGTATAGATATAGAGGTGTTGTACTCTTGTGTTGTTGGCTTATCTGATTCTTTAAAAGATAGTAGATGAGCATTGTAACTTTTATTTGGATACTTTTGTGTTGCATACAACATATAGATACCTAACTGATAATCTTTTAAACTATCAGATTTAAAATCTTTAATATTTTTTGACTTTACACTTGACTTATAGTCTATGATATTTACCTCTTCATCTAGGTTATCAAGTCTATCTATGAACCCTTTGATAAATCTTGAACTATCATCTATATGTTTTAGTTTATCTTTGTTTTTTTCATCTTTATGGTCTAAACCTTGTAAGTCAACAGGGGCAAAATTTTTATCTAGCATAAAAAGTTCTTCTGTGTTACTATTTTTAAACTGTTCAAATTTATTTTTATAAAAATAGTCTACAAACTTAGCTAACTCAGATTTATTTACACTATTTATATCATCTAAACCTTTTTGTAATACCTTTAACTCTATTTTATGGTTTATATTCTCTATACCTATATCTTTTTGTGTATCTTTATGGGCATAAGCTTTTTGTGACATATCAAGCATAAAACCATATAGCTCATCTTGAGTTAAGTTTATACTATCAGTTTTTTGTATCTCATCTACAAATAGTTCAAAGCATAAGTGCATTAAACTACCCTTTTGAGCAGCATCAAACCCATCTGTTTCATCTTGTGGAGCATTTAGTTTTAGAACACTACTAAAGTAGTAGTTCATAGGACACTTCTCATAACTGTTTAGTGCAGATGCAGATAGCTTATCTCCTGCTATAAATGAACCTATATCTAAACCATCAAAAAGGGTGAACTCTTTTGATACAATACTATTTTGTTTATCTTGAAGTGATGGTTCATCTATGTAGTTTTTATCTTTTAAAAGGTCATTTCTACTTTTTATATCACTTATATCAAAAATATTATTTATATTTTTATCTATTATTATTGATTGAGATATTTTTCTTTTATCTTGATATTGGGCTGTTACAATATATAAGTTTTCACTCAATCTTTTTAACTCATCATATAAAGTTACAGATGCATCATAGATATTGTTCATACAAAATAGTTTTATAGCTTCCTCTTGTGTATATAAAAAGTTTATACTATTAGAAGGTGGAAAGTGAGTGATGTCTGAACCTACAAATATAATATGTTTTATAGTTTTATTTAAGCCTATAAAGTTATTTATATCAGCTATAAGTATTCCTTGCTTTGGTTCTCTTACATTTGTATTTAATAGTAAGTTTTGTTTTAGTTTCTCTTTATCATAATCTAAACCAAAATAGTTAAGATTTGATACTATTTTTTTATACTTTTCATCAAATCTATAGTATTCTTTTTGTACACTAAAATTATCGTGATATTTTAGTACATTGTCATTGACAGATATAGTGTGTAAAGGTGTTCCAACTGTATCATAACCTTTCATACCATACTCATCTAATAGATTTTTATAGTATGGTGCATATTGTGGAAAATTACTTGTAACTATCACTATCTCATCTTGTAAAGTTTCATCTTCAAGCATAAGTTTTTTTGATATTTTTATGGCTGTTCTTACTTCATCATAAAAATTAAAAGCAAAGTTCTGATACTGTTTATTATCTGATTTTACAAGCTCTTTTTTAAACTCTTTACAACTTTTGTGATTACTTATAGATTCTAGTAATATTTTCTCTTTTTTATTTTTGGTTAACTCTATACAAGATATTTTAAAGTCGTCTATAAAAACTGCATCAAACTGTTCTAAATATTCAGATACAAACTCTATACTTATATCAAGTACATCAGCGTTATTTGCTATATTATTCTTTATTTTATAGTTTTTATAAGAAGTAAATAGTTCATTTAAAGCATCAGTTTTCTCTTGAGAATATGAAAATTTATCTATATCAATCTCATTTGTTTCAAGTCGTACAAAATAATCATATATTATATCAAGTGACTCACTTGTATTATTTAAGTATTTAAAATAGTTACTATTACTATTCTCTATAAGTTTATATATCAAACTTAATGCTATATTTTTATCAAGCACTATTCTGCTTTCATCATAAATATTAAATATCTCTGATATAAGATTTGATATAGTAGTAACTTTTAAAAACTTATACTGCTTAGAAAACTCTTTTTGTATCTCATTTACTTTACTTGATGTAGGTGCTATAAACAGGGTTTGTTTTATTTGTTTGATGGTAATTCCTTATATACTTTTTAATTCTTTTAAATAATCTTCTAAATCTTTTTTAATGATATCTCGTATCCAAATAGGCTCTAAAACTTGAATATGTGGTACCCAATATTTTACAAAAGGGAGTATCTCCATCTCATGTGTTATTTTTACTACTATTTCACTTGTACCATCTTCATTTATAGACTCAAAAGTTTGTGTAGGTAGTGGTCTTCTTTTTAGAAACTTTGTAGCTATTTTATTGGCATATAGTTTTACTTCAAAAGGTTCTTTTTCTTTTTGAAACCATACCGATATAGAGTTTTCAAGTAAATTTTCAAGTTTTGTATCTGTTTTAAAAATCTCTTTTGTTTGTTTTATATTTGTGATATTTTTTAGATAATATTTTTTTAGCTCATCATTATGAACATCAAGTACTATTAAGTACCAAAATCCCTCATAGTTTGCTATTTTTAGAGGCTTTACGTCTAACTCAAAACTGTTGTTATTTAGTTTATATCTACAAGATATTATATTTTTTCGCTTTATACTCTCTTCAAGAGTTTGTATCTCAACAAGTTTATCTGATATATCTTCTATATTTAGTTTTGTGTAGATTGGATTATATTCTTTATTTTTAATTTTTAGTAAAAGTTTATTTGATATTGATGCAAATTTACCGCCAATTCCATCTGTGATTTTTTCTATAATATCTAAAACTACATTCTCTTCTAAAGATATATCTTTATCTATTTTAAATCCATCTTTTAGTTTCCACTTTTGTCCAACTTTCTCTATAGGAAACTCTTTTAATCTTTCATTTAAATCTCTTTGAATAGTTCTCGTGCTTACATTAAATTCTTCTGCTAACTCTTTGATACTAAGAGTTTCACCATCATTGAGTCTTTTTAAAATGATTGTAAATCTTGTCAAAATCTTATCGTAATCGTGTTTGTATCCCATAATTACTTCTTAAACTTCTCAATACTTTTATGAATCACCTTAGCACTAGGCACTACACTTGACGATAAATCTAAATGTACATCTTGATCATCAAAAAATATATCAGCACCAAAGGCTTCAAGTATCTCATACTTATCACTTCCACCTAAGAAAAATGCTTCATCTATTCTGACACCCCATACATTTAAAGTTTTTATAACTCTCTCATGTGTTGGTGCTGACCTTGCTGTTACTAGTGCTGTTCTTATTGGTGATTGTGTAGGTGATATGTCTTTAAATTTATCTTGAATATTGGCAATAGTAAGAAGTAATTTAGCAAATACACCTTTTTCAAGTGGATTGTCTTTGTTATCTTGTTCGTGTTTTATAAACGCATCTAGTCCATGTTGCTTATATACAAGTTCACTAGCCTCACTAAATAAAACAGCATCACCATCAAAGGCTATTCTTACTTGATCACCTAAGCTATTATGTACTTCATCATTTGATGGTAGTATTTTAGCTGCTGCAATACCATTTTGTATTGCATTTATCACATCATCATCATTTGCACTTAAAAACAAATCAACTTTAAAAGCTTTTAGATATGTAGATATATCACTACCGCTTGTCCAAGCTGATCTTACAATATCTAGTTTATGTTCATTTATAGCATTTGTTATTCTTAGACTAGTCCCCGCATTATTTTTTGATAATATTATTACCTCTACTTGTTTATTGTCATCATTAAAGTGTTGATTTATTTTAAGTAGATTATCAATTAGTCTATATCCCGTACCTTTATTTAAAGCTTTATTCTCATTTTCAATGCTGTAATTATAATACTCATCAAGACCTTTTTCTGTGAATATTTTATTTTCTTCCTCAAGGTCAAATAATGCTCTTGAACTAACCCCCACTACTAATTTATCTTTTAAATTATAACCCATAACTAAATATGTCCCATGATTTTGTCAAGTGTATATTTCATATCTACATCTAAATCCATCTTATCCATCATCCAATTTATATAGTTCATATCATTTTCACATATTTCTGCTATCTTTTTACCTTTATGTTTACCAAATTTAAAAGTTTCTATAAAAATTGGTGTTTTTGTAAGTTCCACTAATTTCACCATAGGATTTACTGTAGGATATTTTTCTTTTGTAAGAGCTACAAGTTTTGATAGTAATAACTTCATCACCAGTACATCTCCAATTGCATCATGTGCTTTTATAGTGATATTGTATTTATTGGCTTCTGCTTGTTCACTTTTATAAAGTTCAAGTGAATATCTAAAGTACTGAAGTCTATGATATGGCGACTCTGGCAATAGATGTTTGGCAACTCTTAGTGTATCTATAATTTTAATTTGAGAGGTAAATCCCTCTTTTTCTAACATTTGCAAATCAAATGGCATATTATGAGCTATAAGATAGTTGTCTTGATTGTTTAAAGATAATAGTGTCTTATAAAAGTTTGTTTCAATAAACTTATCTTTTCCTTCAATTAAATTAGGAGTGATACCATGTACCTCCATAGCTTCAAATTTGATAGGTAATGTTGTACTACAAAGTTCATCAAAAACTTCCACTTCACCTTTACTATCAACTATCATGGCTCCCACTTGAATGATTTTATCTTCCTCTTTATTTCCCGTAGTTTCTGTATCAAATAATATATATTTTGCCATTTTAATTTTTCCTTTAAATTATTTTTATTTTAGCTAATTATTTATTATTTATTAATTATTGAAGTTAAGTTTTCAATATCAAAAGATATTTCATCTATAGCCTCAGTTGCTTTTTTATACAATACTTTTGTGTATAGTTCATCAAATATGGCTTTACTTTCTTCTAGATTATTTAAAATAGATTTATCCACATGAACAGCTAGATTATCTACTGATATTACATTTCCACTTGTGCCTATTACCACTAAAAGTTTACAATTCTCCATCTCTTTATATAGTCTGTCATACATAGGTGCAGCTTCTCCAAACATAACTATAAATGGTCGTATTTTTTTACTTCCACAAGTTGGACATTTACCATCAAAACAATCTAATCCTACTTTTTTATATCCTATATCATAAACTAAACTACATTTTTCACACTCTACTTTAGTTAAATATCCATGTAGATGAATAACATCATCATGTGGTATACCAGCTTTTTCAAAAAGATTATCAACATTTTGAGTAATGATTGCTATATCATCTTTATATTTATCTTTTAATTGAGCCAATACTTTATGTGCTTTATTTGGTTCTTTGTCAAGTAAATCCAATCTTCTTTTATCATAAAACTCGATTGTTTGCTCTCTATTTGTTTCTAAACATCCTGCAGTACAGATATCTTTTATATCATATTCTTCCCAAAGTCCATCACTATCTCTAAATGTGGATATACCCGATTCTGCACTTATTCCTGCTCCACTTAAAACTATTACTTTTGCCATCTCTACTTTTCCTTTTTATCATTTCAGATTTAATAATTCAATAGCATTATTCATAAAATTATTATCTTGTTTCAATTCATCACTTATAAAAATCAATAACCAACTTCGTAATGGTTTAAAACTATCATACACCTTTACATATTTTAATTTATCTTCAATTATATTTAAAATAAAATCTTTGTTATTTTTTAATTCTTTAGTCACATATTTAAAATTATATTCATATCGTCTAATAGCCTCAAAAGCAACTTTTTTATCACCTTGAAGTCTTTTGCTGGCATAAGAGAAAGCATAAATATCATTTTTAATTGCTTCTAATATAACTTCTTTATCATCTCTTAATTTTTTACTAGTATATCTTATTACCAAACTTACTTTTTTTAGAACTTTAAAAAAGAATTTTTTATCATTTTTGAGTTTTTTACTAGCATAGCTATAAGCCCAGTCATTTATACAAATTGCTTTATATATAAACTTTTTATCTGATAATATTTTTTTTGGTACAAAATAAAGTATATGAATATCAATAGTTATAGCTTCTATTAAAAACTCTTTATCTTTTAATAATTTTTTAGAAATATCATTTGCAATCATACTATCTATTCTTAATATATCCAGCACAAAATCTTTGTCATTTTTAAGTTTTTTACCTATATATTTAAAGTTCCAATTATCTTGAAGTATCAACTCTTTCATAAAATCTTTATCATTTCGTAGCTCATCACTTGCATAGTTTAAAGAATAACTAAAATCATTGGATATAGTAGATATAAAATCTCTATCATTTTTTAATTCATCATCAATATAATTTAACACCATAGTTGTATATTCAATAACTTTTATGATAAACACTTTATCAGTTAAATATTCTTTTGGTATAGAATTTATTATGTTACTTTTAGCTATTTGAGATTGATTTGCACTTTTATTTTCACATTGTCTTAATTTTTTTAATATTTCTTCTTTAGTCATGCAGCTATCCTTTTTATTTTTATATAAGAAATTATAGTGTGTTAGAGCGACTGCTTTGTGTCTGTATTTTTTAGAAAGTTCTTTTCAAATTGATGCATTGGTTCTTCATTTATTAATTTTTTTAAATTAATAGGGATAATTTTTATTTTTAAATCTCTAAACTTACCATTAGTGATGTGACTGTTCATATTATATTTAAATTCTATCTCTTTTAATTCTTCTTGATAAGGGACAAATAAATAAGCAGTATCTTCTGCATTATAAAAATGCAAATAACTAAATATTTGATAAACATCACCAGATGCTAAATTAACCGTATCGCAATCTTTATTTTTATTTTCTTTTTGTTCAAATAGTTTCCATTTTGCATCTGTTACTATATCTTTACCATTTTTCATGTCAAGTAAATAGTCTGGTTCTAATCTTGCCATTTTACACTTACCATTACTAAGTAAATATTCATCACTTCTACCATTAACTAAAACATCATTTATTCCTAATATATCTTTGGAGTTATTTAAAACAAATTCCACATAATTTTCAAAAACAGTTTGCATTGGAAATAATAAAGCAAATACATTGTCATTACCTCTCAATGATGTAAATGATTGATGTTTTAAAAATAGTTTAGCAAACCTTAAAGGCATCTCATAATATTCCATGCCCCTATGAATATTAATCTTCAATATATCTATATCATAGTTAGTAGATAGATTTACTTCATCAAATATAAATAGTTGTTGCCTTAAAGCTCTTTTATTTTCATAATCATGTGTTTTTTTTAGTAATAATTGTATTGTTGATTTTAAAAGTCTATTTTCTACTCTGTCTTGTAAATATTCATCAAACTCTACATAAAATCTCTCTTTATGAATATAGTTTTGTTTTATATGCTCATTGAATTTTAGCTTACCTTTTAAGAAAAACTGATTATCTTCTTTTGCTATATATTGAGATTTAAGTCCACAATGAATAAGCTTATCTAGATGTTCAACAAACATGGTGATAAACATTTCATATATATTTTTATTTTTAGTTGTTGATAGATTAGCTTTATCAATTAATACTTCATTTATATTTAAAAGTGGTTTTAGCATTTGAGTAAAGATCTTCCTCGTGGAATATTCTTCACCTTTTTTATAAATTTTAGGTAGTATCTCGATACTTAGTCTTTTAGTTTGAATAATACCTACATAGTTAGTAGCCTTTAAGCAATGCTTACTTTCAAATGTAAATATTTTTTGAGTTTCTTTATCTTCATGCCAATAGTCATATAATTCTTTAAAGATAGTAGGATTAAGGTTTCGTATACTTACAAATTTATTATTATTTGTAAGTATATTATCGCAGCCTATATAGCCATATTCAGAAATTGTAATTTCTTCCATTATTTTATAATTTCATCTTTAGTTAGCCCATTGTAAATATTAATATATCCTTTAGTAGAGAATGTTTTATTTATAGTATAAACTTTATTTTGTCTATCATTTTTTGGTTTATACTTTAACTGCGATGTTTTATCTATAATAAAATAACCTTTTTCATCATTTAATATCTCAACAATATCACCCCAGTCTCCATAAAAATACTCTGCTAAAAGTGGAATAATATTTACTCTCAATATCTCATCAAGTTTATCTATTGTAGGAGTGTTTATAAGTGGCATAAAATAACTATGTCCAATAGTATGTTCTCTGTCGTAGATATATTCTATTCGTTCATTTATAGCTTCAATTATTTTTTGTACTTCAATATCCGTATCTTTTATTATTATAGGATTATTTTGGCTATCAACCAGCAAATCAGGATTTGGCATCATCTCTTCAAATACAAATCGTCTTCTAAGTGCTGTATCAATTTGGGCTATACTTCTATCTGCAGTATTCATAGTACCTATGATGTAAAGATTTGATGGTACTCCAAAATGATTAAGGCTATTTGGAAGAGTTACTTTTATTTCTTCATTTTCTCCTATTCTTTTTGATGGCTCTATAAGTGTAATAAGTTCTCCAAATATTTTTGAAATATTTCCTCTATTTATTTCATCAATAATTAGTATGAAATTTTTATTATTGTTTGATTCGTGATTTGCCTTATCTTCTTCTAATGGCTTCCATTCTGCTTTACTATTTGATTGTCGTCCTAATACAATTGAAGAAGAAGCGCTTAAACTTTGAAAATCATAGTCCTCTTTCAAAACATAATATTCATCGAGGTCATCATAGCTAGCATTATTAACAAACTTTTGTTTGACATCATTCCAGTTGAACGATGATGTATTTTCTTTTCTAATTTTAGAATTTTTCAAAACTCTAAAAGTATTATCACCTATTTGTTCCATCTCAGCTTGAATATTTAATGATGCAGCGTTAATTTTAAACTTTTTCTTTTTACTTGATATTCCCATGAGTTTTTGATTATTTTTTGCTAAATGGGATAACTCTTTAAATATTCCATCAACAACATCATAAATCATTTCATTACCATCTTCATTACCTACTTGTCCAATAGGAATAGCCTTTATTCCCTCAACAAATTCTTCATATCCATAACTTTGATGAAATGTTACAAACTCTATTTGGCCGTTACTTTTATAAAATTCAAATACTTTTTTTAATATTTCTCTTGCTTGATCTTCTTTCTTCTCATCAATTGTAATATCTTCTTTATTTTCTTCAATAACTTTTTTTGATAATTCAACTAATTTATCTTTTTGCTCTTTATTAGTAAGTTTTTTATAATCTTTATCTAATGGTAAAATAATTTCTAAAGCTTTATTAATAGTATTATAAGTTTTTCCAGTTCCTGGAGGTCCATATAGTATTTGGTTTAGTGGATGTTTCATTTGTTGTCCTTTAATATCTGTAAGTGCTCTAGACAGTATGTTTTCTTGAAATTTTTGCCATAAAAAAGAACTTAATTTAATCATATAAATATCTATATTCTCATTATTAATATTTCTAAATATTTCTTTAACTTTTTTAGTTATTAAATAACTTAATTCTATATCTTCTACTTTATTGGTTTGGAGTGGTAACCTAAATTCATACAAAAAACTTAAATAGTTTTAAGTAAAATAAATGAATAAAGGTTAGAAATGAAATATAGTAAAGAATTCAAAGATTCAACAGTACAATTAATTTTAAAT
>Ga0114922_10000081_pt1 | contig 81411 bp, 83 predicted proteins | sample AartaG_FD_100975 | JGI IMG/M metagenome (GOLD analysis project Ga0114922, IMG submission 100975) | Deep subsurface microbial communities from Aarhus Bay to uncover new lineages of life (NeLLi) - Aarhus_00045 metaG | ecosystem: Environmental > Aquatic > Marine > Oceanic > Sediment | place...
ACACCCTCTCAGGCCGGCTACCCATCATAGCCTTGGTAAGCCATTACCTTACCAACAAGCTAATAGGACGCAAGCTCATCTTGGAGCGGAGGCCTTGCGGCTACCTTTGTTATATTAATCATAAGAAAAATATAAAATATTTAGTATTAGCCTTCCTTTCGGAAGGTTGTTCTAATCTCCAGGGTAGATTACTTACGCGTTACTCACCCGTTCGCCACTCACTTTGCAAGAGTGTTGCCACTCCTGCATCGTTCGTTAGACTTGCATGTGTTAAGCACACCGTTAGCGTTTATCCTGAGCCAGGATCAAACTCTCAAAAAATACTTAATAATTTAACGATTTGTCTTAAAGAAACTCACACTATTTAGTTCTCAAAGAACATAAAATGACTTGCAGAAAAATACCACACTAATTTCTAATTGTCAATAAATAAAAATAGAAGTTTTATGTTGAATGAAACTGCAAGTACAACTGTTATATAGCGTAGTAGATTATAGCATTAAGACAGTATAAGTCAATAGTATACATACCTGAAGGCCCGCCGGTCCCTGCTTTTAAAAAAACTTATTTTTCTTCCTTTACATCACCTTTCTTATTTTCTTTTTTATCTTTTTCAGAAGTATCTAAATTAAGCATACTTTTGACTTTTTTCTCGACTTCTTCCATCACTTTTATATTCTGCAGCAGATACATCTTCGCATTTTCCCTGCCCTGTCCGATACGTTCATTCTTATATGAGTACCATGAGCCGCTTTTTTCTATAACTCCCATTTCGACACCTACATCCAGTATGCTTCCTTCACTGGATATACCCTTACCATACATTATGTCAAATTCGGCACTCTTAAAAGGAGGTGCTACTTTGTTTTTTACCACTCTTACCCTTATCCTATTGCCTATGTTTTCTGTACCGCTTTTAATACTGTCAATTCTTCTTATATCTATTCTCACCGATGCGTAAAACTTTAAAGCCCTACCGCCCGGTGTTACTTCAGGATTTCCGAACATAACGCCTATTTTTTCCCTGAGCTGATTAATAAAAACCACTGAAGTCTTTGTTCTGCTGACTACACCTGTTATCTTTCTTAAGGCCTGCGACATCAATCTTGCCTGAAGCCCCACATGGCTGTTTCCCATTTCTCCTTCCAGTTCAGCTTTTGGCACAAGAGCAGCTACGGAATCGATCACTATTACATCCAGTGCTCCGCTCTTAAGCAGAATCTCACATATTTCCAGAGCCTGCTCGCCATTGTCCGGCTGCGAGAGAAGAAGCTCTTCGACATTAACACCTAAATTCCTGGAATAAGTTGGATCCAATGCATGTTCTGCATCTATAAAAGCTGCTACTCCTCCTCTTTTTTGTGCATTAGCTATTATATGCAGTGCAAGAGTCGTCTTCCCGGAAGCTTCCGGCCCAAAAATCTCGGTGACCCTTCCACGGGGGATACCTCCTATACCCAGTGCTATATCAAGCTCTAAAGAATTAGTAGATATTGAGCCTATATCCTGTATTGAACCTTTTTCTCCCAATTTCATTATAGCTCCGCCGCCATACTGCCTTTCTATCTGAGATACTGTATCTTCAATGATTTTTTCCCTATCCATATTAATCCTCCACTAAGCAATGCTCATATAAAAATTATTTGATAAAATAATAATATTATTTGTGCAATTGTCCATAAGCGTATTTTAACATATTATAAATATTTTAAAATAGTAAAATCATTAATTATATAATAAATCTCATTGTTTCAGGCTAAATCTTCCAATAACTGCATACTCTGCTCCGAACGGTTTCAACCTGCTCTCAAACAGTGTGATATCCATGCAATCCAGTTGCCTGGATTGGTATACCTGACGGCTGCCCGCCAGTTCTTCTATGTTCTTCTTATCCCTTATTCTGGCAATAGTAATATGAGGGGAAAATTTTCTGCCTTCTTTTCTTATTTTAACCTTACTGAGATTATTGTCCAATAGATTATAGATTTCAGATATCTGTATATTTCCATCACCTATTTCCAAAAAAACTACCCTTGCACTACTCAAACCTGGAAACGCATTTACACTGCCTGTGATCATATACTTAAATCTTTTAAATGAATCTGCAGTCATCTTTACGGCTTTTTCTATTTTCTCTATTTTTCCTATATTTGTATTGCCTAAAAATCTTAAAGTAACATGGATATTGGAGGCCGGTACTATTCTTATACTTCTGTCTTTTCCAAACAAACCGGCAGCGCAGCTGTATATATCATTCTTTACAGTCTCCGGAATATCTATGGCTATAAATAATCTTTTCTCAAAACTATGTTTGTCTTCCTTCACTGGTTTTTTCCTATCTTTTATCTTTCTTTTTATTTATTGCAGTCCTGAGTTCATTCAGTACAAACTGTGTGGTCCTAAACTTTATTTCTTGTCTTTCTCCCACAAACCTTTTTTTAAATACCTTCTCATAATTATCGGGCCCCAGTATACAGCAATAAACCAGACCTAACTTTTTACCTTCCGCCTCCGGCCCTGCAAAACCGGTTACACTTATTGCATAATCCGAGTTAAATATCTCTCTTGCATTCTTTGCCATATTCAGACATACCACTCTGCTTACAGCTCCGTGTTTTTTCAAAATGCCTTCCCCTATGCCAAGCAGCTTGTTCTTTGAGAAATTTGAATATGAAACTATACCTCCGAGAAAAAACCCTGAACTTCCGGGTGTATCCGTGATAATACTGCTTATAAGACCGCCTGTTATTGATTCAGCCGTGCATACAGTCAGATCATCACCGATTTTCGCTATAGCTTCTTTTAGATTGTCGGATATCAGTGTATTATTTTTTCCATAATAATAATTTCCCAGTTTACTGCAGATCTCATCTTCAATTATTTTCAAATTTCTATCAGCTTTTTCACTGTCCCTTGATTTTGCCACTATTATTATTTTTATTAAGCCGGGGTCAGCCGTTATCCCTACCCTGACACCGATCTTCTCCGCCTTGCTTATAACACCTTTTATCTTTTCTTCTATCTCCGTCTCACTTATATCAGTAGTCATGAGTGTTGTTTTTCTCAGGCTTATCTTTACGGTCTTTATATTTTTCTTTCTTATGGTATCTTCAAGGAAGGGAATGACATCACATTCAAACATACTCCTTGCCTCTTTTGGGACCCCCGGAACGCATAATATGATTTTACCGTTATCCAGCTGTATTCCGAATCCGGATGCACTTCCAACTCTTGGTTTGATCGGAAAGGAATTTTCAGGAATACAGGATTGACGCAGCAGCCTGTCAATTATTTTTTTATTTCTTGTTCCTTTTAGAAATTTCAAGCTTGTACCGTCAAGACTTTTATCTCTTATCAATCTCAGGTTTAGCGCCGAAGCCACTGCATTCCTTGTAATATCGTCGTCAGTAGGACCCAGGCCCCCGCTTATTATTATCAGATCACTGTATTTTAAACTTTGTTTTAATATTCCTGATATATCACTGTCTTTGTCACTTACTGTAAACATATATCTGCACTCTATTCCCAGATCAGTGATTCTTTCCGCTATATACTTGGAATTTCTATTCAGTATCAAACCAAGATTTAATTCAGTTCCTATGCTTATTATTGAACAATCCATATCGGGGAAATTAATAATTATTAACCTTCTTTTTCTTCCAGGATTTTGACCAGGTCAGCTTTTGAGATAAGCACTTCTCTCGGCTTGCTGCCGTCATAACTTCCGACCAGACTTCTGCTTTCCATTTGATCAATGATTCTTGCTGCTCTTGAATAGCCTATCCTCAGTCTTCTCTGCAGCAGTGAAGCCGATGCATGTCCAAAATCCACAACCACCCTTAAAGCTTCATAAAACAATTCGTCCTCTTCAAGCAGGTCTTTATCTTTATCGCTTATTCTTTTTGAGATCTCAAAACTATATTCGGGCTGGCCGACATTTCTTATATACCCCGTTATCATCTCTGTTTCCTTTGAAGTCACAAAAGATCCCTGTACTCTCTCAGGTCTATTTAAATAGTAAGGCAGATACAGCATATCCCCTCTTCCAACCAGTTTTTCTGCTCCTCCGCAGTCTAAAATGACCCTGGAATCAACATTTGAAGAAACCATAAATGCCACCCTTGAGGGTATATTTGCCTTTATCAATCCTGTTATTATGTTAACCGACGGCCTCTGGGTTGATATCAGCAGATGTATCCCGACTGCCCTTCCCATCTGGGCTATTCTGCAGATACTGTCCTCCACTTCCGAAGCTGCTACCATCATCAGGTCAGCCAGTTCATCTATGAAGACCAGTATATACGGCAGCGGTTTAAAATCTTCATCCTCATTATAATGTCTCTTTGCCTCAATATTATATCTTTCCAGAGATTTAAAATTCCTGTCAACCAACATCTTAAACCTCTTCTCCATCTCATCTACAACCCATGAAAGAGCCGAGGCAGCTTTTTTGGGATTAATGATTACCGGAGACAGCAGATGTGGTATTCCATTGTAGATACTGAGTTCTACCATCTTGGGATCTATCATAATAAATCTGGCCTCACTTGGCTTTACCTTCATAAGGAGGGAACTTATAATACTGTTAAGGCACGAGCTTTTACCCGAATTAGTGGCACCGGCTATAAGAATATGGGGCATTCTGGTTATGTCCATATATACGATCTTCCCTGAAAGATTTTTACCCAGCGGGGCATTAAGTAAATTATCGGTCAGGTTTCTATCTTCATCCGAATATATATCTCCGAGAGTGACAATTCTTCTTACGCTATTTGGAACCTCAATACCTATTGCGGATCTCCCCGGTATAGGAGTAAGGATCCTGAGGTCAGGGGAACCCATTGCTACGCAGAAGTCATCTTCCAGGCTCAGCAGTCTCTGGACTTTTACTCCCGGTGAAAGTTTCAGTTCATAAAGAGTCACAGTAGGACCGCTTACCACCCTGTCTACCTTGGCGTTTAAATTAAAATCACTGAACAATCTGTTCAGTGTATAAATCCTTTCCTTTACACTCTTTTTATGCAGTTTTGACGGTAGATTTCTGGATTTTTTTAATAAGTTTATAGGAGGCAGCCTATAATCATCCTCAATATCGCTGCTCTTTACTAAAGGCATTTTTAATTGATCATGGTCGGTTCCTAATATACCGGTCTTTTCCGTGTCTTTATCTTTTATCTCAGCTTGCTCAAATATCTTATCGATATCATCTGCTAACTCAGTTTCTTTTGTATCAATTTTTTGATGTTTCCCGTAAATCTTCTGCATGCCTGTCTCTTTTTTACCCAATATCTTATATTCATCCCTTGTTTCCTCATCTTCGATTAAGGCACTCTTTGGTCTGAATCTGATCTTTTTTACAAAGTAAATTAATTTTCTACCAATATCGATCAACGATATTTTGGTGATTATTAAAACCGATATGACGATTAAAACACTCAGGACTATTAATGCGCCTACACCGCTCAGAAGTTTGGAAAGACCATAGTAGATTCCTGCGCCCACAATTCCTCCTCTGGCTTTTACCAGGACCTCGTCAAAGATATTTGTATAATTAAAATCGTTGCTTAGAATTCCGAGTATGGAAAAAAACAGCATGAAAAATCCCCACCCGAAACTTGAGGGAAGTGACCTTATTCTCCTCAGAAAGAAGGAAAAACCCCAAATTAAAAGTATAAAGGGAATTAAAAACCTGCCGATCCCAAAAGAAGAAGACAAAAAATTATTAATAGATATGTTTACAAAACCGGCATTTGAAAAGCCGTATACGCTGATAAACAGAAGTACCGAGATCGTTATTATCAAAATACCGTAAACTTCAACCCTTCTTTTGACATATCTCTTTCTGCTTCCGGAATATCTCGCTTTTGAGTTGTTTTTACTGCTGACTGTTTTCTTGCGTCTATAATTTCTTCTGGCCATTTTTTAATCCTTAACCGCCAAATGATACCTGTAAGAACTTTCTACCTCTTGGCAAAATCTCATCTTTTCTAAGCTAATCTATCAATTTATATCTTTTTAAAATCTCCTTAAAAGAATCAAGTTTATTATCTTCCATAGGACATAATGGGAGCCTGCACGGGCCTGCGTCTATGCCCATCAGATTCAATGCTTCTTTGATAGGTATTGGATTTGTCGCTATGAAAATCCCGTAGAATATATCTAATAAATCCCGGTGCATTTTTGCTGCATCTTTAAAATTTCCTTTCTTGAAACTATTTATCATCTCTTTTATTTCTTTTCCGATAATATGAGAAGCGACACTTATAACTCCATGTCCTCCCATTGATAATATAGGAAGCGTATCACCATCATTTCCGCTATAAACCACGAAATCTTTGCCTGTGTCCCTGATTATTTCTGCAATCTGCCTCATATTGCTGCTTGCCTCTTTGATCCCGCAGATATTATCGATTTTCGATAGTTCCACGCAAGTTTTGGATTCTAAATTGGAAGATGTTCTTGACGGCACATTATATATCATTACAGGGATTTTGACCTCACCTGCAATTTTCTCAAAATGTTTAAAAATTCCCATCTGCGAGGGCTTGTTATAATACGGTACAGTAATTATAATGCAGTCTACTCCGATCTTTTCTGCTTCTTTTGATAACTCCAAAGAATGCCTTGTATCATTTGAGCCAGTGCCGGCAATGATTTTGATCTTATTTCCAAAATTTTTCTTTGCAAAGCTAAACAATTTTATTTTCTCATCATCACCAAGAGTTGAACATTCCCCGGTGGAACCTGACAAAAAAACTCCATCGCTTCCCTGATCGATCAGGTGACTTATCAATTTATTGCAGGCCTCAATATTCATATTATATTCTCTGTCAAATGGTGTTACCATTGCAGTTATCACTTCGCCCAAACTTATCATATGTACCTCCCGGAATGTAAGATTGCAAACACAATACCTCTTTTCATTCAGTGCCTGCCCTGTCACTTATAAAATACAACATCTGCTGCAGCAAAACAACCGTTAAAAATATACCGGTATTGCTTTTAAAAACAGGTTTATAAATATATAAATCATAAGATTTAATCTATAAACGGAGCCATTTAGATCTTTATCAACTTTTCCAGCCCAAAAGTATAACTGGAAAGCTTATCTATATTTCTTATAGCAAAAATAATGCCCGGATAAAATGATGATCTATCCAGACTATCATGTTTTATGGAAAGAGTTTGCCCTTTTGTCCCAAAAATTACATTCTGGTGCGCAAGCAGACCAGGCATCCTTACGCTGTGGATATGAATACCGCCTGTAAAGCCCCCTCTGGAACCTTCCAGACTTTCTTTTTCGTCTTTTTCCAATCTGGTCTTTTTATAGTTTTTGTTTAAACCTATCTGCTCTGCCGTCAGAATGGAAGTACCGGAAGGAGCATCTTTCTTTTTGTCATGATGCAATTCAATTATTTCACAGCTGTCAAAATATTTCGATATCCTCTTTGAGATCTTGATCATAATCACAGCGCCGATTGAGAAATTAGGCACAATAAGCGTTTTACTGTTCGATTTTAATGCTTTCTTTTCAATACCGGCTAAATCCTCTTTTGAAAACCCTGTAGCCCCTACTATTATATTTATATTGTTATCAATAGCCCAGTTAATGGTACGGTTAGCCGCAGCTGCACTGGTAAAATCAATAATAATATCAGGTCTTAACTCTTTTATATTTTCATAAGAATCGGAAATCTTATTACCTGCTTTTTTGCCGGTTAAAAATTCACCTATATCCATACCTACATTTTCAACATCAAATCCACCGACCAGTCTGATATCTTTTTCCTTTATTAATTCTCTGGAAATAGATTTTCCCATTTTTCCGCAAATGCCGAAAAAAACTATTTTTTTCATCATAACCCGCCTTTATTCATTTGCCTCAATATTACCGTGCTCATTATGTCCGGTTTTAAGTATTTATCTACTATAGCATCCAGGTCATTTCTTTTTACTTTATCTATTTTCTTTAATATCTGGTCAATAGTCAAAATCTTTTTATCAAACAAAAGCCCTTTCCCCATCCTGAACATCCTTGAACTTATATCTTCTACACTCAGTACAATATTTCCTTTAAGATTTTCCCTGGCCCTTTCCAGTTCAACTTCTTTTACTCCATTCCTTCTAACATCAGATATCTCGTCTTTGATCAGCTTTAAGATAATGCCCGTATTTTTGGGTGAAGAAGCAGCATATATAAATACTACTCCTGTGTCAATATATTGAGTATTACTGCTGTGAATTGAATAAGCCAGACCTTTTTCTTCTCTTATTTTCTGGAATAACCTGCTGCTCATGCTTCCGCCGAATAAAATCGTAAATAATGATATCGGATACTTATCATCATTATCACGCTTACAGCCAAGCCCGCCAAAACAGATATGTGCCGACTTTGTTTTGCTTCCGTATACTTTCTTTATACCCCTGTTATCCGGAGTCTTTTGAGATATAAAATCTCCGCGGGTTCTCTTCCTTTCTATTTTTCCCATATTTCTTCTGACCCTGTCTATCAGATCTCCATGCTTTATATTGCCCGCAGCAGATATGACTGCATTACTTATATCAAAATTTTTACTAAAATAATCCAGTATATCAGTCTTTTCGATCTTCCGTAATGAGTTTCTGGTACCTAAAATAGGGAGGCTCAGCGGATGCCTGTCAAGGATTGCTTTATAAAAATATTTCATAATTTTATCCGATGGGCTGTCCTCCACCATCTTGATCTCTTCCAGTATTACCTTCTTTTCAGTTTTTATATGCCCATCCAAAAAAGAAGGATTCATCAGGATATCAAATAATAGATCAATGCATTTATCCAGATGTGTATCGATAAAATCTACATATACGCAGCAATTTTCTTTGTCCGTAAAAGCATTAAATTCAGCACCCATTTTATCAAACTCAACAGCTATATCTCTATAGCTTCTCTTTTTTGTGCCTTTAAACAGTAGATGTTCTATAAAGTGGGAAACACCATTGATTTCCTTATTTTCATTCCTGGATCCAACGGCTAACCAGAAACCTAATGATATTGATCTGAAGTGGGGTATATATTCACTGATGACTCTTATTCCGTTATTTAATTCAGTTATTTCGTAACTATCAAATTTTAAACTGCTTACCAAGACAATTTTTCCGCTAACCTCTATAATAAAAATACTCAGATATCAGTTCTTAAAAGACCTATTTTTTTAGTCCTGGGATCAATATTGCCTACCTTGACCATTATCTTGTCACCTATTTTTAAATAATCCTTAACGTCTTTGATCCTCTCATTTGAAACTTTTGATATATGCAGAAGCCCGTCTACTCCGGGGATAAGATTAATAAAAGCACCGTAACTAGTTATCCCTACTACGGTCCCCATAAATTCTTCCCCTACTTTTATATCTTCAATTCCCTTCAGCATCCCTTCTATTTTTTTCTTTGCCATTTCGATATTTACTTCATTTGAAGAAGTTATAGAGACCATCCCTTCTCCGTTGTAATCACTTATATCTATCTCATCCAGTTCAAATTCCTCTTTTATGCTTTTAACATTCTTTCCGCCCGGACCGATGATCTCTCCTATCTTTTCTTTTGGAATTTTAAAAGTAGTTATCTTTGGCGCAGACTTGGACAGACTTTCCCTGGGCTCTGGAATTACCTCCAGCATCTTATCCAGTATGAACAATCTTCCTTCCTGCGCTTTTTCCAGTGCCTGTTTAATGATATCCAGATTGATACCTTTTATTTTCATATCCATCTGCAGTGCGGTAATGCCGTTTTTAGTGCCTGCAACCTTAAAGTCCATATCACCGTAGAAATCTTCTATTCCCTGTATATCTTTTAATATTACAAATCTGTCATCTTTTTTCTCATCTTTGATTAGACCCATAGCTATGCCGGAAACCGGATTCATTATAGGAACACCGGCATCCATTAAAGCCAGCGTGCTTCCGCATACACTTGCCATTGAAGTAGAGCCGTTGGACTCCAAAATCTCGGATACCAGCCTCAGGGCATATGGGAATTTTTCTTCATCCGGGATCATAGGCCTTAAAGCTTTTTCAGCAAGGGCACCGTGGCCTATTTCCCTTCTTCTCGGTCCTCTGAGCGGCCAGGTCTCTCCTGTGCTGTACGGCAGGAAATTATAATGGTGTATATATCTTTTAAACTCTTCCTTCCCCAGACTGTCTATTTTCTGGGCTTCCCTTATTGAACCCAGAGCCAGTATAGTCAAAGCCTGCGTCTTTCCGCGCGTAAAAAGACCGATCCCGTGAGTAGTCTCCGGAAACAGGCCCACTTCGCAGTTTATCTCCCTTACTTCATCAGGACCTCTTCCATCTGTCCGTACTTTCTTTTCCAGGATCATTTTTCTTACCAATTCTCTCTCAAGATCTTTAAAACATACATCAATGCTTTCTGCGTCATCCGGAAATTCCGGCTCCAGCAGCTTATCGATCTCGTCTTTTAGAATTGAGACTTTATCCTGAAAATACCCTTTCTGTGTATTATCAAGCAGGGCTTTCTTTTTATCATCAGCCGAGTATTTTAAAATATCATCTAAAACATTCTGCATTTTCTTTTCTGCCAACTCTCTTACTCTTTTTTCGACATCCTTGTTTAATTCAAATCTTGAAATATCCTCCCTTTTTTCCCCGGCGTTCTTTTCATTGAATTCCTTCTGAAATTTGACTATTTTCTTTATTTCAATATGTGCCCTTTCTATGGCCTCCAATGCCACTTCTTCGGACGCCTCTTTACCCGCAGCTTCTACCATCAATATCGCTTCTTCCGTACCTGCCACTATTATATCTATAATACTTTCTTCGATCTCACTGTAGTCCGGATTTACTATCCAGCTCTCATCTACCTTGCATATACGTACCGCACCCACAGGTTTATCAAACGGTATATCAGACATGCATAGAGCCATTGAAGCTCCGTTTATTACTGAAATATCATAAGGATTTGTCTGGTCAAAAGATATGACAGTAGCAATTATTTGAACTTCATTTCTTATATTTTTATCAAACAGGGGCCTTAAAGGCCTGTCTGTCAATCTTGCGTTTAGAACCGCCTTATCGCTGGCTCTTCCTTCTCTTTTGAAAAAACCGCCTGGTATTTTACCTGCAGCATACATCCTCTCTTCAACATCGACTACCAGCGGGAAATAATCCAGACTATCTCTTGTCTTTTTATTCATGATTACAGTTACCAAAACCCCATTTCCGCCGAACTTGACCAAAACAGAATTAGCCTGCCTTGCTACCTTGCCGGTAGAAAATGACATTTTCTTTCCATCAATATCAACTTCATATTTTCTTTCCATTTATATATTACATTCTCCTTTAAACTATAAAGATAAATTAAACGGTTTGACCGGGGGGTTTTATTTTCTCAAACCCAATTCTCCGATAATCTTTTTATATCTGCCCATGTCATTATTTTTTAAATATTCCAGGAGCCTCTTCCTCTTGCCTACCATTATTACAAGACCCCTCCTGGAATGATGATCCTTTTTATTTATCTTCAAATGTTCATTAAGATTATTAATGTTTTTTGTAAGAATAGCTATTTGAACTTCTGAAGAACCGGTATCATTCTCATGAATCTTAAATTTTTCAATAACTTTTTTCTTCTCGTCTTTTACCAAAGTCAACTCTTTTTCACCTCCTCTGAAATGTTCGTACTATAATTTATCATAACTATATTTTAATTACAATTTAATCAAGTCCTCGCACCTGACAATTTATCGGCACTTGATATTAAAGTATTTATAGGCATATTTCAAATCCAGTTTCATCTGGTCTATTAGATCATCGCTGTTTTTAAACCTGATTTCATCTCTCAGCCTTTCCAAAAAACTTATCTTTATTTTCTTTCCGTATATATTTTCTTCAAATCCGATTATATATGTCTCGACCCACCTTTTTGAATCCTTAAAAGTAGGATTATCTCCTATATTTATAACCGCAGGTAATAATACTCCTTCGGTTCCGTCAATTTCAACCATACCCAGATAAACTCCATCTTTTGGAGTAATAAAAATCCGGCAGTTATCTATATTTGCAGTAGGAAACCCCAGCTTACTGCCCCTTCCTGTTCCTTTGACCACAACACCCTCGACCTGAGGGTCTCTTCTCAAAAGGTCTTTTATTTTTTTTATTTTTCCCAGAGAATAATATTTCCTTATATTGGTGCTTGAGATTACCTCACTTTTTATTCTTAGAAGAGGCACTGTACTCACACCTACCTCAAGGTCTTTAAAAAATTTCTTTAAGAACGGCACATCCCCTTCCGTATTAAAGCCAAAACGGAATCCTTTCCCTACCAGAATTTCTTTTACATGAAACTTATCCATCAGTATATCCCTGCAGAACTGCTCCGGTTTTAATTTTAAAAAGACGGGACTAAAGTCAGCAGTTACAATATAATCCACTCCCAGGCTCTCAATAATTTTTATTTTTTCGCTGTAAGGGATTATAAGTCTTTTATACATTCTGTTCTTTATCACATTCATCGGCGGCTGATTAAAAGTTAAAACTATACTGGTACCCTTTATCCTGCCTGCTTTATTTATGCATGCTTCAATTATCCTTTTATGCCCCAGATGCACTCCATCAAAAAAACCTATTACTATAACTGAATTTTTACCATCAAAATAGCTGTCATCTATTTTTTTCAGTTTTAATATTTCCGACAATTTGATCTCCTGTCATAAATAAAAATCTTTAGTTTCCAAAGACCAGAATGCTCTTTGTCAGAGCAAGCCCATTCTGTTCTATATCTATAGCCGCATTTCCTCTTAAAACCCTGTGCACCGCCATAAAATCATTACCGCTGTCTTTTATTTTCACAAGTATTCCTTTTTTAAACAAACTTCCAGCTTTGATCCTGCCATAGTCTATCATTTCACTGCTGACCGGATGCCCGTTTAATATACGGTCCCTATATTTGTCCTCTATATAAAGACTGGGATTTTCATCCAGCAGCCTTTCTATTGATATCATATACGGGCTGGATCTTAGATTTATTTTTTTTATTTTTCTTTCAACAAAATCTTTTAAATCAATACTGCTTTTAAGACCAAAGCTGCCGATCCCTGTTCTTTTTAACCCTTTCACCGAAGCACCGCAGCCTAGAAGTTCTCCTATTTCATGAGCCAGAGATCTTATATAAGTACCGGAACCGCAATTTACATTTATAGTCAGTATATCTTTGTACAGAGAAATAAGCTTAAGGTCATAGATACTTACCATCCTGGGTTCCAGATCCACTCTTCTGCCTCTTCTTGCAAAATCATACGACGGCCTTCCTTTAAACTTTACAGCTGAATATGCAGGAGGCTTCTGTAAATTTTTTCCAATTAATTTTTTTAAAATACCGTATATCTCAGCATCGTCTATATTATTGACTTCACTTTTTACTATGACTTTTCCATCAAGATCCCAGGTGTCTGTCTCTACCCCTAGTTTTATTTCTGCAATATACTCTTTTTCTAAACATAAAAAATAATCAAATAATTTTGTGGCCTTATTTATTAAAATAAACAGAAGTCCGCTGGCTATGGGGTCAAGTGTACCTGCGTGGCCGATTTTATCTAAAAAAAAACTCTTTTAATCTCCCTTATAACATCATAAGAAATTACACCCGGCGATTTATTTATTATTATTATTCCGTTAAAATCTTTAAGTAGGTCAGATTTGCCGTTAATATCATTCATTGTTTTAAATATTATCCTTTACAGCTTTTTTCAAGTTATTTATCACTGCTTTCAAGCTCCCTTTATCAGAGTATCCTGCTGCCATCTTGTGACCGCCGCCGCCGAATCTGCCTGCGATCTTGAACACATCAATACTGCTGTCAGAAGTACGGAGACTTATTTTAAAAAGGTTTTTGCCTGCCTGCTTTATTAAGGCTGCGACCTTTACTTTTTCTTTACTCCGCAGCATGGTTATGATCCCTTCCTGAGCAGAAAACGGCAGATTCAATTTTTTAAAATCATTATCCAGTACATATGAGTATATCAGGCTGGAAGGTTCGACATATTCGATTCTGTCAAAAACAAGCCGGATAAGTTTAAACCTTGCCAGAGGCTCATTCTCATATATATATTTATGGATCATGGAAGGAGAAATATTAAATTTCAGAAGTTCACTTACTATTCTATGGACTGCATGGGTTGTGTTGCTGTACTGAAATCTACCGGTATCTGTCAGTATTCCTACATAAATTCCCAGTGCCATATTATAGTCTAAAAACTTCCTATAATTTTTTTCTATCAGTTTATACAAAATCTCGGAAGTCGCAGATGTTTGACTTTCCACCAGATTTATTTGTCCAAAATTACTGTTTTTCTTATGGTGGTCTATATTTATTATGAACTTCACACTGTTTTTTAATGCCTTGAAATCTATATTAATTCTGTTTTCATCCGCACAGTCCAGGACAAAACAGATATACTCTTTAGTTGAGAAATCAATCTCTTCCATACCCTTTTTTACCTTGTCAGTATTAGGCAGGAAACTATACTGGTAAGGCAGTTCACTACTGCATACCGCTATTACATCCTTTTTTAACCGGGTCAAAAGCTGATATAAAGCCACCTGTGAACCCAGTGAATCACCATCGGGATAATCGTGTGTGATTATTAGAAATCTCTTATTCTCGTTTATAATTTTTGAGATCTTGTCGTATAGCTTGTTTTTATCCAATTAAATTACCTGTTTAAGATTGCTTACCTTTATCCAGATTTTCAAGTATATTTGATATCCTCATGCCTTCATCGATGGATTTGTCATATAAAAATCTTATATTGGGTATATTTTTAAGTCTTAATTTTCTCGGCAAATTCCTTTTTATGAACCCGCTGCAATTCTTAAGTACCTCCAGGCTGACAGCTGTTTTTTCATCCTCACCCATAATACTGACAAAAACATCCAGCCATTTAAAATCCGGGGACAATTTTGTGTCCGTAATGGTTATAAACCCTATTCTGGGGTCTTTTATCTTATTATTAATAATGAAACTTATTTCTCTTTTCAGATCAATCTCAACTTTTCTGGTTCTATGCACCTTTACCACAACCGCAATAAATATTATTCCACTACATAAAATTCCAGTACATCACCTTTGACCAGGTCCTGAAATTCTCCCAGTCTTATCCCGCACTCATAACCTGAAGCAACTTTTTTAACATCTTCTTTAAACCTGTGAAGAGTCGAAATTTTACCTTCATGGATCACTTTTCCATCTCTTATTACATTTACCAGGTTGCCCCTTTCGACTTCACCTTCCAGGATATAAGAACCGGCCACTATTCCTACCTTTGGCAGTTTGAATATTTCTCTGATCTCAGCTTTACCCTTATTGATCTTTTTTACCTCAGGCTCGAGCATACCTTTAAAGGCAAGTTTGATATCATCGATCAATTTGTAAATGACATCATAAGTCCTGACTTCTACTTTTTCCTTTTTATGCAGTTCATCTGCCTTCTGTGTCGGTACCACACCAAAGCCGATCACGATTGCATTTGAGGCCGCTGCCAGCATCACATCACTGTCTGTTATAGCTCCAATTGCTTTATGTATAATATGTATCTTTATCTTTTCTTCCTCTATTTTATTTAATGACTTTTCCACCGCATCAAGAGAACCTTCGGATTCCGTCTTTAGAATTATTTTTAATTTCTTTATTTCAGTTTCTTTAGACAGCTCGAACAGCTCTTCCAGACTCATGCTTTTCCTGGATTCTGCGATCATCATCATCTTCCTCTCATAGTCTTTTCTGTTTAAGAGTTCTTTGGCTGCTTTTTCACCTTTGACTATGAATAATATATCTCCGGCTTTTGGTACCACAGAAAAACCCGTAATCTCAACCGGCTGTGACAAGACCGCTTTTCTTATATTTTTTCCGCTTTCATCCCTGATGGATCTTACTCTTCCGACTGAGTCGCCTGTAATATAAGAATCTCCTACTTTTATTATTCCCCTTTTTATAATGACCGTACCCACAGCACCCAGACCCTTATCCAGTCTTGATTCAATTATGATCCCGGCACCTTCGGATTCAGGGTTACCCTTTATTTCATTTAAGTCCGTTACCAGCAGGATCATCTCCAGCAATTCATTTAGATTGGTCTTCTTCTTGGCAGAAATCTCTACACAAACAGTATCTCCGCCCCATTCCTCGGGTACCAGATTATGTTCGGTAAGACTCTTCTTTATCTTTTCAGGATTTGAATTAGGCAGATCGATTTTATTGACTGCGATTATAATAGGTACGCCTGCATCTTTGGCATGGTCTATGGCTTCCACTGTCTGAGGCATAATACCGTCATCAGCGGCAACCACGATTATAGCAATATCGGTGACCTTTGCTCCCCTTGCCCTTATAGAAGTAAATGCTTCGTGGCCGGGTGTATCTATGAAGGTGATTTTCTTTTTCTTGTAATCGACCTGATAAGCGCCTATACGCTGTGTTATTCCGCCTACCTCACTAACTGCGACACTGGTTTCCCTTATAGCGTCAAGCAGTGTCGTCTTCCCATGGTCCACATGCCCCATCACAGTTACAATCGGGGGTCTTGGCTTTAAGTCTTTCTCATCATCCTTGTATACTTCATCCAGCTTCTCAGCAAAACCTACAATATAGTATTTAAAGTTATATTCGTGGGACAGGTATTCTATTAGATCTTTACTTAAAGATTGATTTATATTAATGGTCTCGCCCATATCAAAAAGCATCTTGATCATTTCATTTGATGGAATACTGACTTTTTCCGATAGTTCTTTTATTGTTATGCCTTCGGAGACCTCAATGACTTTCTTTATCTCCGGCCTTTTCTTTATCTTTTCTTTTAGATCCGTTTTCTCTTCCTTAAGCGCTTTTCCGTTTATTACCTTCTTTACCGTAGCAACTTTTCTCTTCTGAATTAGTTTTGCTTTAATTCTTCCTTCTTTTTCTTCTTTATCAAGTTCTTTTTCAATTACACTCTTGATATTTATTCTTTTCGCTTCTTCCCAATCCAGTTTTGACTTTTGCTGCTCTAAAGTCTCTTCAGTCCGGGCAGCCTCTTTTTTCTTCTTGACTTTAACATCACCTGAAGGCTTTGATGAAGTCTTTTCTCCGGCTTTTTCGGTTTTTACTTCAGTTTTGCCTTTTGTCATAGCCGAAAGCTTTTTTTCAACCTTAGCTTTTTGTTCTGCCTTCCCGCTTCTTTTTTCCCCGGTCTCCGGCTTTTTTATCTTCCCTGCGGTATCCCCGGCTAAAGACTTTGATTTTTCCCCGGATTTGACTTTAGCTTTTTCTTTTGACTGAGTATTCTTTATGTTTTTTGACTTACCCGTGTCTTTTTTCTCCGCTCTTTTTTTACTGTCTTTCTTTTTATCGTCCATAACCTTCTTAAATCATATATCTATGACAATATAGTCCTTTATTTTTTAGTCTTTTTATCTTCTTCCTGGACCTTTAATCTTTCTTCCCTGGCCTCATCCAGTTCTTCCTCAAACTGTTCCTCACTCTTTATATCTACTTTCCATCCGGTCAGCTTGGCAGCCAGCCTTGCATTCTGGCCTTCTCTTCCTATCGCCAGTGACAGCTGGTCGTTTGTGACCACTATCAATGCAAACTTCTTTCCTTCATCAGTCAATACCTTAAGCACCCTTGCAGGGCTCAAAGCATTTTTAATATAAGTCACGATATCATCACTGTATTCAACTATATCTATTTTTTCTCCTCCCAGTTCATCAACTACCATCCTGACTCTTGAACCTTTCGGACCCACACATGCTCCTACAGGGTCTATATTTTTTTCATTGGAGTTCACAGCGATCTTTGTCCTGTACCCTGCCTCCCTTGCTATACTTTTTATCTCTACTATACCTTCATAGATCTCGGGGACTTCCAGTTCAAAAAGCTTTTTGATCAGACCTGTATGCGTTCTTGATACAATAACCTGAGGTCCCTTTGTTGTTTTTCTTACATCCGAGATATAGCACTTTATTCTTTCCCCGTGTTTATATCTCTCTCTCGGGACCTGCTCGTAAGGTGGTAGCAGCGCCTCTACCTTACCCAGATCTACCAGAGTAAACCTGGCATCACTCTGCTGAACTATGCCCGTTACCAGATCTCCTAATCTATCCTTGAACTCATCATACATTATCTCCCGCTCTGCTTCCATAATCCTCTGCCTTATCACCTGCTTGGCTGTCTGTGCAGCTATCCTTCCGAAATTATCCGGGGTGACTTCTATTTCATTTTTCTCTTCAATACCCTCTTTTTTTTCTTCCCCTTCGGCCTCATCCGTATCCATGATCTTAAATATTTTAATCTCACCGGTTTTTTTGTCTATATCAACACGGCACTCATATTCTACCTGATAATTTTTTTTATAGGCTGAAACAAAAGCAATCTTTAAAGCTTCTATCAAGGTATCCATATTTATGCCTTTTTCTCTTTCCAGTTCTGCCAGTGCTGTCATTAATTTTTTATTCAACATAATCACCTGTTATTAGAATTAAAACTAAAAAAAAGTGGGGCATCCCCACTATTTTTTAAAGACTATTCACATTAAAATTTGCTTAAGAGTATATCACAAAACAAAAAAAATACAATTGCAGGTCAGACCATACCTTAGCTTTCTTTCTTCTTTTTAGAAATCAGATCTTCGAACTCTTTTTCAAATTCTTCTTCCTTTATATAGATTGTAGTTTTAAGTGTACCATCTTCTCTTATTTTTTCTACCGGTAGCTCTGAAGCGATTCCTTAAGACTCGTATATCTCTTCTCAACGACATTCCTGTTTACTGCCATTCCTATGGCTTTCTTATTTCCTACCAGTATAGCCAGTTCCCTGGCCCTGGTAATAGCAGTATAAAGCAGGTTTCTCTGCAGCAGCATATAATGGGATGTCAAAATGGGGATTATCGTACACTTAAATTCGGACCCCTGTGATTTATGGATGGATATGGCATAAGACAGACTTATTTCATCCAATTCATAAAAATCATAGCTTACGGTCCTGCCGTTAAAGGTGACCTTTATTTCCTCCATCTCGAAATCTATGTCACTTATAAATCCTATATCACCGTTATAGACATCTTTTTCGTAATTGTTCTTCAGCTGTATCACCTTGTCATTTAGCCCGTACTTAGTGTTCCCCTTTAAAACTTTACGGGTGGTTGAATTTAAAATATTCTGGATCTCGGAATTTAAATTGTTCACTCCTACAATCCCCTTATTTGTGGGAACCAGGACCTGGACATCATGAAAAGGGTCATAATTAAAACTTTTGGGTATCCTTTCTATAAGCAGGTTTAATATAAGGGCCACAACTTCCCCGGGGTCATCTTTTTCAATGAAGAAAAAATCATTGTTCCTCGGCTTTCCTATATAGGGGAACTGCCCGTCTCTGACCTTATGAGCATTATATATGATAAGACTTTCGCCCTCCTGCCTGTATATCTTTTTAAGCTCGATTACCGTAACTACTCCGGAATTTATGATGTCACTTAAGACATTTCCCGCACCTACCGAGGGAAGCTGGTCCACGTCGCCTACAAATATAATGCAGGTCTCGGGTTTTACGGCTGAAAGCAGACTTCTCATAAGTCTTATATCCAGCATTGAAGCTTCGTCAATTATCACCACGTCCGCATCAACGGGGTCCTTGTCGTTCTTTAAGAACTTGTTTAATTTAGGATTATAATTCAGGAGCCTGTGTATAGTCTTGGCATCCCTGCCGGTAGTCTCGCACAGCCTTTTGGAAGCCCTGCCGGTAGGTGCCCCCAGAAGCACTTTTTTATTTTCTTTTTTTAGAATTTTAATGACAAAATCAAGTATGGTACTCTTGCCCGTGCCCGGGCTTCCGGTTATTATCAGTATTTTTTCGGTCACTGCCTTTCTTACGGCCTCAATCTGAGTACTGTCTAAAACTACTCCCTGTCTGCCGGCAAGATCCTTTATTAACTGGTCTATATTTTCCTTTTTTCCTTCTCTTGCTTTATGTTCTCCCTCGTCACTTAGGAGTATCTTGATTTTTTCACTTACGTATTTTTCCGCATTATAAATAGCAGTCAGGTACACTTTACTTATATCATCCTTGATAACAGTTACTTTCCCTTCGCTTTCAAGTTCCTTTAATGCAGAGGTGACTTTATCCAGTTCCGTATCCAGAAAGCCCTGTACCATTTCTATAAATTCTTCGTAAGGGCAGTAGCAGTGCCCCTGGTCTTCGGCACTTTTTAGCAGATGGATTATTCCCGCCTTGATCCTGAAAAGCGAATCTTTTTTGATACCTGCCATAAGGGCGATCTTATCTGCGGTCTTAAAGCCTATCCCGAATATATCCTCTGACAGCCTGTAAGGGTTTACCTTTATAATATTTATTGAGTTATCTCCGTAATAGTTATAAATCTTTATGGCATAGGTGCTGCTTATGCCGTAGGACTGCAAAAAAATCATGACTTCTCTTATGTTTTTGTGCTTCTTCCATGATTTTAAGATCTGATTTATTCTTTTTCTGCCTATACCGCCTATTTCATTCAGCCTTTTCGGTTCTTCGTCCAGTACTCTTAAAGTGTCAAGTTTGAAGAGGGTGACTATTTTTTTTGCCATAACGGGTCCGATTCCCTTTATCAGGCCCGAGCCTAAATAATTCTCAATTCCTGCAGCAGTATTGGGTACCTCAGTTCTGACACTTTCGATTTCAAACTGCCTGCCGTAGTTTTTATTTATTACCCACTTTCCGGTTACTTCAAGTTTCTCGCCGCATTGAAGTTCAAAGGCATTCCCTACGATTGTTTCAAGGCTTCTGTCCTCAAGCCTTAACCTTCCGACCATATATCCGGTCTCGGTATTCTTAAAAACAATCCTTTCCAGGGTACCGCTGATTTTGATACTTTGATTGTTCATTTTGAGGTTATCCGGGGATATTTTTATCTTTGTATTTCTTTATAAACTCCGGAATTTTATCAATGGATATCTCTTGGGTCCTGCCGTCTTTTCTGTATTCAACATCGATTGATTTATCCTTTAAAAACTTTTGGCCTATGATAAACCTTACAGGGATCCCTATTAAATCCGAATCTTTAAACTTTATACCCGCACTTACATCTCTGTCATCATAGAGGACTTCCGTATCTGACTTTTCTAAAATCTGATATATCCTGTCGCAGGCTTTGGATAACTCTATGTTTTTTGAAGTAGTGCTTATAAGATTGACTGTAAACGGAGCTATGGAAATCGGCCATATTATTCCCTTATCATCGTGAAGCTGCTCTATCGATGCTGAAAGCATCCTGCTTATACCTATCCCGTAGCAGCCCATGACCAGTGATTTTAACTTTCCGTCTATATCCAAAAACCTGGCAGCTAGCTTGTCGCTGTATTTTTTGCCCAGCATGAATATATGGCCTATTTCAATGCCTTTTTCAAACTTTAATTCTTTTTTGCATTTAATGCATCTGTCGCCTTTGCCCGGATGGGCATCTTTTTTCTTTTTACCGGAGGCGGGAACAAATTCTGACATCTCATAATTTGCACAGTAACCGCAATCCGGGCAGAAAACCAGTTTTTCTTCACCGTTTTCTGCAAGTACTATAAATTCATGTGAGTATTTTCCCCCGATTACTCCTGTAGTGGCTTCAACCACCTTGTACTCCAGGCCGATCCTTTCAATTATTCTGCAGTAAGCATCGTACATATCTTTATAGATAGCCTTTGAATCATCATCATTTCTGCAAAAACTGTAGGCATCTTTCATGATGAACTCCCTTGCCCTTAGCAGTCCGTACCTGGGCCTGATCTCATCTCTGAACTTGACCTGTATTTGATATAGATTTACAGGCAGGTCCTTATATGATTTTATATCCAGATGTGCCATATAGGTGATCAGCTCTTCATGAGTGGGTCCCAGGCAAAAATCCCTCTTGTTTCTATCCTTTAACCTGAACATATCGGGACCGTATTCTTCCCACCTTCCTGTTTTTTTCCACAGGTCCGAAGGCTGCATAACAGGTAAAAACAGTTCTACGGCACCCGCGCTGTTCATTTCTTCTCTGACTATCTCTTCAATCTTTTTTAAGACCTTAAAACCCATCGGCAGAAGAGAATAGACACCTGATGCTACTTTTCTGATGAGTCCTGCCCTTAAGGCAAGTGAATGACTCGGTATGTCAGCCTCACTTGGCTCTTCTTTTAAAGTCGGAACATAAAATCTGGAAAACTTCAACTTAAAAACTCCTTTTTAACTGCTTATATTAATTTTTCTAACTGTCTTTCAAATTCTTTTAATACGGTATTTTTATCCACCCTTTTTAATATTTTACCCTTTAAAAAAACTGCTGCTTTCTTTCTGCCGAATGCTATTCCGAGGTCTGCGTCTTTGGCTTCGCCGGGACCGTTTACAATACAGCCCATCAGTGCCAGCTTCAAACTCTTCTTTATTCCTGCAGTCATTTTCTCTACTTCACAGACTATTTTCTTAAGGTCATCTGTCGTTCTCCCGCAGGTTGGACATGATATAATATCCACTCCTGTTATTCTAAGCTTAAGGCTGTTTAAGATCATATAGGCAGCCCTGATTTCTTCAACAGACCTTTCGGTAAGTGAGACTCTTATGGTGTCACCTATCCCTTTTGACAATAAGATCCCCATACCGACTGCCGACTTTATGCTTCCCCGCAGCATCGGTCCTGCTTCAGTCACACCCAGGTGCAGGGGGTAGTCAACTTTATCCGATATTGCCTCATACGCATTTATGGTATCCAAAACTGACGACGCCTTTGCAGATATCTTAAAATTATTGAATTTTAAACTTTCTAGAAGTTTAACATTTTCCAATGCACTTTCAACCATTGAATCGACTATATTTCCTTTATTTTTCTTAAGTATTTTTTTATCTATGGAACCGGAGTTAATACCTATCCTTACAGCAATGTTTTTTCTTTTTGCCTTTTCTATGACCTCGGTAATTCTCCTGCCCCCTCCTATATTGCCCGGATTTATTCTTATACCATCTACTCCTGCGTCCATGCACTCCAGAGCCAGCCTGTAATCAAACTGAATATCGCCCACGATCGGGATTGAATAATTTTCTTCACTGATCAGCCGTTTTAAGTGGCTTATTGATCTCTTTTCCGGTACTGCTATTCTTACAAGCTCACAGCCGCAGTCGGTAAGCTCTTTTATTTCATTTCTTATGCTGCCCGAATCCTCAATCCTGCTTTTGGTCATTGATTGGACAGCAATAGGACTATCGCCTCCTATCACAAGCTGCCCTACTTTTATGACTCTGGTTTTCCTTCTTTTTATTTGCATTTGAAATTATCACATACTGCTGATATTAAAAGGGCTTATTATATCAAAAACAACCCCTATGATAAGTATAGAAACCATGATAAATATCCCTACGGAATTACAGATCTCCAGGACTTTTTTGGGAACAGGTCTTTTTCTTATGGCTTCCACTATTATCAATACAATGTTTCCTCCATCCAGAGGAAGAATCGGAAGCAGATTCCCAAAACCCAGAAGTATAGAGACCAGAGCGACAAAAAATAAAAAATCCTGAAAGCTCATCGAAGCCGACTGCTGAAATATGCTTACTACTCCTATAGGTGAAACAGGCCTTGCCTCGCTGAATGACAGTTCCCCCCTAAAAAGCATCCCTACAGTTTTTCCAAAAAAAACACATACACCCCATGTTATCTTAAAGCTCTCTTTTACTATTTCAAAAAAACTCAATCTATCCTCAACATACTGGGGACCTATTCCCAGATAACCCTGGTCTTCAACATTTTCCAGTTCAGCCTTAAGCTCCAGCTCCTGACCATCACGGATTACAGTATAGGTCACTTCCCTGCCCGGATACTTTTTAGTCATAGCAGAAAAATCATCCCAGCTTTCAATCTGCTCACCTTCTAAAGCAATGACATTGTCTCCTACCCTAAAACCATTTATTTCAGCAGGTGAACCGGGCTGTACATAATCAATTGTTGTGCTGGGAACCAGTACTCCCATGCTCAGGAAAATCGCTATCAGTATTACAGCCAGGATCATGTTAAATCCCGATCCGCCTATGTATACAAGAAATTTTTTAAAAAAGGGCTTATTTTGAAAAGTTTTATTTTCCATACCGGGAGGTATGGTCTCATTTCTATCCATACCAAGCAGTTTATTATAACCTCCTACGGGTATGGCACTGATACCATAAGTAGTTCCGCTTTTTGTCTTTTTCTTTAAGATCTTGGGACCAAAGCCGATAAAGAATTCTTCAACATGCATCCCTCCCATTTTGGCTGATAAAAAGTGTCCGAGTTCATGGACGATTATGATTAAAGATAACCCAATTATGGCCAGGACATATTGAAAAATAGTTGTTAAGATTTGCATCAGAGATCACAACCCGCCAAATCTTCTATTTCTTTTCTGATAATAATAAATTGCTTTTAAAAACTCTTTTCTTTTGAAATCCGGCCAGAGGGTCTTTACAAAATAAAATTCGGTATATGCGATCTGCCATAACAGGTAGTTGCTTATCCTGTATTCACCGCTGGTCCTGATCAGGAAATCAGGATCCGGACATCCTTTTGTAAAAAGGTAACCCGAAAATGTTTTTTCATCCAGTTTTTCAATATCTATTTCATTTTTTTTAGCTGCCTTATGTATTTCTTTAACAGCACCTATAATTTCCTGTCTGGAGCCGTAATTAAAAGCAATATTAAAAAAAAGTTTTTTATTTTTTGCAGTCTTTTTTTCTGCGTCTTCAAAAGCTTTTATTACTTTGGAAGGGATTATCTCTCTCTGTCCGACCAGTAAAATTTTAACGCCGTTTTTGTGCAGGTCATCCAATTCTTTTTTTAATGATTCCAAAAACAGATTTAACAGGAAATTGACTTCCTCCTGTGGTCTCTGCCAGTTTTCACTTGAAAACGAGTATACAGTTAAAAAATTTATCTCCAGATCCAAACATGCTTCTATAACATCTCTTAGTGCTTCCACTCCTGCCTGATGGCCTGCAGACCGCGGTAATTTCCTTTTAGCTGCCCACCTGCCGTTTCCGTCCATTATAATGGCCACATGCTCCGGAATACTGTTTTTTTTTAATTCCTCTATGGTCGGTATTCCTGCTGAAGAAAAAAAAGAAGAAAATAAACTCAAAATACTTCCTACCTACACTTCCATGATCTCTTTTTCTTTCTGGCCCAGGGAACTATTTAACTTTTCTATAAATTCATCAGTTATTTCCTGGACTTCCTTTTGTGAGCTTATAAGATCGTCTTCGGTTATTTTACTTTCGCTTTCCAATTTTTTGAATTCATCATTTATTTCTCTTCTGATATTTCTGATGGCTACTCTTCCGTCTTCCGCAATCTTTCTGACCAATTTGACCAGTTCTATTCTTCTTTCCTCATTTAATGCCGGGATATTCAGCCGGATGACTTTCCCATCGTTTGAAGGATTAATACCCAGGTCAGACTTAATTATCTGAGTCTCGATTTCCTTTAAAAATTTCGGATCGTAAGGTGAGATCAGTATTATCCTCGCTTCCGGTATGCTTATATTGGACATGTGTTTCAGTAAAGTCTTACTGCCGTAATAATCAATATAAATATTGTCCAGTAAAGATACCGAAGCCCTTCCTGTCCTTATAGTATTGAATTCGTGTTGGGTCCTTTCCAGAGATTGATGCATCCTGTTTTTTGTATCGATCAGTAATTTATCTTTCATTTCTTACTCCCTTGTGACTAAAGTTCCAATTTTTTTACCCATTATAACTCCTTTTATATTACCTGGTTTTGTAATATCAAAAACCACAATAGGCAAATTATTTTCCATACACAGAGAAGTCGCTGTAGAATCCAGAATCCTGAGATTCTTTTTTAACACATCAAGAAAGGTCAGTTTGTTAAACTTCTTTGCATCCTTAAACTTTACAGGGTCCTTGTTATATACACCATCCACTTTTGTAGCCTTAAATATTATCTCCGCCTCTATTTCAAGTGCCCTCAGCGCAGCAGCTGTATCAGTTGTAAAATAAGGATTGCCGGTACCGCCTGCAAATATCACCACCCTCTTCTTTTCCAGGTGCCTTACTGCCCTCCTCCTTATAAAGGGCTCAGCGATTTCCTTCATCGTTATTGCAGTCTGGACTCTGGTTATTATACCCATTCTTTCAAGTGCATTCTGTAGCCCCAGTGCATTCATGACAGTAGCCAGCATTCCGATATAATCGGCAGTGGTCCTGTCCATACCGTTTGCACTGGCAGTGACACCTCTCCAGAAATTTCCTCCGCCTATGACTACTGCGACTTCCACACCAAGCTCTACTACTTCTTTGATCTGACTTGATATATTATTGGTGACCTGCGGATCTATACCGTAATCCAGATCACCCAGTAATGCTTCACCGCTGATTTTAAGTAAAACCCTGTTATATTTTAATTTTTCCATTTATTTTATTGACTGTATTTTTGGCAGGATATTAAAACTGCTAATCTCCCTGTCCCAGAACATACCTGACAAATCTTTTAATGACTATATTTTCGCCGATCTTTGCTATGTTTTCTTTAACAAGATCCCCTATTTTTATATCGTTATCTTTTACAAACAGCTGATCCATCAGGCAGTTTTCTTCATAATATTTTTTTATTTTGCCCTTTGCGATCTTGTCTATTATATTGGCGGGTTTACCTTCGTTTATAGCCTGCTTTTTGTAAAATTCCTTTTCTTTATCCAGGACTTTTTTAGGAACATCTTCCTGGGAAATATATAATGGTGCTGCTGCTGCAATATGAAGTGTAATGTCATGTACCATATTTTTAAACATATCATTTCTAGCCACAAAATCAGTCTCACAATTGACCTCTAGCAGCACTCCTATCTTAGATCCTATATGTATGTAGCTGTGAATTATACCTTCTTTGGCAGCCCTTGAAGCTTTTTTCGAAGCCTGTTCCAGCCCCTTTTCTCTTAATATTTCCTCAGCTTTTGCCATATCTCCTTTACCTTCGATCAGGGCTTTCTTGCAGTCCATCATACCGGCACCGCTTTTTTTACGTAACTTTTTTACTAAATCAGCATTTATCTCCATTATTCCTCCTGTTTCTTCCCTATTATTTCTAAGCCTATGCTTTACTTTTTTTTACACCCTTAGAATCATCCTTGGATTTTTCTGCTTTGGGCTTTTCAACTTTAGTCTTTTTTACCCCGGGTTTCTTTTCCTTTGGCTTTTTCTCCTCGGGCTTTTTCTCTTCAGGCTTTTCCTCCACGGTCTTTTTTACATCGGGTTTCTTCTCATCGGTCTCTTTTACACCGGGCTTTTTCTCTTCAGGCTTTTTCTCTTCAAATCTTTTCTCCTCTAATTTCTTTTTCTTTTCCTCATCTTTGCTTTTTTCCAACTTTACTCTTTCATCTTTTCCTTTTTTTACAGCATCGCATATTACACTGGTCAATAAGTTGCAGGAACGTATTGCATCATCATTGCCCGGAATTACAAAATCAATAATATCTGGGTCACAATTTGTGTCTGTTATGGCTACAATAGGTATCCCCAGCTTCCTTGCCTCCCGTACAGCAATTATTTCTTTATTTGGATCAATTACATAGAGTATATCGGGAAGCCCTTTCATATTTCTTATGCCTCCGATATTAAAAAGGAGCTTCTCATGCTCTTTTTTTATTCCGATGACTTCCTTTTTCGGCAGTTTTTCAAAAATACCCGATCTTTCCATTTCCTCTATTTCATCGATCCTTTTTGTACGCTTGCTTATGGTCTCAAAATTAGTAAGAGTACCTCCCAGCCATCTGTTTTTAACATAAGGCATCCCGCACTCCTGGGCATAAGATTCTATTATGTCCTGTGTCTGCTTCTTTGTACCGACTAATAATAATACTCCGCCTTCACTCACAGCTCTTTCTATATACTCATATGCTTCAAGTAGAAGTTTAAGTGTTTTCTGAAGGTCGATTATATATATACCGTCTTTGTCCGTGTGTATATATTTTTTCATTTTTGGATTCCATTTTTTGGTCTGATGGCCGAAGTGGACTCCTACTTCCAGAAGCTGCTTAATGGTTACAATACTCAAAATAATACCCCCTTGTTCTTATGGTTTTCCTCCACCACTTTAACCGCTGTATTTATTCACCATAATGCTGAAAGTGGTGTGTGATTTCAACGCTCAAGTCTAGCATAATACATTTCTTTCATCAAATAATCAACAATAAATCATTATTGTATGGAAGCAAACAGTCTGCCCCTCTCTTTTATTTTGTCTCCGCCCTGGGATGAAACTTCTTGTAGTCTTTTTTTAACTTTTTAATGTTCAGATGTGAGTATATTTGTGTGGTAGTTATGTTCTCATGCCCCAGGAGTTCCTGTACCTCTCTTATGCCCGCTCCTTCCTGCAGTAGGTGGGTGGCAAAACTGTGCCTTATGCTGTGAGGCGTTATATTTTTGCCAATAACTGCTTTTTTTACATATTTTTTAACTATATTTCGTATGCTGCGTGAAGATAATCTTCCCCCAAACCTGTTTAGAAATAAATGGTCATCTTTTATATAACCGGCTCTTTGGGGATAAATTATTTTTTTTCTTACCTCCAGGTATTTATTTATCCAGAAAACTGCGGCACTGTTCAGGTATGCCAATCTCTGTTTTCTGCCCTTTCCGGTGACTACCATTTCATTATTCCGAAGATCAATGTCACCGGTCTTCAGACCTTCGACCTCGCTTATCCTTGCTCCGGTAGCATAAAACAATTCTATTATTGCTCTATCCCTTACTTCTGAATCTCTTTCGGGTTTGATGGTCCTAAACAGCTTTTCTGTCTCACCCACAGACATAAAAGAGTAAAACCTGTGACGTTTTCGGGGCGGATTTATAGCCTGCGTCAGCTGAAAACTTATATAATTATTTCTTTCAAGAAACCTGAAGAAGTTTATATAGGAAGAATATTTTCTGATTATAGTCCTGTTTGAATATTTATGGCTATCAAGAGATTTCAAAAACTCTCTAAAAATACCCAGATCAAGTCCGTCTGTTTCATTGATATCTTTGTGTTTTAAGAAATCCAATAACTGTAAAATATCTTTTCTGTAAGAGTTTATGGAATTTAAGCTTAAATTTTTCTCATATTTTAAGTACTTTATATACAGTTCCAGGCAGTTAAATAATTTCATACTTATTTGTAATCACTTTCAATATCATTCATCTTTTTCTTTATGATCTCTCTGGCCTCTTCAATATTATACAGTTCGGAGTCAGCTTCATATTCTTCTAATTTTAACAGGTCAAAGTCTTCTTTCCCTGCTATTTCAAAAAGAGACTTGAGTCTATTTATCATATCAATGATCATGTATCTTATTTTATCCAATCTGTAATCGACTTTTAAATTCTCCTTTGATAAGCTGTTGGTTATAGCGTCTAATTTCCTGTAAACATCTTTCAAAATAACATCTACTCTTCTCGGATTAAGTCCCCTTTTTCTTCTTATCCTATCTATGATTTTGCTTAAATCCCTGTTTATTATATTGTCATATTCGAATAAAGCATTTCCCAGAGGGTTTCTGGGCCTTCCCACCTTCTTCTTTCTGAATAACGCCATTTTCTTTCTCCCCGCTAATAACTTATTAGAAAATATATTATTATTCTAATAAAAATTCTATTCTATTACAAAATCTAAAACAATCTGCTGTATTTATTAAAACTATCTTCTTTGATCAATTGTTTTATCTCCAGTGATGCCAATGCCCTTAAGGCTTCCTTTAACTCCAAACCTGTATATTTTACTATCTCCTCTATGCTTTTCGGCCTGTGACCTATAAACTCATAGGCTTTAAGCTTATCCCCGGTCAGTTCCCTGACCTGTTTGCTTCTAACATCACTATTGTCATAATCGCTGTTTTTGCAGGCCTTTAAAGTCTGCTCCTGATACTGGGAAAATTCTTCCAGTATGTCATCAATACTTTCAGCCAATTTTGCACCGCTTTTAATCAGCCTGTGGCACCCTCTGCTCATCGGATTAAAGATACTTCCCGGAACAGCAAATACTTCCCTGTTCTGCTTCAACGCCATTTCACTTGTTATAATCGCCCCGCTTCTTTCACCCGCTTCTACTACTACAACACCCCTGCACAGGCCACTGATTATTCTATTTCTTACAGGAAAATTGGACTTTAACGGCGGTGTCTCCGGAAGAAATTCGGTTACTATGCTGCCGTTTTCTATTATTTGTTCATAAAGAGATCTATTCTCCGGAGGATAAATAATATCTATACCACAGCCTAGTACACCAATAGTTCCTCCCCTTTCTGCTAGTGCGGCCTTTTGCGCAGAGCTGTCGATTCCGACAGCAAGACCGCTTACTACCGTTATCCCTAATCTGGATAAATTTTTACCTATATATTCCGCCGCTTCCCTGCCGTATGCAGTACACTTCCTGCTGCCGACAACTGCAACGCAAAATCCTGATTTCTTTATTTTACCGCCCTTATAAAACAGTAATAACGGAGGGGAATATATCTGCCTTAATATATCAGGATAACCATCCTGGCCGATATCGAGCAGGTCAGCTTTATTTTGCAAAATGATGCTTACCGCTTTCCGGTATAAGCTGCCGTTAAAACCGTCAGTATCCTTTTTTTCTGATTTGCCGTTCAGCTTTAATTTTTTATATCTAAAAAAGTACTCCAGAGTCTTATGAATATCGCCGCAATTTCTCCTGTATATCTCTATAAACCTTGCTGGTCTCACTTTCTCTTCAGTCAGTAGATATAATATATTTTTGCTATTTCTGTATTTCATATGCTGACAATACCATCCGGATTATTATTACAGCCTATACGGTAATGTACGGCTTCAATAATGTGACTATCTTTGATTCTTTCGCTTTCTTCTAAATCAGCTATAGTCCTTGATACCTTTAAAATGCTTACTGTACCCCTGGCGGTTAAATTGTATTTTTTTGAAATCGTGTATATCAAGTCCCGGATTTTTTTATTGTCTTTTAACCATTGATTGACCATATCTATTCCTATCTCAGAATTGTAGTCAATGTCTTTACCCCTGAATCTCTCATCCTGTATATCTATACTCCTTTTGACGCGGTTTCTTATCTTATCTGAACTTTCAGCATATCCTGTTTTTATAAAATCACTTTCAGGCAGCCTTGCTGCAGTTACCCTCATATCAATCCTGTCCATTACAGGTCCGGACATCTTCTTCCAGAATTTTTTTACTTCTCTTAAACTGCATATGCATTTTTTGGTATCATCGCCAAAATATCCGCAGTAACAGGGATTGATGGCTGCTATCAGCATAAAATTGCAGGGAAAGCTGTAAGACATATGATTTCTGGTTATGACCACTTTTTTATTCTCCAACGGCTGTCTTAAGTCCTCAATAAGATTTTTAGAAAACTGTGAAAACTCGTCTAAAAATAAAAGCCCCTTATGGGCCAGGCTTATCTCGCCAGGCCTGGGATTGGCTCCTCCCCCTATAAGCCCCATCCTGCTTACGGTATGGTGGGGATTTCTGAACGGTCTCTGCCGTATTAGACGGTTTACATATTTTTCATATAAGCTGTAGATTTTGGTTACTTCAATACACTCTGTCAGGTTTAAATCCGGCATTATGGAGACGGCTCTCTGGGCCAGCATCGTCTTGCCGCTTCCGGGAGGGCCTATCAGCATTATGTTATGCCTTCCGCTTACCGCTATCTCCAGTGCCCTTTTTGCCTTAAGCTGCCCCTTTACATCCCTAAAATCCGGACCGCTGAAATTACCCTCATCGGGGACATTTTTATTTTTATATATGAACTTTTTTATCTGTTTTTCACCGGAAAGTGCTTCTACGGTCTCAAGCAGATTTTTACACGCCACAATACTTATTCCCGGGATAAACGATGCCTGTCTGGCTATCCTTAAGGGCACAAAAAAATATTTCTTTTTTGCAGCCCTTGCCTTTTCTGCCATGGATATCAGCCCCCTTACCGGATTTATGCTGCCGTCCAGGGAAAGCTCTCCTATAAAACAGGATCTTCTAATAATACTTCCTCCGATCTGGTCGCTGGCTGCAAGAATCGAAAGTGCTATCGGCAGGTCGTAAAAGGAGCCGTCTTTTCTTATATCTGCCGGCGACAAGTTTACAATGATCTTTTTAACAGGAAATTCAAATCCGCTGTTTATGATAGCAGACCTTACTCTCTGCCTTGACTCATTTACAGCTTTTCCCGGCAGCCCTACGATAATAAAATCAGGAAGACCCCTTGATATATGGATTTCCACCGTAACTTTTATGGCATCTATGCCTGTAAGGGTAAAACTGTCAAGTTTGAAGAACATCAGTTAATTATATATGCATATGCACATATAGTCAAATATGTATGATCTAAAAATGTGGCGATAACAATAAAGCTGGTAAAAAGCTGACACTGACAGTTTAGAAAGAAAGGTCTCTTCTCTTTGCAGCTGCAGCAAGTTTGGCAAAAGGTTTTCCTGCAGCAGCGCGGGAACGGATAAGCGAAAGCAGTTCTTTGTCGGATAATCGATTTGTCTGTTCACAATTTAATGCATGCAGCAGAGGATTAGTTGTCCCTTCATAACCTTTTGCCTCAAGTTCCTTGATACGGCGCCTTAATTCTTCATCTGATAAATGTGAGCACGACATTACATTACCACTCATAAATTAGGTATTTATACTACGTCCACTGGTAAGAATTTTATAAATAAGATCAATCGAATTTAAACCCTCTCTTGGTAACGACTTTAATACAGCTGTCCGCTACTGCCGGATCATAAAGTTTACCCTTATTATTTTTAATCTCATCTACTGCCACATCTATGCCCAGGGCGGGACGGTACGGCCTGTGGGATGACATGGCTTCTACCACATCAGCTACAGTCAGTATTTTTGCCTCTATCATTATATCTTTACCTTTTAAGCCTCTGGGATATCCCGAGCCGTCTATTTTTTCATGATGCTGCAGTATGATATCCCCAATGGGCAGCGGGAATTCTATTTTCTTTAACATATTATAACTTAACTGGGGATGAGTCTTTATCATTTCGAATTCAATATCAGTCAATTTCCCCGGTTTTGACAGAATTGATGCCGGTATATTCACTTTCCCTACATCATGGATCAATGCCGCTATTCTTATAGCCTCTACTTCTTTGTCATTCAGGTCAAGATCCTTTGCTATGGTTGTGGCAAGTTTGCAAACCCTCTGCTGATGCCCGTAAGTATAGGGGTCTTTTGTTTCTACTATTGCAGCAAGGGTATTTATGGCACCCTCAAGAGTCTTTTTAAGCGCCTCCTCACTTTTAATCAATTCTATTTCTGCTTTTTTCCGGCCGGTTATATCCATCACGGTTCCTATTAACTTTTGCGGCCTACCAGATTTATCATAAAAAGGTTTAGCTTTTATATCCACAAAAATTTCAGTATTATCCTCGAGCAGAACTCTGTGTTCGATATCAAGAAAGCTTTTATTTTTTATTGTATTATCCATAGCCGCAAGTGCAAATTCCTTATCCTCCGGATGAAACAAATCTATTACAATATTAAAATCTCCATTAAATTTTTTTGGATCGATCTGTAAAATTTTAAAAACTTCATCTGACATATTTATTTCATTATTCTTTAAATCTATGCTAAAAGCCCCTATATGGGCAATACTCTGTGCTTCTTTGAGGTTTCTTTCATTTTCCTGCGCTTTTTTTCGTTCTGTCATATCTATTACAACTTCGATTACCTTATCAATTGACCCGTCGGGATTGGGAAAGGGAGCAGAAAGTATTTTATAGTATCTTTCATCCCTGCCCTGTAAATCTATTTCAAAAACTTTTTTTTCTTTTACTGAATTTGCCATATTGCAGGTATCGCAGGGTTTATTACTGTTCATATACTTCTCATAACATAATTTACCGGACAGGCTGCCGAATCTTTTCTTTAAAACACTGTTTTGATAATATATTTTATAATCAAGCCCCACTATGTCTATTCCGATTTCAGTATTTGCAAGACCTTCTATCAAGGATTTAAATTTGTTTCTTTCAGATTCTATAATATTATCTGCTTTTCTTTTTTCAGTTACATCTGTACCGGTCCCCAGTATATACTTTAGTTTCCCATTGTCCTTAACAGGAATTACTGTAATATCTAAATACCTTGTTTTTCCACTTTTGGTCAGAAGCGGCATAGAGTTGTAGTGAACTTTTTTTTCAGATATTTCTTTAAGAAATTTATCACTCTTATTAAACATTTCTTTTTCCCACCATGGATAAGGCGGTTTTTTACCGATCAGACCGCTTAATTTATAACCTGTCATTTTTTCAAACGCAGGGTTCATATACCTCATAGAATAATCTGCATTCAGGACCATAATGGGAGTCGGAGAATTCTTCATCAGGCTGGAACCGAACTCTTCACTTATTTTCAGCAGTTCTTCCGCTTCCTTCTGCCTGGTTCTATCATCAAATACAGACACTATTTTGCCTGAAGGCAGCTTATAGACGTAATTACGCCTCCAGCCGGAAATTCTGCTGTCCCTGTAAAAAGATACCGGGTGTTCTTCGGGTTTACCTGTATTATAAACCCTTTTAAAGATATCAAAGACTCCAAAGTTCTTTATTTCCGGGAATAATTCTAAAACACTTTTTCCTATGACATCCTTTCTTTTGACCCTGTCAATTTTTTCCCCGGCTTTGTTGATATCCTTAAAAATAAAATCTTCTCCGTCACCGATTACTTCATAGACTGCCACACCGCTGCTTATATGTTCAAATATCTCTTTGAACACCTTTTCGTCCGTTTTTGCTTTTTTTGATGACTTTTCTTTTGACATAATACTAATAACTAATATTTTTAATATTTTTATTAAAGTAATATAAACTTTCTTTTATAGATTATTATATTCTTTATACTATATTACGTCAACAATTTTACATCAACAATTAATGGACTTGGTCAAATGTCTAAAAAGCATCTTTTATATGCTCTACTTTTATGATGTTTTTATTTTCCGGTATATCCGATTCAATTATTTTGCCTGATATACCGTTATCCTCCGATATTTTTTTTATAAGACTCTTTTTTATAATTACTGTAATTACATCAAACCGGACATCCAGCTGCAAGCTTTTATTATTCGCCATATAAAAATCTGCTGCTCTTCTTATTCTGTAAACTTTTAATGTACCGATTGATTCAAGGGGACTTCCATATTTTAAATTAGTCCTGGCTTTTACTTCTGCAAAAATTAGATACTTATCATCTCTGGCTATTATATCTATTTCACCGTATATGTTTCTATGATTTCGCTCTAAAATGAAGCACCCTTCTTTTTTAAGGTACTTTTGGGCAAAAAACTCCCCTATTCTGCCTGTAATTTTTCTGCTTGAACCGCTAACTTAAAACACCCCTGAAAGATGCTCTGTGAATCTGGGTGGGCCCGTACTTCTGCAGGGATCTTAGATGTTCCTGGGTGCCGTAGCCCTTATTATGCTCAAACCCATATTCGGGATAATACCTTGACAGCTTAAACATTATCTGATCCCTTACTACCTTGGCTATTATCGATGCAGCAGCAATGGAAATACTTAGTTGATCGCCTTTTACAATAGGAAAATACTTATCACCTAAATCTCTGCTGATATAATCCGATAAAATGATATCCGGCTTTATTTTAAGGCTTCCTACTGCTTTTTTAAATGCGATCATATTTGCCCTGGTTAGTGAAAGCCTGTCTATTTTTTCAGGAGGTATCCTGGCTACAGACCAGCAAAGGCAGCTTTTGATTATCTTCTTAAAAATATATTTTCTTCTGACTTCAGCGATTTTCTTTGAATCATTTATATCTTCTATTATCAGCTTTCTTCTATCCAGGATAACAGCTGCAGCTACCAGAGGTCCGGCCAGTGAACCCCTGCCCACTTCATCGACACCGGCTATTCTCCTGTAGCCTGCAATATATAGATCGTCTTCGTATCTGCATAGATTTATAATTCTTCTGACTTCTTCCGGTTCCATAAATATTTAAAAGATTACCATCTGGCGGGAGGCCAATATACTATCATGAATTCCCCGAAAATATTCTCTTCGGGGATCACTCCAAAAAACCTGCTGTCGAAACTGTTATTTCTATTATCTCCCATTACAAATACTTCATCTTCACCTAAAGTCACGGTCTGGTTAATATATGAAATGTCTTGATCAGCAGGCAGATAGTCTTCAGTGATTTTTTCTCCATTTATATATATCTCACCTTCATTGGTCAGGATGATCTCATCGCCTTCTACAGCTACAGCTCTTTTAACCAGGTCCTTACCTTCCAGCGGAGAATGAAACGCTACAATATCACCTCTCTCAATACTGTCAAACTTGTATGACATTTTATTGATTATTACTTTATCTCCGACCATTAATGTAGGGTCCATAGAAGGACTAGGCACTATGAAAGGTTCAAATATAAAAACTCTGACAAGAGTGGCTAAAACTACTGCTGTCAGGATGACTATTGCATATGAAAGGAATTCTCTTAAGATGATTCTTTTTTTAGTTTTATCCTGTTTTTCTTGGAGAGGCATTAATATAGAATATCAGATCATTATATATTTATTTAGTCTTAACTTTTGATTTTTTACCGACTTTATCTCTAAGGTAATAAAGTTTAGCTCTTCTTACTATACCCTGATTTACACTCTCAATAGACTGGATCACAGGTGAATTTAAAAGAAATGTTCTTTCAACACCCACATTATTAAAAGAAATTTTTCTCACTGTGAATGTTTTATTGATACCAGAACCCTTAATTCTTATAACAATGCCTTCAAATATCTGGATCCTGTCCTTGTTTTCTTCACTGATCTTTATTTTTACCTTTACTTTATCTCCAGGATTAAATTTAGGTATATCAGTCTTTAAGTATTTACTCTCTATTTTGTCTAATTTATTCATTCTGTACTCCGACCTATCTCTTTTTCAACCTAATAGAACCAAACAAATATAATGAATTTAGCTGCCTTTGTCAAATAAATCCGGCCTCCTTGTCCTGGTAACCTCAAGTGACTTTTCTTTTCGCCACTTCCGGATTTTTTTATGGTCACCGCTTAATAGAATATCAGGAACAGACATTCCTTTAAAGACTTCGGGTCTTGTATACTGGGGATGATCAAGAAGATTATTCTCAAAGGACTCTGTTTTCAGCGATTCTTCTTTTCCGACAACACCCGGCAGCAGTCTTATTGCCCCGTCTATTATGACCATGGCCGGGATCTCACCCCCGGTCAGCACATAATCACCTATGGATAACTCTAAATCAACCAGGGACTCTACTACTCTTTGGTCAACACCTTCATACCTCCCGCAGATAAGTATTATATTTTCAAGACTGGCGAGATACTTTAACCCGGCCTGATCCAGCTTTTTACCCCTGGGGGTAAGGAGTATTGTTTTTTGCTTACCTTTACTTCTGATTTTATTCTTTCTCTTAATAAAAGTAATTGCCCCGTACAGTGGTTCGGGCATCAATATCATACCGGTACCTCCGCCGTACGGCCTGGCATCGATCCTGCCGTGTTTGTAGTTTGAAAAATCTCTGAGATTATATATATTAAGCTGACAGAGATTTTTTTTAAAAGCTTCTTTTATTACCCCAAACCCGGTAATATCATCAAAAATATCAGGAAAAATAGTAATTACATCTATCTTTATCATTTCGGATATAAAAAAGGATTTATAATACAGATTCAAATATATTCCGGAATTTCTTTTAATATCACTTTTTTTTCTTTTATATTTATGCTTTCAATATATCTTTCAATAATAGGAACATACAAAATATCGCCGTCTGTTCCCTTGATTTTTAATTCTTTATTTTCAATCCTTACTGAAAGATTATCATTGGCAGGTAATTTTTCTACATTTATCACTCTTCCAATAAAGATCCCGTCCCTGCTGCAGACTTTGCAGTCCATTATATCATCTATCCAGTATTCATCTTTTTTCAGTTTGGGGCTGTCTTTGGTATTTCTGAAAATATTTACACCTTTTATATTTTCAGCCTGATTCCTGCTGTCTATGCCCTTAAATTTGACTATTGAGATAAAAGGTCTTTTGCCGTTCTTCTCCCTAATACTCTCCACTTCTGCTTTTCTTCTGCACCTTTCATCAAAAAAAAGAACATCTCCCTTTTTAATAGTTTTGGGATAATCAGTAAGCAACATTATACTTGTTTCTCCTCTTATTCCGTGCGGCTTACCGATTATCCCAATTAACCTTGCATCTACATTTATCTTTGACATTTATATGCCTATTAAAAATAAATTTATCAAGATTTATATATTAAATTTTCAATCCATAATCTTTACGATAGAGGACTTGCCCCTCTTAGCAGATGCAGCTCTCATTATAACCCTCAGAGCATTTGCGGTTCTTCCTTTTTTTCCAATTACCTTTCCCAGATCATCTTCGGCAACTTTTAGTTTGAAAATTACTGTTTTTTCATCTTCCTCCTCTTCTATGATTTCCACATTATCCGGGGCGTCAACCAATTCTTTTACCATATACTCTAGTAGTTCTTTCACTCTTTACCTCCAGTCTAAATTGTAATAACTACTTCTTTAAACCAATTATATCAAAAAGTCTTTGAACCGTATCTGTCGGTTTTGCACCTTTCTTGATCCAGCTAATAGCCCTGTCCTTGTCCACTTCTATTTTTGATGGATCGCTCTTCGGATCATATATGCCTATTTTGTCAATGAACCTTCCGTCTCTCGGTGATCTGATATCAGCTACCACAATCCTGTAAAAGGGTTGTTTCTTCGAACCAATTCTGGTCAATCTTATCTTTACGCTCAATTAAAACCTCCACATCCTGAAAATAGAAAGCCTCGTGCTTTCATAATTATATATTTTTCTATAAAACTTGCAAAATATTTTTTAATCTAAAAATTTTTAAAAGGCAGATTGGATTTCCCCTTCAAACCCGAAAATTGTTTTAACATCTGTTTGGTCTTACTGAATTGCTTCAGCAGCTTGTTTACTTCTGATACCGAGCTGCCGCTGCCCTTTGCTATTCTTTTTTTCCTGCTGCCGTTGATTATATGAGGCTTCCTCCTCTCCTCTGCTGTCATGGAATTGATTATGGCTTCCACTCGGTTCAGCTGTGAATCATCAAGATTGACGTTTTTTAATATTTTGCTCTTGTTTGGTATCGGCATCATTGAAAATATCTTATCCAGTGAACCTATCTTTTTTATACTCTTAAGCTGCTCCACAAAATCCTCAAAATTCAGTTCATCTTTATAGATCTTCTCCTCGATCTTTTTGGCCTCTTTTTCGCTTACTGCCTTTTCCGCCTTTTCAATCAAAGTCAGGACATCGCCCTTACCCAGTATCCTGGAAGCTATCCTGTCCGGGTAAAATATATCAAAATCCTCAATTTTTTCTCCATTAGACACAAACTTAATTGGTTTCTTGACCACATGGTAAACAGACAGCGCAGCGCCTCCCCTGGTATCGCTGTCTAATTTAGTCAAGATTATTCCATCACATTCAACTTTCTGGTTAAAACTGGACGCAATATTTACGGCCTCCTGGCCGGTCATTGAATCCAGTACCAGGTATATCTGATGCGGATTGGTCTTTTTCTTTATATTTGCGATCTCATTCATCATATCTTTATCAATATGCAGCCTGCCGGCGGTGTCTATTATGATAACGTCACTGCCGGATTTTTTAAATAATTCCAGACCTTTCGCAGATATGGTCACCGGATCTGATTTTTCCAGGGAATAAACGTCCACCTCTATATTCTTTGCCATATCTTCCAGTTGAAGCACCGCTGCCGGCCTGTATATATCTGCAGCGACTATAGATACTTTCTTCTGGAATTTGGTCTTTAGAAAATTAGCTAATTTTATGACCGATGAAGTCTTTCCGGAACCCTGAAGCCCGACTGTCATTATAATTGTAGGCCCTCCGGCAGCAAAATTAATACTACCGCTGCTTGGGCCCAGCATCCTTATTATCTCTTCATTTACTATTTTTACTACCTGCTGATAGGGAGTCAGGCTTTCAAGTATTTTCTCACCCAACGCCTTGGCTTTCACATTATCCAAAAATTCGCCTACAACCTTAAAGTTTACATCAGCCTCCAGCAGAGCCAGTTTGATCTCCCTTAACGCACTGTCGAGGTCACCGGCGTTTAATTTGCCTTTATTTCTTATTCTATAAAATAAATCTTCAAACTTTTTTGTCAGCAGATCAAACATCTTAAAAAACTCCTTTTTATTCTAAAATCAAGATCAGGAGAATATCAACTCGGTAAATCTTACAGGGTCAAAGTAAAATATATCATCCAATTTCTCACCATTTGTGACCAGCTTTATGGGAATACCCAGATCGTTCTTTATGGTAAGTACTATTCCTCCCCTTGAAGTGCTGTCAGCCTTAGTCAGAATGATCCCTGTCAGGTCAAGCGCACCGTTAAACAGTTCCGCCTGATTTCTGGCATTCTGACCGGTAGTCGAATCCACCACCAGCAGTATTTCATCAACCTCCCGGCCTATCTTCTTGTTTATTACTTTTTTTATCTTCTTAAGCTCTTCCATAAGATTGAAGGATGTCTGCATTCTCCCGGCAGTATCTACAATAACCAGATCAATACCCCTGGCCTTTGCTTTTTCTACACTATCATAGACTACGGCTCCTGGATCTGAAAATTTTTGATGGGAGACCATATCCAGTTTTAATTTTTCTGCGTAATGCTGTATCTGTTCTACTGCAGCAGCTCTATAAGTATCTGCTGCTGATAGCAGAACCTTTTTCCCGTCCTTTTGAAACATATTTGCCAGTTTTGCAACTGCACTGGTCTTGCCCACACCATTTACTCCCACTATTAAAAATACCGTAGGGGGTCTTGATGATATATTTAGCTTACTGTTTTCACCGCTGTTAAGGATCTCTATGATCTGTTCTTTTAGCAAAGACCTCACTTTCTCCAGGTCATTTATATTTTCACGATAAACATTATCTTTTACTTCTTCCAATATCCTGCCGGCGGTATTAATACTTATATCACTTGTTACCAGCTGTTCTTCAAGCTCATCCCAGAATGACTGCCGGTTATTTTTAAACTTGTTCCAAATATAACTTAGATTTTTAATTAACTTTTGCATATTTTTCAATTTTTTCGGAAACTATCTTGGAGATCCCGTTGGACTGCATGGTCACACCATAAATCGTATCTGCAACCTCCATGGTCCTCTTTTGGTGGGTGATTATTATTATCTGCTGCTTCTCAGAAAATTTCTTTACCAGGATCAAAAACCTTCCTATATTAACATCGTCCAATGCAGCGTCCACCTCATCAAAAACATAAAAAGGTGAAGGATTTATAGAATAAATGGAGAAAAGAAATGCCATGGAAACCAGAGATTTCTCTCCGCCTGAAAGTAATGAAATAGGAACAAACTTATTATTGCCTATATCTACCTTCAGATCCACGCCTGTTTCGTCACTGCCGTCATTACGGCTTTTTTCAAGCTGCATTTCTCCCTCGCCCAGCGGAAACAGGACCTTGAAATAGCTTTTAAAACATCTGTTTATCTCATCAAATTTTGCATAAAAGAAATCAGCTATCTTCTTGTTTATATCCTTTATCAATTCCTCCAGATTTTTTCCGGTTTCAACCAGATCGAGTTTCTGCTCCGATAAAAAGTCAAATCTCTTTTTTATCCTGCTGTATTCGATTGCTGCATTGGGATTGACGCTTCCGTATTTTCTTACTTCGTTTTTAAGCTTTCTCACCCTTACCTGCGACTGACCAGTATTTGTGCTGGGACTGTAACTTTTAAGCACGTATTCCATTGACAGATTGTAATTGTCTGCAATGGTCTCTGTTATAAATTTTACCTTTTCCTTTATTTGCTCTTTCTTAAGATCGGTTTTATATATATTATTTTCCAGGTTTGATCTGGAAATATTTAACCTGTTTAATCTGCTCTCCAGTTTATTGATCTTATCCTGGTTACCCGAAAGCAGATCCCTTCCACTCTCAAATTCAGGGTAAAGCCTGTTTTTTATACTCTCCGAAGCTGATATATGATCATTTAAAATAAGGTAGATCTTTTCGGATCTATCCAGATTGTTCCTACAGAAATCTTTTACGGCTTTAATACAGCTCATTCTTTCCTCAAAACCATTTATTCTTTTGGCGCTGCTTTTATTCGTCTCCTCAATCCGGCTGCCCGTATTTTTATCCTTCCGGCCTTTTTCTGTAGTCTTATATAAGCTTTTTAGTTCTTCAATGATCAATTTGCCCTCATCTTCAATATAAGCGGCAATATTTTTATCTTTTACTTTTTCCTTGAGTTTTGATAAAAAATTTACAATCAGCCCGTCAATCTTTTTAAGTCCTTTTGAAATACCCTCGTAATAAGACAATTCGGCGTTGTCTCTGTCTTCCTCTAACTGCATTTTTATGCTGTCTGCACTGTTTTTAATACCTGTAAGCTCCAGATCAAACATATTATACAATGTGCTGAATACATTCTTTTTACTTTCGATCAAAGCAGCAATGTTTACCAGCTGGTCCCTTTCTGCATTAAACCGGTCGATCTTATTTTTCCATGATTCATACTCGGTGCTTTTTTTATCAATAAACTCTAAAAGGTCTTTTTTTTCTTTTTCTATTTTTAAAATCTCATCTGTGGTTTCCTTTAACTTACTTTTACTCTCTTCATGAGACTGATTCTCGCTCTTCCAGTCCTTATTTAGATTATTGAGATTGGCGATAAAAAGAGAGATTTCTTCGCTTTTTAGCAAATTGGATATTTCGGCATATTTTTGTGCCCTGCTTGCCTCGATTTCAAGAGGATCCATCGTCCTTTTTATTTCTTCGGTCAGATCATTTATCCTCCCTATATCATTTCTTACTTTTTGAAGTTTGGCGATAGATTTATCTCTTCTACTTTTGTGTTTTGATATCCCAAGTATCTCATCTATTATGAACTTTCTTTCAATGGGTTTAAGCACCGCAATATCATTGATCCGCCCCTGATTAACGATAATATTCAGGCCCTTTCCTATCCCGCTTTCGGCTGTCATATCCTGTATATCCAATAGCCTGCATGGAGAGGAATTTATAAAGTATTCACTGCCTCCTCTTGAAAACACCCTGCGGGTAAATTTTACATCCCTGAACTCTGTGTTGAATAATTTATCCGAGTTATCAAACATAAGAGAAACTTCGGCAATCCCCATTTCTTCCTCTTTGCTTCTAAAAATCACATCTCCCATAGAACTTCCCCTGAGTGTTTTTGGACTCTGCTCGCCCAGAACCCAGGAGATAGCATCTGCTATATTACTCTTCCCGCTTCCGTTTGGCCCCACAACTACACTGACCCCGGGCAGGAAAAATAATTGGCTTTTGTTTTTAAAAGATTTAAAACCCCTGAGATTTATATGTTTTAAGTACAATTTTGTATCCCTGATAAAATTACAATTTTAAATTATATAGTTTCCTTAAAGTATTTTTCGCAGCGTTCTGTTCAGATTCCTTTTTACTCTTACCTTCACCTTCCCCTATTATTTTTTTATCAAGAACTACTACAGAATAAAAAAACTTATCATGATCGGGGCCTTTGGACCTGACCAGCTTATACCTGGCCAGTTTGGAATAATCCGCCTGTATTACTTCCTGGAGATAAGTCTTATAATCCATGATCTCCGGTGTTTTTATGATCTGCTCGATCTTCTTCTTATATCTCTTCAGCAGCCAGCTAAAAGCATAATCAATTCCCCTGTCAATATAAACAGCGCCTATAAGAGCTTCAAAGCTGTCTGCCAGGATAGATATTTTTTCTCTTCCCTTGCATAATTCTTCATTCTCGCTTAACAGTATCTGCTGACCTATTTTTATTTCTTCAGCCATTTCCGAAAGCGTCTTTCTTTTTATTAAATGCGCTCTTATTTTAGCCATTTTGCCTTCGGTAAAATAACCATATTTTTTATACAGGTATGATGTGATAATAAAAGAAAGTATGCTGTCACCCAGGAATTCAAGCTGTTCGTTTCCCCGAGATTGGATATTGATCTGGCGTGCATGGGACCTGTGGGTCAGACCCTGTATATAGATTTTTAAATTACCAGCATTAATACCTATACTATTCAACCATTTCTTTACATTGATCTCCTGCGCTCTTTTACTTTCCATTAAACAAGTTTCGCCGCCTTATTTGACTGCAGCACTTTTTTATATATTTTTAAAACAGCTTTTTACTTCTTAGAATGAGTCTCAATATAATCCAGAGCATCTTTTACTGTAATGATTTTTTCGGCATCTTCATCGCTTATCTCTATTCCGAATTTTTCTTCTAATGCCATAATAAGTTCTACCAGATCCAATGAATCAGCTCCCAGATCATCGATGAATTTACTTTCTGTTTTGATATCTTCTGTTTTGACACCAAGTATATTAACCAAAATTTCCTTTAGCTTGTCAAAATTCTCCATTCTTACTCCTTTTTTCCTTGTTTAAGTTGTTTTGTTGATTTCTTTACTGATTTTAGCAGTCAAATTCGTTTTTAAACCTTCCGCAGCAACCTTTATGGCATTCTTAATTGCTCTGGCTTTTGAACTTCCATGAGAAATAATCACCAGTTTTTTAAGTCCTAAAAGCTGCGCACCCCCATATTCTTCATAATCAAATTTTTTCTTCATTTTGATAAAAGAGCTTTTAAGCCCCAGGGCCGAAAGCTTACTTATTATATTTGAAGTCAATACCTGTTTTATTTCTCTAAAAAACAGATTTGCCAGGCCTTCTATTGACTTTAAAATCACATTTCCGACAAAACCGTCACAGACTGCTACATCTACTACTCCGTCAAACATTTCCCTGCCTTCGATATTTCCTATAAAGTTAATATTTGAATAGCTTTTAAGCAGTTTATGACTTTCAACTGCCAGCTCGCTGCCTTTCTTTTCTTCTTCTCCGATGTTTACCAGGCCTACTCTCGGATTATTTATTCCCAGTATGTTTTCAGAATAAACTTTCCCCATTATAGCAAATTGTGCCAGATAATAGGGCTTACAATCTGCATTGGCTCCGGCATCTATTAATATAAATTTCTTATCCGATAATGGGACCACTACTGCAATAGCAGGCCTTGCTATATTCTCTATTCTCTTTATATTAAAAAGCGAACAGGCCATCACCGCCCCTGTGTTGCCGGCAGAAAGAAAAACACTTCCGCGGTTCCCTGATACAACCTGTGAGCCTATATAAATCGAAGAATTTCTTTTTTTCCTTAAGACTTCTGACGGTGATTCATTCATGCTTACTTCCTGGGAACTTTCTATGATCTCAATACCGTCCAGATCTAACTGACTTTCAGCTGCAGCCGCTTTGATCTTCTGCCTGCTGCCTACCAGCCTGATCTCTGCTCCATAGATATGTTTTGCTTCTACAGCGCCCCTGACAATCTCCAGAGGAGCAAAATCCCCTCCCATTGCATCTATGACTACGGTATTTTCATTTGAATCAGATTTCACCATAGTATACCCGGTCACTTTATTTTTTTGAAATCTCCATCAGTCTTTCTATATCTATATATTCCCTTACCACTTCAACTATCTTGTCTATTTTCTTGATCTCATGAAACCTTACATGGCCTATGATCTCTCCGACTCTTTCTACCGCTGTAAGGGTATCAAAATTAACCAGGATCATGGGCACACCTAATTCTTCGGCCCTTCCCAGAACCACGGTACTCGGCTGAAAGTTACCTGTAAGTATCAGGCACTTGGTGGGAGTCTCCAGGGCAGCCAGCTGGACATCTGCTCTGTCTCCGCCGGTTATGACTGCCTTATTTGCTTTTCTTCTGAAAAATTTAAGAGCCTGTTCCTGGCCCATAGCGCCTACCATAAATGTCTCTACAAGCTCCTCAGATTTATCCTGCGCACATATTATCTGTCCTCCTAAAAACTCGGACATTTCCTTTATGCTTACCGAAGATAACATTTTATTAGATACAATATACCCAAAAACTTCTATTTCATTTTTTTTCAAAAACGGGACGACCAATTCCTCCAGATACTCAAGCTGGCTTCTTGGAACCCAGTTAATAATTATTCCTGCAAGGTAGTCATCCAGGAATTTTTTGGCATACAGTATCTGGTCCACTATCTCAGAACCATATTTGATCACCATAACTACCTTAGCTCCCAGACTTCCGGAGATCTTATCTGACGATATTCCCAGAAAGTATCCGTCCTCAACACTCTTCGCCCCTTCTAAAATTACAATATCCTTATCCTTTTGGATCTTATTGTAGGATTTTTTGATCAGATCCATAAATCCCTTGGAAAAATTCTTATCCTTAAGACCCTCTCTGTTATACTGCTGTGTCAATACAATGGGGCATATATCTTCAAGTTCTTCTTTAACACCAAGTATATTTGAAATATATTGTGCATCTTCATCGGTAGTTATCCCCCCTACCCGGGTAGGCAGCGTGCCTACCGGTTTCATATACCCTACTTTTAATCCTTTTTCAGCAAATAATTTTCCTACACCCACACACATCGAACTTTTACCAGAAAACGGCTGGTTTGAAATAAAAAATAAAGGAATCATCTTAACCTCCTATTCTTATTCTTGCATCTCCGGCTATAGAACCTTCTCCCTGTCTTTTTACAAACAGGGGGTTTATATCCATTTCTATTATTTCAGGAAAATCCATTACCAGTTGAGATACTTTAAGTATAACCTCAATTATACTACCAACATCTGAAGGATGCTCACCCCTTGTACCTTTAAGAAGCTTTACTGTCCTGATCTCTTCTATCATTTCACCGGCGATCTTTCTGCTTACAGGTGCAATCCTAAAAGAAACATCCTTAAGCGCTTCAACATATATCCCGCCAAGTCCAAACATAAGAAGGGGACCGAATTGCGGATCTTCACTCATTCCGATAATAGTCTCTTTCTTATCTTCAATGAATTCCTGGACCAAAACACCCCTGATATTGGCATCGGGCATATATCTTTTTACATTGAAAAGGATCTGGTCATATTTTTCTTCCAGTTCCTTTTCATCCTCTATCCCGGTCTCAACACCGCCGACATCAGTTTTGTGTAAAATATTAGGAGAAATAATTTTTAGCACCAGCGGGTATCCGATTCTTTTTGCTATTTTTTTTGCATCTTCTATATCACAGGCTAACTCTGATTCCGGTACCCTGACATTATATATTTTTAAGATCTCCCGTGATTCTATTTCTCCCAATTCCAGCCTGGTTTCATCCCGGCACCGGTCAAACATCTCTCTGACCCTTCTTTTATCAACATCAAACTTTTCAATGGGAAAGCTCTTTTGAGATCTCCATCCGGTATAATCCATCATTGCTTTTAATGTTTTTATTGCTTCTTCGGGAATATCAAAATTTGGGATATTTTTTTCAGCTAAAAAACCAACTGCTCTTTCTACTTCAGAACCTCCCATAAAACTTGTCAGTACTGGAATACGGCTGCTGCTTTTTTTCATCACTTCTGCTATCGTTCCGGCCGTTTCAATAGATTGAGTCATAGCCTGCGGAGTAAGCAGTACCACTACAGCATCGACATTGCTGTCTTTTGCAATGACTTCCAGCGTCTTCCTGTATCTGTCTGCCGGAGCATCTCCCAATATATCCACAGGATTATATAAATTTGCCGCTTTAGGTAAAAATTTCCTTAAACTGTCTATCGTTCTATTTTCAAAACTGGCCAGCGTTATATCATTTTTCTCACATGCATCAGTGGCCATAATACCGGGACCGCCCGCATTTGTTATTATTGCAACTTTTTTATCTTTAGGCAATGGTTGATGAGAAAAAGCAGCGGCATAATTAAAAAGGTCTCTTATAGTATCAGCCCTTATTATTCCTGCCTGCTTGAAAGCTGCTTCATAAGCCCTGACTGAACCTGCAAGGGTTCCTGTATGAGAAGATACAGCCCTGGCTCCGGCATCAGTATTACCTGATTTAACGACAATTATGGGTTTCTTCTTGGAGACTTTTGAAGTTATCCTTAAAAACTCCCTGCCGCACTTAACACCTTCAAGATAGGCAGTAATGACTTCAGTATTTTTTTCATTCTCCCATTCTTCGATCAGGTCGTTTTCCGAAATATCAGCCTTGTTGCCCAGTGACACAAATTTTGAAAATCCGATTTTATTGGTTTTTGCCCAATCCAGAACAGAGACTCCGATTGCACCTGATTGGGATACAAAACCCACTTTGCCCGCAGGCGGCATGTTGGATGAAAAAGAGGCATTTATAGGGCAGCTTGTGTCTATGATTCCCAGGCAGTTTGGTCCCAGTATTCTCATCCCATAATCCTTTGCTTTCCCGATCAGCTGTTTTTCTAACCTGGCACCATCAACACCGGATTCCTTAAATCCCGCAGAAATAATAATGGACCACTTTACGTTCTTTTTTGAACACTCCTCCAGGACTTTTAAAACAAATACAGAAGGAATTACTATTACAGCTAAATCAATATCGCAGGGGACATCAAGAACCGATGGATAGCATTTGATACCGCATATTTTATCTGCTTTTGGATTTATGGGGAATAACTTGCCCTTGTATCCTGAATTTATTATATTGTACAGGATGGCGTGGCCTACTTTATTTTCTCCTCTGGCAGCTCCTATTACTGCTACAGATTCGGGACAAAAAAAACGGTGCAAACTCAAATCACAGACCTCCAATTCCAGTTATATGACTCATTTTTTCTTGCTTGCTTCCCTGGTTTCCTTCTTGCCTTTTCCTTTGCCCTTCTCCTCAAATATTATTATCTCGTGTTCAGCATAATATCCGCAATTTTCACAAACCCTGTGGGATATTTTTTTGCTGTGACATCTGGGACACTCCACAATGGATAGTAATTTTAATTTATCATGAGTCCTGCGCTTGTCTCTTTTTGATTTTGATGTTCTTCTCTTGGGAACCGCCAATGCCCTGTCCTCCTGCCTTTTATATTGTTACAAACTTGTTATAAATTAAACAAATATATAAATATATCATAAAACAATATTTATTCAATAAATATTATTTCCCTCCCGCATCTATATTGCTCCTGAACTGCTCCCTTCCCTTTTCGATTGCTGTTATCAGCTTATGCAGCACAGCCTCAAGGTTTGCCAGCTTTTCATCCGCATAATCCTCGGCTTCCAGCCTGTTTGTTCTTGCTCTTGCTTCTGCAGCAGACATTATCTCCTCTGACTTCCTGGTGGCATCTTTTAATATCTCGGTTTCACTTACCAGGACCTTGGCTTTTTCTCTGGCTTCCGAGACCATCCTTTCAGAGTATCTTTTGGCTTCCTCGATCATATTCTCTCTTTCTTTTACAATCCATCTGGACTGCTTGAATTCTTCAGGCAGAACATTCCTAAGTTCATCCAGCAGGTCAAATATTTCGTTTTCATGTACTATTATATTAGATGAAAACGGTATCCTTTTACTCTTTTCCAGAAATTCCTCTATTCTGTCTACAATATCAATTACATTCATGCTGCTCTCCAAATCTATTTCTTTTTAATTAAACATTTTTATTAAAACTTTCGGAAATATCTTTCTCTATTTCATCCGGGACCAGACCCTTTATACAACCCTTAAACTTTGCAACTTCCTTAACCGCACTGGAGCTAAGGTAAGCAAATTCAGGATTGGTGACCATAAACATAGTTTCCACTTCAGGATTTAATTTTTTATTGATCTGCGCCATCTGGAACTCATACTCAAAATCCGATATTGCCCTGAGTCCCTTGATTATGACCGCCGCATTCTTCTTTTTAGCCAGATCCACCAGCAGCCCCTCAAAGGTGATTACTTCCACATTCTTAAGATTCTTTAAGACTCTCTTTACAAATTCGACTCTCTTTTCTACAGAATAAAAAGTTTTCTTTCTGTTATTTTTAGAAACAGCCACTATTACTTTGTAAAAGACTTTAGAACATCTGTTGATTATATCCTTATGTCCTTCAGTTAACGGATCGTATGTTCCCGGGCATAGTGCTATCTTTTTCATAAAAATCCTAACTCCCAATCTTAATAAGGTGAGAGATAAACTACTTTTTTATCTCCAAAATATGATTCCTTGACTACCTTTAAATTTTCTATCTCCGTACTCGTATCTTTTTTAAAAAAATACTCATATATAATAAGAGTATCGTCTCCGGTGATTTCTTTATGTGCCAAAGTATCAAATATTTCCTTCATTATACCACTTTCAATTTTGTATGGAGGGTCGATAAAGACAATGTCCCACTTCAAACCCCTGTAAGATTTTATAAATTTTAAAACATCACTTCTGATTATCTTATACTTTTTATCAGTATCCTTAAGATACCTTGTATTATACTGAATAAGATTAATTGATTGAAGACTGTTATCAACAAAATATACCAGACTGCAGTTTCTGCTTAAAGATTCTACTCCCAGTGAGCCCGTGCCCGAAAAAAGATCCAGCACATTCGAGTCCTCTATCCTGCCGCCGATGACATTAAAAATACTCTCTTTTACACTGTCTAAAGTAGGTCTGATTTTATAATCTGAAGGAGGCTTTAATTTTCTACCCTTGAATTTACCGGAAATAATTCTAATAGCTTATCACCATTTAGCATAATTATTCTATTGAAAATATATAAGGATATAAGGGTTGTCCCCCTTTATGCAGTTCTACATCCATTTTAGGATAATAATCTTTTAGTTTTTTCTTGATGTTTTCAATATCTTCAGGTTTCGCATCCTTGCCGATATAAAAGGTGACGACTTCTTCTGATCCCTCTGCAATATCTCTTACAAGGTCGACAGTTGCTTCTACAATATCATCCGAGACTACTTTTAATTTCCCATCGGACAGGCCTATGTACTCGCCTTTCCTTATTACACCGACCTTGAGATTTGCATCTCTTACTGCTTTTGTTATTTCTCCGCTCTTGGTCTTGCCGGCTGCCTCTTCCATGATACTCATATTTTCTTCCATATCTAAATCAGGATTATAGCTCAGTATTGCAGATATCCCTGCCGGAATGGCTCTGGTAGGGACTACATAAACACTTTTATTCTTTACAATCTTTTTTGCCTGATTTGAAGTAAGTACGATGTTTTTATTATTTGGAAATATGATGACTTCATTAGCATCAGTGCTGTTTACCGCCTTGACTATATCATAAGTCGACGGATTCATACTCTGGCCGCCGCTTACAATAACATCTGTGCCTATACTCTTAAATATTTCCTGCAGTTCACTACCGCTGGCTACTGCTATCAATGCCGTCTTCTTTTCCGCTTCCTCTGCTTCTTTTACTTCTACCGCCGGCCCTTCCATCTCTTCTACTTCTTCTTCTCTCTGATCCTTCATATTGTTTATCTGGATCTCATGGAGAGTCCCTTCCCTTATGGCTCTTTTTAAGACCTTATGCGGATTATTTGTATGAACATGTATTTTTACCAGGCTTTCATTTCCTACCACCATTGCGCTGTCGCCGAAAGTCTCAATTCTATCTTTCAATCTTTCTATATTTATCTTACTGCCCTTCACCAGGAATTCCGTACAGTAAGTATATTTAATATCGTAGCTTGCTTTTACTTCCTTTAACCTTTCTTCTCCGGTCTTCGGGCCGCCGCCCCTGGATTTAATGACCGGATCATCACTGCCTGAATTACTTGTTTCAGCGGATTTTGAAGATTTACCTACGGTCCCGCCGGCTGCTGCCTTTAATTCACCGTTTGCACTGTCAATCACTGTAAAAGCCTTTCTGGTCCCTATTAAAATTTCTAAAATACCCTGGGCCCCGGCATCTACCACATCAGCTTTCTTTAATACCGGTAAAAGATAGGTACTCCTCTCAACCGATTTTTCAGTTTCTAAAATAATCTTATCCAAAAGTTCTATTGACTTTATTTTATGAGTATTGTTTGTCAGGTTTTCTATAAATTTGTGAATATCCTTAATAGTGGTCAGCATCGTCCCTTCAGTCGGATCCTGTACGGAATCATACGCCATATCCTTAGATGACCTTAATGCTTCCCTAAGCACATCCAGATTCAGACTGTTGTTTTTTATTATGATGTCAAAAAAACCCTTGAGTATCTGAGATAATATTACACCTGAATTCCCCCTGGCTCCCATCAGCGCTCCAAATGAAACTTTATCCAGTACACTTTTTACTGAAAAATCTTTTAGTTTTGAAAGTTCTTCTTTAATCGAATTCAGCGTGAGAAGCATATTCGTCCCGGTATCCCCGTCAGGGACAGGAAAGACATTCAGGTCATTGATTTTTTCCTCATTTTCCTTGAAATTTTCCAGTATTGCATCAACTACTTTTTTTAGATTTTGAACATTTATTTTACCCATAATAGCCTTTGTCGATTCTGATTAAAATTACAAATATTATATTAAAAATATTTTAATAGTACACCAGGTTTTATCCTATTTCTGTTCAGATCAAGTATTTTCCTTCTGCCCTGTAATACGAATATTTAAATTTGTTTTATACACAAATTAAGACTTTATTATTTAAAAATTGTTTCTTACTGTTTTTTTTTACTTTCATACTTTGCTTGAAAATTAAATAATAAAATGCTAATATTCCTTGCTGACTCACTTATGAACGCGGTATATGCCGGAGAGTTTATAAATATATTTTTTATATACAGGAGAGAAAATGTCAAGTGTTTGCGAAATTTGCGGTAAAAAAACAACTTTTGGGAATAATGTAAGCCATTCACATAAAAAAACAAAAAGAATTTTTAAACCTAATGTTCACAAGGCAAAAGTTGAATACAGGGGTAAGATCAAGACCATGAACATCTGCACCAAATGCCTGAAGGCCGGTAAGGTCAAGAAAATAGTCTAAAACCAAATAATATGCTACTTGTTTATTGCATCTGATAATTTTCTTCTCATGTCATCTGCCCATGGGCCACATACTGGCTTTGAAGATTCTATGATTTCCTCTATCTCTTTTTTTGTAAAGCTCATGTTGACTTTAAGTCCGTAAACACATCTGTAGCTTTGCTTTGCCTGATATATAAGTTCTGCAGTTTTTGGATCCGTACTTACCAGCGTCTGCATCCTTACTATTTCTTTAAACTTATCACTGCCCGGAGCAACTCCGCATACTTCCATAGCTTTTTCTTTAAGCATGACTCTTGCATCACTGATCCTCTTTTTAATTTCTTCTGGAAGCTTTACGATACTTATGAATTCCAAATCCGATAGATTTAAGTGCAGCTCTATTTTACCACTATCCCCTGAAGTGCCACTGTCTGTTTTTTCACTATCTTTCCCAAATAATCCCATTTATTCACCCCCCTTTATAAAGTTTTCTTATATTTTACCTCATTTTGAGAATATGAAAAAACAATGTACGAAAATGGGAATGTATTCAGATCATCTGTGGACTGCAGAAAGCGTATTTAAAGATCTCTTCCTGAAAGATCCTCTCCAGATTCCGGAAAAATAACGGGCTGCCTCGGACCTTTATATATAACAATAATTGCCAGGACATACTGGCTTATCAGTAAAGAAAAGGTTAAAAAATGTCCGGAAAAACCGGTCAGCTGGAAAATATAATTATTTGCAATATCGATGACCCTTATTGTCAGCATACATATGATAATAGTCTTGAGCCATGACAGGCTTATCTTTTTTATGGAAGAAAAAGCACTGCTGATCCGCGATCTGTACATTTTTATAACAAACAGTGAAGCAGTTAAGTAACCTATAAATTGAACATTTAAGATTATGTCGCGGATCAACTGCTCACCGGAACTGAAAAAATACTGGTAATCAGTCAGATTACTCACTAAAACAGAACCTTTAGAGAAATATCTTACAGTCAGGTGTATAAAATCTATAAGGAATGGGATCATATGAATAAGATGGATTTTTTTAAATTCAAAACCTTTATAGGTAAGCGAGATCACATATAAGAAAAACAGGGGAGGAATTAAAAAATAAATAGAATTTTCAGATATTAAAATAGGATAGGGATATTGCAGAAGGACAGTCTTGAAATCAATTAAAAACCACCCGACAAGGACCCATCCGTTAAAAAGCATGAAAGCTGCAAATAAGTTATTGCTGATAAATCTGCCTTTTCTCTGGCTGAAAAGAAAAACAGCAAAAAACAAATATTGAAATGCAACAGCAATTAATATCACATTTTTGGGATCTTGTAGATGATCTACCAGCAAGTTCACGTTAATTCCATTCCGTACTGTTTATAATCAGTCAATTTGATTTCATTTATTAATAAATTTTATATTAAAAATTCCTAAAAATCACTTAATATTAACGAATTTTTATAAATCTAAAATGATTCCATAATTCTTACTTCTCTCCAGTCAGGATATAGTCTGTTATTTATCCGGGTAAAACAATATATAGATTAGATTTCCTTAATCTCTAACTCAGAGAAGGGATAATTTTTAATATTTTTTGTAACCAGTGTTGAACCATATACCATTGATGCGGCTGCAATAATTACATCAGTAACAGCAAGAGTCTTACCTTTTTTTGCATACTTCTGTTTTAGGCTTCCAGCTAATCTGGCAATCTCTTTAGTTACTTCAAAATAATAAAGACTTTCAATAAATTTATTTGTCTTTTCTTTTTCTTTTTTCTTCATCCCGGTATAGACTTCAGCAATATTTATACAACAGCACCCTGCAATGTCACCTCGCATTCCGATTTCTTCCAGATATGAGTTTACTTTTTTATTACCACGCAGGTGATCGATTATTGTTGTTGTATCCAGTAAATATTCAGCCATTACAATATATCTTTCAATCTCTTTTCATCTTCATCTCTCAGACGCCTTACCCAGCTTTCAACCCCTTTATTAAGTTCAGGATGATCTTTATCCTTCCAGGCGCCCGCTGTTTCCTTTATTGCTTTAAGATAATTTAATCTTTGTATCTCTTTTCTTACAGCCTGAGTTATGAACCAGCTGCGTTTTCTTTTACCCGAAAGCCTGTCTATCTCTTTTACCAATTCTTCAGGTACCACAACATGTGTCCTTTTTTTTGTATCCATGTTAATATTATTGTTAATTAAAAATTATACATTATATGTTAACATTTTATGGGACTCTGTCAATAGGACAAAGGACTGATCATATGAAAATCATTTGAGATTAATATACTCTTAGGTTGCACTGCTGATTTTTATAAGACTGCATATAAAGCCTGATTCGCTTTTAAAGTAATAAGGCATGATCTCCATACAGGTTCCTTTATCAGTATTGATATTATCTTTCATTAAATCTAAAGCAGATATAAGTTTGTCAGGGACGTCCAGTTTTTCAATGGCATATTTTTTTTTAAAATATTCTAAAAATCTGCCTATTACCTGCTGACTTTCCAGAGGTGACAGGGTGCAGGTATAAAAGACAAGTCTTCCTCCGGCCTTAAGGTACCTTTCACAACTTACCATCATCCTGTAAGATTCTTTTGAAAGACGGATAATGTCATCCATGGATTTATTGTATTTAACATCGGGGTTCTTTGAAATAGTCCCGAAAGCACTGCAGGGAGCGTCTATTAAAATCTTATCAAAATATCCTGCATAGCCGTCTTGCATATCTTTGCTTTTGGAATTTCCTTTACCGCCCATATCCTGGCTTTTCTCTATAAAATCCTGCTCTTTAGCATCAGCTTCCATGACTCTTACATTTCTGATATTCAGTCTTTCAAGATTGCTTTTCAGTATTTTAAGTTTCTCCCTGCTGATATCAACCGAGAATACCTCTCCCCCGTTTCCTACCAGTTCTGCGATATAAGCGGTCTTTCCCCCGGGAGCGGCGCATACATCCAGCACCTTCTCATTTTTAAGGGGTTTAAGAAAATATTCTACAGCCATTTGTGAAGACAGATCCTGTACCGAGACCAGGCCTTTCTTATATATATCAGTTTCTGATATATCCTGGACGCTTGAAACTTCCACGGCACTTTCAAGCATATTATCAAGCAGCAGATTGTCTTTGGGCGGGACTATGTCCATTTCTTTTCCAAGCTCTTTCTTTGAGATCTTTTCTTTATTAAACTTCAGGTAAACATGCGGGTTTTCATTCAGAGAGCTGCAGATTAAAATCGTTTTTTTTCTTCCGTACCGGTCAAGCCAGTATTTTACCAGCCAGCCGGGGTAAGAATATCTTATACCTATTTTATCTGTGTCCTTTTTTACCGACTTAGTTAATTTCTCTTCTAATAACGACTTGAGATCTGAAACCGAACTTACCCTGCGCATTACCGCATTTACAAATTTTGAAGCGGGCAGAGACACCTCTTTTTTTGCTAACTTCACGCACTCATCTACTGCCGAATAAGAAGGGACCTTATCCATATACACATGCTGATAGACTCCCATACGGAGAATATTGAGTACTGCAAAATCAATGTCCTTTATTTTTTTATCGGAAAAAAGGGAAAGAATAAAATCGATCTTTAAAAAATACCTTACTGTTCCCTTGGCTATATTAAAAATAAAACGCCTGTCAAGTCCGGACAGCCTGTAATGCCCTAAGTAATGGTTTATTATATCTTTTAAGGATTTTTTTGTCTTAAAATACCGGTTTAAAATAAGAAGGGCGATCTTCCTGGGACCCAAGCCGTCTTTTTTTTCATTCAAATTTTTCACCGGCTTCTAACCTGTAGCCATTTATAAAATCTGCCGAAGTCATTACCTTTTTACCCTGCGGCTGTAACATGTCAATCCTGACCAGATCATTTTTACCGCACCTGATTATGATCCCTGTATTTTTATCTGCTTTTACCACCAGTCCATTTTTACCATTTCTTTGATACGTATCGCCGTCATCAGCGGAAAATATGCCTGCTTTAAGTACTTTGATCCTGATACCTTTCCACATGCAGTAAGCTCCAGGTTTGGAACTGAAGGCTCTTACTCTGTTTACAATCTCTTCAGCTTTTCTGTCCCAGTTTATCTTTAAGTCTTCTTTTTTTATCTTGCTGCAGTAGACTGCACTGCTTTCATCCTGGGGATACGGTCTTAAGGCACAATCCTTGATCAATTCCAGGACCACCAGCAGAAGTGATTTTCCGGATATTATTGATTTACGCTCCAGGCTGTCTCTGTTATCGGTACTTTCAACTTTAAAACTCACCTGGGCATATATTCTGCCTGCATCCACTTCAGGGACCACCTCTATTATACTGACACCGCCTATTTTATCGCCGTTTAAGAGAGTACTCGTAATGGGTGTGGCGCCCCTGTATTTCGGCAGAAGCGATGGGTGCACATTAAGCCACTTTGCAGAGGCGAGTTCAAATATTTTAACGGGCAGTATCTTTCCGAAGGATACAACCAGCACAGTATCAAAATCAAGCTTTGTAAATTTACCGTAAAAATCATCATCAAACTTTTCAACCTGTATAAAGTCTATCCCAAGCTCTGCTGCTTTGCTTTTTACTACATTAGGCGAAACCTTCAATCCCCTGCCGGCCGGCTTGTCTTCAGTAGTTATGACAGAAGGTACCCTGTGCCCCGACCTGTGGATCTCTTCCAGGAAAGGAACTGATATCTCGGAAGAACCAAAAAATAATATGTTCAATCAGATGCTCCCTCTATCGCAAATATTTAATTTAATATCATTTACCCTGGACAGAAGCTCTTGCCTTGATTTCCTGTCAAGATGGTCCATAAACAGCACACCGTTTAGATGGTCGATCTCATGCTGGAATATTCTTGACAGCAGACCTTCTGCCGTTATTTCTACATCGTCACCCTTTAAGTTCTTTGCCCTTACTTTGATCTTTGAAAATCTCTTTATGTGAAAATCTTTTATGGAATATATGCTCAAGCAGCCCTCGTCACTTTCTATTTTCTCATCATCTAAAACCTCTATCTCCGGATTTATAAATGTATGTATTTTGTCATCAATATTTACAATGATCACTCTTCTGGTCACTCCTATCTGGGGAGCAGCCATGCCTACTCCGCCTGTCTCCTTCAATGTATCAGTCAGGTCTCTTACCAGCTGCATCAGCCTGTCATCTATTTTTTCCACCTTTTTGCTTTTCTCCCTTAGAACCGGGTCGCCTATTTTTCTAACCTCTTTAACTGCCATTTTAAACCTTTCTTAAGTTTACAGGATCCATACCGGATCCACATCTACAATTATTCTATTTTCACTAAATTTTTTAAATTTCTTCAGTATCCCCGCCAGCTTTTCAGAAAGACCCTCAATATCTTTGGACTTAATCATTATATGCTGCCTGTAAAACAAATTTATCTTGTAAAAAGGAGCAGGCGCCGGGCCGAGAACACTACTACCAATTTTAATAGCTTTACTTATTTCTGCAAATAATTCTTTAATGTCCTTCTTTACCTTATCTTCATTTTTGCCTGAAATTACAATATTTACCACATTTGAAAACGGAGGATAGCACAGCTCTTTTCTGTCTTCCAGTTCATTTCTGTAAAATGACTCATAATCCATACTCAGTATGTTTTTCACAACACTGCTCTGGGGATTATAGGTCTGTATTATGACCTTTCCCTTCTTTTTCTTTCTACCCGCCCTGCCTGAGACCTGGGTTATCAGCTGATAGACTCTTTCATTCATGTGATAATCGGGAAGCCCCATCATCACATCGCAGTTGATGACTCCTACCAGAGTGACATCTCCTATATCCAGGCCCTTTGCCACCATCTGTGTGCCGATGAGAATTGATTTCCCGGGTGTTACGAATCTTGACAGTATTTCCTGGTGTGATTTTCTTTTTCTGGTCGCATCTGAGTCCATCCTGAGTATGGGTGTGTCCTTAAATCTCATCTTGAGTTTGGACTGGATCCTCTGTATCCCGGTTCCGTATAAAAAGATATTATCCGCACCGCATACCGGGCATTTTCCTGTATAATCCTGTTCTCTTCCGCAGTGATGGCATATCAGTTTTTTCCTGTCGCTGTGGTAGGTATATGAAAGGTCGCATGCATTGCACCTTGGTACATTTCCGCAGCCGCTGCATATGACAAAATTACTGTATCCCCTTCTGTTTAAAAATATTATTACCTTATTATTTTTATCAAGTTCTTCCCTGACAGCGGTAAATAATCTTTTTGTTATATCCATATCTTCCCTAAACCGGTCTATATTTTTAAGGTCAACTACCTCCATATCAAGAGAACTGGTACTCTGCGCCTTTACGGGGATCTTAAGAAGTGTGAAATTGTCCTCTTTTTCAGCTCTGTACCTGGTTACAATCGACGGAGTTGCGCTGCCCATAACCACAGGAATACCCAGTATTTCACCCATTTTTTCAGCCACGTCCCGTGTATTATACCTTACCCGGGTCCCTTCCTTGTAGGAAGGATCATGTTCTTCATCCAGTATTATTATGCCTGGATCGCCTGCAGGAGTAAAAATCACAGACCTGGTCCCTATTATTATGTCAAACCTGCCTTCCCATATATCCAGCCACCTTTCATATCTTTCCGCTTCATTCATATTGGAATGGTATACACATACTCTGGGTCCGAATTCACTTTCAAACCTTGAAAACAGCTGCGGGATAAGCGATATCTCGGGAGTCAGGACCAGTGCTTTTTTCTTTTTCTCCAGAACTTTCCTGCATGCAGCCATATAAATATCAGTCTTCCCGCTGCCTGTCACTCCTTCTATTAAAAACTTTTGAAAAACATTTTTTTCTATGGATTTATTTATGGCACTGACAGCTTCTTCCTGATATGGATTTAGAGTTATCTTTTTTTGACTTAAACCCCTATCACCCCTGTAGTCGTATCTGAAATCTCTCTTCTGCCTTTTTTTGGTCACAGATATTATATTTTTATCTGAAAGGCCTGTAATACTGGCGTAGCTTGAGCCTGTTTGTTTTATCAGTTTTTCTTTTGAAGTCTCGCCGTTTAATAGAAGATAATCAATTATTTTTTTCTGGGCAGAATTTCTTTTCCAGTTTATGCTGTCTTTTGACTTAACGTACTCGTCTCTGTTTAAATCTATATAGTCCCTGTACTTAAAAGCTACGCTGGGCTTCATTATCGCTTTTTTGTATTTTCCTCCCGGAGGAAGAAAAAACTTTATGACGCTTCCCAGGGGCTGGATATAGTACCGGCTTATCCACCGTATGAGTTTTAGTCTTCTATCGTCAAAAACAGGCTTGCTGTCTGCTACCTCTAGAATATCTTTTATATCATTATCGGCAAATTCGGATCTGTCCTTGGTCTTTACGATATAGCCGACTTCGGTCCTGTTTTTAAAGGGAGCAAGAACTATTCTTCCGGTATAAATATCGGGATATAAATCGGGGGGTATCCTGTAGTCAAAAGCATGATCAATATCAAAGGCTTTTATATCTATATAAACCTCTGCATATTTATTTTTTATGCCCATTTAAAACACAATGATTATTTAAGACCCAGCATGCTCTTGATTTCATCGACTTTATCCAGCTTTTCCCATGTAAAGTCTCTATCATTCCTTCCGAAATGGCCGTAAGCAGCAGTTTTTCTATAAATCGGCCTTAAGAGATCCAAATTTTTAATAATTGCGCCCGGCCTAAGGTCAAATATTTCTTTTACGGCATTTTCAATCTTTTTTATATCTACCTTTTCGGTACCAAATGTATCCACCATGACCGACACCGGATGTGAGACGCCTATGGCGTAGGCTATTTCGATTTCCAGTCTGTCTGCGGCACCGCCTGCCACCAGATTTTTTGCAACATGCCTTGCTTCATATGCGGCTGACCTGTCAACCTTTGAAGGATCTTTTCCTGAAAAACATCCTCCGCCGTGCCTTGCCATTCCGCCGTAAGTATCTACAATTATTTTCCTCCCGGTAACACCTGTATCACCCATTGGTCCGCCGATTGTAAATTCCCCGGTCGGATTTACAAATAATCTTAAATCCTTGCTCAGATACTGCTCGGGTATGATCGGCTTTACTACAAACTCCCTGATATCCGGTTCTATCTGCGTCTCAATATCAATTTTAGGGGCATGTTGTGCAGCTATTACTATGGTCTCGACAGAAACAGGTTTTCCGTCTTCATATCTTACAGTTACCTGCGATTTTCCGTCAGGTCTGAGGTAAGGCATTATTCCGGCCTTTCTGACTTCAGACAAACGGTGAGCCAGTTTATGAGCCAGCTGAATAGAAAGTGGCATAAACTCTTTGGTCTCATTGCATGCATAGCCGAACATCATTCCCTGGTCCCCGGCACCCTGGTTATCAAATTCATTCTCGTATCCGTTACCGACTCTGGTCTCATAAGCGCTGCTGACACCCTGTGCAATATTGGGTGACTGTTTTCCGATAGAAGTAATAACACCGCAGGTCTCAAAGTCAAAGCCGTACTTTGCCCTGGTATAGCCGATATTCTTGACGACTTTTCTTACAATATCAGGTATCTCTACATAGGTCGAAGTAGTGACTTCTCCTGCTACTACTATAATTCCGGTTTTAAGCAAGGTTTCAATAGCGGTCCTGCATTTGGGGTCATCTACTATTATTGCATCAAGAATCGCATCTGAAATCTGGTCCGCCATCTTGTCAGGATGACCTTCGGTAACCGATTCCGATGTAAACAAGAAATCCTTTTTCTTTGACATTGTCCCTCCTGTCAATACTTTTACAGTCAGTTTAAGTCTTTAACAATTTCATCCCAGATACCCCTGGCAATGATTCTTTTTTTATCTTTAGCTAGTTTCTTTACGGTACTGTCTGCTTTTACTATATCCACCTGGTTGTAATCGCTTTCCATTCCTATACCCTCTTTGGATATATCATTGGCAACCATCATATCAATACTTTTACCCTTGATCTTTCTCGGAACATTCTTAATATCCAGGCCGTTCTCTGCAGAAAAGCCCACCAGGTACTGGCTTTTTTTCTTATTTTCAGACAGGTATCCTAAGATATTCTCGTTTTCTTTAAACTTTATTTTGGATAATATACCATTTTTTTTCTCTAACTTAAAATTATATTTTTTCTCCGGAACGATATCGCTTACCGCTGCAGCCATTATGGTGATATCGCTGCCTCCAAAAAGCTTCAGCACTTCCTTTTTCATCTGGCTGCTGCTCTCAACGTATTTGATTTCTGCCCCGTAAGGTTTCGGCAGATTTTTGGCGGTGCTTATAAGGAAAATTTTCCCGGCACCCCTGAAGTACGCTTCTTCAGCCAGAGCATGGCCCATCTTTCCGCTGGACTTGTTGGAAATATATCTTACGGTGTCAATAAATTCTCTGGTACCGCCCGCCGTGATCACGACCTTTTTGCCCTTAAGGTCAGAACTGTAAGCTATAAGCTCTCCCAGTCTTTCAAGAATGACATCCTCATCTTCAAGCCTTCCCAGACCTTTTTCGCCGCAGGCCAGACTGCCTGAACTGGGTCCCGTAAAAAAATACTTACCCTCCTCTTTTAACCGCTGAATGTTTCTTTTGATTGCAGGATCAAGATACATGCTTTCGTTCATGGCCGGGGCGATCAACACCGGACAGGTTGCAGAGACCGCTGAAGTAGTCAGGAAATTATCACAGACTCCATAGGATAATTTTGAGATTATATCAGCCGAAGCAGGGGCGATTAAAAAGACATCTGCACTGTGGGAAAGTGAAATATGATGGATCTTTTCCTCATTTACAAATTGGTCCACAATAGTCTTATTTCCGCTGATTGAACTGAAAGTGACAGGACCGATGAAATTTAAAGCGTTGGGAGTCATTACCGGGATAACCCGGGCACCCATACCCGTAAGTCTGCTGCAGATCGAAGCTGCTTTATATGCCGCAATAGAAGCAGTGATGCCAAGGACTATCTTTTTTTTTTCAAATATAGATTTATCCAAAACCAGACTTATTTAGTTTCCTTATTTTTCTTTTTAAAAGTTATTTTTCCTTCTTTTATCTCGCTAAAGGCAATTTCCAGCGGATCATGTGACTCGCTATCCACCAGCGGCTTTACCACATCACTTCTCTCCATATTTTTTTGTGCAGAAAGGTAATCTCCCAGTTCCCTCGCTCTCTTGGAAGCAGCTACACATAGTTTATACTTACTCTCTATACTTTCTCCGTATTCGTCAACATACTCTACCTTCACTTGTTTATCTTCCTTTCTTTTTGGAATTTAAAACTTTTTTTAAATTTAGCAAAGCATCATTATAGTTATTATTCACAATTATGCAATCATAATATTTCTTATGGTCTAGTTCTTCTTTTGCAATCTCCAGTCTTTTTCTCATCTCCTCCGGATCTTCAGTATCCCTTTTTCTGATCCTTTCTTCCAGTTCTTTATATGAAGAAGTAGTAATAAAGATAAGGTAAGCGTTTTTTACCTTTTTTACGACCTTCATGGCACCCTGGACTTCTATTACTAAAATGACATTTTTGCCTTCTTCCAGTTTTTTATTTACAAATTTTTTTGGAGTCCCGTAGAGATAACCTGCATAGGACGCCCACTCAAGCAGCATATCCTTTTCTATAAATCGCTTAAACTCCTCCTCGCTTACAAAATGATAGTGGCTGCCGCCGGTCTCCCCTTTTCTTTTGGGCCTTGTAGTAACTGATATGGATCTGACAAAATCGTCATACTCGCTTAGTACATCATCTATCAGGCTGGTTTTTCCCGAACCCGAAGGTCCGGAGACAATGAATAATTTTCCTCTGGCTGCCATATATTGTTGAAGAACTGGCGGTCCTAAGTTATTTTGAAAAATTTATAGAATTTATCTTTTTGATTCCTTCCCAATCCGCCAATTTTTTTATTGGGACTTATTTTCAGATCTTTTAATATTTTAAGGGCGTTGACTCTGCCGTTCCCGGGGAGTGCGCTTACAAGATTTATGACCTTCATATTTAGTACAAATTCAGTAAAGAGTTTCTCATTTTTATAAAGAGATTTTATATCCAGTTTTCCTTTTTTAAGCAACTCTTTGATCTCTGCTCTCTTTTTTCTTACCTGCCTGGCTTTCTCCAAACCTTTCCTTCTATCCTTATCACTTAAGTTATTTAAAGCCATAAAGCTCCCTATCGCTTAAAAGAATTGAGATACTTTAGAGTATACAAATATATATATTTAATATCAACCATTTTTCACTTAATGCCGCCGATTTTTTTCCTGCTGCCGGGATATACAAGGGGAATATCCTTTTTGCATAGACTGCACTCCGAAGGTTGATATATATCAATTCCGAGTTTGATCAAATAATAATACGAGCATCCAAATTCCGGACCGTCCGACCTGTCGACTATGCTTACCACCGCCTTTACAACTGCGCCTCTTTTTTCACATATCTCTATTACTTCCTTTACCGAACCGCCGGTGGTAATGACATCTTCTGCGACCACTACCTCCTGGCCGCGCTCTATTTCAAATCCGCGCCTGAGCTCCATTTTTTCCGTCTTTCTTTCAGTAAATATCATCCTGCAGCCTGCAGTATATGCAAGCATGTAGCCCCACAGGATGCCTCCTACCGCCGGGGAGACAACAGTGCTTATTTTCTTTATATCGGTACTCCTGCCGATCAGTTCCAGTGCCTTACCGGCAAGCCTGTAAGTAATATCCGGGTGCTGGAGAAGCCTGGCGCATTGTAGATAATATCTAGAGTGGTAACCAGAGCTGAGCCTGAAATGGCCTTCCATTACAGCGCCTGTTTCCTTAAGTATTTTAAATACATCAAGTCCCTTTATCTGGTCTACTACCTTAATCATCAGCCAGCGCTCCTTTTATCTCCTCAAGGTACAGATCAACAGCTCCACCGATATCTTTCTTTGTGGTTATCGGACGGCCTATGACTATAAAGTCTGCCCCTCCGGTTATTGCATCACGGGGAGTACTTACTCTTTTCTGGTCTCCTATGTCATCCTCCGGAAGCCTTATTCCGGGGGTTGCTATATAAAAATCATATCCATATTTCTCCCTTACTTTTTTGACCTCACCAGCCGAGCACACAATACCGTCCAATCCTGCTTCCACTGCAGCACCGACCAGATTTAAAACCGAAGATATATGGTCCTTTTTAAAACCCATTACTTCAAGGTCACTGTCATCCAGGCTGGTAAGTACGGTGACGCCCAGAAGAAGCGGCCTTATTCTATTTTCCGGCTGCGCACTTGCCGCTTTTACTGCTTCGGCAAGCATCTTTCTTCCTCCCATGGTATGTATGGTTACCATATTTACATCAAGCCTACCTATGGCTTTTAATGCACCTGCCACCGTATTGGGTATATCGAGAAGCTTTGCATCCAGCATCACCTTATAGCCGAAGCTCTTTACCGTGCTGATTATTTCCGGACCGAGGCTGTATATGAGTTCCAGGCCCAGTTTTAAAGTCGATACCCTGCCTGAAATTTTACTGCAGAGACTTATGACCTCTCTTTTACTTGCAACATCAAGGCTTATTATCAACCTGTCCTTTACTTTGAGTTTTTTTCTTTTCATACTCTTAACTTCCCTATGATCTCGCTGATATTCCTGATTCTTGTCTCCTCCACATAGTTTTTTAACCCCTCTACGATCCTTCTTCCCGCATCGTACTGTACAAAATTAACGGTGCCTATTCCTACCGCGCTGGCACCGGCCAGTATAAACTCCACTGCATCCTTCCAGTCAAAAATCCCGCCCATCCCGATGATGGGAAGGATCTTTTCTTTTGCCAGACAGTAGACCTTTGCCAGTGCTATGGGTTTTACTGCAGGGCCGGAAAGCCCTCCCAGGACATTTCCCAGCCTGGGCCTAAAGGTCTCTATGTCTACCGCCATACCGACTACGGTATTTATAAGCGACACTGCTTCCGCTCCGCCCTTTTTAGCTGCAGCAGCAGATTCTGCCGTATTCTGGTGGTTTGGACTCAGTTTTACAATAACCGGGATATTCATGATGCTGCAGACAGATTTTACTATTTTTCCCACCTCATCAGGCACGGCACCAAATGCCATTCCTCCTTTTTTAACATTGGGGCACGAAAGATTAAGCTCCACAGCGGCTATCCTATCCTTTATTTCTGCAGCTTTTGATGCCACCATTTTAAACTCTCCCGCGTCCTCCCCGAATATGCTTAAAATAAGATTTACGCCAAGTTTTTCGGCCCGGGGAAGATGCGTTTTTATAAATTCATTTACCCCGTCATTCTGAAGGCCGATTGAATTAAGGATTCCGCAGGAAGTCTCGCAGGTCCTGGGCGGAGGATTTCCGTGCCTTGGTTTCAGTGAATAACTCTTGGTGACAACCGCCCCGAGCAGGGAAACATCGTAAAACTGGCTGTGTTCTACTCCAAAATTAAAAGTCCCCGAGCATGCGATTACCGGGCTGTTCAGTTTTATTTTCCCCAGCCTTACCGTTAGAGGCGTATCACCCCTGCTGATGCCTGCATCTTTTGAAAATAAACTTTTTTGATCAGTCAAATACTACCTCCTTGAGATTAAAGGCGGGCCCGTCCTGGCAGACCTTCATATAAGAAGTCTTCCTTTTGCCTTTTTTTATTTTTACCACACACCCAGAACAGACCCCTATTCCGCATGCCATTCTTTCTTCCAGGAGCGCAATAACCCTGTTTTTTTTACCGCTGTAAATATTTTGTATTTCTTTAAGCATATCCCTTGGACCGCAGCAGTAGACATTGTACTCTTCAAAATCTTTGACATTATCCCTTACATAATCCGTTACCAGGCCCCTTTCTCCCAGGGAGCCGTCTTCGGTGAATATGCTGTATCTGACTCTAAGCTCAAGCAGGTCTTTTTCCCATCTCTTAAAGCTGATATCCTTAAATCCTGCAGCAAAAAACACATTTTTCTTACCGGCTCCTGCAGCAACCTCTGCCAGGAGATTAAGGGGTGCTATTCCGATACCTCCCCCGATAAGAAGTATGTTTTCTTCATCCCTGCCTAAAATTATTCCATTTCCCATGGGCCCCGCAAAATCCAGTATATCTCCCCTTTCAAGAACGGACATAAATCTGGTGCCGGCCCCCCTTACTACATACAATATTGAAAAAACATTAAATTTTTCCTCAATGCTGAAAATGCTGAAAGGGCGCCTCAGAAGAGGCTGCATAATATCCCCGGCCGAGCATTTTATATTAATAAAATGGCCCGCGGTGGCGTTTTTACATATATACGGCGAAAAGACATCCATCTTATAGAGATTATCGTTGTATTTCTCATTAGAGATTATTTCACCGCTTAATAGCTTCATCAGTACTCCTGTATGGGTTTTACTTTTACATTAGAGTTATTTTTCATCTCCTGTATGCCCTGCACCAGGGCTGAGGCTCCCGATATGGTGGTAACAGAGGGTACATTGCGGAGAACCGCTGCGGTCCTCAGGTAGTACCCGTCACTTCGTGCAATTCTTCCTTCGGGAGTATTTATAATAAGGTCTATTTCTCCGTTTTTTATCATATCCAGCACGTTGGGCCTTCCTTCCCTGATCTTCAAGACTTTATGGCATCTGATCCCCTTTTCTTCCAGAGTGTCTCCGGTACCTTTGGTAGAAATTATATTAAAGCCGAGTTCTGACAGTTTCCTGGCTATGTCTATTATGACTTCCTTATCCTTATCATGGACACTTATAAACACCGAACCCGAAGTCGGAAATACCTGGTTGGTCGATATCTGCGTCTTGGCAAAAGCAATGCCGAAATTTTTGTCTATGCCCATCACTTCACCGGTGGATTTCATTTCGGGACCCAGTATTGTATCAACGCCCGGGAATCTGTTAAAGGGCATCACTGCTTCCTTGATACTGTAGTAATCAAGTGATGTTGGATCCACTCTTTTAAAGTCCATATCCTTAAGCTTCTTTCCGGTCATCACCAGAGCCGCTATTTTTGCCAGCGGTATCTTTATGGACTTGCTCACAAATGGGACCGTACGCGAAGCCCTGGGATTTGCTTCCAGCACATAAACAGTGGAGTCTTTTATGGCATACTGAATATTCATAAGACCTATTACTTTAAGTTCTTTTGCTATTTTTAAAGTGTATTCCTTAATAGTATCTATTACTTTTTTGCCCAGCGTAAAAGGAGGTATCACGCATGCGCTGTCACCCGAATGTATCCCGGCTTCCTCAATATGTTCCATGATCCCGCCGATAAATATATCATCCCCGTCAAAGATGGCATCGACATCGACTTCTATTGCCCGTTCCAAAAATCTGTCAATCAGTATAGGCCTGTCATTGGATACTATTGCGGCATTTTTTACATAATCAATAAGACTTTCCTCATTATATACGATGTTCATAGCTCTTCCACCCAGTACATAGGAAGGCCTTACCAGTACAGGATAGCCTATCCTGTTTGCTATATTCTTTGCTTTATCCACACTCATGGCTGTACCGTTTTCCGCCTGGGGAATATTAAGTTTTTTAAGCATTGCGCCGAATCTCTTCCGGTCTTCTGCTAGATCGATGCTGTCTGGTGAGGTTCCCAGAATATTTACTCCTGCTTTTTGCAGCCTAAGGGCAAGCTTTAATGGAGTCTGACCTCCAAACTGTACAATTATCCCATAAGGTTTTTCATTCTCAACTACATTTAAAACATCCTCAAAGGTTAATGGTTCAAAATATAACCTATCTGAAGTATCATAATCAGTACTTACAGTTTCAGGATTGCAATTTATCATTATAGACTCAAAGCCGGCATCATGCAGGGCAAAGGAGGCGTGAACACAGCAGTAATCAAACTCTATTCCCTGGCCTATACGGTTTGGTCCGCCACCCAGGATTATAATTTTTTCCTTAGTTGTAGACATAGTTTCGTTTTCGGTCTCATAAGTCGAATAATAATAGGGGGTATAGGCTTCAAACTCTGCAGCACAGGTGTCTACTGGCTTAAAAGTCGCTTTAATATTAAACTTCTTTCTTAGAGCTCTTACCTTATCCTCACTGGTGTTGCACAGATTTGCAATCTGGATATCAGAATACCCAAGTTTTTTTGCTTCATGTAAATTTTTACTGGTTATGTTTTTAACATCCCTGCACTTAAAATCTTTTTCAAACTCTACGAGCTGTTTAATATTAAATAAAAACCAGGGATCTATTTTTGTATAACTTGATATCTCTTCCACGCTCATTCCCTTTTCGAAAGCATATTTAATATAAAAAACCCTGTCCTGATTAGGAATAGATAACTTACTATTAAGTAGCGATTCTTTTATGTCATCTTTGCCATCGGAACCAAGGCCGTATCTGTCTATCTCCAGAGATCTTATGGACTTCTGAAGAGCTTCTTTAAAAGTCCTTCCGATTGCCAGTACTTCACCTACCGATTTCATTCTGGTAGTTAGGCTTGGATCAGTTTCCGGAAACTTCTCGAATGTCCACCGGGGGAATTTTACTACTACATAATCAATGGAAGGTTCAAAACAGGCAGGTGTCTTTTTAGTTATATCATTGGGTATCTCATCAAGGGTATATCCTATGGCCAGTTTGGTAGCGATCTTTGCAATAGGGTAGCCAGTTGCCTTAGAAGCCAGAGCGCTACTTCTGGAAACTCTGGGGTTCAATTCAATAACTGCAACTTTTCCATTTTCAGGGTCAATTGCAAACTGTATATTGGATCCGCCTGCATTAACTCCGATCTCCCTCATTATTTTAATGCTTGCATCCCTTATATTCTGATATTCCTTATAGGTCAGGGTTTGAGCAGGAGCCGCACAAATACTGTCTCCGGTATGTACCCCCATGGTATCAAAATTCTCAATGGAACATACTATAATTACATTATCATTTCTATCTCTCATCATTTCCAATTCAATTTCCTTCCAGCCTGCAACTGATTTTTCTATTAACACCTCAGATTTAGGTGACATATCAAGTCCTCTTGTAACTATTTCTATAAACTCCTCTTTATTAAATGCAACTCCCCCTCCGATACCACCAAGTGTAAAACTGGGCCTTACTACCAGAGGAAATTTTAATTTTACGCTAAAATTTAAAGCCTCTTTTAAACTATGCGCATATCCACTGGGAGGGACATGTAGTCCAATCCTGTTCATGGCTTCTTTAAATTGCTCCCTATCTTCGGCCTTATTGATAATATTAATATCAACCCCTATAAGCTCCACTCCGTATTTACTTAAAACATTTTCTTTTGACAGGGCAGCTGCCATATTCAGCCCTGTTTGTCCTCCCAATGCAGGAAGTAATGCGTCTGGCCTCTCTTTCTTGATTATTTTTTCCACAAACTCAGGGGTCAGTGGCTCAATATAGGTCTTATCTGCAAACTCAGGGTCAGTCATAATAGTAGCAGGATTGCTGTTCACCAGTATCACCTGGTAACCTTCCTGTTTTAAAACCTTGCAGGCTTGGGTTCCAGAATAATCAAACTCACAGGCCTGTCCAATGACTATTGGTCCGGAGCCTATAAGTAAAACTTTTTTTAGGTCTTTTCTTTTTGGCATAAACAATCCTTCTAGTATTTAATTATTAAAATTTTCAATCAACCCATTAAATTTGTTAAAAATATATCTTGAATCATGAGGGCCAGGTTTTCCTTCCGGATGATGCTGCACAGTATATGCATTTATATTTACATACTCCAATCCTTCAATTGTATTATCATTCAAATTCATATGTGTTATTTTATAATCAGTACTCTTAATTTTTTTTAACGATTCTTCACTGACAGCAAACCCGTGATTTTGTGATGTTATCTCAACTTTTCCTGTTTCTATATTCTTAATAGGGTGATTGCCGCCATGATGGCCAAATTTTAACTTATAAGTCTTTGCTCCCAGGGCAATAGCCAAAAGCTGATGCCCCAGACAAATTCCAAAAATAGGTTTCCTTCCAATTAGTTCTTTAATAGTTTTAACTGCATATCCTACAGCTGCGGGGTCACCAGGCCCATTGGAAAGAAAAACACCGTCAGGATTATATTTTAATATTTCTTTGGGTTTTGTAGATGCCGGTACTACAATTAATCTAAAACCTTCCCAGTCCAGACATTTTAAAATACCCATTTTCACTCCAAAATCAACTGCTACAACCACATATTTGTAATCACTCCTTTTAGGATTATAAACATATGGTTTACCACAGGTAACATACTTTACCAGATCTCTATTAATAATAGAGGGGTAACTATTCAGTTTTTTCTTTAATTCATTTTTATCCTCGCTTTTGGTCGAAATAATCCCTTTCATTGAGCCCTTCAATCTAATATGCCTGGTCAATTCTCTGGTATCTATCCCTTCTAAACCTACAATATTATTCTTTTTGAGATAATCCTGTAGACTGCCTTCTGCTCTCCAGTTACAATAGTAATCAAAACATTCTTTTACGATCAAACCCTTAGCTTGGATTTTATTTGATTCTACATCCACACTATTTACTCCATAATTTCCAATCTGGGTATAGGTCATAGTAACAATCTGCTCACAATAAGAAGGATCGGTCAGTATTTCCTGATAGCCCATCATAGAGGTATTAAATACTACCTCACCAATTGTTTCCCCGCTGCATCCTATATTTACTCCTTTAAATAACTTCCCATCCTCCAACATTAAAATTGCCTTCAAAATTTTACCCTTCCTTTTATTTATTATTGTAAACTAATTTACCCTTACTTATGGTACAAACTATCTTCCCCCGGAGTTTCTGCCCTATAAAGGCGCTGTTTTTGCTCTTTGATATAAAATCTCCTCTTTTTATCCTTTGCTCTGCTTCGGTATCAATAACCGTAATATTTGCTTCCCTGCCCTCTTCCATTTTCCCGGCATCTATATTTAAAATTTTTGCGGGCCCGCATGTAATAAGAGATATAAACTCTGCCAGGCTCAATTTTTCCTCCCTGCATAATTTGGTATATGCAGCACTGAAAAGCGTCTCAAGCCCTATGGTCCCGAACTCTGCAAGCTTAAAAGTCGTGTTCTTTTCGGTATCCAGGTGGGGTGCATGGTCGCTTGCTACAGCATCTATAACACCACTTTTTATACCTTCCGCCAGGGCTTTTCTGTCCTCACTGCTTCTTATGGGAGGCTTTACCTTAAAGTTTGTGTTAAAGGAAGAAAGAACACTGTCGTCAAAGAAAAGATGGTGCGGTGTCACATCACACGTTATATCGATGCCGTCCTTTTTTGCCTTATCTACCATTTCCACTCCTGCGGCTGTGCTTAAATGCGTTATATGGACCTTTGCCTTGCTTCTGCCTGCAAGCATTATATCCCTTGCGATCATAAGATCATCGCTTAAGCCCGATATTCCTTCAAGCCCCAGCATCGAAGAATAATGTCCCTCATGGACAAGGCCGTATTTTGATATATTGTAATCTTCTTCATGCAGTATCAGGGGAAGTCCGAACTGGTTGGAATACCTCATTATCTCATACATAAGCATGCTGTCAGCCACACATTTCCCGTCGTCCGAAAACCCGACAGCTCCTGCCTGGGACAACAGTCCCATTTCAGTAATATTTCTTCCCTTAAGGCCTTTGGTCATGGCAGCAACAGGCAGGACCCTGCAGGCTGCATTTATAGATTTCTCCATAATATACTTTACCGCATGCTCACTGTCTATTGCAGGATCGGTATTGGGCATGCAGGCAACTGTGGTTATGCCTCCTTTTACTGCGGCCATTGCTCCGCTTTCAATAGTCTCCTTATCTTCAAATCCGGGATCACGCAGGTGTACATGCATGTCCACAAATCCGGGGCAGACAACAAGCCCGCCTGCATCTATCACCTCTATGTCACTTCCGGCCACTTTGATGTTTTTACCTATTTTTTCTACAATACCGTCTTTAATAAAGACATCGGCACTGGATTCCGTTTTCTTTGCAGGATCGATTATCCTGCCTTTCCTTATTAATATATTTTTATCTTCTGCCTTACCCATAAAAACCTTTAACTCAGTATTAAATACAGTATTGCCATCCTTACAGCCACTCCGTAGGTCACCTGCTCTTCAATTACGATTTTTTCTGCAAGCTTTCCGCTTAAATCCATTACTTCATCGCTTATCTCTATTCCCCTGTTTACCGGCCCCGGGTGCATTACTATGGACTCCGGTTTCATTTTTTTAAGCCTTTCCATATCCAGGCTCAAAAACCTGTTGTACTCCATAATAGACGGATAAAATTTTCTGTCCTGCCTTTCAAGCTGCATTCTCAGCATATACAGGATATCGCAGTCTTCTATGACATCATCGATACTGTATCTTACCTTAAACTCTGAAAAATCTTCGGGAAGAAACATGGCAGGTGAGACCAGGGTCACGTCCATTCCCGTTTTTTCAAATAACTCCATATTGGACCTTGCCACCCTGCTGTTAAGGAAATCCCCGATTACGGCTGCCTTGAGTCCTTTCAACTGCCCGAATCTCTTTTTTATGGTGTAGAGGTCCAGCAGCGCCTGTGTCGGGTGCTGGTGCTTGCCGTCACCGGCATTTATTACGGGGATATCTACAAAGCCGTCTACCATTTTTGCTGTTCCGCTGTCAGAATGCCTTATGATTATAAGATCTACTTTCATGGAAAGTATGGTCTTAAGCGTATCGATTATTGATTCACCTTTCTTTAAGCTGCTGCCTGCAGCCGAAAAATTAATAATATCGGCACTGAGTCTCTTGGCAGCTATCTCAAATGAAGTCCTTGTCCTGGTGCTGGGTTCAAAAAACAGGTTAAACACGGTCCTGCCCCTGAGTGTCGGTACTTTTTTGACTTCCCTTTTTGATATTTCAAGAAAAGAATCTGTATTGGAAAGTATCAGTTTTATATCTTCCAGTTCCAGGCTTTCTATATCCAGCAGGCTTTTTTTGCTTAACATGCTTATTCCTTCTTTACCACCGCGACACTGTCCGTACCGTCGGTCTCCTTTAATTTGACCTCCACGGCCTCGTTATGCGACGTGGGAAGGTTCTTTCCTACATAATCTGCCCTTATGGGCAGCTCCCTGTGCCCCCTGTCTACCAGGACCACAAGCTGTATACTCTTCGGCCGCCCAAAATCTATTATGGCGTCAAGTGCCGCCCTTACCGTCCTTCCGGTATACAGCACATCGTCGACAAGGATCACATTCTTCCCCTCAATATCAAAGGGTATATCGGTTATCCGGACCTCCGGCTTTATATTCCGGCCGATATCATCCCTGTAGAATGAAATATCGAGTTTTCCTGTCTTTAAGCCGGTCCCCTCGAACTTTCCGATATTTTCAGCTATCCTGTTTGCCAGAGGGATCCCTCTTTTCTGAAGGCCGATAAAAACAAGGCTCTCCGAACCCTTGTTTCTTTCCAAAATCTCATGCGAGATCCTTTTTATTATTCTTTCTATATCATTTTCACTTAATATGTTTGCTTCTTCTGCCATGACTCCCCGCCATATAAAAAAACCTCCTTACCATATAGGTAAGAAGGTCAAAATTTTACCAACATTAAAATATTTTAAAAATATTTTTTTCATTCCTTTTTAGCCTCTCCGGACTATTTTAAAGGTTGTTACTATTCAGTTTTGTACTCTGCTCAACAGATACTATAAGAGATTATAGATAAAAAGACAAGTAGAAAATCTAAAACAAAACTAACCCATATTTCTTCTTAGTTTTCTGAGCTTGTAATTTAGATCTCCGCTGCCTTCTCTTTTGTAACCGGGATTTGATTCCCTTGAGTTGAAGTTTCCCTTGTTATTCTGAGCCCTGGCTTCATTTACAACAATAGTTCTTCCCTTAAAGTCGCTCTGGTTCAGTTTCTCCATGGCTGCCTTTGCCTGTTCCTCAGTTTCCATCTCTACAAATCCAAAACCTCTTGATTTTCCGTCCATTCTGATAATTACCTTTGAGTAAGTAACAGTGCCTTCCTTGGCAAAAAACTCTTCCAGCTCCTTATCGGTAGTATTGTAGTCCAGATTACCAACATACATTCTCTTATTCACGAAAATACCTTTCTTTAAATTGCTTTTACCTATATATAAAAGAGTAGTAGAAACTATTACTTAAAAAATGTGGAATAAATAAATTGGATTGGATCAGGAAGATTTAATTCTATTTATATTTACATACTTTTATAAAATTCCTACTGCTCTGTTTTAAAATGAAACTAATTAGATATTATATAATAATTTTTTATTTTGTCCAAAAAAATATTTTTTTCTTTAAGGCTCTACAACTTTCCCCATAAACATGATACTTCCGGTCCTGTCATCTGCAATTACAAAAAAGAAAGGCCTGTTTACATTAAATTCCACCGGTTCCTCTTCTTCTATTGCTGTTTCCAGCATTTCCACTACGGTAACCGCTGCAGCTTCGCTTCCCTTCTCATTTACCTCGATTACTGCCTTGTGCAGGACTCTTGATATAAATATACCGGGCCTTATACCGCTGAAATCCGCATCAAAACTGAAGGCAACTCCCATTCCCATATTTGTAAGCACGTCGTTTAAAAGCTTGATGCCGTATTCCATCTTATACTTCGGCATGGTAAGAGATATTTGCTTTTTAGAATATGATCCTGCTATTTCCTTCCAGCTTTCAGCATCCATGGAATCTATAACAGAGTCAAGACTTATACCTTCATCAGGAAGGATCACATACATTGACATCTTCTCCTGCCCGTAGGGAAGCTTTATGCCTGAAAAATCATCACCCCTGCAGTACGGAAATTCTTCCTCTTTATTCATCATGGGGACTTTTTTAGTGCTTCCGTCTAAAAGATAAAAGTCACCATCAACTGTCAGATCTTCATTGAACTCATACGTCCAGTTTCCCTTAAAATAAATGGCATTAATAAGGTACATGACTGCATCAGCGGGGATAACGTCCAGCATCTTTTCAATCTTGTCCCTTGTAGCATCTGCTATCCACCCGTTTATGGTATCTACCGTCCCGGCATCGGAAAAATCTATTTCTCTTACCTCGGACGAAAAGTACTTGCTGTTTCTTTCTATAAAATCCTTTTTGGCTTCAAAACCAAGGTTCAGCCAGATGGAGTTTGCAATGGCAAGCTCAATATCACTGTCGGCATTCTCGATTGAGACCATGAGGTCCTTAAAGCCGGAGTTTAACTCTTCAAGGTCAAGGCCGGTAAACTCCAGGGCATCGGCCATGGCAAGGTTTGTATCACCCACTGCCCCGTTATATGTCATTGCAAGAGCAAGCAGTATGGAAAGTGGGGATATAAATATATTCCGGTCCTTGTCTTCTAAAACAAGCTCTTTAAAGATATTAAACCCGAACTGTGTATTGGAATAAACAAGTCCGGTGTCAACCGAAGCCGCTATCTCGTCTGACTGTTCCGCGGAAACTTTGATTCCTCCTCCCGAGCCGTCTTTAAAACAGGCGGTACTGGCAAGAAATGTGACTGCAATAAGAACTGCAGCTGCGAGAATTAATTTACTTTTTCTCATGGTATATACTCCTTAGACCATTTTTATTTCTGTATATATATTCGATAGAATCATAGATTAAATGGGTGTAAGATTAAAACTCCTCAAATACTTCCAGCCTGAAGCTTAACTCTCCTTCTTCTATGGGATATGACTCCTCCTGGATATCTCCGGGCTCCAGGTTTTCAACGGAAATACTTATGACCCTGGCTACATTTGTATCGGACATTCGCATGAAAAGTTCAAAAGTGCCGCTAAAATAAGGGGTGCTGCTGACATTTTCCAGCTGGATCTCAAGGCTGGTGCCGTCTGCGACTCTGTATGCAAATATGATCCCCCTTATTTTTTCTTCTATCCAGTCTTCTTCATTCAGTAAGTATGTATCTGTATATACAACCGTGCCTTCCTGCCTTACTTCCTCTTCTTCCCCGGCTTCTTCTTCGTCTCTTGCTGCAACAAGAGCCTGTTCGGTTTCTTCTTCTCCCACGACTGCTTCTTCAGCTTTATACTCGGTGACCAAATCAGCACTTCCTGCTGAATAATACTGCCTTATATACCTTACACCGATTATGACTCCTGCAATTATTACTACTAATATAACTGCAGTAGCTGCATACCTGCCGAACCAGCTTGCCCTGGGTGCCTTTGCCGGCTCGAAGGATAATTCCTGATCGATCACTATCTCATCCCCGACCTCAAATACCCCTGCCGGGATCTTTCTTTTTAAGAACCGGCCGTCTTCGGTCACCACGATGCAGTAATCCTTATGTATTTCCATTATCATTGCTTTCACTTCATACCACCTCTGCAGATATCCACATAACTAAGATTTGCAAGTATTGCAATAACCATAGCTATTATATATATTCGTCCGCGCTCCAGTTTCTTTGGGTGTATCGATATGACATTTTCTATCTGCTTTACCGGAAGCCTCCTTGTTTTCAGTAAAATCCTTAAAATATTGTAGTTTTTGACAATCACTCTTGCTACCATCTTATACTGTTCCCTCAAAGCATCTTTTTTAGGGGATATCTCCACCAGCTGCTCCAGACTTATTCCCCACTTCCTAAGCTGCTTTCTGTACTCCATTATCTCAAGTATCCTTTTTTCATTTTCATCGGCAATCCTGTACTGCTCCAAAGAGTCGGCATCCGCAGCACCGTCACCCGGGTCTCTGTCATCAAGGCTTACAGTCTTTTCCTTCCTACTTTTCCGGTAATAGTCGATAAGGCGCATGCTTATAACCATCCTGGCAAAGGATAAAAACTTGCTCTTGGCCCTGTCGTAAGAGTCAATTGCTTCCTTGAAGGCCATAAGGCCCACCGAAAGTTCCTCGTCAACGCCGTACTCAAGAAACCTTCCCACCCTCTTCTGGGCCACGCCTGCAATAAAGGGCCTGAACTCAAAGATGAGCCTGTTTATGTCATCTTTGTCCTCTTTTGCCTTTATTACCCTGTCTTCAAGCGACCTGTATGCCAATACGTCCCTTCCTGTAAATACATAATTGTTTGATATTATAGGATAACTTAAACTTTTTATAAATCTCCTCTATTGATATAATAAAACTATCATATTTTTACTAGGAGGATTTATTGTGAGTGTAAACCTTATAGTGACCTACGATCCCGCCCATATTGAAAGCAGCAAGGAAAAAGTAGAGCTACTGTTTAAGGAAATAGGCGTAAAAGCAGAGTTTCTAAAGTCAAAATACAGCGGCATTTTCCTTCTTGATGTTGCAAAGCCCAGGGAAGCTGTAAAAAAGCTAAAAGAGCTTTCCAAGAAAAACAGCGAAATGTTCGGCAAGACCTACCGCTATATCCCGGTAGACAGTTGGGTAAAATCGGATATCCCTACCATGCAGAAGGCAATAAAGCCTATGGTTCCCAAGATAGGTGAAAATGAAAAGTGGATGATGGACCTTGAAAAAAGGCACTACGACAAGCATGACTTTAAGGAGCTAATTATAAAACTTACCGATGTGGTGGACCGCAAGAATATCGACCTAAAAAAACCAAAGAAGATTATAAAGGTAGAAATCGTTGGAAAGGATGCGGGAATATCCCTGCTTACACCGGATGAGATGCTTGTGGTATCTTAGTTACTTTCTGGAGCCCTTTCTGAAGTATCTAAAGAACCTGTCCTGGTACTGTTCGAACATCTCCCACCTGTCAAGCTCGCGCTTGAGTTCCAGCGGCTCGATCTCTCCTTTTTCAAACAGCCTGAAGAGCAGCTCTATTTCTTTTCTTGCTATTAAAGGAGCCCCGCTGCTGTCCCTGGTGACCACAGGAAATCCGTCCCTGCCCATGCTTATGGACCTGTTTCTTACAAGATCGGGCACCTGCGATTTATGAGCACTTTTGTCCATCATTTCCTGTACAAACTTGGACAGCGATACATCCCAGAACTCATCTACTCCCTTGATGACCGCACAGTATATATCTTTTTTCCTGTCAATATCGGCTGATATCTTCTTTGAAACCGATTCAAGCGAACTTGATACGATATCCATCTTCTCCGAATCCCTGCTGAACTTAAAGCCGTAAAGTATCAGAGCCAGATCACTGTCTTCTTCAGCCAGCATCTCAAAGGCCCTCCTGGCTTCCCCGCTGAATCCCTCTACCCTGAGCATATATGAAGGGGTGATAAGCTTCGGCTTCTGGCAGGTGATCCTTCCTTCCCTGACCACAGTCTCGGATTCCTCGCTTCTCCCCTCAAAGTCAAGATACATGGGGACAGTCAGTATATAGTAGTGTATGGTGGTGTCATCAAATGATGACAGGAGCTTCTTAGGCTGCTTCAGTACCTCAGTTTTTTCTATTGCGTACTTAATTTTTTCTTCAATGTTCATAATGTATCGGGACTCCGGGTGTTAATATAGTCTACCAGGCACCCTTATTCTAATGTATTTAAATGGTAGAAGCAAATTTATAATGTTTGTGTAAGAGAAGTGTAAGTAAGGGGAAATATAAACCCTTTTTTTATTCCTTAACTATACTCAGGGTGTACATAGATCCCCAGCTGCAACTCCTGCATTTGTAGTTAATAGTGACCATGTCTTCTCTTATATACTCTGGTTCTATTATTAGTTTCACCCGGCTGGAGTTACATTTAGGGCAGAAAAACCTTATACCCGTCCAGGTCTTTATAGCCAAAGATGAAGCATTGCTGACCATTTCTCTTACCTTTTTAGGGTAAAGCATGGTCTTGCTTCTTTCCGACCAGCCGCATTTTCTGCAGCCATAATCCACAGTTACAATATTTTTATCAGGCCAGAGATCTATCCTGCGTTCAGAAACCCCACCGCAATCAGGGCATTTTGCAATTTTGGCACAATTGGCATCAACCATTCTTCTTATATCTTTAGGAATACGTTCTTGCCTTTGCCTTCTCTCAAGCCTGGCCATTTCCTTCTTAGTAAGTATTCTAACTTCTTTATCCCTTGAAGACTTATTTTTAAACCATGCCATCCTATGCCCTCCAATCCTTCCTGCCGCATCAAAGATCATAAACTGATTTATAAAAAGGAGCTATGGCTGAAAGTCCCATGTTTTTAAGGGAACTTGCAAATAACTCACAAACAGAGTCTTCTCCATGGGTGATAAAGACCCTATCCGGTTTCTTTATAAAACTTTTTATCCACTTCAGCAGCCCGTCCCTATCTGCATGGGCGGATAGCCCGGTAAAATTATGGATAGTTGCCCTAACTGCTATTTCTTCTCCGAAAACCTCCACTCTTTCTGCTCTGTCAAGGATCATTCTCCCCAGTGTTCCATAGGCCTGAAAGCCGACAAAGACAACAGAGCATTCTTCATTCCAGAGATTATGCTTTAAATGATGGCCAATTCTACCTCCCTCGCACATCCCGCTAGATGAGATTATGACCTTTGGTATAGGGTCATCGTTTAAAGCCCTTGACTGGTCGGTTGAATCAGTAAAAGCCAAATCTTTGAAGGTCAGCGGGTTTGACCCCTTCTTTATTATCCCCTTTGTCTCCCGGTCTGCATAAGCTATCAGGTCATCCTCGTATATTTTTGTTGCCTCGGATGCCATGGGACTGTCAACATAGACCGGAAAATCAGAATTTTTAACAAGCCCTCTCTTCTTTATTTCATTAAATATATATAAAAGGCCCTGTGTCCTGCCCAGGGCAAATGAGGGGATGATGACATTTCCGCCTCTTGAAAGCGTACGGTCAACAATTTTTGCCAGGTCCAGTGCATAGTCATCACTCTTTTCATGGTTCCTATCCCCGTAGGTCGATTCCATGACCACATAGTCCGCCTCTTTAATATACTGGGGGTCCTTTATTATGGGCTGCCCGGTATTTCCTAGATCTCCAGAAAAGACAATCTTTTTGTCTTTCCCCCCTTCAGCTAAAAACAGCTCTACCGATGCAGAACCCAGAATATGGCCGGCATCCACAAAATCAAACCTGATCCCGCTACTTATTTCACTCGTCTGGCCATAGTCACACGGCACCAATAGTTTAAGGGTATCTTCTACATCGGCCGTGGTATACAAGGGGGCCACTTCACTTTTGCCTGCCCTCTTTGCCTTTTTGTTTTTCCACCTGGCATCCATCTCCTGGATCTTTGCACTGTCCTTTAGCATTACTGAAATCAGGTCACAGGTGGCGCTGGTTGCATATATTTTTCTGCTAAACCCTTCCCTGGCAAGCAGCGGCAGCCTTCCGCTGTGGTCAATATGGGCGTGGGTCAATATAGCAAAATCTATATCCCGGGCATCAAACGGTAGCCTCTGGATGTCCTTTTCGTCCTGTCCCTGCTGCAGGCCGCAATCTATTAGAAATTTCTTTCCGTTTGACTCTAAATAATAACAGCTCCCGGTTACTTCCCTGGCAGCCCCATAAAATGATAGATTCATATCCTCTCTGTTTTCATATAGGTTTAGTGATCAGTAGTCATGCCATTTTTATATTATATACTACTATTATCTTATTATTTATCATAGGTTGTATGATGAATAAGACCTCTTTTTTATTTTAGATTAGCTTTTTGAGATTTTTAGTAATTGGAGATAAGAAATAGAAGTGGAGATAGCCTATAAGCCGAG
>Ga0114922_10000082_pt1 | contig 79566 bp, 62 predicted proteins | sample AartaG_FD_100975 | JGI IMG/M metagenome (GOLD analysis project Ga0114922, IMG submission 100975) | Deep subsurface microbial communities from Aarhus Bay to uncover new lineages of life (NeLLi) - Aarhus_00045 metaG | ecosystem: Environmental > Aquatic > Marine > Oceanic > Sediment | place...
AGCAACAGATTGATAGGCTAAACCGTGTTGCCCCGGTGCATCCCGGGCCGCCGCATCCGCCGCAGGCGGATGTCGTTGCCGGCAGGATGCAGGCAACGTGGCCTTTCTTCGGAGCCTGCCGTTCGGCAGGCTCCGAAGAAAGGTCGGCGGCCGTAGAACGGAGATCGGTGTTCTCCCCACGTAGCCTGTCAATCTTTCGCCCCTGCCGGTCAAGCCGGCAGGGGGCGGTACTGCTTGGGCACGGAGATGTGTCGTTACACGGAAACGCTAAACACATACCGCGCGGCAGCGCACCCGATGAAACGCACGGGGATTTTCACTTGTAATTCTTGCCACAGGCCGATATTCTATGGGGGAGGACGGCCAAAACGGGCCCCGTAAGATAAGAAACGGAGTTCCCATGAACGGATTCATGACCGCGATAAGGACTCGCCGCAGAATGCTTCTCTTGCCGGCCCTCTCAGCGGCCGCCTGCTGTTTGATTACCGGCCAGGCGCTCGCGGCCGATCAGACCCCGACTGATCAACCAGAAGGCTGGGTCAACATCTGGCGGTACCAGCTCTTCAAGATCGGGGAGAGCACTGTAGAGGTCAACCAGATCATCCTTTCGATGGCGATCCTGCTGGGTGGCATCTGGCTGAGCAGGCGACTCACGCGCATGGCCCAACCCCGCCTCTCGAAGCATCTCGACAGGAGCGTGGCCGCGGCCATCCAGAAGATAGCTTTCTACTTCCTCGTTGTGTTCGTTGTCCTCATCTCCTTCCAGGTGGTGGCTATTCCGCTCACCATGTTCACGTTCCTCGGCGGAGCGCTTGCCATCGGCATCGGTTTCGGCGCTCAGAATCTCATCAACAACTTCATCAGCGGGCTGATCCTGATGATCGAGCGGCCGATCCGCATCGGCGACCTTCTCGAAGTCGAAGGCAATCAGGGCCGCGTCCACAGCATCGGCTACCGCTGCACGTTGATCAAGAAAAGCGACGGCGTAGACCTCCTCGTGCCAAACAGCACCCTCCTCGAAACGAACGTGATCAACTGGACGCTCTCCGACAACCGTTTTCGCACGTCCGTCACCGTCGGCGTGGCGTACGGATCCCCTACCAGCGAGGTCGCGAGCCTGATTCGCAAAGCGGTCGACGAACACGCCGAAATACTCAAGGACCCCGAACCGATCGTCACATTCGACGAATTCGGTGACAACACGCTTAACTTCCAGGTTTACTTCCGGTGTGAGGTGCAGAGCTTCATGGACTTGCGGATCATCCGAAGCGACGTCCGCTTCCGGATCGACGAACTCTTCCGCGAGGCCGGTGTCGTGATCGCTTTCCCGCAGCGCGACGTGCACCTCGACACCCTCAGGCCGCTGGAGGTGCGGGTGACCCGCGGCGAAACACACAGTCGCGAGTAATACCGGCAGTGAGAACGCGCCCTGCAAGGCGAAGCATCAGGGCGCAGAAGAGCGGCGATCCCCTCCCAATAACGAAAAATCCGGCAGAGCCGATTTCGCTCTGCCGGAAAGTATCCTGGCGACCCCGATGGGACTCGAACCCACAACATCCAGATCGACAGTCTGGCACTCTAACCAAGTTGAGCTACGGGGCCGAACGTATAGTAGTTGGCGGGCGATTCCGGGCTCGGATCAGTGACCTCCTCCTTGTAGAAATTGCCCTGCGAGACGCGAAAACGCCCGAAAGCCATTTGCCGATAATACTATACCAAATATCGGCATGAGTTGCAAGCACTTTCTTGAATACCTTAGCCCCCGTGCAGGTACATGGTAACCCACCCCGTGCCGACAGGGGCCGGTACGACTGTAACAGCCAAGAAGTTTCTGAAAGGTCGGCGCCTTTAGGAAAAAGCGTTGGGCAAACTCTTTCCAAAGAGTTCCCCTCCCACGATCATTGCTTGAACACGACGCCATCCGGGGATATAATATGATGAACGGCATCGCAACCTGCATCCGGGGAGGTCGGCTATGAAAAGATCCTCACACGTCATCACGGTCGCTGTCGCGGCCTGTGCGGCGCTTGCAGCATTTGCCGCGGCGGATGTCCTTCATCTCAATAACGGCAACAGCATCGAAGGCGAGATCGTCAAGGAAACCGAGAACGAAGTAAAGCTGAAAACGCCGGTCGGCACCATCATTTTCAAGAGGGATGATATCGACCACATCGAGCGGAAGGCCTCCCCGCTTCAGCAATACGAGCCGGAAGCGGCAAGGCTGAAGGACGACGACAGCGTGGGCCACTATTTCCTCGGCGTGTGGTGCAAGAAGAACGGGCTGAGGAAGCAGGCCCAACAGGAATTTCTCAAGACCATCGCGGCCAACCCCAATCACGAGGGTGCAAGAAAAGAGTTGGGCTACGTGATGCACGCCGGCAAGTGGGTGACCAAAGAAGAAGCAATGAAGGCCAAGGGCTTCGAGATGCACAAAGGCCGGTGGATCGCACTGGAAGAAGCCGAGAAGTTCCGCAGGATAGAAGGGCAGCGGCAATGGCGGAAGAAGCTCCGTCGGGCGGCGAACCTCATGTGCGGAGCGAACCCGGCCGCGGGCAGAAAGGTTTTCGAGGCGATTTCACCTGATGACGGCCCCCGCGTGGTCACGCCCGCCCTCAGGAGCATCACGGGGCACAAGTGCGCTCTCGCGCGCGAGGAGGCGGCCAAGGCGCTGGCGAGGCTCCGCACGCCGGAAGCATTCGAAGCGCTGGTTGAAGCGGTTTTGAACGAACACGATAACGAAGTCGTCAAGGTCATCGTCGACCGGATGAAGGCCCTCAATTCCAAACGCGCGGCGAAGCTGTTGATGCAGGCGTCGCGCGATCTGCGAAAGACCATCCTCACATCGGCCAACGACCGCAAGCCGGGAATAGTGAGGGCCATCACGAGGGCATCGGCGGCGATGGGCATGCTGGGCGAGCAGATAGCCGTGCCCGAGCTCGCCCGGTCGCTCTTACTGAAGATCGATTACTTGCAGGAAATTGACTCGACCACCGATATCACCGGCCCTTCGGGCTCTTCTCTCACGCCCGTCGGCCCCATCGTATTCCAGAATGGTTCGGTCGCTCTGCAAACGGCCACGACCTCCGGCGTCACCATGAGTACATCGACAAAGACCACGAAAGTGATCCCCACGTATTACAACGATGAGGCCGTTGCTGCGCTGCGCCGCCTGACCGGCCGGCGCTTAGATTACGACCGCAGGAAATGGCTGGAATGGTGGGCGATGCACAAGCCCGTTTTCCCTCCCCAACCGCACGAGTTTGAACTGAACTGAAGCGTTTCACACGCTATGCCTTGCCGTGGTGAGCCTTTGCGTAATCACATACACGTCGCAACGGGCAGGCTTTGCACTCGGGCCTGCTCCGGCAGATTTCACGGCCGAGGCGAAGAAGGTTGACGTGCAAAGACAGCGCCTTGCCTTCGGGCACGTGCGGCTCCATCAGCCAGTGGGTCTTCTCGGGTGAAGACTTGCCAGGCACCACGCCCACCCGCCGGCTGATGCGGTTAACGTGGGTGTCCACCGGAAACACATCCTTGCCGCACGCGAATAGCAGCGTCACCGCAACGGTCTTCACGCCGATACCATGCAAGCTGCAGAAAAGCTCGTAAGCTTCCTTCGGCGCCATCTCGCATATCGGGTCTATGTTGTAACCGCCGAACTTCTCCCTCGCCCACAGCAGGAAGTGATGTATCCGAACGCTCTTCTGGTTGGCGAGCCCGCCCTGCCTGATGGCATCTGCGATCTCCTTCGGCTCGGCCTCCGCGGCGGCTTTCCACGTGCGGAACCGTTTTCTGAGGCTGCGGTAGGCCGCGCCGCTGTTGGTATCGCTGGTACTTTGCGATAGAATGGTCTGCACCATCGCCCCGAGCGGCTCGCGCGGACCCTCCCACTGCGGCACGCCGTAGTGCCCCTCGAGAAGTTGGGCCATCCTTCGGATGCGCTGTCTTGGATTCTTCATCTCATTTGCCCAACGCCTTCTCGGCATCGTCCACGATCTCATCGAGCCCCCGCGCCAGATCGTCGTCGACCGGCTGGGGCTGGTGCGTCTGCAGGATTTCTTCCTTGCGTCGGCGGCAGCGCTCTTCGGTGCTTGCGGCGCCGGAGTCCAGCCACGCCTGGTAGTAGTCGCGGTCCAGGATCTTCGGGAACCACAGTTCCTTGCGGAAGTGCTCGGCCGTGTGCATTCTGTCGATGAATGCTCCCCCGGGGCCGGCGTCCTCGATCTCGCCTATGCCCAGTGCCTCGTCGCTGAAATCGATCTCCCGCATGGTGCTCTCCACGTACGAGATGACCTCGTCTTGCAGCACGAGCATATCGAGCGAAGCGGCTTGGTCGACCCCGCATATCCCCATGTGACCGAAGATGTCGGCCCCCGCGGCGGCCCCGAGGGCGAGCGTGGTCCCCGCCTCCAGACCCGCCTGGGCGTCGGGCCGCTTGGAGTCGGTCAGCCCCACGTTGATGTAAACCGGCAGGCCGTAATGCTTGCCCATTTGGGTCATCGCCACACCGAAGATGGCCTGCTCCGGCCCCGAGAAGATCAACTGCGTGGTCGCCATGTCGAAGGCGTGACAGATGCCGCCGTAGCACACGGGCATACCCGGACGGATCAATTGCGTGATGCAGATGCCCGCAAGAATCTCGGCATTCTCCTGGGCCATCGTGCCGGCGAGGGTGCAGGGCGCCGACATCCCCATCTGCGCCATCGGGCCGATGGGCACGGGCAGGTTGAGCCGAGCGGTCTCGAACAGCAGATCAACGCCGTTGAACGGGAACCGCAGGGGGCTGATCGGTTCGAGGAAAGGATAGCACAGCGGATATTCGGCGGCCCTCTTCTCGTCCCCCCGAACGGCGATCAGGATTTCGTTGATGAATCTTGCCGAGGCGCGGTCGTGATACCAGAACATCACCGGCTTGGTTGTGTTCTTGATCATGGCGGCCAGTTGTGCAACACACCGCCACTCCACGGGGATGTCTTGCGGATCGGCCATTGCGCCGACGAAGTTTATGCCGTCGAGGGCGTCGCAGAATCGCGCCGCCGTCGCCACGTCGTCGAGAGCAGCATAACGTCGCTCCTCGCCGATGGCATCGACCCACAGCGCCTCCCCGGCGATCGAGTTGTAGTTTCGCTTGCCGACGCCGAACTCGGCCTTGAGCGCCAGGTCGCGGCCGTAGATGGTGAACCGCTTCCCTGCACCATTCAGCAGCCGCATCAAGAGGTCCGGGGGAATTCTCACCCGCTGCTCTTGGCGGTCCACCTCGGCGCCGCTGTCGGCGAACCTGCTCAGGATCTCGTCATGCGGCACGATCACGCCCACTCGTTCGAGAACGGCGAGCGAAGCTTCGTGTATCTTGCCGATCTGTTCTTGACTCAAAACACTGGAAAACATCGTTGACCTCACGTGTCAGCCGAACTGCGGCAGGTACTCCGCCTGCGCCGCCAGGAGTTCGTCCGCCAGTTTCGTCGCGGCCTCAACGGAGCCGACGGCACCGTCGAGCACGAGCGCCTGGATAAACTTGTCGCGGTTGCCTTCGAGCGCCGCCTCAACGACTGTCTCGACCCACATGAAGCGCGTGGCGAGCGTACCTGCGAGCGCGGCCGGGAGCGGCTCGAGCGTGAGCGCCCGCAGGCCGGAGGCGTCGGCAACGGCCGGGCCTTCCACAATCGCTTCGGCAGGCAGGTTGGGGGCATGGCCTCGGTTCGGGAGGTTGGCCGAATACACGCGACCGGCGTCCGACCGGATGCTCTCGACAATCTCGAGGACCTGCTCGTGCTCTCCGCCGATGCGGTCGAAATAGTCGTCGCCCAGCGGCCCGTCCGCCAGCGCGTCGCTGCGCATCTGCTCAAAGATCCTGTCGCCATGGGCGATGGTATCTTCGAAGCTGAACGCCTCGACGCCGAGGGTCTTGCCGTAATACCTGCCGTCGGCAAAAAACTGCGTGAAGAACTCCGTCACGTGGCGGTCGAGCACGGCAGGAAACGCCCCGAAGATCTCGAACAGCCGCCAACTGAACGGCTGGTCTTCGGGTTGCGGATGCTCCTTGCTGAGCCGTTCGCGCGCTATTCTGCGGAGGCGCGGCATGGCATCACCGCCGGCGCTCACTTCGGTGAACCACGTGAGATGGTTCATACCCACGGCCTTATAGCTCAGTTCACCCGGCAGAACGCCCAAGGCATCGGCGAGGTAGCGTGCAACATGGGGTACACCGTGGCACAGGCCGACTACGTTGGCCCCGGTGGCCTTGCGCACTGCGCGACAGACCGGCGCCATCGGATTGCCGTAATTGAAGAACAGCGCCTCGGGCGCCAGGTCCAACACATCTTCCGCGATGGCCACCATAGCCGGGATCATTCGCAATGCGCGCGACGTGCCGCCCGGCATCACGCTGTCGCCCACGGGCTGATAGATGCCGTGTTTGCGCGGGATGAAGACGTCCCGCTCCCAGGCCCGTCGCCCGCCTACTCCGATGGTGCAGATCACGAGCGTGGCACCGGGCAACGCCGCCCGCCGGTCGGTGGAGGCCGATAACCTCACAGGCGCGTTTTTCGCCTCGATCATCTTCTTCGCGAGGCCCTCGGCCACCGCCAGCGCGTCGGGGTCGATGTCGACAAGCGCCAGGTCCGCGTCCCAGTTGCTGTGGATCAGATCCGACACAATGCCCCGCGTGAACGAAGCACTGCCCGCACCGATCAGGATCACCTTTTCTTTCATCGCCTGCGCCTCGCCAAGCAATTGCAGGGTCACGGATTGAATTATAACCGCGAAATCAGCGAAGGGGAGCAGGCTTTCTTTCCTCAGGGCATTTCTCGGGCCCCGGCGCTCATTTTGTTCTCGGGTCGACCCACTCCTTGCCGATGAACTCGCATTTCTTGCGCCGGTAGTAGAGGTAGTTCTCAAACGAAACGTCGGGCGGTACAGCGTGGTCGGTGTGCGGAATGAAGCCGCCCTTTTCAAACAGCGGACGGATGCGCTCGAACTCGGCGTCGATCGCGGCGGGCCCGGCGGCCTGGGCGCGCTTGTCGAAGCCGCCTCGCATCGCTACACGCTTGCCGAACTCGCGCGAAATCCGATACGCGTCGGTATGGGCCACCTCGATGGGAAACATGAGATTGATGCCGCCCTTCAGCCACGCCCCCACAAGCTCGTGTATGTTGCCGTCGCTGTCGAGCATGTTGAACTCGCAGCCAAGCTCCTCCCGGAGGTGGTCGGTGATACGCTTGTATCGCGGCACCATGAGTTTGTCTAACATCGCGGGGGAGATCAACGGGCCGGACCGGTAGCACATGTCTTCCCACCAGATGGTGAAGTCGATTGTGCATTTGCCCGCGAGCTTTGAATGCATCCGCAGGCAGAGCTTCGTGAGGTGCTCCATCATCTCTTCGACCCAGGCGGGGTCGTCGTAGAGCGCGAGGGACAGATTCTCCACGCCCATCCAGTTGCGTATTTTGCCGTAAAGGCTGGTGCTGAAAATCAGCGCGGGGAACGTGCGGTCCTCGCCGCATTGGGCGCAGATATCGTCGATATTGTCGGGAACGCGATCCGGGTTTTCCGGGTCGAGCCGCTCGGCGGCGAACTTCTCCCAGTCGGCTCTAGTCTCAATGGCAAACTTTATGTAGCGGGGGATGGATGCGTGGACTTTTGACTCCTCGCAGATGGCGCCCTCGGCGTCGCGCACGATCACGTGATCGCCCTTATCCTCGAGCACCTTGCGCTCAAAGCTCGGGTACATCCCCGTGGCGACCATCGGATGCGGCCCCCAGCCCACCTCGTCGGTGCCCAGGTAGTTATCGAACCCGGTGTAGCCCTCCATGCCTTCGTTGGCCCAGCGTTCTATCGTCTCGTTCCACGCGAAGAACTCCAGATCAGGCACACGGTCGACCTTCTCGAAACGCAGCGTGCCGAGCCATCGCTCTCTGTCGGTCATTTCGGACATTTACACAGGCTCCTTTGCACATGTGCTCAAGTGGTTATCTCAGTAACGCGGGCCGTAATTGTAATACGAATGGCCCCGGGAATCGAGGGGTTTTTGCGATGCTTTTGCACGGTTGAGGCGTAGAATGGTGCGTGGTATGACAGACACAGATCGCAACTCCGACATCGGCACGATGGGCGAGCGCTCCCTCCACGCCGCCCTCAAGCAATGGTACGCGCGGCCCGGTGATCGCACCGAGGTGCACATCGACGGCTTCCTCGTCGACATTGTCCGCGGGAATCTCCTGATAGAGATTCAGACGCGCAACTTCCCATCGATCAGGCGGAAGCTCGCGGCCCTCACCGAAAATCACCGGGTTCGGCTGGTCCACCCCATCGCGCTCGAGAAATGGATCGTCCGGCTCGGGCCCGACGGCCTCACACAGCTCGGGCGCCGCAAGTCGCCCAAACGCGGCCACGCGATCCAGGTTTTCGAGGAGCTTGTGAGCATCCCGGAATTGATCGCGGATGCCAATTTCTCCATCGAGCTGCTGCTGATTCAGGAAGAAGAAATTCGGCGCAAGGGCGGCGCCCGAAACTGGCGGCGGCGCGGATGGGGCACCTTCGACCGCCGGTTGATCGACGTCGTGGACCGGCAACTGTTGCAGACGCCATCGGACTTCGCCGCCTTCATCCCGCCCGGTCTCATCGAGCCCTTCACAACGCAGGACCTCGCCGAGGCGCTCGGCCGCCCGCGCGACGAAGCACAGCAGATGGCCTACTGCCTCCGCAAGATGGGCGTTGTCGCGCCCGTCGGCAAGCAAGGCAACGCGATCCTCTACGCGCGGGCCGGGGTGCGTCCAGTCGGGTGTGACACAGTACTATGATTTCCGTGAATCGAAGGCAACGCGGACCCGCCTTCAGAAGATTTTCGGCGGACAAGTATTGCGCTTTTCATGCTCGAAATGCCCGTGTTTGGCGTTTTCTTAGCCCAAAGGGCGATAGTCTGTAGCCACGGGCGTCAGCCCGTGGAAAACGATCGCCCAAAACCGCAGAGCCCCCGCAGGGGGCGCCAGAATAATTCGACGACGACGACGAGGACGACGACGAGGACGAATCGAGGTGTCGCGCACCAACCAAAAACCATATTCCGTTGTCGCACTCCCCAGTCACGCCGTCCGACATCCCTGATGCTTGATTCCGCGCGCCGAATGTGGTAGAATCTGCCGAAACGGAGCGATCGCGATGTGGGACAGAAAACACTTCCTGGGCTTGGCAGAGCTCTCGGCGGACGAGATCAATCAAATACTCGACAAGGCCCAGGGCTACAGGCCGACGGCCCTTGACGAGAACAAGGCATCGGGCAAGCTCCGCGGGACGCGGCTCGTTTTGATGTTCTTCGAGAACAGCACCCGCACGCGCGTATCCTTCGAGTTGGCCGCCGGCCGACTTGGCGCGAGCGTGACGGCAATGCAGATGAGCGCCAGCAGCGTGACAAAGGGCGAGTGCCTGCGCGATACGGTCCGGACGGTCGACGCGATGGGCGTCGATTTCATGGTGGTGCGGCATGCGTCGTCAGGCGCGGTCGGGCAGGTTGCCGGGTGGGTCTCGGCGTCGGTGATCAACGCGGGCGACGGCACCCACGAGCATCCCACGCAGGGCCTGCTCGATATGCTTACCATCAGGCAGCGCAAAGGAAAGATCGAGGGCCTGCGCGTGGGCATAGTGGGCGATATCCTCCATAGCCGGGTCGCACGCTCCAACCTCATCGCACTCAAGAAGCTATGTGCCGACGTTGTGCTGATCGGCCCCCCGACGCTGGTGCCGAACTCTTTCGAACAGCTCGGCGCCGAGGTCGCACACGACTTCGACAACACGATCCATCAGTGCGACGTGCTCTACATGCTGCGCGTCCAGCGCGAAAGGCTGGGCGGGCAGTTTTTTCCCTCGATGCGCGAATACTGCGAGCTATACCGGCTCGACGCCCGCCGGATGCAGCGGGCCAAATCCGACGTGCTCGTGATGCACCCCGGGCCGATGAACCGAGGAATCGAGATAACTACGGACGTGGCCGACGGGCCCAATGCCGCCGTGCTGGAGCAGGTGTCGAACGGTGTGGCCGTGAGGATGGCCGTGCTCGATATACTGCACGGCAGCAGATGCGGCGGCTGAACCGAAGTCCACATCCCGCGTGAGATCAAGAATGGCTGAACTCCTGATCAAGAACGGTCGCGTGATCTGCCCCGACCAGGGTCTCGACGAGGTGACGGACATCCTGGTGAAAGACGGCAGGATCGAGAAGATCGGCTCTGCCTCCGAGCCCGTGGAAGAAACGATCGACGCGGCGGACAAGATCATCTGCCCCGGCCTGATCGACATGCACGTTCACCTGCGCGACCCGGGCGACTGCGATGAAGAAACAATCGCCTCGGGCAGCGCCGCGGCCATCGCGGGCGGCTTCACCACCATCGTCACGATGCCCAATACCGATCCTCCCGTCGACAATCCCTCCGCCGCCGAGAACATTGTCAACAAGGGCCGCCAGGCCGGCCTCGCGAATGTCTTTCCCGTGGGTGCGATCACAATGGGACGCAACGGCAAGGAGCTGTCGGAAATGGGCCTGCTCAACCTTGCAGGTGTGGCGGCATTTTCCGACGACGGCTCGTGGGTGGCCTCGGCCGGCGTGATGGCGAAAGCATTGAAGTACGCCAGGCTCACGGGCCTGCCGATCATGTCGCACTGCGAGGATCCGACCCTCGCGGGCAAAGGCGTGATGAACGCCGGCCCCCTCGCGACCGAGCTCGGCCTGCCCGGCGTCCCCCGCTCGGCCGAAGAGACGGCCATCGCGCGCGACCTCCTGCTGGCGGCCGAGATCGGCGGCAAGCTGCACATTACGCACGTGAGCACGGCCGGCGGCGTGGAGCTTATCCGCGAAGCAAAACGCCGCGGCGTAAACGTTACGGCCGACGCGACCCCTCACCACCTGACCCTGACCGAAGAGTGCGTACGCGGCTATAACACCAACGCCAGGGTGAACCCGCCGCTTCGCGCCAAGGCAGATGTCGACGCGCTGCGGGCCGGACTGAAGGACGGCACGATCGACGCGGTCGCCTCCGACCACGCGCCCCACTCCCGGCAGGAGAAGGAGTGCGAGTTTGACAAGGCCGCGCCCGGCGTGATCGGCCTCGAAACAACCCTGGCCGTCCTCGTTACGCAACTGGTAGAGACGGGCCTTCTGACTTGGGGGGAGCTCATCGCAGCCCTCACGGTCGGGCCGGCTCGCGCGTTGGGCATCGCCAAGGGCACGTTGCGGCCCGGGGCCAACGCCGACATCACCGTCATTGATCCCGCCGCTCAATGGACCATCGATGCCGGCCGGTTTGTGTCTCTCAGCCGCAACTGCCCGTTCGACGGAATGAAGGTCGTAGGGCGGGCGGAGGCCGTGATCGTGGCGGGGGCGATCAAGGAAGTGTAGCTGCCGTTTCCTGCCGCTCGGAGGGCAGTTGATGCTCATCATCGACGGATATAATTTCCTCTACGCGATGCTGGGCATGGAACACAGCCTGCCGATAAAAGACTTCGAAGCGGCGCGGACAAAGCTGCAGGAGCATCTGTCGCGATATCAAAACATCACGCACGAGCCTATCAAGGTGGTTTACGATGCGAAGGGCGGTGCGCAAGTGCCAAACGAACGGTACGCGGGGATAGACGTTGTTTACGCCCCACCCAACTCTGATGCCGACGACCATATCGTGCGTTGCGTGGAGGGCGCCTCCCGGCCGGGCGAGATCATCGTTGTGAGCAGCGATAGAGAATTGGCCGAAAGGGTGAAGGAGGCAGGCGGGCGAGTCATGGGCAGCGGAGTCTTCTATCAAAGGATGAAAGACGCCTTCGAACGGGGCGCGGATCCTCCCGACGACAGGGCTCACGAGAAGCCCACTCGACCCGATCCCGAGGAAATGAACTACTTCCTGCGCGAATTCGGCGAAGACAAATGAAAGGCCCGAGAGCGGGGGCGGAACGTCGATGGCGCGTTCCGCTTTTTTCGGTTGTTTTCTTTTTGTGTGGAGCGGCATCGAGCCTGTGGCGAAAGCTGCGCCGGAACGAGGAGGCTGAGCTCTGAAAACCAGACGTGAACTGCTGCGGTGGTATATGCCTGTGGTTTATGCGGCGACGATAATCACGCTGTCGTCGCTTCAGCCGCCGCCTCCCGCGAGGGGGATTCCGGCTTCCGACAAGCTCCTGCACATGGCCGTGTTCGGCCTTATGGCCGTGTTTGTGGCTATGGCCCTGCACCGGCCTCAACGCCCCTTCACCTGGAAGAGAGCCCTGATCGCAATAGCCATCACCTGCACGTACGGTGCCGTAGATGAGGTCTATCAGAGCGGGGTGCCCGGCCGCTTCGGCTCGAGCGCCGACGCGCTCGCCGATGCCTTCGGAGCGATTCTGGCCGTTGGCTGGTATTGCGTCATCGCGAAGAAATGGCCCGATCTCTCTCTCATAATGGGAAATTGATGAGGCTGAAGACAAGGATGAAGGCGGAAGGATGAAGATTGAAGATTCACCACAAAGACACCCGCCGCCGCAGGGCTAGGGCGGGCGAGCTAAAGGACACAAAGAAAAAGAAGAAAGTATGAATTATGAGTTACGAGTTTTTGTCTTCTTTCTTCTCTGCGCTCTTTGCGCCTCTGCGGTAAATCCGTCACTGTTGGCCTATATACCGAGGTGATTCCGCACGTAGATCAGGTCGAGGACGTTGATCTGGCCGTCGCCGTTGACGTCATACTTCGCGTTATTGCCGGTATTAACGTCCTGGTGAAGGTGGTTGCGGACGCCGAGCAGATCGAGAATAGTAATCCTGCTGTCGCCGGTGACGTCGCTCTCCACAGTCGGGCCGGCCGGATCGAACGTCAGTTGCAGCTCCGTGCCGACCACGGCAACGGTGAAAACTCCCGAGCCGGTATTGTTCAGGAAGTCGGTTGTCTCGACCGCGAAGACCGACGGGTCTGAACCGCCCGTGACGCTATCGGCGCTCGCGATCACCCAGGTGTACGACGTGTCGTTCTGAAAGTTGGGCACCTCGCCGGGGTCATTGTTTGCATCGAGCGACACGATCTTGACCATGATCGGGTTTTCGGCCGCCGCGCTCAGCGCAAGGTTACCTGTCCCACCGGTTCCGGACGAAGTTACGGTAAGGAGGTTCCAGTTGGTGCCTGCCACGCCTTCGGAGGGGATGGCGTTGATGTCGACCTCCCAGGTACACGCGTTCACCGTCGCGTCGCCCGCGGTCAAATCTGAAGGGAAGAGGGCATACGGGTTGGGCATGCCGGTCCGCGGAGAGAGCCATGAGCCGTTCTGCAAGATCAGTTCATGGTCGATGGTGCCGGTACCCGAGACGCTTGGCTGGAAGCCGTCGAAATTCTCGAAGCTCCCCCACCATCCGGCCCACCATCCGGGCTCGCCGACGGGTGCGTTCACCGTGACGTCGCCGCCGGAGATCGTTCCGTCGACCTTGAGTGCTCCTTCGGCGACGATGAAACTGTCGCCGGCGCCGTTCACGTTGGAGGCGTTTCCGTGGAGGCTGAGCACGCAGTCGCCGATCTTCGTGAGGGCGCCGGGCCCGTCAATATCGCCGGTGTATTGTATGTTGAGCCTGTTGGAGGGGCCATAGAAGTACCACCCGGCGCTCACGTTGATCGAGGCGCCGTTCGCCGTCACGTGGACCGGCATGGAATGGGTCTCTGTCTGGCCCGCGAAGTTGATGTAGTGGTGAATCGCGCCCCTGTTCACGTTCCATTCGGCGCCTTCGAGGGCCCAGGGGTCTGTTTGCATGCCTGTGCCGTCGAGCGTCAGGTCTGCTGCAACGCTGTTGCCGCCCTCCCCGCGTAGGCTGTACGTGCCGCCGTCCTCTATCACAAGCTTGCAGTTCTTGAGATACGCATGCTCGCCCCCGGGGGTATTGCCCCAGATGTACTCTCCGACCATGCCTTGGTTCACGGTGAAGGTTCCGGTGAATGGCCAAGAGGCCTTATACTTCACTGCGAGGCGCCCGATGCCTGTCTTGATCAGGTTGGCCGTAGCAGGCCCGGTCACGTTCTGGATGTTCGAGAGCTCGGCATTGTCGATCGTGAGGGTGTTTGCCCCGGTGATGTCGAACGTGAAGTTGTCGTTGTCGAGGGTCATCTGATTGATCGTCATGCCGGCGTTGATCTCGATGGTGGCGGGCCCCTTGGCCATCAGTGCGCCCAGTGAGGCCGGCGCATTCACCTGTATTGTGCCGCCCATGCTTGCCGGAATCATGGCGAGGCCGGAGGGCACCAGGTGCTCCGACCAATTGTCGCCGTCGCCCCAGGTTGCGCCGTCACCACTGCCGGTCCAGGTTCCGGCCTGCAGCCAGTCGGCCGGGGCCGAGGTGATCGTGCCGTTGACCTGGCCGGCCCCGCATACCAGCGTGGCTCCGGCATCCACGGTAATGTCGCCGTTGACCTGGCCGGCCCCGCCCGCGAGTATCAGCTTGCCTTCGGTGAGGTGAATGTTGACCCGGTTGTTGGGGTCTTGCCCGACGTCGCCGTTGAGCTGCAGCGTGCCCACACCTTTTTTTGTGAGAGTGCAGCCGCCGCCGGGACCGGTGATGTCGCCATCGAGGATTATCCTCAGGTGCTCGCAATGGGCAATATTGATCAGGGCGTCGCCTGTCAGTTGGACCTGGGCTTTCACGACGGATGTTTCGGCGTACCACTCCTCCAGGTAGAAGCAAACCGCGCCGTCGGGATCGCTTAGCGGATCGCCGTCCACGTTTTTTCCTTCGCCCTCGAACCTCAATACGCTGCCCGGATTGGCGAGGAAAAGCTTGTCGCCTATTCGGCAGCTCAGCATCGCGCCCTGCTCAATGGTGAGCTCGGAAGTGTGCTGGAGCGCGAAGAAATTGCCGCCCGGCACATCGGGGACGAGCCCTTCCCAGTCGTCGTAAATGCTCGGCCGATCATAGCCGCCCAGCAATGTGGGCGACTTCACGGTGATCGTCCCCCTGAAATTGCTCCAGTCGGCTCCTTCCCCTCGCATCAGATGGTCCGGGCCGTCTATCACCAGACTGGCGGGGGCATCGCTGGCGAGGCCACCAAGCGCAAAGTCTCCGCTGCCCTCGACCGTAAGGCCCACGCCGGCGGCGAGGCGGAAACTGAAATTGCGGTCCTCGACGTCCATCACGTCGACGGTCAAGTCGGCTTCGAGCCGCAAGACGTTGTAACGGCTGTGGAACGAAGTCAACGTCGCGTAATAACCGGAGCTGGTTTCCGAGATGGTCTTGGGAACACCGATCGAATTGACGTCGGCCGGGTCGTTGACGGTGATCGTGCGGGTGTCGGTCCCCGAGTTGCCCATGGACTTGGTGGCTGTGATCACGACGTCGTCAAGGCCATCGGCAAGCGGCGCGCGGATGTCCCAGTTATCGTCGTCTTCCCAGTCACCGTCGTTGTTGTAGTCTCCGTTCCCCGTCCATGTCAGGGTGTCGGCAAGAACTCCCCCGGTCAATGTCATGCCGGCCAACAGTATTGCGATGAGTATCCTTACCATCTGAATTCCTCCGTAAAACGCTCCCGCCTGGTTCCTTGCTTCGCTCACGAAATACTAAAACAGCATCCTCCGCGCACGAATCATGCGCCGCAATTCCGTCTCAGGGGTAGTGCCCGGCAGGGCTCGTCATGCCCATTATACTTGCTTTTGGGCGCTTGTCAAGCTGAACGACCGATTTATTTCGTCTTTTCTTCAACAAGTTCTCGCGCGATCTGCGACCACCGGTCGAATCGTTCGGGATGGTTCTCGCAGGTGTGCGTGTCTTTGAGGATCATTTCGAGCGCGCATCCTTTGGCTGCGTCGATGGTGTGCCCGATGTAATCGCGGATCATTTCGGGGTTGAATTCGCCCACGAGGTGCTGCGGCTTCGGCTTCCACGAGAAGATATATTTGTCCTGCAGCTTCTCGGCGCAGGCGTCGACGTCGGTCCAGGGCGAGATCGAAATCCGGCGGATGTTCGGGATCGTGAAAACGTCGTCGAGCTTGCGCGCGAGGTCTTCGCAGCAGCCGTAACCGTTGAGGCCGAAGGGCTCGAGCAGCCGTTTTTCGTAGGCGAGCGCAAACTCCGCGTGCATCTCGGGCGAGACCTGCGCCAACTCCTGGGCTTCGGCGCTGGCCCACATATCGCACGGCCGCACGCGCTCGGGATCGAAGCCGGGCGCCGGCAGGTCGTCGGTATAGCCGTTGCCGCCCGAACTGTGATAGGTGCCGTCGTTGTTGAGGCTCAGCAGGTTCATATCGACGTACTGCCTTACGATGTTTATGTGCCCTTCCTCCAGGATTGCCATTGCGTCGTGGAGCATCTGCGGATTCTCATACATATCCATCATCACTTCGGCCAGCCCGCGGAGTTCCGTGTACTCTTTCATCAGATGAAAGCTGATGTGCGCCACGCCTTTGAGCTTCACATCGAGGATATCGCCGAACAGCTCCTGTGCCTGCTCGAGGTTCCGCTGCGTTGTCTTCTCGTCGTAATACACCTCTGGCGTCTTGAACTTCTTGAGGTCGGCCGGCTCCTTGATGACGGGGTCGAACTTCCACGAGCCGCGTGCTTCGGTGGTGGAGATATACTGCGGGCTGATGCCCCAGCCCGAGGTCGAGATCGCCTTGTTCACGATCCATTCCTTCTCGATGACCGCGTCGTCCTGGAAGTGTTCGAATGTGTAAATGCGCGTCCGCAACTCCCGCTCGATGTTATGCGCGTTCGCGTCTTCGCACAGCATCGTTGCATACGGCACAAGCTCCCCGCCCCACAACGAGCCCTCGGGGAAAATCAGGATCATCGGCCGCACCGGGCGCAGACTGTTGAAGTTCTTCCACAACTCGCGACGCTCGGCCTGGATGGGAAGATCGGCTATCTCGGCGATGCGCCGGGCCAAATCTCGAAGCAGTTTTCTGTCGGATTCACCTATCATTGTTGCTCTGTATCCTCCGCGTGCCTCCAAGGCATCGGTTTCTCACCTGACCCGGGATTCAACACCCAGCACATTTTACAGATTCTGGCGAGGAATTGAAAGGTGTTAACCCAACTTCCGCTTAAACAGGTGGAAATAGCCTTGGGTTGTCGTGATTGAGGAATGGCCCATGCGGCGCACTCGAGCGCTCGATCGAGGCCGTAGCCGCTGGTACGGTATGCGTTGCGTTGGTGCCGATCCGCTTGTGCGCGTGGCAGGGCGTGCCCACCGGATCAAGCACGAGGCAGGCTCGGGTAGTCAATCCGTATCCCGTTTTTCCAGCACGCCGCAAATGATCCCCGCCCACAGCTCGTACCCGGCGGCGTTCGGATGAGCGCCGTCGCGCGTGTAAGCAGGATCAATGGCCTCGCCGCGGGCGAATGGCCTGTGCAGGTCCAGGTATTCGCATCGATGCTTCCTGCACAGATCTTGGAGGCCGGCATTCATCTGAAGAATCCGGGCGTTCGTTTCCGGGCGGGTGCCCGCAACGGGAAGCAGGCTCTGGACGATGATCCGATCGGCCTTGCACCTCGACAGGATCTGATCGACGTTGCGCAGGATCTCCTCGTTGTCGCGATAGCGCAGGTCGTTGTACCCGATCATGATGAAAAGCTGCCCGATGCTCAGGTTGTTGACGGTGTGATCGAGGCGCTTCAGAAGGCCGAGGGTGGTGTCGGAGAAAATGCCGCGGTTCACGACCGGATGATCCGGGAAGTATTCTTCGAGCTTGAAGCGGCGCGTGATGCTGTCGCCCGCGAAAACAATCACCTTCCGGCCGCTGAGCTTCGCGTTGAGCCGCTGATACTCCTCGGCATAATCCCGGTAGAGCGGGTCGTCGAGGATGGTGTCACTTGGCCTGCTGAAGGCGCGTTTCAGGTAGTAGTCGGGGCCCACGCCTCGTCGGATGAAGAAATAGTAAGCGTTGAAAACGAGCAGGCACAGGCCCAGGGCCGCGAGGAGCCAAAGGGCGATTCGTGCGGACGGCCCGGGGCCTTCAGGCGGAGACGGCTCGATGGACGGCATACGACACCCCCAACAGCAGACCGAGAAGCAGAATGAATGAAATCGGCACGAGCTGCGGACTCATCAGCGGGAAGACCGGATTGTATTTTATCAGGAAGGCGCCGTGCAGCAGAAACAGCTCGTAAGCGACGCCGCCGGTGAACGCGAGGAATCCGCTTCGGAATCCGCCGGCACTCATGGCCGCGATCAGGCAGATTGCCCCGGCGCTCAGGATCAGGCTGTTGAAGTCGGCCACCAGAGCGCACCCGATGCTGGGAAGCCTCCCCGGCAGGGCTCTGTGGAGGACCAGATAGTAGAGGACCCCCGAAGCCAGCAGCACGGCCGCGGCGACAAGCATTGTTTTTTTTCTGCGCATGATGGCGCTCAGGCGCTCGTGGTACGCGGCCAGAAGACACCCCAAAGGGAAGGCGAAGATCTTGCCCCAGCCGAAGCGCGTCAGGTAATACTCGACCGGGAATAGGACCACGGCGCAGCCGAGGAGTATCCACGCGGCGCGCGACTTCGACGGCCAGGTGAGGCGGGTTACTACAAAGAAGAGCGCGTACCACACCAGGAGCAGCGTGATGAACCATCGGACGTAGTCGATGCGCCAGGTGACGGGGGTGATATTTATGCCGGCGAAGGTGGCCGCCAGGTGCTCGAGGGGATATGTTCGTCTCAGAATGAAATAATCGAGAACAAGCAGGGCCACGGTCACAGCCCAGTAAGGCAGCATCACCCGTTTCACACGGCGCCGGAGGAAGACGCCCGCCGTCGGCTTGCGTTTTCTACTCGAAAGAGTGAGGCCGAACCCCGAGAGCACGAAGAACAGTGTCACGGCGCCCTGGCCCAGGCTCAGGCTGGGCCCTGCCTTTGAAACATGCGTCCACAGGTGCGTCAGGACCACCATCAGAATGGCCAGGCCTTTCAACTGGCCCGTCTGCTCGCGGTCCATGAATGCACCCGGCCCCCGCCTGCGAAGCGTGATCAGCGTCAGAAAAAGCAACAGCCCCAGAATGATCAGGTTCGCTGCATTGGGGCTGTCGACGGCAAGTTTTGCTTCGCTGGCCTGGTAGTTGGCAAACACTGTGGCGCGGCCCTCGGTTCTTTTCCGGTCGGACTGTTGAAGAGGTTGCGTTCCAGGCGCATCTAATGATAAAGGCAACGGAGGCGGGTATCAAGAGTTCTCTGGGGCGAAACGCCAAACGGAATCGGCGGGGGGGTTCGTTCTCCCCCGCGGCCGACGGCTGGTAGCGGAGGAGGGATTCGAACCCCCGACAAAAGGATTATGATTCCTCTGCTCTAACCAGGCTGAGCTACTCCGCCACAACGAGGCGGCCGAAATCCGGTCGCCGGCGCATTATCATCATACGGTATTCGGCTGATTCTTTCAAGCTAATTTTCGGCGGGGCGGAAGCGGGGAAGGAGCGGCGCGCGCCGGACCTCCCCGGTGAGGGGCTCCCTTTTCCATGGAAACGCCCTTTGATGGAAGTAAGAGGAAAAACGTTAGAGCGTGTTTCGGATCTCGTGCGGTTGTTCTAATTGTCGCAGCTTGTGTTGAGGTGGTTGCGGACGAAGATCAAATCAAGGATGTCGATCTTGCTGTCCCCGTTGAGGTCCGCTCTCCAGTTGTCGCCGCTGTAAACGTCCTGTCGCTGCTTGTTCCTCACGAACACCAGATCGAGGATATCGACCCGGCAGTCCATGGTGACATCGCCGGGAAGCACCTCGGGGGGAAGGATATCGAGTATCCCATAGTTTATGGCGTTGTAACCGGCAGGCAGGTCTGTGGGCAAAGCGTACCAGGCCTCGCTTATCGGGTCGGGGCTGGATGTCCCCCAACCGAAGTTCAAGTGGTAGGTGTCGTCGTCTCGGTAGCCGTCGCACACAATAGTGTGGCCGCTACCGTTCTGGATGGCAAGTATCGCGGGCTGACCGTTCTGCATGTTGGTCTTCAGCATCATCAGCAGAATAATGGAAATGAACCCGTCGATCGGAGGAGAGCTGGCATACCCGAGCCTGCTGGAAAGCACTTCCGCCACATTCACGGTGTGAGCGTTGGACGAAGCACTGCTGTATTCCGTGTGAAGGAGGACGCCGCACGCAAACATCAGCCTGGCTATGCCGTCGTTGGATAAGCTGTTGTAGTGAATATTGACTAAACTCGCGTCCGTGGCGGTGATCGGAATATCATCCGCATCGGTACTCGGGTTGACCGACGATATGTAGTCATCGTCGCTCGTGAAGATGATGGCCCGTGGGTATCGCCAGTAATTGATAACCTGCGCCATCGCCACCGGAACACAGCCTGCCAGGCTCTGGACGCCTGTTATTGGATCGATCGGGCAGTAGTCGTTGTAAAAGCTCGCCTGCTGCCAAGCTGTGGTGAGCCAGCCGTCTCTGTCGGGCGGATACTGAGTTGCCGCTTCCGCTGTCGCGGCGGCTGTGCCCGCGGCGTAGTCGGCCCATTCCATCTCGTTGGATTCCTTGACGCTCGCGGGCCTGAACGGCTCTGCTTCCATGCGGAGCTTGAGGTCTGTTCTGACAAGCTGAAGGAAAACATTGTTAGCGTCGTCTTCCAGAGGAAAGGAACCGCGCACGGAGTGGGCTATCACTGGTTGGATTTGGGTATCGGCGGAGGTAACTACAAAACCTTCGGGTTGGAGATTGACGACGTACGCGAGGGTTTCACCGGTAACGGGGTCGGAAATCGGCACAACTTCACCCACTTCATCCGGCCCCACTGGCGCCAAACCTGAAGCGCTGAGTCGCGCGACTTGCAATTGAACAAAGACTGCCGCAACGTTCTCGGCATCTTCACAGTCCACCGGTGCGGCTGATGACCATTGAGATACCGCAACTGCGATAACTGCAAGGCCATGCAGCATCTTCCCTGACATGACAATTTCCCCTATCAGACAGCCAAACGTACTATACGAGGCCAAGTTGTGGAGGGGGAAGAAACATCCACTATATAATACTACACCATGAAACCGCCTTTGTCAAGGAAAAACTTTTCTTTTTTTCCCCTGTTTTTCGAGCCGACGCTGCTTTGCCCCGCATCGAGCGGCCTGCTCAGGGGGGGGCGGGCGTCTCATTTCTGGGCCTTGTGACTGGTCTGAGGGGCAAGTTTTCAACCCCAGACCGGTTTTCGTCAAACTCGGCGGCGTCTGTCGGCTCATGCCCATCGTGCGGCGCGGCTCCTCAAATGCACTAATAGCATTGACACGCCGACCTGCGGCTCTATAATGAGATTGGAACGAGAATCCCAAGCGAGCTCTGAATATTGCCTTGCGTGGAGGCGAAGACCGCCGACCAATGGATAATTGGGGTGTCGACAAACTGCGTGACGAGATACCGGCCCTGGCGAGCCGTTATCGGCTTTCGGCTTATGGCGTGGCGGACCTCAAAAGGCTTTGCGATCAGCAGCCCGACGTGCTCCGCGAAGTGGGCGGCGATTTTGCCAGGGCTATTGTGCTGGGTGTGAGGCTGCACGATGCCGTCCTGGAGGGCCTCGAAGACCGCCCTACGCCCCTTTATTTTCACCTGTATCGCCAGGCGAATTACCATCTCGACAGGGCGGCTTTCGAGCTTGCCGGGATCGTGCAGTCGGCCGGTTATGCCGCAGTGGCCATACCTGCCTCGCAGATAATCGGCCGCGATCCGATGCGCGGCCACCTGTCGCACAAGCTGCTGGGCTGGGCGGCGGGCATCGGCTGGATAGGCCGCAGCTCACTGCTGGTGCACCCGGATTTCGGCGCGCGGCTGCGCTACGTGTCGGTCCTCACCGACGCTCCGTTGGAGCCCTGTGAGCCGCACGGCGGCTCCTGCGATGATTGCAGACAATGCGTAGACCTGTGCCCCGCTCGCGCGATTCACGAGAGCTTCAAAGACTTCGATCTGCAGGCGTGCTACGAGAAACTGACGGAATTCTCGAGAATTCAGGGGATTGGGCAGCACATCTGCGGGCTCTGCGTTAAGGCGTGCAGGGGCCCAAGCAGAAAAACATGAGTTTCGGACGTCCGACGCCGGGCGTCGACTGTTTGGCGCCTAGAAGACGCAACAGGCATAAGATGCAAGTTTCGACGGAACCGTTTGGCGGTTGCGTGCGTCTAAAGGATGGGAACGCCTGATCCTGTGGTCGAGAGGCCGTGCAACTTGATTTGCCGGCCAATGACAAAGGGAGTGAGGTGAGAGGGGAACAGGAGAACAGGTGAAAATGCCGATTGTCTCCTGTTCACCTATTCTCTCTTCACCTGTTCTTTACCCGGAGGCGCCGGTGACGCCCGAAGACCCCACAACTCAAGAGCCGGAACACATATCGCCGCTTCCCCATCGCCGCCGCGAAGCCGCGGAGGCGCGGATACTTCGCGTTTTCGCGAAGGCTCCCGCGTGGCTCGCCTCGGCGGCCATTCACGCTCTCCTGATCGGAATCTTGCTCCAGATCGGCGTGTTGGACCGCGAAAACAACAAACCCAAAGCCTACCAAGTAGGTCTGAGCCACAGGAATGATTCGGAGCTTGATCGCGGAGACGACTCGCTCGACAGCCCCGTCCCCGTGGTCCAGCCGATCATCAACCCTGTCAGTTTTGAATGGGACGAGCACCAGACGGAATCCGCGGAAGCAGTCGAAGACTTCGCAACGGACGCAGACATCCCGCGCCTGATAGCGCTGTACGGAAACTACGGCATGCGCAGCAAGGGCGGACGCGCCGACGCCGTGCAGCGGGGAGGCGGAACGGCGGGGTCCGAACGCGCCGTCGAGCTTGCCCTCGAGTGGCTGCAGCGCCACCAGAACGGCACCACCGGCGCCTGGCAAGCTCGAGCGTACAAGAATTGCTGCATCCGCGGGGCGGAGTGCAAGACGATTTCGAGCGCTGTAGAAGGCATTGATCCCGGCCTCACGGGTCTGGCTGCGTTGTCTTTCCTCGGGGCCGGGCACACCAACCAATACGGGCGTTTCAAGACGACCGTATCCAAGGCGCTGCGCTACATGTTTCGAATCCAGGGCCGTGACGGCTGCTTCGGGCACAAGACGGGCAGTCCCGCCATCTACAACCACGCAATCTGCACGCTCGCTATGTCTGAAGCGTACGGCATGACGCAAGACCGCCGCTACAAGGCATCGGCGAAAAAAGGCATAACGTATCTTCTGAGAGTACAGCATACGGATGGCGGCTGGGGATACGTACGCACCGGCGGGGCCTACAAGAGCGATGTGTCGGTCACCGGATGGGTGGTCATGGCGCTCAAATCGGCGGAGATGGCAGGGATAGAGATCCCCGACACGGCCTGGAGAAGTACCATGGCATATATCGACAGCGCCAGCAACGAGAAAGGGCTGTCGGGATACACCCCGCAAGGGCAGATCATCACGCCGCTGAATCCTTCCACCATTGCCGTTGGGCTGCTGTGCCGGCAGTTCGCGCCGGGCAAGGTTGATCCCGCGAAGGGGGCGGCCATCAGCGACGCGCTGGTGGAAGCGCTGCCCCGGTCAAAGAGTGAGGGGTTCTTTTACTACACGTATTACGGCAGCCTTAGCCTTTTCCAGTACGGCGGGCCCAAGTGGCGCAAATGGAACAACCACACACGCGATCTGGTGGTGGAGCGCCAGCAACAAAAAGGCTGCGAAGCCGGAAGCTGGGACCCGGACAGCCAGAGGTGGGCGTCGTGGGCAGGGCGGGTTTACTCGACCACAATGGCCGCACTCGCGCTTGAGGTTTACTACCGTTACCTGCCGATCCACCGGGGTTACGCAGAAAAAGGCCCGGAGGCGCTCGCCCTCAAGAAGTACCGCAGCGCGCTCGAGGCCTACCGGGCCTGCATCAAGCTTTCCGACGCCGGCAATACGCCGCCGCAAAAGCTCATCGAGGCGCGCGACCACGCCGTGGAGTCGCTCGAAGCATATCGCCGGGCCGCGACGGAGCTCAAAGCCGGAGACGAAAAGGGACAGAAACCGCGGCAGACCAGGCTGGCCGCAACGGCCATTCGCCTTGCCACGCTGCACCTGCGCAACGAAGACTACGGCAAATGCATTCAAGAGATCGAGAACTTTGCGCACAAATACCCCGACTACGAAGATCAGGAAACACCCAAAACGCTCCACGCCGGGGCCCTGGCACTCATGGCGAAAAAGCTCGACGGAGAGGGCGACGGAAGCAAAGCAGCCGCCCTCCGCCGACAGATGGTGGAGAAACATTACAACCGGATAATCAGGAACCCCGACCAGCCGTTGGCCGTTTACATGATGGTAGCGGAAGATTTCTACTCGCGGGAGGACTGGTGGAGGGGGGCCGCGGTGTTTTCCCGGATACTGGAGAGATTCGCCGACGACCCGCAGGTGGGGAAGAACAGTTCGGCCATCAGGCTCAGGCTGGCGAAATGCCTGCTGGGATCGGGCAACACGACCGATGCCCTAAAGGCTTTTGAGGCGCTGTACGACGAGGGGAAGTCGGTGGCCACACTCGAAGGGCTGGCCGAGTGCTGCGTTCAGACGAGGAAGTTCGACAAAGCCCTGCAGGTATACCTTGAGCTGCGCCGGGGATGCAAGACCGCGGGCCCGAAGTGGTGGGGGGCCCAATACAACATCGCAAATACGCTGATGCTCCTGGGGCGGACGGATGAGTGCAGGCGGCTGATAGCCACTCAGAAGGAGCTGCGGCCGCAACTGGGCGGCCCGGAGATGCGTGCGAAGTTCGAGCGGCTGCTGCTTGCGTGCGCGAGAATGAGCGGCGAAATCGGCGCAAAAAACACCCCCTGATTGTTTTAATGGTGGTGGTGTTTTTTGCGAGAATACCTGTCCGCAAACGATCGTGATTATCCCTCAACCACGACACTTCAGGCCGAGAATTAAGAACAGCGCGCGAAAGAGTACGATTTATCGTTGACGGGGCCGTTTTTTTCTGGTATAAATATTAGCCCTGAAACCCGCTGCGGTTTGTCCGTATAATAGATTCAACCAAGGAGTTAAGTTCACGTGGCACGCAGCTTAGTTATAGTCGAATCACCCGCGAAGGCCAAAACCATCAAGAAGTTTCTCGGCAAAGGGTACGACGTCGAGTCTTCAATGGGCCACGTTCGCGACCTTCCCGCCAAGAAATTCGGCATCGACATCGAGGCCGATTTCGCCCCCACTTACCGGATTATCACCGGCCGGCGCAGCCTCATCAAAAAGCTGTCGGATAAGGCAAAGAAGGCCGACGCGGTTTATCTTGCCCCCGACCGCGACCGCGAGGGCGAGGCTATCGCGTGGCACCTGGCGCAGGCCCTCAAGCTGCCTCCCGAAAAGACCTTCCGTGTTTCTTTCAATGAGATCACGAAGAGCGCCATTCAGGAGGCGTTTGAGCATCCCGGGCAGATCGATCAGGACAAGGTAAACGCGCAGCAGGCTCGGCGCATTCTCGACAGGATCGTCGGGTATGAACTGAGCCCTCTGCTGTGGAAGAAGATCGCCAGGGGTCTGAGCGCCGGCAGAGTGCAGTCGGTGGCGGTGAAACTAGTGGTGGATCGCGAACGCGAGATCGAAGCGTTTGAGCCCCAGGAGTACTGGAAGATCACTGCGTCGCTGTCGCCCCAAGACGGCCCGCAGGCCGCCGTCGTGTTTACGGCCGAGCTCAAGAAGCTCAACGGCGAGAAATACGAAGCGTCCGACGAAGAGCGCGCCACGGCCTTCGTTGCGGCCCTGCAAAGCAGCGCGTATACCGTTGCCGGGCTCAAGAAGCGGATTCACAAGTCGGCTCCGCCCGCTCCTTTCAACACCAGCTCGCTGCAGCAGCAGGCGGCCAATCAACTGGGTTTTTCGACCAAGCGAACGATGATGGTGGCCCAGCAGCTTTACGAAGGTCTGGAAGTGGGCGAGGAAGGCGCCGTGGGGTTGATCACCTACATGCGGACCGACTCCTTCCGCATCGCCCAAGAGGCACTGACCGAGTGCCGGGGGTACATCGGCAAGACTTTCGGCGATAAATACCTTTCGGTCAAGCCGCGGGTATTCGCCTCACGAAAAGGCGCCCAGGAGGCCCACGAGGCCGTAAGGCCTACATCTGCACTTCGCACACCACAGGAGGTGGAAAAGCACCTCAGCCGCGACCAGTTCAGGCTCTACAGCCTGATCTGGCGACGGTTCGTGGCCTCGCAGATGGCATCGGCGCAATACCAGATCACCGAGGTCGAAATCAAGGCCGTGAATACAAAGACACCCGTCGAGGGCATATTTGCCGCGCGGGGCAGGCTGCTGCAGTTCGACGGTCACACGAAAGTCTCGGGGCGGGTTAAGTCGGACCAGCAGGATCTACCGGCGATGGAGCTCGGCCACGCGCTTAAGCTCCACAAGCTTGATCCTACGCAGCACTTCACCAAGCCGCCGGCCCGGTTCACAGAGGCGGGTCTGGTCAAGACCCTCGAAAAGGAGGGTATCGGCAGGCCCAGCACATACGCGGCGATCATCTCCACGATCCAAAACAGAGGCTACGTGGAGCACAAGGAAAAGAAATTCCACGCAACGGAGTTGGGCAAGCTCGTCACCGACAAGCTGGTGTCGCACTTCGGCGACATCGTCGACACCAAGTTCACGTCGAAGATGGAGGAGCAGCTCGACAAGATCGAGGAGGCCCACACCGATCACCTGCAGGTTCTTCGCAACTTCTATGGGGCGTTCAGCGCCGACATGGAAAAGGCCAAGAACGAAATGAAGAAATTCGTGGAGGAAACGGACGAAGTTTGCGACAAGTGCGGCGAGCCGATGGTAATACGCATCAGCAAAAACGGCAAGTTCTTGGCGTGCAGTGCATATCCCAAGTGCCGCAACACCCGTCCGCTAGACGAAGAGGGCAAACCCGCGGGGCCGCAGGAGACCGACAAGGTGTGCCCCAAGTGCGGCGCGCCGATGGTCATCAGGAGCGGCCGGCGGGGGAAATTCCTTGCCTGCTCCGCATACCCCGAGTGCAAGACCACAGCCAGCCTCGATGAAAACGGGGAGCCCAAGCCGGTCGAAGAAACCGATCAGAAATGCGACAAGTGCGGGGCGCCGATGGTGATTCGCACCGGCCGGCGCGGAAAATTCGCAGCTTGCTCGGCATTCCCCAAGTGCCGAAACACCAAGCCCGTCGACACCGAAGGCAAGATAGCCGAACCGGTCACGGTCGATGAAAAGTGCGAAAAGTGCGGGGCGAGTATGGTCTTGCGCTTCGGCAGGCGCGGCAGATTCCTCGCCTGTTCGGCCTACCCGAAATGCAAGAGCACAAAACCAGCCCCCGCCGAGGCCGTGCCCGAGCCCGAACCTACCGATGTCGACTGCGACAAGTGCGGCAAGAAGATGGTAATCAGAACCGGGCCCAGGGGCCGCTTCATGGGATGCTCGGGCTATCCGGAATGCCGCAACACCGCCGATATCCCCGGGCAGAAAGACACGGAGCCCGTCGAAGAATCGGCGGAATAAAACCCACAAGACCGGCCGACGTTGACGTCGAACTCATCTTTCAAACGCTTGCGGGGAAAACGAGTTTTCTCTGGCAGCCCGGCTCTGCCCGCCTTCTCAAAACGCCACCCCCATTGAAAATCTGCCTGGCCGCCGTGCGACTTCGGCAGGCGGGTGGAAAAGCGTCATCGACCGTCTTTGTTCTCACCGGATCTTTTTCTGTTTTTTCCTTGCATTACGAAAGAGCATGGTGTATAATTATAGTACACATTACATGTGCATTATGACTGCACAGACACTTGGGGAGAAATGCAAGTGACCAAGAGGAAATCTGCAGAGGCGTTTGGCAAGATGATAAGAGAACTCCGCGAAAAGAAAGAAATGAGCCTGCGATCGCTCGCCGCAAAAGCAGGTCTGAGCCCCACTTATATGAGCAGGATCGAGCGAGGAGATGCACCCCCTCCAGCCGAGAGCAAGATCAGTAAGATTGCTTCGGTGCTGGAGCAAGACGAATTTGAATTCTTCGCCGAAGCAGGACTCGTGCCGCGTGAGTTTTTGGGAGCGGTCGAACGTCATCCTCAAGACATGGCCGTGTTGCTGCGGCATCTGGGCAGGCTCAGCCCGGAGCGAATTCGTCAGCTCGCAATGTTGGCCTATCTTGGGAGGAAAGAAGACCTGGCACCGCTAATCCGGGAGCGTGCCGATGAGGTAGCCGAGAAGCTGTCCCAAGCGAGAGACCTCCGTGCTGGTGAGTTGAGGGATACGTTAAGCCGGCGCAGAATGGCTGCCGCTGCGTATGCCGCCGCAGCTGCCGCTGCGGCCGCTGCAGCCGGTGCACATGCTGCCACTGCAGGTGCTAATGCAGTTGAGCCTGCCGCGGCTGACACGGATATGTTAAAGCAGCGCAGACTATTGGCCGCTACGTATGCCGCCGCTGCTGCCCATGCCGCCGCTGCGAGTGCTAATGCAGTCGAGCTTGCCGCGGCCGACAACGTTCAGGATGATCAGGCGTAGTAGTTGGATGGGTCATTACCTCGCCGATTCGAATCTGGTGTGACCGACAGCTTCGTGAGAAAGGAAGAGAACCATGGCTTTCCCGTCTCCACCACTCAAAGCCTGGTGCGAAAACATTCAGATGTTGGTTCACGCACCACGACCACACAAGACCGCTTATGCGGACGGCTTCTGCCAGTGTGAGCTCGCCGACGCTATACTTCGAGCTCCGCTCGCGGGCCAAGCCCAACTAGCAAGCGCGCTGTTCTGGAGTTTCTGGATCGATCTGGTGATGGGGCATGTTGCCGATCCCCAACTTTATGAAGATTTCCGGAAGAAGTATCCTTTCCCAAGACTGCATTTTCATCCTGGCCCCGGAACAGCATGTCCCACGTGGGTGCTGCGACAGGATCAACCTTACCGCCTGCCAACCTCCGAGCTTCTACTTGAGGACAAGGAGGAGTTCTGGCGTGAGGTGGCGGCTTGGCTCGATAGCATTGAGAGGTCTGATGTCAGAGAAAAGGCAATTGCTGCATTCGAAAAGGACCTGAAGCATGAGTTCTTCAAGGATCTCGCCGACCTTTTCTAAGCTCCACCGGTAACGTGATTCACGGAGCCGACGGCTCAGCAGCACTTCCCGAGGAGAGCTCGGCTTAGCAATAGAGTGCATTTGTGCGAGATTGCTGCTTTCCGAGTAGAATTCAAATGCCCACAGGCAAGGAGGTCACAATGTGTCTCAATGTTCCTCTCTCGGTACAAGAAGATGACCACAGTTGCGGGCAGCACTGCGTCTCGATGGTCACGGATTACCACGGTGTGCGGATCCCGCCAGAAAGCCCTGTCTTTGCGGACCTGTGTAGATCGGACGGCTGCCTTGACTCACCGGGGGTGGCATGTTCACTGGCCGAGCTGGTCACAGATGGGCATGTCCTCTTCGCTTCTGACTCAATGGCGCAGATAGTGCACCCTGATGGGTCTATCACGCGCCCTCCAGCGGATGCAAGGGCAAGGTTCTCGCGTCTTCGCCGGTCCAAACGTGTCTTCCTCATGGAATGGTGCCGATTCGAGGAAGAGGCCGTCGGAGACGGTAAAGCTGTTGCGAGGAGGCCCACGAACGCTCAGAGCGCGGAGAGATTCCCCCATGCTTACAGCTTGATGAACGTGTTGGTCGAACTGGAGAAGCTACCCTGCATTATTGCCGTGGATTACCGTCTTATCCAGCCTTCATGCAGCCTTCTTCACTATCTGGTCGTTACGAGCGTCAAGGAAACTGCGATCAAGGCAAACAATCCTGGACCTCGGCCACATCAGCGAAAGAACCAACGCATACCGAGATCAACGTTGGAAACAGCGTGGGCTCGTGCGGACAACGACCTAATAGCTTTTTTTCCGGATCGTGAGAAGTTCACCGGTTTCCTCCTTAAGCTTCTCGGTCATGTCCTCAATTTCCATCAGGGTTCGGACGTCACGTGGATAGGAGACTTGTTCTGGGAATCTGTCGTCAAGACACTGAGAAACAATGACGAAGCCATCGATTTGATCGAAAACCGCCTCTATCTGATGATGATGCAAGCAGGCCCCACTGCCGTTCTGCTTCGACAAGTGCTTGAAAGAATGGAACAATCAGAGGGCCCAGTCAACGACGACAATTAGAATTTCCTATCTGAATGACGCAAGAAGCACTACGCTTCTTGCCGTCTTTTCAGTCTTCTGACATGGTCCCAGTGCCGTCTTGAACAGCTCTCGGCCACCTGTTCATGGCAGAACCTGAAAGCCGAAATGACCTCCAGGGTCGCGTCGCAAGCCGCGGTGCCTGCTTACATGTCACAGGAGTTTTAGCACCCCTGAACAAGGCTGCAGTCAAGGAAACCCTGCCAAGGCACCTGTTGTCCGGGCGCCTGCTACGATAGCGGCCCGACCGACGCGTATAACGTGGTTGGAACTCGGGTCATCGGAAAAACGAAGAGGAGGTGTTTTATGACCAGGCTAAGAAGATGGCACCGTTCCAAGAAGAAAGCAGATCTATTTAATGCAGGACGACGCCGGCCGCGCCAAGCAAGTGGTCTGATTGACGACGACCTCACGCGCGAGGCCAAGGAGGCGGGAAGAACGGCACAGATGTCCTTCATCCTGGACCCTGGTGAACGAGCGATCTCGGCTTTCCTGCGTACCGATGATTTCGATTATGTACGGCAAGCCCCCGCATCCCTGCAGGCAGATCTGATGCAGGAATGCTTGCCCCGGTTTGCTCATGCAAACGGCGGCCAAGTTGTCCTGACCACCCGGATCAGCGAGTACGGGGCAGTGGTCAGCCCTGTTGTCCGAAGCGTGAGGATCGACGACAATGAAAGGCGATTCGTGCGCGAAGGCTACGTGTTCATCCACTTTGCGGACGTGCGCATTGTCGTCTCAGCGTCTGAGCCCTTCCCGCAGGAAGAGACGTCCGTCACCCTGGACGTCTACTCAGATACTAATTCGAGCCACTTCTTCGAGCGGTGGGAGGATTTCACGGTTGAGCACAATTTCCTGAAGGGTAGGTCCCTGTTTGCAAGTGGAAAGCTCATTCAACGCGAACACCCCTATACATGGGATGATATTCTTCTGCCCAATGCTACCAAGCGCACGATTCAGCTTCACGTTGAGAGCTTCTTGGGCAACCGCCAGCAGCTTAAGGCCTTGGGTGTGAAGCCCCGCCGCGGTCTCATACTGGCGGGCCCACCGGGCACGGGCAAGACACTGCTCGGGAAGGTTCTGGCGGATAATCTGCAGGCGTCGTTCATATGGGTGTCGCCACGGCACATTACAGGACCCAGTTCTTTCGCTTGTATTCTGGATATAGCTCGCCTTCTCTCGCCCACAGTCCTGTTTCTCGAGGATCTTGATTTGTTCGGTGAGGAGCGAGAAGGAAGAGGCGGGTTCGCGCTCGGCGAGTTGATGAACCAACTCGATGGGGCCGTCGACAACGAAGATGTTGTTACCATCGCAACGACCAACAGGGTTGAAGTTGTCGAAAAGGCCCTCCGAAACCGACCGGGAAGATTCGACCGCATTGTGCGTTTCGGAGCAATGGACGAGCCCTGCCGGCGTTCGATGCTCGGCGACCTGTTGTCAAAGGCCGCTATTTCCCAAGAGGACATGGACTATCTTGTTGCATCTTCGGATGGATGCACGGGAGCCCAGATCACAGAGCTCGTCAACACCATCTACATAGTGTCCGTCGATGAGAAAGCTTTAGAGGGCGACAACGGATCCGTCCATCAGGTGGCAGTAAATCGTGAGCTGCTTGACACCGCTCTGGAGGAAGTCCAGACCGACCAGGAATGTATGATCGGGTTCAGTGTGTCCTGAGTTTCGTGAGGCTATGGCACGGACATTTCGGCCCGCGCAGGGATATGGTGGCCATCCGGGATGGTGGTGGTCGGTGTTTTGGGATATTACCATAGATGGCCAGCGGAAGCAAGAGGACCGCTGGTGACATTTCGGGCTTTCGCTGTGGTTTGCAGGCGGGTGGAAAAGCCTCACGGACTGTCTTTGTTCTCAGCGAACCGCCCAACGAACCACCAGGCTCGGCGGAGCCGCCTTCTCGAGGCATTTCCGACGCACCGCAAGACGGGCCGCGGGAGGTTACCATGTGCCTGCACGCGGACATAAAACCCGCAAAAACTACTTGACACTGCCCATGAAAACGCTATAATGAAGTTAAGAAGAGACTGGTCAACTCGCAGGCTGGAAGTCAATTCCGACGCAACTGCCCGTCCAAAGTTTCCAGCTTTCCTTTTCAATCTCCCAGTTGTTTGATACCGCAGGGCATGATTCATACATTGGGGGATAATAATACCAGGAATCTGAAGTAGCAGCCGGCCAAGGTCAACTCACCTCGGACGCGATCGGCCGGCATCGTACGGCCCTTCCGTTGTATTTTCGTGATCCAGCGCGTTTGTGGGTGGGGTATAAGCTCAACGCCGTGCATCGCCGACGCAGGCCCTCAGGTGCCGCGGTTCGCTCAAGCGCACAATGCCCAAGAAACTCTTCCTCATTGATGCACACTCTCACTGCTACCGCGCATACTACGCGATACCGCAACTGTCGGCGCCCGACGGCAGGCCCACCAACGCCGTGCTCGGGTTCACGAACATCCTGTTCAAGATACTCAGGGAACAGCAGCCCGACCACATCGCGGTGGCGTTCGACAGCAAGGGGCCCTTGTTCCGTCACGAGCAGTATGAGAAATACAAAGCCAATCGCAAGGCGATGCCCGACGACCTCAGCTTGCAGATCGAGGTAATAAAGCAGATCGTGGAAGCATGTAATATCCCCATGATAGCCAAGCCGGGATTTGAGGCAGACGACATCATCGGCACGCTCGCCCGCCAGGGGGCCGAAAAGAATATCGATGTTTATATTGCCACCAGCGACAAAGACGCCCTACAGCTCCTGGGTGAACACGTTTTCCGGTTCGACGCCTCCAACGGCGCCGTGTATTCCGCCTCGGACCTGCGCCGCGACAAGGGAATAGAGCCGGAGCAGATGATAGATATGCTCGCCCTCGCCGGAGACGCGTCGGACAACGTCCCCGGAGTCGAAGGCATCGGAGAGAAAACCGCGCTGCAACTGATCCACGAATTCGGCACGCTGGACAACGTACTCGCCAACATCGACAAGGTGAGCGGTAAAAAACGCAAGGAGCGCCTGGCCCGCGACACCGACCAGGCGAGGCTCAGCAGAGACCTGGTGACTATCAATACGCAAGTCGATCTCGACATAGGCGTTGACGAATGCGAAAGGCAGGAACCCGATGCCGAGCGCCTGATGAAGATCTTCCGCGAACTCGATTTCAAGAAATACGTCGCCGACCTCTCCAAGGACACAGCCGCCGCCGTCAGAAAAGACCGAAACTATCACCTCGTCGACACGAAAGAGAAGCTCGACGCATTCGTCCGCGAGCTCAAGGGGGCGAAAGAGTTTTCATTCGACCTCGAAACCACCAGCGCGCGCCCGATGCAGGCGAAGATCGTCGGTTTTTCATTCTCATGGCACGACGATGAAGCATACTATCTGCCGCTGTTGTCCCCGGCGGGCAAAGTGCTGCCCGAAGAAGAAGTGTTCCCAACGCTCAAGCCGATCCTCGAAGACGAATCCATCGGCAAGGTGGGCCAGAACCTCAAATACGACAGCCTTGTGCTGCGAAACGCCGGCGTAAGGCTCAACGGCATCACCTTCGATACAATGCTGGCCGCCTATCTGTTGGACCCCGGCCGCCGGCGCAACAACATCGTCGATCTGGCGATGGACTACCTCGGAGAGGGCAAGATCCGCACCGTCGAACTTCTCGGCAAAGGCAAGAAACAGACAACGATGGACAAGGTGCCGCTCGACCTCGTTTGCACGTATGCCTGCGAGGATGCCGATGTAGCGTGGCGCCTGACCAAGGTGCTCGAGCCGATGCTCGTGGAGCACGGGCTCGATAAGCTCCTCAGGGAAGTCGAGATCCCGCTGATGCGCGTGCTGGAAGAAATGGAATGGAACGGCGTAACGATCGATGCGCCATTCCTCGAAGAGATGTCCGGCGATCTGGAAGTAAAGCTGGCAGACCTCGAGCAGCGCATCCAAGATGAGGCCGGCGTGCAGTTCAACGTCGCCTCGCCCAAGCAGCTTTCCAAGGTGCTTTTCGAAAAATTCGGCCTCACGAAACCGAAGAAGACGACGCTGGGGTATTCGACCAGCGCCGGCGTGCTCGAATCCCTTGCAAACGAACACACCGTGCCTGCAATGGTGCTGGAATACAGGCAGCTCAGCAAGCTCAAGTCGACCTACATCGATGCGCTGCCGAAGATAATCAACAAGCGCACCGGCAAGATACACACGTCGTTCAACCAGACGATCACCGCCACCGGCCGCCTCAGCAGCAGCAATCCGAACCTGCAGAACATCCCCGTGCGGACCGAATTGGGACGGTCGATCAGGAAAGCGTTTGTCCCTTCCGAGCGCAACTGGCTGATGCTCTCGGCCGACTACTCGCAGATCGAGCTGCGCATCCTGGCGCACCTGTCGGAAGATCCCGCGCTCACGGCGGCATTTCATGAAGACAAAGACATCCACGCGTTTGTGGCATCGCAGGTTTACGCCGTGGATATCAACGAGGTAACACCCGAAATGCGCCGCAAGGCAAAGGCCGTCAATTTCGGCATCATATACGGTCTCACGCCTTTCGGGCTCTCGAGGGGCATAGGCGTAAGCGTGGCCGAAGCGGGGCGGTTCATCGATTCATACTTCGAGCGCTACGGCCGCGTGCGCGAGTACATCGACGAAACGGTCGGGCAGGCCCGGGATCGGGGCTGGGTCGTTACAATGCTCAACAGGCGGCGAAACATTCCGACAATAAACTCGTCGAACGATCAGGAACGACGCTTCGGCGAACGCATCGCAATCAACACCGTTATCCAGGGCTCCGCGGCCGACCTCATCAAGATTGCGATGAACAACATTCTCTCTCAGCTTGTCTCGGGAGGCCATTCCGCAAAGATCCTTCTCCAGATTCACGACGAGTTGCTGTTTGAGGTACCCGAGACCGAACTGCTCTTCGCAAGGCAGCTAATCGATCGCGAAATGACCGGCGCAATCAAGCTCAAAGTGCCCGTAAAGGTAAACATTGAAGTCGGCCCCAGTTGGCTCGAGGCCAAATAAGCCCGAACTCAGCGTGGACGAGAAAAACGTTACATCACCACACCCGGGCCCCATCGTGGTCGGCATCAGCGGCGCCATAGGCTCGGGCAAAACCACAGTGGCCCAAATGCTGGCCGAGATCGTCGGCGGCAAGTTGATCTCTGCCGACGCCATCGCGCACGAGTTGCTGGCGGGCGACGCCGAGACAAAGCAGCGCATTGCAAGGCGCTGGCCCGGCGCTTGCCTCGAGGGCACCGATGAGATATCGAGGGAGAAGCTCGCAAGGATAGTGTTCGACAGCCCCGACGAGGTCGCCGAGCTGAATCGCATAATCCATCCGCGTATTCTGAAAAGGATTCGCGGGGAGATGGAGGCGGCAAGAAAAGAATCGCAGGCGTGGGTCGTGCTCGACGCCGCGCTGCTGTTTGAAACGGGCCTCGACGAGGCCTGTGATGTGAAGATTTTTGTGGAAACAAGCTCAGACGTGCGGGCCGAAAGGGCCGGAAAAGCTCGCGGCTGGGATGCCCGGGAGCTCAACCGACGGCAGCAGGCCCAAATGCCCCCGGAGCGAAAACGTGAACTCTCTGACCATATTGTAGATAACAACGGGAAGGAAAATGAAACAAAACGGCAAATCGAAAAGATCGTCAAGCTCATCTAACGGCACAGGAGGAAATCCAATGGCAAACTCGAAAACGACAAAGGCCGCGGTCAATCCGCCGGCCGAAGTGGATGAAGAAACCCAGGCAAAATACGAAGAAATAAAGAAAAAGAACGAAACGCATCTGTCGGAGCTGAAGAAAATGACCATCGCTCAGCTCCACGCGGTGGCAAAAGCCGAAAGCACCGAAGGCTACACCGGCCTCAAGAAGCAGGACCTCATCTTCAAGATCCTTGAGGAACGCGTGAAGGCCAACGGCCTCATGTTCGGCGAGGGTGTGCTCGAAGTGCTACCCGACGGGTTCGGCTTTCTGCGCTCGACAGACTACAACTACCTGCCGAGCCCGGACGACATCTACATCTCGCCCTCTCAGATCAGGCGGTTCGGCATCAGGACCGGCTCCATCGTGTCGGGCCAGATCCGCCCGCCCAAGGAGAACGAGCGATACTTCGCCCTCCTGAGGGTCGAAGCTATCAACCACGAAGACCCCGAGGTGCTCACAGATAAGATCGTATTCGACGACCTCACGCCGCTGCACCCGAATGAGAGGTTATTCCTGGAATACAACAACGACGACATCGCTACCAGGACCATGGACCTCCTCACGCCCATCGGCAAGGGGCAGCGCGGGCTGATCGTATCGCCTCCCAAGGCCGGCAAGACCGTCCTGCTGCAGAAGATCGCCAACGCAGTCTCCCACAACCATCCGGAGGTGTCGCTGATAGTGCTGCTCATCGATGAGCGTCCTGAAGAAGTGACCGATATGGAACGCTCGGTGAATGGGGAAGTGATCAGCTCAACCTTCGACGAGCCCGCCAGCCGTCACGTGCAGGTCGCCGAAATGGTGATCGAAAAGGCCAGACGGATGGTCGAATACGGCAAAGACGTGGTCATCCTCCTCGACTCGATCACCAGGCTCGGCCGGGCATACAACACCGAAGTGCCTCACTCAGGTAAGATACTGTCCGGCGGAGTGGACGCCACCGCCCTGGAGCGCCCGAAGCGATTCTTCGGCGCCGCTCGAAACATCGAAGAGGGCGGCAGCCTTACCATCCTTGCAACCGCTCTGATTGAAACCGGCAGCAGGATGGACGAGGTTATCTTCGAGGAATTCAAAGGCACGGGCAACATGGAGCTTGTCCTCGACCGGCGCCTGGCCGACCGCAGGATGTGGCCGGCTATCGACGTGCTTCGGTCGGGCACCCGAAAAGAAGAGCTCCTGCTCGACCCCGAAGAGCTCAGCCGGATGTGGATCCTCCGCAAGGTGCTGGCCGAAATGAACAGCCCCGTCGACGCCATGGAGCTGCTCGTCGGGAAAATGAGGCGAACACAGAACAACGCTGAATTCCTCATGAGCATGAACAAGTAACCGTTCATCTGCCGGACGCCGGCGTTGCCGGTCCATCGATTTGCCAATACAAAGGGCAGGCGCGAAGAAGCACGCGCGCCTGCCCTTGTTCAAAGAAGAAAGGCGGAAGATTCACCGCAAAGACGCAAAGGACGCAAAGAAGACAAGGATGAAGGCGGAAGGACGAAGGATGAATGAAGACTCGGATCTTCTTTGCGCCCTTTGCGTCTTTGCGGTGAATCCGTCTTGGACTTTGGACCTTCATCCCAATGCCATTGGCCCCTACAGCACGGGCATGAGGAATTTTCTCGACTGCGCGTCGAGCCGGCGCCAGTCGGCGATGCGATAACGGTTGCCGTCGACGTCGGGGATTAGGAGTTCTCCGTTGCCGAGGTCCCGGGTTCCGTCACGGAGGCCCTTGGAGACGAAGTGCCGATTGCCTCGATCGGTTTCCACGTCGAAGTATGCGGCGCCGTATTGCTCCTTCATCGTGCAGATCCTGGTGATGGTGGGCATGAAATAGTGACCGCTGAGTGCGTCGACCAGGATCTGGTGGGAAGCCGCATCGAGGTCTGCGGGGTCGGCCATGAGGCCGATCGTCTTGTTGGCGTTGTTCGCATCGAGCAAGCCGATATAGCGCTCGGGGTCGGAGAAAGGAAACGCCCTTACCGCCTTCACCTCGAGGTAAGAGCGATCCTTTTCGATCGTCAGCCGCACACGCCCCGAGCCGTCGGTGGTGAGCTTGACGCGCGAAGGTTCGAGGAACTCGCCGTTGTCCTGTGTGGCATCCATCAGATTCTCCCGTCGCAACGGCTTCTATCCGTCAACGACCTTTATGGCCGAGAGCTTTGACTGCAACTCAACCAGGTTGAAGAACGTTCCCTTCTTTTCCATCAGTTCCTCGTGCGTTCCGAATTCGGCCACCTTGCCGTCTTCGATCACAACCAGGCGGTCGGCTCTCTTGAGCGTCGACAGCCGGTGTGCGATGGCGAATGTCGTTCGATTCTTGACGAGATTCGCCAGGGCTTGCTGTATCAGTTCTTCGGTTTCGGTATCGACCGACGACGTCGCTTCGTCGAGGATCAGTATCTTTGGATCACACAGGATCGCCCTTGCGATGGCGATGCGCTGCCTCTCGCCGCCGGAGAGCGCCGCCCCGCGCTCGCCGGTGCGCGTGTCGTAGCCGTCGGGCAGGCGCATTATGAATCCGTGTGCGTTGGCGGCGGCGGCCGCTCGGAAAACGTCTTCCTGCTTGGCGTCCGGGTTGCCGTAGGCGATGTTTTCGGCGATGGTCGCGTTGAACAGGTAAGACTCCTGCGGCACGATTCCGATCTGGCGGCGCAGGTCACAGAGCTTCAGATCCCTCAGGTCCACGCCATCCAGGAGGATCCTGCCGTCGTCGATGTCGTAGAAGCGGCAGATGAGGTTGGTGATCGTTGTTTTGCCCACGCCCGACCTGCCCACGAGGCCGATCATCTCGCCGGGCCGCACGTCCATCGTCACGCCCTTAAGCACCGGCTTGTCTATGACGTAACCGAAGTGCACGTCGTCAAAGCTGATGGCGCCCTCGACGGATTTCAGGGGCTTTGCGTGTGGGTCGTCGTAGATCTCCTGGTCGGCGTCGGTGATCTCGAACAGCCTCTGTGCGGAGGCCATCGCGCGGTTGATGGAGCCTCCTATCCTGGTGAACATCTGCAGTGGGCCATAGAACATACGCAAATATGCCAGGTAGGCGAGCAGCGAACCGATCGTCATCCCGGCGGCCTCGTCAACGGCACGCTGTGCGGCGGCGGCGTCGTCAATGACACGCAGCCCGCCGAAATACCAGACAAAAAACGTACCAAATGATACCACATACCCGATGAGCGGAAAGTAGGTTGCATCCATGGTGCCTGCAATGCCCAGGGCCTCGCATAGCCGATCATTCTGGCCCTGGAAAGTAAGCATCTCCGAAGGCTCTTGCGCGAAGGCCTTGACCACGCGGATGCCGGAGATGGAATCGATTGCACGGGCGCTCATCTTGGCCGATCGCTGCCCGACGCGCGAATAGTACCTCCGGACTATGCGATAGAACTTTTTGGTGAGCACCACAACAATCGGGGCCGGAACCAGGACTATCAGCGCCAGTTGCCAGTTGAGGACAAAAAGCATGACGCATATACCGATAAACATCAGGACGCTTGGGATAATGCCCATTCCGAACATCCTGAAGAGGAAGCTCAAGTGCTGCGTATCGTGCGTGAGGCGCGCTACGAGCGCGCCGGTTTGCGTTTTGTCGTATCGGCGAAGGCACAACCCCTGCACGGCCTGGAAAAAATCGAGCCGCACGTCGCGTACGACTTTGGCGTTGAACCACGCCAGCATCCTTCCAGAGGCTATGCGGATCAATACCGAGCCCGTAGTAACTGCCACGAGCACCAACACCAGGGACAGCAGCAGCCTCTTACTGCCATCGGCCAACAGCACGTCGTCGGTGAGTATCTTGATCAGGTAGGGAGGTACAAGCAATAGCAGGGCCACGCTCATCGCACATGCCATTATCAGCACAAGCCTCCGCCAGTAGGGTTTCACGTAATGCCAAATACGTGACATGACCTGCCGCTTCTGCAGGCAGGCCCGGCAAAAGCTCCCCACTTCCGGCAGCAGCCTGCCGCAGGTTGGACAGTGCCGCTCGTCGACCTGCGAGAAATCGAACTCCAGCGGCTTATCGTCCTTGCACGTGTCGTTCAGCGCCTTGGCGATCCTGGATATCTTCGCCGAGACCGAGTTGGTGCCGCGCAGCAGTTCCATCCGGCCGTCTTCTGTTTCGGCCTGGAGCGCCACGTGGCCGACCATGTGCGACATACTGGCAGATTTGATGGCATCGAGTGGCAGTTCGAGTTCTGGCTCTGAGGCGCCGGCGTCGGAGAAAGTCATCACGCGCTTGCCGGTCACCGCCAGCCACCGCCGGCCGAACATGCCCGCCCGGTCGATGTCGGTGTCCGTCAGCAGCACCAATTCCTCGTCGGGGTCCAGCAGGGATCGGATATGTGCTTCGCTATCGCTCATGTATAACACACCCAGCTTTCCGACCGCCGGCTCAAGCGTACGCGAACTGCCGTGAGAGCGCGTCGGAAGCCATTATTTGCTCGTGCAGAGGGGTAAATAGCCCCGTCGTTGGATGATCCGGCCGAGCATTCATAGCTCAAGACCGGATACTTCACCAGACAAATTGTACCCAAATCGGCGCGGATTGCAAGAAAAGGCTTGGTGATCTCGCAAAGGTGGGCAGGGCGCATGCATTGCGATGCCGTTTTTGCGAGACCCCCCGGCACTCGGACTCTCACAATTCGTCGCTCGAAGCGCCCTCGTAGGGCAAGGGATACTGCGATTTCAGTTCCTCGTGCTGCGATGCTATCTGGGGAATGAAGATCGGCCGATGGTCTTCTTTTGACTTCCTGACGGCAATCGCACCCGCGCACGTGCGGGCTGCCTCGTAGACGTTTATCTCCGACAGCCGGTCGTCTTCGATCGAGCCCAGAAGATCGATCCAACTGTGAAACTCCACCCCATCGTGGCCGATCTTTTCGGCCATCTCAGGGCTGGTTCCTTCGGGGAAGGGAACCGGCGGCACCTCCACCGGGTGCATTGCGTTGGGATCGGACGGATCCTGCCCCAAAGCCCCATAAAGACCGGTGCTGTCTTCCCGCGCCGGGTAGTAACCCGTAGACTCTATGGTGCCTTCCGTGCCCCACACCGATTTGACGACCTCCTTGTAGGGGCGCCTTGCAAGCTTCGAGCACTGCACCCGCGCGATCATCCCGCAAGCCGTGCGAAACAGCGCAACGTCGTGGTCATCCACGTTTCGCGTAGGCATGTTCTTGCGGTTGCCGTAGGCGAAGACCTCGGTGAACCGCCCGCCGGCAAACCACCGCGCCGTGTCGAGCGCATAGATGCCCGCGCCGGCCGATACAGGCTCCTGCGCCTTCACCCCGTAGCCCGGGCGGAAGTTCGTATTATTCATCAAACCCTGCAGGCGGAAATCCTGTATGTACTCGGCGATGATGTAATAGATCTCTCCCAGCGCGCCCGAGTCGATGATCTGCTTCATCCGCACAGACTCCGGAATCCACCGGTCGGGGCAGTCCATCTGGACCTTCAGGTGCCGGCGCTCCGCCATCCGGATGATCTTCCAGAGGCGGTCCATCGACTCGTTCTCCATGGGTGTTTCCACCATCACGTGCTTGTTGGCTTCCAGCGCTTCAAGGACCATCCGGCCGTGGACGTGACACGGAGTGTTGATGCACACGATGTCTACGTCGTGGTCGGAAATAACGTCGGCGTACTTCGTGGTGGCCTTCTTTATTTTCAGCTCTCCGGCGACGCTTTCCAGGCGCTGGGAATCAATGTCGCAGAGCATAGTACACTCGGTCTGTTCGACGTAGTTGCTCACAAGCCTGGCGTGTGCCGTACCGTGGCCCAGCCCTACCACCGCTACCTTGTACGTTTTCATGCGGGTCTCCCTATGCGAGGCGAAAGGTCCGTGTTCTTCCGATTGGATCTCGAGTTCCCCGAATTATACACAAATCGGGCCGGGTTACGAAGAGGCTTCCGGAAATTCCGGAATTGCCGCCGCAGACCGGCAACGGCCGCCTCAGAAGGCGGCGCGACGAACGAAGACGTTCGTCGAGGTAGACGGGATAGCGATGCTGTGTCGGAAAGGCAGGACGAGGACGACGACGAGGACGAGAGGAAATGTCGCGCACCAACCAAGAACTATATCTCGTTGGCGGACCCCCAATTCTGTTGAAGAACCGTTCTTTCGCCTTTGATTTTCCATCTCAGCGCCCGTAAACTATAGGCGGGGGCAATCGATACGTCATCGAGGGCAAGACCTGTGGAAACAAGACATGTGGTAACCTGCTTTCTGACGCGAAACGGTAAGATCCTGATCGTGCGCCGCGGGGGCAAAGTGGGCACCTACCGCGGCAAGTGGTCCGCTGTCAGCGGCTACGTCGAAGAGCCTCCCCGGCAGCAGGCGCTCCGGGAAGTGCAGGAAGAGACCGGCCTGGAACCGACCGAACTCCGCCTGCTCAAGACCTGCGGGCCCGTTGAGGTCGTGGACGAAAAGCAGGATATCAGGTGGATCGTTCATCCGTTTCTTTTCGAGATCGATCAGTCGGCAACGGTCCGCCTCGACTGGGAGAACATCGAGGCGCGCTGGATCAGCCCATCAGAGCTAACCCTCTATGAAACGGTGCCGAAACTCAAAGAAGTACTCGAAAAACTCCAGGGTATGGAGGTCGAACAAAATGCGAGAGGAAGTAAGCGCAAACATCGAGAAGATTCGGAATGATCGCGAGCACGGCGCCAATCAGCTTGCCGTGGAGGCGATGCGGACCCTCGCACTGGCGGCCGGCTCCAAGGCAGAGCTCTTCGAAGCCGCTCAAGCACTGATGGGCGTGCACACGAGCATGGCGACAATCGACAACGCGGTCATCGATATGATCGCATTGTTGTCTGCGCTGCCCGACGGCACCGAGCTGATGACCGAGGCCTGCGAGTATGTCACGCACGCTATTTTCGAAGCCGAAGAAGGCCAGAAGCATATCGGCGGGCACGCCCTCGACGTGATCCCCCCCGGGAAAGTGATCTTTACGCTCAGCTACAGCAACACGGTCTTCGGCATCATCGCGCGATGCGACCCCAAGCGGGTGATCGTGGCCGAGTCGCGCCCGCGCTGCGAGGGAGCGGAGCTCGCCAAGCTGATCGCACAGGAAGGAATACCCGTCGAGCTCGTCACCGACGCCGAGGCCGGGCATTTCCTGCCGGCGTGCGACCTCGTGCTGACCGGGGCCGACAGTATCGGGCCGGACGGCTCGGTCGTCAACAAGATGGGCACGCGCCTGTTCGCCTTCGCCGCGAAGACGCTGGGCATTCCCTTCTACGCGGCCGGCCGCACACAGAAAATCCGCCAGTCCGAAAAGATAGAACTTGAACGGATGGAGCCCGAAGAAGTAAGCTCCCCGATTCCCGGCGTCGATATTCACAACATCTACTTCGACCTAACCCCGGCCGAGCTGATAACCGCCATCATCACCGAAGTGGGCGTCTTCGGCCCCGAGCAGATCTTCGAGTTGCGGACCGACCGCTCACGGATGATGACCGAGCTGCAAGCCGAGGCCGCGCGCGAAGCCGCCCCCCGCCGATAAAACCCATGATGTCTTGGTGCCCTTCTTCGGCTCTTGCGCCGGGCCGGATTCATTCGACGAAAAGTCGGGTGCACTTGCCTGCATCCTTGACCTTGCCACGGTCTTCCTTACGCCATTGACTTTTGACACGGAAAGCCTATAATCTCCGAGCAGAGGACGTGGCAAAGAATCCGCACGCGAGAAAACATTCCGAAAATGAAAATCCTCGCCATTTCCACAAGCCCGCGCGCGGGCGGAAACACCGACCTGCTGATCGACCGGATCGTCCGCAGCACCGCCGAAGCCGGCGCCGAGGTGGAGAAAGTCTCGACTCGCGAGCTGACTATCGCCCCCTGCATGGAATGCAACTCCTGCGCCAAAACCGGCGCCTGCGTGATCAAGGACGACATGCAGGAGATGTATACGAAGCTGCTCGACGCCGACCGCATCGTATTCGCGACGCCCGTCTACTTCCTCGGCCCGTGCGCCCAGGCCAAGGCCCTCATCGACCGCTGCCAGGCGCTCTGGTCAAAGAAATTCGTGCTGGGCCAACCCGTCCTCTCCCGCGACTTCCCCCTCGGCCGGCTGGGCTACCTCGTGTCCGTCGGCGGCACCCGTGGCAAGAGGGTCTTCGAGTGCGTACAGCGGACGCTCAGGAACGTCTTCAAAGTGATCGAAGTGAAGTACGCGGGCGATCTCCTCTACCGGCAGGTCGACCACAAAGGTGCCATCCTCGACCACCCCACCGCAATGCACGACGCAGAACAATTCGGCAAGAAGATCGTGGAAGACCGGCAGTAAGATTTCACCACAAAGGCCCTGTCCGCCGCCTGCCTGTGCGTGTCCGCACAGGCAGGGCTGTTTGAACCCTTTTTAAGCCACGATGGTGGGAGGGAAACTCTTTGAAAAGAGTTTCCCCCCACACCCCCCCTCAGAAACTTTTCACGGCCGGGCCGGCAGCCGGCTCGGCCTGGTGCAAGAGTCCAAGAGTTGAGGGCGGGCGATGACCTTCAGAAGCCCTTAGGCTGTTAAAGCAAGCCGGCCCGGCCGCCGGGACGGCTGTGAAAAGTCTTTGGAAAGGGGTCTGGGGGAAAGCCTTTCTTCAGAAAGGTTTCCCCCAGCACAGGGGCCACCTAAGAAGGCGGGGAGACGTTCGTCGACGAGGCCAGGGCTTGAACCAAGATCTCTAATCACGCCCCCCCGCCTCTCGTTCTCAACAAAAATGCCTTGAGATGATCGCCCGATAGGAATACAATGTCATAAACGTTTCAGCCGCAGGAACTCCAATGGAGCAAGAAGATGAAAAGGACCCCGGATTTCATTTCGGTCGCGTGGGCCGCCGCCCTGCTTGTGATCGTCTGCTGTGCCATGCCCGCCGCTCCTGCCGCTGAGAAAGGACCCAAGCCGATGAAGACCCACAGCGTTTTCTATTCAGCCGACAGGGTGAAGATCGCCCGGGCGAACGCCGCCAAATACGGTTGGGCGAAAGAGGCGCGAGGAAAGATCCTCCGGAAAGCCGAGCCGTGGGTGAAGATGTCCGACGACAAGCTCTGGGGCCTGATGTTCGGCAACACCATCACGCGGTCGTGGCATGTGTGGTCCAACGGCCATTGCCCCGCCTGCAAGAAAAGCGTGCCGATGTACAACTGGAAGATCGATGCCGTCGAGGAGCCGTGGAAGGTCCACTGCCCGCACTGCGGCGAGCGGTTTCCGAAGAACGATTTCCGCGCGTTCTATCGGTCGGGCCTCGACGAGCGCGGCGTCTTCGATCCCAAACGCGCCAACCGGGCGCTGCTGGTCAACGCCGAGCATCGCAATCCCAGGGACCCCCTCCACAAGTTCGGCGTGGACGACGGCGAGGGCTACGTCGACGGCAACAAGCGCTGGCGGTTCATCGGGGCGTATCTGGTCTACGGGCAGTGGAAGCAGCTCGTTGTCGGCGGTATCAAGAACCTCGCCGCCGCCTATGCCGTCACGGGTAAGCCGGCCTACGCCCACAAGGCGGCCATATTGCTGGATCGCGTGGCGGACCTCTATCCTACGTTCGATTTCCACGCGACCGGCATGGTCTACGAGCGGCCCGGCGACGCCGGCTACGTGTCGACCTGGCACGACGCCTGCGAAGAAACGCGCGATATGGCCCTGGCATACGACCAGATATTCGAGAGAATGAAGAACGACAGGAAACTCGTCGCGTTCCTGTCGAAGAAGGCAAAGCGGCTAAAGCTCGACAACCCCAAGAGCACGCTCGAGGACATTCAGCGGAATATCGAAGATGGCCTCTTGCAGGACCCGCTGCGCAATCCCGGCAAGATTCACTCCAACTATCCGCGTGCCGAAACCTGCAAGGCCATTCTCATGACAGTGCTCGACTGGCCCAACAACCGCGACGAGGTCAACGGGATGATCGACGCGATAGTGAAGAAATCCACGGCGGTCGACGGCGTGACGGGCGAGAAGGGCCTGGCCGGATACGCCTCGTTCACCATCGCGGGCCTCGCAACGTTCCTGGCGCGATACGCCGATGCCGATCCCACATTTCTCGAAAAACTGTTCGGACGCCATCCGCCGCTGCGACAGACGTATCGCTTCCACATCGACACCTGGTGTCTGGGCCAATACTACCCGCAGTCGGGCGACGTCGGCTCCTTCGCCAAGCCGATGCCCCGGTACGCCGGCGTGAAGTTCAAAAAGAGCGCTACCCTCGCGCCATCCATGTACACCTTTCTCTGGAAGCTCTACAAATTGACGGACGATGCAGCGTACGTGCAGGTCATTTACGGCGCGAACGACGGCAAGGTGAAGGGCTTGCCGCACGACCTCTTTGCCGCGGACCCCAGGGCCATGCAGAAGGAAACGACCAAGCTTATCGCACGCGACGGCCCGATGCCCAAGCTCGGCAGCGTCGACAAGCAGGGCTGGTGCATCGCAATCCTGCGGTCGGGCGAAGGACCGAGCGGGCGCGCCGCGTGGCTCGATTACGACTCGCGTCTCAACCACTGCCACCTCGATGCGATGAACGTGGGCCTTTTCGCCAAGGGGCTTGATCTCATGCCCGATTTCGGCTACCCGCCGGTGCAGTTCGGCGGCTGGGGCGGGCCGAAGTTCGAGTGGTACGTCAGTACCGCCGCACACAACACCGTGGTCATAGACGGCAAGAACCAGTCGAGGTCGCTTGTCGGCGCAACGACCCTCTGGGCCGACGGCGAGGTGTTTCGCGCCATCCGCGCGTCTCTCTCCGGCCGGGGGCAATTCAGGAACGGCCAGTACGAACGCACCATCGCCACGGTCGACATCTCGGACGAGGATTTCTACCTCCTCGACGTCTTCCGGGTCCTCGGCGGCAGAGACCACGCCAAGTTTATGCAGAGCCACTTCGGCGCCATCACCACGACCGGCCTGACCCTCAGCCCCGCGCCGGACTATGGCCACGGGACGCAGATGCGCAACTTCAAGAGCGATCCGGCGCCGCGGCCCGGCTGGAGCGTCGACTGGAAGATCGACGACGTGCTCAAGCTCCTGCCGCCCCGCACGGAGGTCCATCTGCGATACACGGACCTCACCTCCGATGCCAGGGCCGCCACCTGCGAGGGATGGATCGTGAAAGGCAGCTACAACTCGACGGACGAGACGTGGATTCCCCGCGTCATGGTGCGGCGGCAGACGGAGAAGCCGCCCCTGCAGTCGACGTTCGTGGCCGTCATCGAGCCGTACGGCAAGGAATCGAACATTACCTCCATCCGCCGGCTGACGCTCTCGGAGCCCGCCGGCACTACGTACCCCGACACGTTCGTGGCCGTAGAGGTGAGGCTGCGCAACGAGCGGCGCGATCTCTTCCTCACGGCCGACGTCGAGAACCCGCTCGGGCAAACGCCCAGCCTCGCGCAAGCGAAGATCATGGTGCAGAAGGATTGGGACGCCGAGGTCGAGGGCGAGGCGGCGTTCATCCGAAAGACCCGCAATGGTGCGATCGAGCGTATCGTGCTGTGCCGCGGGCGTTCGATTCGTGTGGGCGACGTCACAATAACCTTGAAGGACCCCGCCGACCACCTCGAGGTGCGTTTCGAGAGGAATCGCCCCATCATCGCCGCGGGCGACGCGGACAAGATCGAGGATATCCGGATCAAGGGGAAAAGCGTTGGTCCGCGATGATGCAGGTGCGGGATGATCCCGACAACGTTAGCCGTTCCGGCCGCGAGTATCTTCGGAGCGCTCGCGGCCATCTTGTATGCCGTCCGGCTGCGCCGATGGGGACGCACGCGGTGTCTGAACGACATTGCAGCGGCCTTTCCTTTTCTTGCTATGCTCCTCAAACAAATGAAGCGTAGAGCGTATTGCGCGGAGAGCGCGCGGAAGTTGCCGTGCGCGCTACTCGTACCTTGCGAGAAAAAATCCTTTTTCCCTAAAGTTTTTTCTTTAGATTGTCGTTATACTGTTAACTCACCCGTTGTTTACGTCGGCGGCTTTTAGAAAAGGAGAGTGAAGCCTATGGCGAAGAAAAAGGCGAAGAAAGCAGCAAAGAAGAAAGTGAAGAAAAAAGCTGCAAAGAAGAAAGTGAAGAAGGCCAAGAAGAAGGTAGCCAAAAAGAAAGCCAAAAAGAAAGCCAAAAAGAAATAGCGACAAGGCCTTCAACGGAAGGTCGAGCTGAATTGAAAACCGAATAAGTTGCGTGTCGTTGGCTAAGCGAACGAGCCCCCCCTACAACGGCCAAGCGTATATTTTGCCCTCTACCTCCTTGACAGTGCAAAATAGCCCCTTCGGAACCGGCCGTAAGTTTCTGGCTAACGACACGCAATCTTTTTTTTCGTCGCAACTTCCTCTCCTCCTCGCTCGCAAGTCTGAGCTCTTACCGGATAGCTCCGGACTCTTTCGGTCGCGCGGCTTCGGTGTGCGATAACACAGCCCAATGTGCTATGGGGTGAAAGAGGAAGGCTATTCGTTGGTATCCGAGCGGGTCCCGAGCGCGGGTCTGAGGTCCTCGGGCACGGCTTCCCTGGCACGCCGCATCCATTTCTGCACTTCGTCTGCGTAACCTTGCAGTCGTTCCGACGACAGCGAAACGTATCCGCCGACGTGCAGGAGACCGATAACGATTGCAGCTACCAGTATGAGCCTGGTAAACGTGAACCCAGGCAGAATCGCGCGCAGCGCCATACGCAAGCCGATCACAAGCACAACAAGCGAAACGAGCCCGTAAACGCCGGGATAGAGCATCTGATCGTAGGCTTGATCGCCCAAGGCATGCCACAGAGCATACGTGGAGAAGTTCAGAAACACCCCGGCCGCCGCGGCAAGGACAACTCCGGCCAAAAACTTTACAATCCTGTTCATCGCGTCTTGCTCCTTTTATTTCGTTGTCAGGAGGTCGTCGATCGCCTGTTGAACCAGCATGTCGCAACGCTCGTTGAGCTGGTGGCCGCTGTGCCCGCGAAGCCAATGGAACTTTATCCGGTGCTCCGACCCCAGTGCATCCAACTCCTGCCACAGATCAAGGTTGAGCACCGGCTTCCATTTCTTTCCTTCCCTGCGCCGCCAGCCGTTGGACTTCCACTTGGGCATCCATTCCATGTAGCCTTTCGACAGGTACGAGGAATCAGTCCATATCTCCACTTCGCACGGCTCCCTGAGCGTCTTGAGCGCCTCGATTGCCGCCGAGAGCTCCATGCGATTGTTCGTCGTCGACTTCTCGGCTCCGGTTATCTCCTTGGTGCGACCACCGCACCGCATGATCGCAGCCCAGCCCCCGGGCCCCGGATTTCCGTGGCACCCGCCATCGGTATGAACAACAACCTTTTTCAAACGAAAGTCTTTCTCCTACGCTGCGCCCGCCAATCTCGCGCCGCTCATCTCCGCCTGCCGAAGAACCTGAGAAGGATGAGGAACAAATTGATGAAATCGAGGTAAACGGTCAAAGCGGCGACCACGGCATATTTGCGCGCGTCGGGGTGCCCCGGCCCGAATCGCCGGCTCATCTGTTTTATCCGTTGCGTGTGATAAGCCATCAGTCCCACAAAAATCGGGATGCCCAGGAAGGAAGTCAGCCAGTAGAGGCCCTCCGAAGCCACGAACATGTTCACCACGCTCGCTATGATCAGGCCGATCAGAGCCATGAAGCACAGGTGGCCTATCGACGTGAGGTCGCGTTTCGTGGTGTGGCCGATGATCGCCATAATCGCGAAGGTGCAGCTCGTGATCAGGAACGTGGAGAATATCGATCCCGGGGTGTAAACAGCAAAGATCATCGAGAGCATGAGGCCGGTGAGGGCTGAATAGACTACGAACATTCCTGCCGCGACCCCGGCCGACAACTTCCTTATGAAACCGACGAGGCCAAAAACCAGGCCCAGCTCCGCGAGGAACACGAAGATCATTATGCTGCCGAGAAATCTTTTGACCTCGGGATTGTTCGCGGCGGCCCCGGCCACCGCCGCCGCCACCAGACCCGTTATCAGCAGGCCGATGAACATCCACGTATAGACCCGGCTCACAAACGTTCGTTCGGCCGCAACCGTTCCGGGCATGGCCATTACTTGTTCGTCATACACAGTGGTGTCCTCCTCGTTGTCGCTTGAAAGGAAGATCACGGCGCCGGCGTGCCGGGCTCTTCCCCGGCGCAAAGAAAAGCATCTCCCTATCAAGCATTATAGGCCACGGCCGCCCAAATCGCAAAAGAAAAACAACACGAAGGTGCCCCCATGGTAACCCACCCCGTGCCGGCCTGCGGTGTATAGGCACGGCCGTAAGAGCCAACAAGTTTCTGAGACGGGGGGCGCCTTTCGGAAAAGGCGTTGGGGAAAGCTCTTTTCAAAGAGCCTCCCACCCACCCCGACTTGGCCACTTATCTGTTTCAGGCGGGGCCGGCCTTCGGTGATTCACCACAAAAATTCGGCGGAAGATCGAAGAAAATGCCCCGCCCGGCGCACTATAATGGTGGAAGCGCCCACTACCAACGGAGGCTTCTCGTTTGTGCCGCTCAAGAAAGAACGCGACGGGGTGCTTCGGGCGCTCCTGACCGAATCACAACGCAAGAAATACGGCGAGCTGTTGAAAAAGCGGGGCGAGCGAGGTCGCGGGTATCATCGTGGAAACCGAGAGAAGGAAAAGGCGGAAGCTCATGAAACTCTTCGTGGTGGAGGGTAGCTGTCCGTGTGTCCTTGTCTCGTACCTTGTCCGAAAGGAGCAGTGGTGTGATGTCTAAACGTGGGATAGTTCTGAGCTCCGTGATAGTTGCTTTACTGGGCGCGGTGTTGGTCGGGCACGCGCTTTCGGGGGAACGACGGCGCAGGCGAAGGTTTGATCCGGCACGGATGCGCCAGATGATGCAGCAGCGGATGAAGGAACAACTGGGAGCCACTGACGAGCAGTGGGAAACTCTCGGGCCGCAGATCGAGAAGGTGCAGACCCTCACGACCCAGATCAAGGGCGGGGGGATGACGACGCTCATGCGCGGCCGCGGCCTCACCGCGGAAGCTGCTGAAGGCGAGGAACAGACCGACCTGGAAAAGGCGACGCAAGAACTCCAGACGGCGTTGGCCGATGAGGCGTCAAAACCCGACGATATCAAGAAGCTGCTCACGGCTCTGCGCGACGCCCGGGAGAAGAGCAAGGAGGAGCTGGCCAAGGAGCAAGACGCTCTCCGCAAGATTGTGAATGTGCGGCAGGAAGCTCAGTTGGTGCTGATGGGATTGCTCGATTAACCGAAAGCGGGCCGCCGCGCGGATACGTGTTCGGCGTTGCAACGTCGGCATAACCGGCGGCCGCTGAACAGGAACATCCCTTCGGGCCACGGTCCGTCGCAGGGCCGTGGCCCGAATTGCCTGCCCGCCGCAGTCCCACCCGATAAAACATCATGAAACATCGTCGCCCGTCATCATAGCGGCAGTTTGAGACGTTTTCAAGCAATGATGGTGGGAGAGAAACTCTTTGAAAAGAGTTTCCCCCCACCCCCCTTCAGAAACTTTTCACGGCCGGGCCGGCAGCCGGCTCGGCCTTGTGTAAGAGTCCAAGAGTTGAGGGGGGGCGACGACCTTCAGAAGCCCTCAGGCTGTTAAAGCAAGCCGCCCCGGCCCCCGGGACGGCTGTGAAAAGTCTTTGGAAGGGGGTCTGGGGGAGAACCTTTCTTCAGAAAGGTTTCCCCCAGTACAGACGAGGAGAGCAGGGCTTGAACCAAGATTTCTAACCACACCCCATTCCCGAGACCGCACGCATTCTTCTTGATTCAGCCCGCAAGTTCGTGGTAGCATTAACCTTACGCAAGATACGAAAACAACGAACTTTCGCCTCTGCGCTTACGTCTATTACTTCAGGAGGGCAAAGACGCGAGGATCGTTTGCTGCCTATGAAAATGGAACGCGACAAAACAGGCGAATTGCAGCTCGAGCGGCTTCTCGATGCCGTCCGAAACAGGCTGCTGGTGCGCCGCCTTGCCGCCCTGGCAAGTCGCAACCTGCTTATCGCATTGCTTCTCGTGATGCCGGCGGCGATCTTCTCCGCTTTGCGGCCGAGCCCTCATTTGCCCGTCGCGGGCGCAGTCGTGTGCGGCCTGGGGCTCGTAGTGGCGCTGGTGGAAGCCGCCGCCCGCCGACCGGGCAGGCTCGACGCCGCCCTGCATGTCGACAAGCATTCCGCGCTCCAGGAAAGACTATCGACGCTCGTATCGGTTCCGGCGGCGGACGCCTCCCCCGCTGTGAGGGACGCCCTCGTCCAAGACACGCTCCTGCGCGCCCGCAGCATAATGGCAGGCGTCGCGTGCCCACTCTCGATCCCTCGCTCTGCGCCGTTCACGGGCGCCGCGCTGTTTTGCGTGGCGGCGCTGCTTTTCGGCGCCGTGCGGCAGGGGAGCGCCGAGCGTCTCATCACCACCAACGAGCTCGACCCAATGCTCGCCGGAAGCGCCATTCACGTCGCCCTTCCGCCGGACCTCCAGAATGAGCTGAACAAGATCACCGGCCCGACTGAAGGTCTGGAAGAAGCGCTTGCGAGGCTCGACGAGGTCCTGGGCAAGTTCGAAGCTCTCAACGACATAAAGGCATCTGTAGAAGACCTCGCCCCGCACGCTTTGACGGCCGAGGATATGGCAAAACTGATCGCCGAAGCCCCCGACGCCCGCGCCCGCCTGAAGGCCGCGCTCGAACGGGCGGCACGAGAGCTGCGGTCGGACAAAGACCTCGAGCAGGCGGTGCGCGAGGCACAGGAAGCGCTTGCCGAGGGGTCGGACGAGGCCGTTGCCCGGGCCATGGAGAATCTCATCAGCAAGCTCTCGGCGGAAACGGCCAGGCATCAGTTCGACAAGCTCAAGGCGCTGAAAACGCATCTAGCGGCTTTCAAAGAGGCGGCGGAGGACGCCCGCGGTGGCGTCACGCGAACCATTGAGCTGGGCGGCGCGACTGACCCCGAGGCTGCAACCGATTCAATTCTGCCGCTGTTTCCCGAAGACGCAGTAATTAAAGCCAGGGGCGCGCTCCGCTCGGGGCGGATCCCCGCGCGCTATCGTTGGCTTGTCGAGAAATACTTCCGCAACGATACGGACGAGGCCGGGGGCGCTCGACCGCCCTCCTCGGGCTTGTGAGTTCTCGCCCGCTCGCAGGAAAAAGGAGTTTTCCGAAGAACACTTCGTATGGATGCGATAAGGAATCTTGGTTCAAACCCCGGTATCGTCGCCTTACTGGGGGAAACCTTTCTGGAGAAAGGTTATCCCCCAGACCCCTTTCCAAAGACTTTTTGGCATCCGTGCCGGCCACCGGCACGGATGCTGCAACAGCCCAGAAGTTTCTGAAAGGGGAGCACCTTCTGAAGGCGGCGCCTCTAGGAAAAGGCGTTGGGGAAGCTCTTTTCAAAAAGTTTCCCTTCCACCATCGTCGCTTGAAAACGGTTCAAACAGCCCCTGCGGCGGCATGCACGCACAGCTCCTGAACCGTCACAACATAAGAAAGACCAGAATGTTTAATCGCACCCCTTCGTATCTTATTCTCACTTTTGTAGTGTATCCCGTTGTCGGCGTAGTGCTGGGGTATTTCGGGGGCCGGGCGATCGGCGGAGGCTCCGGCACGGCCGCGGTGCGTTTTGTGCTGACGGCCCAGTGCGTATTGGTCGCGTGCCTGGCGCCGTTTTTTAACTCAGCAGACTGCAAATGCGGGCCGATAAGAATTGCGGCGGGGGCGCTGCTCAAGACCTGCGGCGCTATCGCCGCGACTTCCGTGATTGCGGCGGCGCTCTCTGTGATATTCGGCGGCGCGCTTCCGGTGGGCTGGGCCGTGCGGTCGGCGGCAATGATGGTTGGCTTCGCAACAGTGCTGATCGGCGTCGGCGCCTTGGCCCGCCGCCTGGGCGCCGGAGCAGGCGCCGGGCAGGCGGCTGCTTACGCGGCGGCCGCGCTGATGCTGGGCACGGTTTTCTATGCGAACTCGGCGATTGCATTGACGCGCGGCAAGACGAAGGTTGCCGTTGTGCAGGCGGCGGTGGTTGCCAATCCGATGGTGTGCGTGGCGGGGGCGGCGCTGGACTACGATATCATGCTCTCGCGCCGGTCGCCGATGTCTTTTTACAATCAGTCGCTCATCGGCCCCGACCACCTCTATCGCTATCCGCGCTGGTGGTCGGCCGTCGCAGGATATTGTGTTGTTGGGATTGTTTTTCTGGCTGTTTCTTTCATCGGGAGCGCGAAGGCACACAAGGTATCAGGAGGAACGTGAATGAAAACGTTGTGGAAGACCGTGGCAGTTGCCGTTGTCATTGGGATCGTCGTCAGCGGATGCGGAAAAAAGGAAGCGGCGGCCGTGTCGGCGAAGCCGAAGCGCACCATCGACGAGTCGGTCAAGATGGCGATTGCGTTTCTCAAGGACAATCAGAACGAGGACGGCTCATTCGGCAAGGGGCGCCCGGGCGTGGGCATCACGGCCCTCGCCGTTTACAGCGTCGCCGCCAGCCGCCATGCCGCACAGGCCGATGCCCGGCAGGTCATCGACAAGGCCGTGCCGTACATTCTACAGCACCAACGTGAAGACGGCTCGATAAACAACGACGTGCGAATGCTGGCGGTCTACAGGACGTCGCTTTCGATCATGGCTCTCAATGCCATCGACCCCGAAAAGCACAAGGATGTGATCACGCGTGCGCAGGGTTACCTGAAGAGCTCCCAGTTCAGCGAATCGCTCGGGGATTTCACCCCGGGGGACTGGGAATACGGCGGCTGGCGATACGCCAAGGAGGGCGACGAGGCCGATCCGGATCTCTCCAATGTGCAATTCGTGATCACCGCTCTGAAGGAGTCGGGCCTCTCCGAGGAAGACGAAGCATTCAAGCGCGCGGTCATATTCCTGCAGCGATGTCAGAACCGCACCGAGTCCAATGACTTGCCCTCCTCCGGCAACGACGGCGGGGCGATCTACGCCCCCAAAGAGAGCAAGGCGGGGATGGTCGAGCTGCCCGACGGCACGCAGGTGTACAAGTCGTACGGCAGTATGACGTACGCGCTGCTGAAGAGCTATATCTTCTGCGGGCTGCCCGCCGATGATCCGCGCGTGCAGGCCGCTTACAAGTGGATCACCGAGCACTACACGGTGGACGAGAACCCAGGCGTCGGGCAGATGGGCTTGTTCTATTACTATCTGGGCATGGCAAGGGCGCTCGATGCGGTTGGCGCCGATACCGTCAAGACCCCGGACGGCCGCGAGCACGACTGGCGGGCGGACCTCTCCACCAAGATCATCGACCTCCAGAAAGACGACGGCTCGTGGATCAACCCGCAGGATCGCTGGATGGAGAGCGACCCCACGCTGGTCTGCGGCTTCGCCATCACTGCGTTGAACCATTGTTACCCGCCGCAGCGTTGACGAACGCCATCGGAAAGGCCGGGATGTACTGCGATCGCTGCAAAGCCAAGATGAAGGAGGAGAAGCGGACCTTTCACAAGCAACGCAAGTGGATCTGCCCCAGGTGCAGCCGCGTAAGAATGCAGCGGCAAACGAAGGGCAAGAGCTCAAGATAGCGACCTGAGAGGCATGTTTGCCGAAAACGTGCGAAAGAACGGACCCTAACCGTCCACGCTCGACCAAGGAGGAAGGAATGGAGAATGAGGACCTCAAGGAACGCGTTCTCGAGATAATTGAGCAGGGCAAGCAGATATTCGTCTTTTCGACGGTGGATGAGGAGGGGCGCCCGCACTCGCGCTACATGGCCACGCTCGACGCGGAAGACGATTCTTCCGTCTTTTTCCTCGCAACAGGGATAGCAACAAACAAGATCGCGCACATCCGTCACAACTCCCACGCCCAGCTTCTGTTCGCCGCACCCGATTTTCTTCAGATCGCCACGGTCTTCGGCAACGCATACATCGAAGACTCCCCCGAAAGGAAGCGCAAGCTGTGGGAAAAGTTTCCCGTCATGGCGGGTTATTTCAGCGGCCCGGACGACCCGGGTTTCGCGGCGATCCGCTTCCTGCCCGAGTACGCCGAGTACCTCAATTTCAACGCAGGTTTCAATGCCGAGCGAGTGCAGTGGGGCGAACCGGCTGCGGTTCAGGGCGCAAAGGGGTAGGGCTCGCCACCTTCCGAAGGAATCTTTTCACATCAGGCATTGCGTCCTCCTATTCACGCTTTGGGTCTTGATGTCGGAAACATAACGGCGGCCCTCAGGCGCTGCTGATTCCGCGCGAGGAAGCAGCAGTCGCTTGCGAGGCGTGATAGCTTGTTGATTTCATTCATGGTTTTTTCAGGAGATAACGATGCGCATCAGCGGTGCGGCTTGTCCGCGTCCGCTGGAGCGCCTGGTCCGGTCGTGCTATCGTCTTCTTCCGTTTTATTCTCTTCGGATGCTCTCCGCCTTATCTCACAACTTGTTAGGGGCCGCGGCGGCAACGCATCGAGTAGATGCTTAATTGTTGCCGGAGGGCCGGATTCTTGGTCTTCATAACACCGTGAGACGGCCCAGAGCGTACTGTTCCATTCCGTTTCCGAGAGGAACTTCCGCTGCGACTCAAGCTGTTGAACAAGGACTGGGAGGGCACGCCTTTTCCGCTCCAGAACCAAATCGCTGTGTCCCTGCTGGAGCTGGTGGACATCGCTGGCTATCTCGCCCAACGCGCTGGTGTAGAAATAACGTATCCCCCTGTACGAATTGAGACTGCCCAGAACAAAACCGATAATCCCCCCTACCACGACGAACGACAGTACCTTCAGTATTCTCTTCATGATGATTCCTTTCCCCCCATCTTTCATTGCCGAACATGTGTTCTTATTATGCCGGGCCTGCAGATCTCCGTCAAATCACGAGCCACCACATCTTTAGACGCCGAACTGGTCGGCCTTTTCAAAGAAAAATTGAGAAACCCGAAGAATCCTCGGCATGAAAGATTCAGGCGCTGCATGACGAGATGCATCACAGGGGTGGGTCTGCTGCGGCAGGGCCCACCCCCGTACGTGTGAATGCAATGATTAGCGGCCGACCCCAAAGCCGCTACTCGCTGGGCGTGACATCTTCAAGCGGCTCGCGATTGCCGAAACTCCGCTCGGGGCCGGCGATGGGCCTGGCCCAGCGGACGGCGTTGGTTATCACCCGCAGCACGTTCTTGTCGTAATAGATCGGATACGTTTCGTGGCCGGGTCGGAAGTAGAATATCTTTCCGCTGCCGCGATGGAAGCAGCATCCGCTCCGAAACACCTCGCCGCCCTCGAACCAGCTTATGAAAACAAGCTCGTCCGGCTCGGGGATGTCGAAGAGCTCGCCGTACATCTCGGTCTGCGGCAGCTCGAAGTATTCGCCCAGCCCCTCAGCGATGGGATGCCCCTGCGACACGCACCACAGGCGCTCTTTCTCGCCGATTTCGCGCCACTTGAGATTGCAGCCGGTGCCCATGAGGCCGCCGAAGACCTTCGAAAAGTGCCCCGAGTGCAATACGATCAGCCCCATGCCCGCCAGCACACGCTCCTTCACCCGCGCTGCGATCTCGTCTTTCACCTCACCGTGCGCGATGTGGCCCCACCAGGTGAGCACGTCGGTGTTGTTGAGCACTTCTTGGGTCAGACCGTGCTCGGGTTCATCCAGCGTGGCGGTGCGCACATCGATGCCGGGCTGCGCCGCAAGGTGTTTGGCGATTGCCTCGTGCATTCCCTGGGGATAGAGCTTGGCGATGGATTCGTTCTGCTTCTCGTGACGGTATTCGTTCCAGACTGTCACACGAATAGTATCTGCCATCTTACAATTCCCTTGCATAATCGTGCCGAAAAGGGCCTCAGAAACCACGCGTATTTTACCACGTTGCCATCGGTATTCAAGGCAATTCTCGCGGCCGCCGGGGGGCGATTCCACTTGAAAGACATCGGCGCACATGGGATAATGCGGGCGCGGGTGTTGAAGAAAGGAGGCGCTCGAGATGGAAAAAATCGGCTACGCCATTTTGATCTTCATTGCTGTATGCTGGCTCGTCGCCATGGTTGCCGGCATGATCGCAGCCTTTCCGTTTGGTCTCATCGGCCTGCTGGCGCTGCTGGGCATCGGCCTGCTGTTTGCCAAGGTCGTAAAAGACCGCCTCGCCAACAAGGAAGATGACTACTATTCGAAGAACGCAGACAAGTAAGGAGGCCCGAGATGCTGATCACGACGCAGGACAACCTTGCGGGCTACGAAATCGTTGAGACGTTGGGCATCGTCCGCGGCAACACGGTGCGCGCCCGCCACGTGGGTAAAGACATAATCGCCGGCCTGCGCGGCATGGTTGGCGGCGAGATTATAGAGTACACGAAGCTGCTGGCCGAAGCCCGTGAGCAGGCAATGGACAGAATGATAGAGGACGCGGAAAGCAAGGGTGCCAACGCCATCGTCTGCATTCGTTTCACGACCTCGGAGATCACTCAACTTGCGGCCGAGCTATTTGTATTCGGGACTGCCGTCAGGGTGGCGGCGGAAGAGTAGCACCGTAGAGGCGTGATATCCTCTGCAAGAAACCAGGTATCAGGATCGGAGCTTGCAATGGCAAAACGAAAGCAAACACAAAAAAAGAAGGTCGCCAAGAAGAGCCCGACGCACAAGACCGATAGAGACCTCGTGCGCGAGCACGTAAAAATGGTTCTGGAGGTCGGCGGCTCGGAGGATTTGGTCGACGCACTGGATGTTATCATGCAGCAGGTAGCCGAGCCGGGCAAGCATCTGGCCTGGTTGGCCGCGTATGATTTCGACCACTCGGTAGTTATCGGCGCTTCTATGATCCTTTCGGACCTTGCAGAGGCCGACGCTTGGGAGAACACTCAGGATGCCTTGGTGAGCCCGGCGCTGCCGGTGGTCGCGGAAGCCTTGCACAACAAGGCTCTCCCTGATGACCGAAAGACGCACCTTGTGAGCCTTTACGATGCCCTCGGCGGCGAGATTTCCCACGAGGAGCTGTCCTGCTGCTTCAAGGATTTTGAGGGGGCCATGAGGCAATCACTCGAGGAGCTGAGCGAAAGCGTCTGCGAAGCACCGGAAGGTATCGAAGAATTGCTGCAAACGGTGGGGCTTCTCTGTGACGACTCCGACCCAGATGTTGCCCCGCCTTTGCCGAACGACGTCGGGACCGGCCTGGCCATGGGCGTTCACATCGGCAGCGTCAACCCCGACGCGGGCGCTTCGATCCTGGCCGCCGTTGCGGTTATTGCAACCGAGCACGGGGTGGCGCCCGACGCTGCCGACAATGCCTTGGAGACACTCCGGGCGATCGGCACGCAACAGGCCGCGTGGTATCTTGCCGAGCTGGGCCGCATGCCTGCAATGGGCGAATTGGGCGCCATGGCGCGAGACCTCGCGCGCGAACTGCTGGAAGAAGGTGTCGCGCCGGCACTCACATTGCCCGGCAAGCTCTCCAAGGCCGTTGTGTCGGGCGTTGATGGCTGCGGCTCACGGTCCCTGCACCTGTTCTGCCACGACCCCGAAGGCGACATGCACGGCGTTGTGCTACTGTTGAATGATATTGTGGGCGTCAAGGATGCGTTCTGCCTGCACGGGCTCGCCAGCGAGGAGTTGGACATCAATGAGCCGGGCTTCATTTCTTCTCCATGCACGTTGGCCTTTGCGCGGGAAGTCCTTGCCGACGCCCTGGCGATCAACGAGGAGAGCAACCGGCCGGTTCCCGGGCGATTCTTCATCTTCCGCCCCTACCTGGGAGGCAAGGAGATCGTGGCCGGGCGGCGAACGCCCGACCTGTCGGCGTACAAGCTGGACACTCTCGTCTCGTCGCCGGAGCTGGTCGATGGCTCGGCCGACCTGGTGGAAAGCGACATCGTCGGCGGGCTTTACTTCGCATCGGATGCGGCTTACGACTATGTAGCCTCGGGGGGTTCGCTGCAGCGGCCGCTTTCGAAGAAGAAGTTCGAGACGTTCGTCCGCGAGATCGCCCTGCAGGAAAGGGACGCCTTGCTGTCTCGAATGGCGGTGAACCTGGAGGTCGAGGCGTTGGCGGGCCATGCCAGGGAGGAATTCAATAGCATGGGCGCACGCACCTGGCTGGCACTGAAGGAAAACATCGTGCCGTTTCACGAGGTGCCGTTCGTCAGGGCAATGTGCGCTATCTCGGCCAACGCGATTCGGACGAACCTAAGCTACGGCTTCAGCACTCAGGCCGAGGTCGACGCGGCTGTTCTTCAGGATCAGTTTTACGACGACGACGAAGAAGACTGGGATGAGATCGAATGAGGAGAGTGTGCACCAATGGATAACGATCAATTGAGAGAGTACATCGAAGTCATCAACGCCGACACGCTCCGCGCACTTGCCCGGGGCTTGGATCTGCCGAAAGGCCCGAAACTCAAGGGGCAACTTGTTGATGCTTTCGAACGCTACTTCAGGGATGCGCTGCCGACTTTTATCGAGCACCTCTCGCCCGTGGAAAAGCAGTTTCTGGCGGAAGCGGCGCACAGTAACGGTTCAGTGGCCCCGTCGGTGTTCTCGGCCAAGTACAATAGCCCCTGCCCGAATCTGCAGCGGTATATGTCGTACAGTGAGAAAAGTACGCCACTGATCTTGATCGCTCGTGTTGACGAGTATGACAACAGCTTCCGTGTTACGGATTCGATTGCGGAAGCGGCTCGCGCTCTATTGCCCAAGCCGCCTGAGGTCGAGGTCGCAACGGTTGATGAAATCCCCTCTTCGTACGTCGCGCCTAAGCGGCAATGGCAGACGACGGAGAATAAGGAGCGGCCGATACGCGTTTTCACCGGAGAGCGGGTGGCTCTGGAGGAAGCGCGACGCGTGGTGGGCCTGGCGGCGGCGGGCAAGCTGAAGGTCGCAGAAAAGAGCCGCAAGCCGACGCACGCCACCGTGCGAACCATCGCGGGAGCGCTCATCCTGCCGGATTTCGATGCCGAGCCGCCCGAGGAGCATATACGCCCAGACACTGGACCCGCCGGGCCGATCCGCCCCTACGCATGGGGGGTCTTGGTTCAGCAGTGCGGCTGGTGCAAGGCCCGGGGCGGCAAGCTCACTGTGACAAAGGCCGGCAAGCAATTGTTGCAATCGGCCGGCCCGGAGCGATTTCGGGAAGGAATCGAAACTTTCATCCTCGACGATACGTTCGATGAATTGAATCGAATCGACAATATAAAAGGGCAGTCCGGTACCGGCAAACGATGCCTGAGCCATCCATCCGAACGGCGGGATATGATCACAGAGGCCGTTACGCAGTGGCCGGCAAACAGGTGGATCGCCTTCGACGAGGCCTACCGGTTTATCTACGCCTCGGGAAATGCATTCGAGGTGGCCGCGAATACGTGGCACCTGTACTTCCATTCACGGCAGTACGGCCATCTGGCAGGATGCTCCTCTTCCCATCTCAACAGGCAGTACGTGCGAGCATTCTTTCTCGAATCGATGGCCACTCTCGGCCTGCTCGACGTGGCCTACGTGTATCCCCATTGGGCATGGCCGGAATTCCGCGGGCGCTGGGGAACCGACGATTTTGATTTCATCAGCCGGTACGACGGTCTCCTTTACGTGAAACTCAACGCTCTGGGCGCATATTGCCTGGGCGCCGCGGAGACTTATGATGCTCCGGCCGTCGAAGCTGGACCTCTGCTGCATATCCTGCCCAATCGCGATATTGTCCTCGTGGGGGAAATCGATCAGGCACCTGTGGAGCTTGCGATGTTGTCGCAGTTCGCTATCAAGAAAAGTGATCGCGTGTGGAAGATAGACCCGGCCCACATGCTGAGCTATCTGGAATCCGGCGGCACGATCAACGACGTAACGCAATTCCTGCGTAGCTGCGCAAACGATGGAATCCCGGAAACCGTTCAGACTCTTCTGGCGGACATTGGGAAAAAGGCCTCGGCAATCACAGGGGTTGACGACGCTCTCCTGATCGAGGCTGAGGATGAGTTCACCGCCGCACTCATAGCACACGATCCAAGGGCGAAAAGATACTGTTACCTCGCGGGCGAGAGGCACCTGGCGGTCCGAAAGAAAAACCTCCGCAGTTTTCGCACGGCCGCCAGAAAACTGGGATACATACTCCCGCCGTGAAGGAGATTCACAATGAGAATACTATACGTTGATCTGGATACGCTGCGGCCGGACCACCTGGGCTGCTATGGATACCACCGCAACACGTCGCCCAACATCGACGGCATTGCGACCGAAGGCATCCGTTTCAACAATTTCTATTGTTCCGATGCCCCCTGCCTGCCGTCGCGCACGGCGCTGATGACGGGGAAGTTCGGCATTCATACCGGCGTTGTGGGCCACGGCGGCACGGCGGCCGACGTGCGGCTTGAGGGCGCCCCCCGTGGCTTCTCCGGCCGCCTGAAATCCGAGAGCCTCCCGGCGATGCTGCGCAGGGCCGGGCTCAAGCCCGTGACGATCAGCCCGTTCGCGGAGCGCCACGGCGCATGGAGCTTCTATGCGGGCTTCAGCGAAATGTACAACACCGGCAAGGGCGGCGGCGAATCGGCCGAAGACGTCACGCCCACCGTGCTCAAATGGATTGATGCCAACGCGGCCGACGACAACTGGTTCCTCCACATCAACTATTGGGATGCGCACACGCCTTACCGCGCGCCGGAGGAGTTCGGCAATCCATTCGAAAACGATCCGCTGCCCGAGTGGCTGACAGAGGAGGTCCTCGCCGAGCATCAGAAGCTCGTGGGGCCGCACGGCGCTCTCGAAATCAACATGTACGACAACCAAACACACCCCGCCTTCCCGCGGCAGCCGGGTGAGATCAGAAACATGAACGACCTGCGGCGGATGATAGACGGCTATGACTGCGGCATCCGATACGTGGATGAGCACCTTGGCCGGGTGTTCAACGCGCTCAAGGCGCAAGGCATCTGGGACGATCTGGTCGTCATCGTGAGTGCCGACCACGCCGAGAACATGGGCGAACTCGGTATCTACGGCGAGCACGGCACGGCCGATCACATCACTTGCCGCATCCCGATGATCGTGCGGTGGCCCGGCATGCAGGGCGGTCGCGTCGACAATGGGCTGCACTACAACCTTGATCTCGGCCCGACGCTCGCCGAGCTGCTGGGCCAGGAGCCGTCTCCCGATTGGGACGGATGCAGCTTCGCACCGGCCATAACAACGGGCCAGGATTGGGGACGCGAGCATCTTGTCATCAGCCAGTGCGCGCACGTCTGCCAGCGAAGCGTCCGCATGGGTCCGTGGCTGTATATGCGTACCTACCACGACGGTTACCATCTGTTCCCAGACGAGATGCTGTTCAACCTGGAAGGTGACCCGCACGAGCAGCATAACCTTGCGGACGCCAGGCCCGAAGTCGTCAGGGAAGCCGTCTATCGCCTGAATCAGTGGCACGACGACATGATGAAGACGATGCTCTGCGACGTCGATCCGCTATGGACGGTCATGAAGGAAGGTGGGCCGTTCCACGCAAGGGGGCAGCTTCGGAAGTATTGCGAGCGCCTCGAGGCAACCGGCCGGGGCGATGCAATACCTGAGCTGAAACGCCGCCACCCGCACGAATTCGAGTAGCCTGCCCGGCAGCAGGCGCACGCGTTCGGCCGCCTTGTCAATGTCGGGAAGCGTAGAGGGATCATGAAGATCGCTTAGCTGCGGATTGAGGAACGTCGCCGCCGCTTCGGCATCGACAAGCCCGCGGTTGGAGAGGATGTTTGCCATCACCAACGGGATGTCGGCCTCAGCCGAAAGCTGGGAAACAAGTTCCCTGTCATATTCACGGACAACCCACCGTTTTTCCACGGTATCGGTAACACTCCTGTTTGAAGATTCCCACTGTTTCTTCGTACTCTACCTTAATGTCAAACGTTGTCTGCCGTGATTTCAACGTGTTTTGCCGAAAGACCGGAGCCGGATGGGGAAAATGTTGTTGACGCCGACGGGAGATTTGTCATAATATGCTCTTTCGGGTCCCGGAGTTTCGGTTACAAGGCAATATTCAGGTGACGCTATGCGCTATGATCTTCGAGAATTCATCAGGTGGATCGTCGACGAGTTCGAGCCGTCATGCCGAGTCGACGACAGCGGCGGCAGCTATGCCATGGCGCCCGGCGGCGCCGCTGTGCATCTCTATGGCATATCCGACATGGCCTGCTCGCTCTACGCCATCGGCGCGCTGCATCCCAGCGAGGAAGAACGCGGCCAATGGGCCATGCACTTCCAGGCGCTGCAGGACCCGGAGTCCGGCTACCTGCTTGCAACAAACCCGAGGAGCCACGGCTTCCTGCACAACACCGCATTTGCGCTCGGGGCTATGAACCTGCTTGGCCTCAGGCCGCTTCATCCGCTTCGTTTTGCGGCGGAGTATGACACGCGCGAAAAGGTGCAGGCATGGCTCGACGGCTTCGACTGGCAAAGCGGCGTTTACGGCGGCAGCCACGACGGCGCCGGGCTGGCGTCGGCACTGGCGCTGGTGCCCGGCACTGTGCCGCCCGAGTGGTTCCAATGGTACTTTGATCATCTCGACACTTACATCGATCCCAACAACGGCATGCTCGGGCGCGACAAGCCTGCCGAAGGCGACACCGACCAGATCGGCGGAACGTTCCACTATGCGTTTATCTACGAACATTTCCACCGCCGCATGCCCTGCGCCGAAGCAAGGGTCGATGCCATACTCGGCCTTCAGTTGGACAACGGCGAATGGGACACGGGCAACCCCTGGTGGATGACGATCGACGCGCTTTACATGATCACGCGTGGCGTGCGGCATGCGCAATATCGCGCCGACGACGTCCGTGAAGCGGTCCGCCGAACGATGGCGACCTGCCTCGAGCGCGTGATGGACTCGGCCTGCCGTCAGGAGTACTTCGGCAAGGGTGGGGGCGTGCACAACCTCACCGCCGCCACGAATCTTTTTGCCGAAGCGCAGGAATTTCTCGGCTCGCACGAAATAGTAACGGACGACCCGATGCGGCTGATCCTCGACAAGAGGCCGTTCATTTAGCGCGAATTTCTGTACAATGACCTGCCAACGGGAGTGTGCAATGACGCGACCCAACATCGTGCTGATCGTGGCCGACGACATGGGCTACGGCGATTTCGGCGCCTTCAACGACGGCTCATCGAAAACACCGCAGCTCGACAGGCTGGTGGGTGAGAGCCTGTGCCTGACCCAGCACTACTCGGCTTCACCGGTTTGTGCGCCAGCCCGGGCCGGTCTGCTCACCGGCCGGTATCCGCATCGCACGGGCGCCATCGACACCCTCGATGCCCGGGGATTGGACCGTATCGCCCTGCGCGAGACAACGATCGGCGATGTTTTCAAAGCCGCGGGCTACGCCACGGGCTGCGTCGGTAAGTGGCATTCGGGAGCGGGCGATCCGCGCTACCATCCCAACGCTCGTGGCTTCGACGAGTTTGCCGGTTTTCGTGGAGGATGGTGGGACTATTACTACTGGACGCTGGATTACAACGGCTCACCCAAGGCAGCCGACGGCCGCTACCTCACTGACGTCTTCACCGAGGAGGCGGTAGCGTTTATCACGCGGCACCGCAAGGAGCCCTTCTTCCTGCACCTGGCCTACAACGCGCCTCACTCCCCCCACCAGTGCCCGGAGGAAGACGTTGAACCGTTCGCCCGGACCGGCGCGTTCACGTCGGAACTGTGCAAGCTCTATGGCATGATCTATCGCATGGACAAAGGCGTGGGGCGGGTGCTCGAAGCGATTGACGCGGAGGGCATCGCGAACAATACCATCGTGCTGTTCACCAGCGACAACGGGCCGGCGTTCGGCGGCGAGGGCGACGGGAGTATCAACAGGTTCAACTGCGGTTTCAACGGGTGCAAGGGCAACGTCTACGAAGGCGGCATTCGCCTGCCGATGGTCATTCGCTGGCCGGATGGTTTGCAGGCGGGAACGCAGTCTGATCAGATGGTGCACTTCACCGACTGGCTGCCTACGTTGGCCGCCGCCGCGGGGATTGAAGCGCCCGCCCGTCTCCCGCTCGACGGCTGGAACGTTCTGCCGGCGCTCCGGGGCGATGATGGCAAAGTGAACACCCGGCGGTTCTGGCAGTGGAACCGCTACACGCCGGTGGTCGAATGCAACGCGGCAATGCGCGACGGCGAATGGAAGCTCGTGAGGCCGGTGATCATGGAGGCCATGCACCTGTCGAAGGCTGAAGGCGCGCTCGACGTGGCCACGAAGTACGACCCGGCCAACCGCCCGCCCGTGTGCCGCGACCCCGAGCCCGAGCGCCGGATACCCCCGCCCCCCCCGGCACAGCTTTACAACATCGATAGAGACCCGCTCGAACAGGAAGACCTTGCGGCCGCGGAGCCCGAGCGTGCTGCGAAGATGCTCCGCGAGCTCGAGGAATGGTTCGAGGCCGTCGAGGCCGAACGGCGAACCATCGATGATGTGTGGTGAGTGATAGCACATTTGAGGTGAGCGAGACCCGATCATGCCGAGGCAAGTCTCCGAGATGTCGCCCAGAGAACGCTGGCTCGCCGCGGTCAAGATGCAGCCGGTCGACAGGCTGCCGTTCTGGCCGAAGCTCGACGGCGCCTATCCCCGCGCGCAGGCGGCTCCGTTCGACGGCATGAACATCGGTGAGATTCACGATTGGATCGGTAGCGACAAACACGAATGGATTCCCGAGTGCGTAAAGGAGGTCCGCAAACACACAACATTTGAGAGCACGCAGACAAACGGCACCCACCGACAGGTCTATGGCACACGTCACGGCTCCATGGAACTGATCCAGAAGTTCGACGAGCCGTCGCAGGCCTGGCATCCGGTGAGGTTCCCGATCGAGACCATTGAAGACATCAAGCTGATGACGCAATGGCATGACGATTGCGAGTTGGAGCTCGACCCGGACGGCCTCGAGAAAGCCAGGGCGAGAGATCAAGAGATTGGTGATTCGGCGATTACCTACGACTGTATCGACGAGTCGCCCCTGATGCGGTTTGTCGAATGGCTGGCGGGTGTCGAAAACGCTCACCTGCTGCTGGCCGATCACCGCAACGAAGTCGAGGCACTCTTCGACGCCATGCACCGCAGCGTGCTGCGCAAAACACAGATCCTGTGCGAACACAGCCCCGCAGACGTTCATTACTTCATCGAGAACACCTCGACCACCTTGATCTCGCCGGAGCAGTATCGCAGGTATTGCTTCGAGCACATCAAGGCCTACGGGGCGATAGCAGAGGAGCACGGGCGGCTGATAGTGCTGCACATGTGCGGGCATCTCAAGAAGATTCTGCCCGACCTCGCGAAGCTGCCCGTGGCGGCCTTCGAGGCGTTCACAGCGCCCACCCTCGGCAATACCACGCTGCTCGACGGCCGCACGGCGTGCCCCGACAAGTGCCTCATCGGCGGCACCAACGCGATGCTGTGGCTGCGGCTGCCCGGCGAGATAACCGCGCAGATTGAAGCGGACCTCGATGTCCTTCCGCACCATCGCGGAATTGTCGTGACCTCCGCCGGAGTGATGCCCCCGTGGGCCAGGCCCGAGACGATCAAGGCGGTTTGCGAGTGGGTGAAGCGCTACGACGCGCGTATGTGAACGGATGCAGAAAGGCTGGAAGATGAGCACCAAAACATTGAAATGGCCCATTGCAATCCTGTTCGGATTAACGATATTCATCGCGACCAGATCCGCATTCGTCAGGCGGCCGGGCTCGAGCAGGAATCCGCTACCGATCAACATAGCTGCGACGAGGACCATAAGACCGGAAGCTTCGTTGCTCGCGCGCCTGCGAGCGATGGTATATGACATCAAGCGGACTTTCAAAATCATGATCAAGGTCAAGCAAGTATTGCGGGGGACGGAAGCTCTCAACAGAGCCCGTGATACGGGCTTCGTTGAGAGTGTGGACGGCGAGGTCGCTGTTGTTTACATCGAGGTCGAATTGACAGAGGGCCCCGGACCTCTGCCGCTTTTGTTCTTTGAGTTCAGGTTGGCGAGCCAGGATGGTCGAGTTCGCCAGCCATTGAAACAGAGCTTCCCTATTCTCGTGCAACCTGGCGCTTCTTGCACAGGGCTGGTGGTATTTCCCGTCCGGAAGCACAACGAGACTTCAAAGTTAGTCGTGCTCTGCTCGGGAATGGAGCCGGTATGGTTTGACCCGAGATTAACTGAGCAACACGGAAGCCCGGAACGGGACAGTCGCCGTTCCCGCGATTACTGAGATCATAGGTAAAGAATAGGAAGACTAGAGGATAAGTGCCAGGCGCCGATAAGAGGCGAGGATTCTTCAGGCACGATGAGACCCGCACGATGTAAACGCGGGGCAGTTTACGAACACGCAATGACATCCGGGAGCACCGAATGAAAGCAATCATGGTGATGTTCGATTCTCTCAACCGGCGAATGCTGCCGCCGTACGGCTGCGACTGGGTGCACGCGCCTAACTTCGTGCGGCTGGCCGAACGGACCGCCGCGTTCGAGAACTGTTACGCGGGCAGTATGCCCACCATGCCGGCCCGGCGCGAGCTGCACACCGGCAGATACAATTTCCTGCACCGGGGCTGGACACCGCTGGAGCCGTTTGATGACTCGACGCCGGAGACCCTCGCCCGCAGTGGCGTCTACACCCACCTGGCCAGCGATGGCTATCACTACTGGGAGGACGGCGGGGCTACATATCATAATCGATACAGCTCATGGGAGATCTCGCGAGGGCAGGAGGGGGATCGCTGGAAAGGCGACCTAACGATCAAGGACTATGAAGTTCAACTCAACAAGACGAAGGATTCGTGGCTCCGGCAGGATTCCGTGAATCGAAAGTACATGCAGGACGAGAAAGACCAGCCGCAAGCAAAAACCTTTGCCATGGGCCTCGAGTTCATGCGGACCAACCGCGACGAGGACAACTGGTTCCTCCAGATCGAGACGTTCGACCCGCACGAGCCCTACTTCAGCAGCCGGAAGTACAAGGACCTCTATCCCCACGACTACGACGGGCCGCTGTTCGACTGGCCACCCTACGGCCCCGTGACCGAAACGCCCGAGCAGGTCCGGCACATGCGCTACGAGAACGCCGCGCTCGTGAGCATGTGCGATGCTCACCTCGGCAAGGTCCTCGACCTCATGGACGAGCAGGACATGTGGGACGACACGATGCTCATCGTAAATACGGATCACGGCTTCCTGCTGGGCGAGCGCAACTTGTGGGGCAAGTGCATCGGGCCCTATTACAACGAGCTGGCGCAGCTCCCGCTGTTCATCTGGGACCCCCGCGCCGGAGTGCGCGGCGAGCGGCGCCGGGCGCTGGTGCAGACGATCGACCTGCCGGCCACGCTGCTGGAGTACTTCGGAGTAGACCTCCCAGCGGACATGCAGGGCCTGGCCCTGCGCGAAACCATCGCCTCCGATACACCCGTGCGCCGCGCCGGGCTGTTCGGCCAGCACGGAGGGCACGTCAATTGCACCGACGGCCGCTACGTCTACATGCGCGGGACCGCAAAGCCGGAGAACGAGCCGCTGTTCAACTACACACTGATGCCAATGCACATGCGCGGGATGTTCAGCATCGAGGAGCTCAAGACGACCCAACTGGCCGAGCCCTTCAGCTTCACCAAGGGCCTGCGCACCATGAAGATCGGACGCCCTGCCGCCAGAAACCCCGACGTGTACCAGTTCAGCACGCTGCTCTTCGACCTCGAGAACGATCCCGGTCAGGAACATCCGATCACCGATCCGCGGATAGAGGAGATGATGATCGCGCACACGTTGCGCCTGATGAAGGAAAACGACGCCCCCGCCGAGCAGTTCGAACGGCTCGGATTGCCGACTGACGTTTGATCCGAGGATAGACCTATGAGCGAGAATTCCCGCCCCAATATTCTGTTTTTCTTTTCCGATCAGCAGCGGTGGGACACCTGCGGCTGCTACGGCCAGAAGCTGAACGTGACGCCGAATCTCGACAGGATGGCCGCCGAAGGTGTTCGCTTTGAGCATGCCTTCACCTGTCAACCCGTCTGCGGCCCGGCGCGGTCGAGCCTGCAAACCGGCAAATACCCCGCCGAGGTCGGGTGCTTCCGCAACGGCATCGGATTGCCGCTCGATGAAAAAACCATCGCACACCGGTTCTCCGATGCCGGATACGAGGTGGGCTACATCGGCAAGTGGCATCTTGCAACGACAGGCGACGACCCCAATTACCGCACGAGTCCCGTGCCACCCGAACGGCGCGGCGGGTGGAAGGATTACTGGCTGGCCGCAGACGTCCTCGAACTTACCTCTCACGGCTACGACGGCCACATGTTCGACGCCGAGATGAACCGGGTCGACTTCAAGGGCTACCGGGTCGACTGCGTGACCGATTATGCGCTCGACTACCTCCGCACACGCAGCGGCGAGAAGCCGTTCTTCCTGTTCCTGTCGTACATCGAGCCGCATCACCAGAACGATCACAACCGCTTCGAGGGCCCGATCGGCTCGAAGGAGCGCTGGAAAGACTACGAGGTGCCCGGCGATCTCGTTGGTACAGAAGGCGACTGGCGCGAAAACTACCCCGACTACCTCGGCTGCTGCAACAGCCTCGACCACAACCTGGGCCGCATTCGGGCCGAGCTCGAGAGACAGGGCATGGTCGACAACACGGTGATCATCTACACCAGCGATCACGGCTCCCACTTCTGCACACGCAACAGCGAATACAAGCGCGCATGCCACGACGGCTGCGCGCGCATTCCGATGATCGCCTGCGGGCCGGGCTTCGAAGGCGGCAAGGTGATCGATGAGCTTGTGAGCCTCATCGACGTCCCGCCCACTTTCCTGTCCTGCGCCGGCATCCCTCAGCCGCAGACCTTCAGGGGCCGGCCTCTGCAGGAACTCGCCGACGGCACAGCCACCGACTGGCCGAATGAAGTCTTCATGCAGATCAGCGAGAGCATAGTCGCGCGGGCCATCCGCACGAAGAAGTGGAAGTACTCCGTCTGGGTGCCGGAGGAAAATGAATTCGGCCTGGGCCGCGTACAGCCCGGCAGCGACGTGTATCACGAGGAATACCTCTACGACCTCGAGAACGATCCGCACGAGCGGAGCAACCTCGTTCGCGATCCGGCATACGCGGACGTCCGCGCCGAACTTGCCGAAACATTGAAACGCCGAATGGCCGAAGCAGGCGAGGCCGTGCCCAAGATCCTGCCGGCCGAAGAAGGCGTGCCAACCATCGCCGGCGACTGATTTCAAGCCACGATGGTGGGAGGGAAACTCTTTGAAAAGAGTTTCCCCCCACACCCCTCTTCAGAAACTTTTCACGGCCGGGCCGGCAGCCGGCTCGGCCTTGTGTAAGAGTCCAAGAGTTGAGGGGGGCGAGGACCTTCAGAGACTTTTGGGCTGTTACAGCAGCCGTGCCGGCTCCTGCCGGCACGGCGTGAAAAGTCTTTGGAAGGGGGTCTGGGGGAAGACCTTTCTTCAGAAAGGTCTCCCCCAGCAGTAGCCACACCCACGTGGGAGTAATTGCACGCGATGCCTTTTGAAACATGGGACGGTTTTGTGTATGATGAAAAGACATGAAACCGTTCTCCCTCTTGATCAAGCCGGCCTCCGCCGACTGCAACCTACGTTGCGAATACTGCTTTTACCTCGACCACTGCGAGCTGTATCCGGAAACGACCCGGCACCGCATGTCGGAAGAAGTGCTCGACCGAATGATTGCGGGCTACATGGCGACGGACCAGCCGCAGTACGCATTCGGCTGGCAGGGCGGCGAGCCGACCTTGATGGGCCTCGAATTCTTCCGCAAGGTGGTCGAACTCCAGCAGAAACACGGCCGTGCAGGGGCCATCGTTGCGAACGGCCTGCAAACGAACGCGGTGCTCATCGACGACGAGTTCGCAGAGCACCTTGCGAAGTACAGTTTTCTTGTCGGGGTCAGCATCGACGGCCCGGCCGGTGTCCACGATGTCTACCGCACGAACGCCGCGGGTCGAGGGTCGCACGCCGACGTGCTCCGCGGGATCGAATGCCTCGAGCGCAACCGCGTCGAGTTCAACGCGCTCATCCTCGTCAACTCGGCAAACGTGCGCCGCGCCCGGGAAGTTTATCGATACATCTGCGATCTCGGCATCATGTTTCATCAGTACATTCCGTGCGTTGAGTTCGACGCCGACCGCCGGCCCATGCCCTACTCGATCAGCGGCGAGGAGTGGGGCGACTTCCTCTGCGAAATCTACGACCAATGGTACCCCACCGACACCCGCACGGTCTCCATCCGGCTGCTCGATTCCATCCTGACGCTGCTGGTCGATGGCTCCCGCAACATCTGCCACATGGGGCGCAACTGCTGCCAGTACTTTGTCGTCGAATACAATGGCGACGTCTACCCGTGCGACTTCTTCGTGGAGGCCGACCTCAAGCTGGGCAACGTGGCGAGTGATTCGTGGGAGGGGCTCCAGCGATCACCGAAGTACCTGCAATTCGGCAAGCAGAAATCTCAGTGGAACGAGCTGTGCGGCGGGTGTGCGTTCCTCAAGTATTGCTCGGGCGACTGCCTCAAGCACCGATTGCCCGGCGCCGGCGATCCACGAACGCTGAGCCGGCTGTGTGAGGGGTGGAAACAGTTTTACGGGCACGCCCTGCCGGGTCTTGAGAAGCTGGCCGTGGAGATCAAGGGGGAGCGCGAAGTAGAACGCGAGCGGCTTGCCGCGCCGACGGCAGCGCCGCGGCGGGACAAGCTGCCCGTAGTCGGCCGAAACGATCCATGCCCATGCGGCAGCGGCAAGAAATACAAGAAATGCTGCGGAGCATGAGATCAGCCGGGTTCTCTTGCTTCTTCTCTTCTTTGCGTTCTCTAGCTTGCCCGCCATAGCCCCGGGGCGGCGGGCGCCTTTGCGGTGAGTCTTTTGCCGAGCGTTATGGATCGGATGCAACGGGCAGGGTGAGAACGAATGTGGCGCCGCGGCCTTTCTTCCGAACAAGCCGGAGGTCGCCGCCTAAATCCTGCGCTAGCCGCCGCGAGATCGCCAGCCCCAATCCCACGCCCTGCTTGACGCTGTCGGAATTACTCCCGCGCAGGAACGGCCTGAAAATGCTGTCGGCATTTTTCGGGCTGATGCCCGGGCCGTTGTCGCTTACGCTGATCTCCAGCCCACCATCGGTGCGCGAAACGGACAGCGCCACCCGCGGATCATCGTCGCAGGCGTACTTGATGGCGTTGTCGATCAGGTTGGTCAGGATCTGTTCGACCGCCGAGGGATCGGTCGCCACCTCGGTCGAGGCTGTGGCGTCTTCCGACCCGTCGCCTACGCTGACGGAAAGCTGGGCGCCGGCGCGGTTGGCGCGTTGTGCCGCGCGCGACGTCGCCTGGGCGATCAGGTCTGCAACGGTCATCCTGTCGCGCCGGGCAGCGGTCGACCTCCCCTGCTCGACTCGCGCGTAGGTGAGCACGTTCTCGACCAGCCGGCTGAGATGATCCGACTCGTCCTGCAGCGTAGCCAGATACTCCCCACGCGCCTTCTCGTCGGGGAGCATTCCCTCCGCGAGCATCTCGCAGTACATCCGGAAGGTGGTCAGCGGCGTGCGGAGTTCGTGGGTGACGGCCGAGACAAACTCGCCCCGGCGCTTGCTGAGGTCCACGGCCGCGCGCAGAACCACGCCGACGACTACCATCGCCGCAAGGACAACCGCCCACGACAGGCCGAGGATGCCTCGGACAGGTGTGAAGGTCGGCGCGGGCGCGGCCTCGATCGGGCCGGGGTTGAGCACTGCGGGGGCGCTCGTGAGCAGCAGGCCGGGGTCGGCGGCGGCGGGGTCGTCGGTCGGTGCGACAGTGGCTTCCGGGAGGAGGTCGTCTATCGCATCGAGAAACCCCGCGCGAATGGCCGACCAGTCCGTCCAAATGCCTTGCGTGAGTCTCGCCTTGCCCACTTGCACCGTGCGGAGCAGAAACAGCGTCCATTTGCCGTCCTTGCCGCGCTGCCAGGTTGGGGTGAACGGGCCGACGCGGACCCCGTCTTTCTTTGTGCCGGCCTTCACAGTCTGGGGCAAGGCTTGCACGTTGCGGTCGACTTGCCCTTGCTGAAGGTTCAGAAGGCTCCTGTAGCGGGTGCTCCATTCGCGAGTCGATTGCGCCTGTTGGTCGGGCAAGTGGTCCCTCACGCTCTGCGCTTTCTGTTGCAGTTTGAAGTTGGCTTTCTCCTGCCGAGCCGCGGTGTTGAACGCCGCAAGCGCGTTGTCGACGACTATCGTGTTCGCCGCGTCGCCCTTCAGGTCTGCCAGTCGCGACGTTGCTTCAGCAACGTCCTCCGGCGTGCTGTAGGATTCCTCGGCGAGGTCGCGCAGGTTGCCCGTGGGCGCCTGAGGCGACGTGAACGCGCCGTTCCGGTCGATCTGAAAATGCAGCTTGAAGAACGGATCGGAGAAAGTGAGCAGTGGCGACGGCACCAGCACCTCGCCGCCCCTCAGCGGCAGAAGCATGCGCGTATATGCCCGCTGCGGTGCGTAAAACGACGCGTAGTGAAAATAGGGGCGGGCCGCCTCCTCCGCGAGCCGGGGGGCGAGAATCGATTCCATACGCCACATGGCAAGGCGGATTCGTTCCTGGCGATCGGCCTCACGGCTGGCCATCTGCTCCGCGCGCTCAAGGCGCAGCAGCGTATGGGTGGTCCAGCCCAGCGCGGCGATGACCGCCGCGGCGCAGAGCGGGTAGATCAGCCATGTGCGAGTGCCTTTGGTCGTCACGCTAAGGATCCTCCATCACGTCCCGCCCGAGAGAATCCCTCGTTCACGGCGCTGAGGACGATGTTTCCGCCAGCATATATCCCTTCGAGCGAACCGTCACGATCACCTCCGGCGCGTCTTTGTCGTCGCCGAGCTTTTCGCGAAGGCGCGCGACGGTCATGTCGATCGTGCGGGTGTAAACGCTGCCGCTTAGTCCCCAGACGCGCGAGAGGAGTTCGTCGCGGCTGATGGCCCGGCCGGGGTTGGCGGCCAGGTAGCGGATGAGATCGGCCTCGCGCTCAGAAAGCTCGCGTCGGTCACCATCGGCCAGCTTCACTTCGCGGCGTTCGAGGTCGATGGTGCGCCCGGCTATCTCAAGCGACTGCACGTCGCTGGGGCGCTCGGCCGTGCGACGCAGAACCGCCTCGACGCGTGCCAGCAACTCGCGGGCGCTGAAAGGCTTCACAACGTAGTCGTCGGCCCCGCCCTTCAGCCCGCGGACGCGGTCACCCTCGGCTCCCCGTGCGGTGAGCATGATGATCGGCACCGCCGGCTTGGCCTTGCGCAGCTCGGCGAGCACCTCGAAGCCGTCCAGCTCGGGCATCACAATGTCGAGCAGCACCATATCCACGTCCGCCTGAATACCGGTATCGAGGCCCGTCCTTCCGTCGGCGGCCTCAAAGACGTTATATCCCGCGTACTTCAACGCGTCAACAATGCCCCTGCGAATCGGGGCGTCGTCTTCAATTACAAGGACCGTCTTGGGCATTTGTTGCGTTCCTGTGATAATGGTACAACTAATACAATCGACTCACACCTGTCTTTACTTTCCCTTGCCATATTGCTTCTGGTATTCGAACAACGAGCTGCAGGCTTCCTTTGCGAGCTTAATGAGTTGGTTCTTCGCTTCCCCATCGGGCGTTGAAAACGCAAGTGTCACGACGATTCGAATGCTTTCCAGCTCTTGCCTGAAAATCAGGTTCTCGGGCTCTGAGGCCTTTTCGCTCAGACTTGCCTCGAAAAACAGTTTGAAGTCCTTCAGCTTGTCACGAGGAACGTGAGGAGGCATTTTGAAGTCCTTCTCATCACGAAAAACCGATGGCAAAGGCAGATGAAGGCGCGTCGGATCGATGTCGAGCTTCCAGTCTCCGCGGCCATCACGTGAGAAGCCGTTGCCGAACCCGAACCTCGCAAACCAGGCCATTGCCCGCAGGGTCTCGCTGGTCTCCGGGGGGTTGCGAACGCCCGCGAGGAAGTGCGCAAGGCAGCGCTTCGCTGCCCGGTCCAAAGGCCTCGAGTATATCGGATGTTTCTTGTTGTTTGCTTTGTACCAGTTGCGCCACTTGCTCTGGTCATCGGCGAAGTCGAGCCGCGTCAATCTGCCGAGAACTTTCGTCGCCGCCCGCTTGATGTAAAGCTCCCGACGTCCCAGCCCTTCGATCAGCTCCGGAAGTAATTCCTCGAAGATCGACTCATCTTCTATTGGTATAATCCTGTCGAGATCCATCATGAGGCTTTCCATGCTTTCGAAAGCGCCGCTCATTCTGCGACCGGCTCTCAGTTCGTTGCGCATCTCTTCCTTGAGATACGGAATTCCTGAGGTATCACGCAGTGACGACAGCACCTGGGCGTACATCGTCTTGCGCTTTGCCAGGTAGCGCCGGCCCCGGGAAGAGACGGATTCTTTTTTGTCAAACTCGGGCGCCGGCAGCGATATCGCCGAGAAACGCTCGCGCAGAAGGGGGATTGCGTCGTGGGCCTTGTTCCACATGAGCGCTCTGAGGGCAGAACCGACCAAGTCATGCCGTTTTGGCTTATCCCCGTCCGGATTGTCCTTGAGGATCTTGATGAGAATCGGAGCCGCCTTCTCACTGCGCACGAATGTGAGAGAGCCCACGAGATATCTGTTTTTCGGGTCTGCCTTCAGCCGGGATTCGAAAACAGGTATCACTCGCTCGTCACCTGTTTGCGCAATTGCCTGCATCGTATTGTAGTCCGACGTTACCTTCAGGATTTCGATCAGATCATCGATGTAACCGGCTTTTGCGAGCTTCTCGGCAGAGAGATTCTTCTCCCCGCTGGAGCCTGTCCGAAGCGCCTGGAAGAGCCTGGCGCGATCGGCATCCTTAGTGGGGTCAAGTTCCAGGACCCACTCGTCGCCCCCGCGCACACTTGGGATGACGGCGCCGAAGAGAATGATCATCGAGAGGATCAGCTTCAGTTTCATCGTAGACGCCCTCCTCAGGCCCCCGCATGTGGAATGACCGTTTTCTGCATTATTTTCGATCTCCCGGCCGGGCATCCCTTCCCTGCAATCATAACACGAGGTGCCACGGGCTTTCAAGCACAATCAGCGGCGCGCGGCACGCCGATCACTGCGCCTCTTTTTCGAGAAGATCTTCTTTGTTCTGATCCCACCAGGCCTGCCATTTCTTGGCGTCAAAGCCAAAGCTTTTCCCGGTCATCTCGTACAGTATCAAATGGGCTTGGCGACGGTACCCGCCTTTGCCTCTGAGTGTGGCAAGGAGGGGCTCAACTACGCGCCAGTCCTTTTTCGCAACTAGAGATCTCGCTGCGTAGAAAAACGTCGGCCCTTCGACCGCGTCCAGGAGCGCATCGGCGGCGCGGGGGTCGCGTGAATAGGCCAAGGCCTTGGCTAGGCAGTACCGAATTCCCTGATCCTTGTGCTTCAAGGCCCTGATGACGACCTCTATCCCGCGAGGATCGTCAATTCTGCCCAGAGCCAGGAGGGCATTGTAACCCACCCGCTGTTGTTTGTATGCGTCCACCAGGGGGCCGACGGCGCGCCGATCCCGGAGGCAGCCCAATGCCTCGGCCGCAGAAGCCCGGATGCTTGGGTCCGGGTGCTGCAGTTCATCTATCAAGGGGATCACACAAGGCCTGCCTATTCTTGTCAGGGCATCTATGACGGGACGCGCAAGGCTCGAGTCATCTGAGTCCTTGAGTGCCTCGATGAGGGGCCGCGCCGCTCGGGGGTCTGCGATTTGGCCGAGGGCCTCGGCCGCGATCCGTCCCACGGCAGCCTGCTGGTCGTTCAATGCGGTGATCAGTGGTTGGACGGCTCGCGGGTCTCGCGCCCATCCGAGAGCTCGGGCGGCGTTGGCGCGGACCCACGCGTTTTCATCTTTGAGCGCGGCGAGCAGCGGCTTAACGGCGGGTTCTCCTATGCTGCGCAGGGCCTCCGCCGCCAGGTTGCGGAAATCGCCGGGCTCTATAGTGCACTTCAATAAGTCCGGCGGCTCACGACCGAATCGCTTCCCGTCGTCCCGGCCCAGAAGGGATACCAGAAACGGCACCGCCGGCGCCGCGCGCTCCCCCAGCTTCCCAAGGTGCACGGTGTAGTAAATCCGGGCCACCGGATCCGACGAGTACAGGCCGAGGATTGCCTCTCTCACTTCGTCCGGGATATCTTCCGGGATTTTCTCCTTCGGGATGCTCGGCCTCACGTCTGGACCGCCGTCCAGCGGGAAGCCCATGCAAGTGTGGCCGACGAGCGCGGCCGCTGACAGCAGCACCGAAACAACTAATGTCGATCCTCGCATTATTCTTCTTTCCCCGGCTCCTTGCCGTCGGAGGGTTTTGCGTATTCCTCCCAGTGGTCGTGAAGGCTCTTGGCAGCGCGACGGAGCCCGTGCTCCATTCGATCCCGCAGGTTGGCGTCTGGTTGTGCCGCGCACACTCGAACGGCCGCGGCAAGTTGGTCAAGCCCGGCGCAGCGGCCGATCAGTGAGTAGATGCTGGCCTTCGCAGGCCCGGGAAGATCCTCCTTGAGCGCCGCCAGGAGGATCGGGGTTGCGCGCGGTCCCATGTCCCGAATGCGCTCGTACTCTGCAGTTTGGAAGACTGAGCTGTTGGGCCCCTTGCCGCTCGCGATCAACTTCTCGATATTCTCGCGGACGAGACGCTTTTCTTTTTCGGTGGGCACCGGCGAGACGGGAAGGGTGAGAACCGCCAGAATGGCCGCAGCCGCTCTTGCACCCGCCGTGCGCATTTCCGGGTTGTCGGAGAGCTCATCACAAGCGGCGGTCACGGCACCGAAGAACGCCCATTGGCCGCCATGTGCGAGAAGTCGATCCAACAGATGCAACGGCTCTTGTTCCGGCTCGTCGTGGCGAAATAATTCCCTTCTCAAATGCTGAAAAAAGGCCCTGCCCACGTCTGCGTCGGGGGCATCGGCCAATGCGGGCACCAAGGCCAGGAGCTTCGCAGGAGGATACCCTGGCTTGACTGGAGGGAATGATTCGGCCTCGGGAAAAGTTGGGTCGGGGATGTGCAATATGATTCGGTCACTTGAGCACCACGCAGAGACGCCCATCACAACGCCGTCTCGCGGCGAAGACTGATATCGAAGGTAAGCGATGTCGTCTTTGAACTCGTGCTCGATCAGCCCGCCCTTTCCCGCGTCCGCCGCCTTGCGCTCCGGGGCGACCTTGAGTCGATCAGAAAGAAAACTGTTGAGAAGGTCAACCGTCTGCTGCACTTCTGCCGCTTTTGGGAAAGGCTTGTCGGGTTGCGGGAGGATCAGTAAGAGAGTCCCCGGTGCTCCCTTGATTTCGCGGCGGGCCCGAAGAGCGTAAGGTTCGTCTTGCCACATGCATGTGATTGTGTGGCCCCTGGCGGCGGGCCAATTTTTCAGCCACGTAGCGGTCACCTGCTTCATGTCAGGGATAAAGTCGCTCTTGAGCGCAAGATGCAGGACAGCCCAAAACCACAACTCATGCGCGCGCAAGGACGATTGCTCGTAAGGATGCAAACTTGCAGGGTCGATTTGGGCAACCCCCAGATTGGCGAGTTCCTTTTCTCCGTCGGGCGGCCAGTAATCATAGGTGTTCCGTTCCTGAGGGTGCGGCCCTTTAGGCTCAGCGGGGCCGGGAGGAGCGAATTCCCCGCTGGCTATCGCGTCTTTGCTGGTCTTGATCAGGGCTGTCAGCTCTCGTCGGACCTTGTCGATCCTCTTCCGACTCAGTAACTCCTTCTTATTGAGATTTCTCCTGAAACGGTTCAACGCCGCTTGGTAATAGAAATGTGCTTTACGGAATTCCTTGGCCTTCACGCAAACGTCTGCTACCTCACGCTCCACCCGTCCATCCTCGGATGACCGCCAGTCGGCCAACTTGGTGCCATATGCCAATGCTTTATCATATTGGCCTTCCTGAGCATGCAATCTGAAGAGCGACAAGTACGCCCGCGCAAGCGGGGAGAGCCAAGTGGCAATTATGTAGCCATACTTCTCGTCGCCGGCGATTCGATCTGCACGAAGAGCTGCCGCCGGATCTTCATAGCCTTGGATTACAGCC